>JACCDY010274330.1_pt1 | contig 24783 bp, 23 predicted proteins | sample 7446391 | NCBI WGS metagenome assembly JACCDY01 (sample SAMN15323451, study PRJNA562643) | freshwater metagenome | isolation source: river surface water | place: USA:Blue River Watershed | collected 2017-08-18 | reverse complement strand
TAATGGAGGAGGTAGTACAAGATCAAACACAAACAAACAAAGTGGAGTTTCTAACGTGGGTTAGCGACAACCGTCCTGCGCACCAGTAGAGGCTTTGCATTCCATAACACTTTCGTGTAAAGTCAGAAAGGTTCTACGGGCCTATAGCTCAGGTGGTTAGAGCGCTTCACTGATAATGAAGAGGTCGGAGGTTCAAGTCCTCCTAGGCCCACCATGAAGCCTTTCTCATCTGAGACTAGGATTCCAAACGTAGAAGTACAGCAACAAAGTGCACCAAGACCCGGGGATTTAGCTCAGTTGGTAGAGCACCTGCTTTGCAAGCAGGGGGTCAGGGGTTCGACCCCCCTAATCTCCACAATGAATGCCACATTCAGACCGAAAGTAGAGTCAAGGCTCGGTTTGAAAGGGATCGACCGCGCTGGTCCGTGGAGTGATGCCATCCTGATTAGGCAAGCAAAAGGCTTTTGAGTATATCTCCAAACTTAATCCTCGACACCTAAACGTAGCGATTATTTTGGATGTAAGCGCAAGATGAAGCAATTCAAATTTCGATCGAGGATTAAGTTCCTAATTCGACTATTCAGCAATTTACAAAATTATGAGACTGCGCTCTCAAGCTACCTAAGTAATTGCCTGAGCTCCGCAATTCTTTGTTTTGGAGACCCAAAAGCGATAAACAGAATCAAGAGGTTTGTGATTAGGCCAACTAGACCTAATCGCGATATGGCTACGTTGCCGAACCAAAAAGGAATTAATAGAATTTGACCCGCAACCATAGCGAGAGCAGCAATGTGGGCCTTGCGGGCGACCGCGCGAACAGCCATTGCGACTGAAATACCCAACCCCAACATTGAAAAAATCGGCAATAAATATCCGAGCAAAGAATTAATCTTTGAACCCATGTCTAAGACCGTTGAGTTTACGCAGTAAGCGGGGGTATTTAGATTTGACTTGGATAAATACTCGGCAGGGCCAGGGAAATGCCTCCCACACACTTGGTCTTCCCTCAAACTAGGTACCCCAAAAAGCCTGGTTTCGGCTCCTACCGGAAAGTAATCGCCGTAATAAAACTCGACCCCGATGGAGTTCAAAGCCCCGATGACGGAAGGTATTGCAATAATTTTGTCGGGTAAGACAAAACTGTTGTAATCACCCATTTCCCAGAAGTAACGCTGCCCTTCATAATTTGACGCACTGTCATTGAAGGTTTGTTTCCAAGCTGTCCAAGACAAAAACACCGCAAGTACAACGAGAAAAGAGGAAAGAGAGGAGAGAATCTTGCTTCTCCAACTGATGTCTTTATTGAGCAAGAGGTACAAAAAAACCAACGCTAATGCACCCACAGCGACGACAGTACTTGTAAGGGCTAGAAAAATCAGGGAAACGAGTACGAGCAAGATACGGTTTCTGTGTTTTTCAGCTGCAAAAATCCCAAAGACCAATACCCCACTCAAGAATACGATCAGAGCTTGCTGAAGTATTGCCGAAGAAAATCCGTGGACAAAGGCAAAGGTCAGGAGGGTTGCCCCAACCAGACGGAACTTACTCTGTCGAGAGAATATTCCCCTTGCAAGAAGGTAGATGCCCGACAAGAGCAGAAAAGATTGAACGATGGTTATCAGGTAAGGAATTTGTGTCTCGTTCAAAAGGCCAACAAGCAAGGGGTACAAAGGGTCTCGGAGCCAATGATATTGTGAAGACATTTCGTCGTTCAGAATCGCATGGCCACTTCCCAAATAAAGATAGCCATCCCAACTAATAGTTATTGGAAACAACAATGGCGTCACGAGTGAAAAGGCCAGGAAAAGAAGAATCAAAACTGCTGTTTCCTTTGACGATGAAAACCTAAAGAATTTCACAAAACTCACAGCCTACGCAATGATTTAGCTCACTGAGCTTTTTTGCTATTTTTTTTGCAGCTCCATGTACATCCCAAAGTGCAGGGAGTTTTGAGAAATGTGACACGAACTTCAATAGTTCATCAGTTCCACCGGCGTTCCCGGTTACAAAAACATGCGCACCAGAATATCCTGCCTCCCTGGGCACCATGCCATAGCCCTCGAAAAGACTTGCATCAACAAGGATTTTTGAATTTTTCATCAATTTAAGTATTTCGGAATTTCCAATGGACGGAATAATCCGAACATCTTTAGCAAATGAACGTGAATTTGCGTCAGTCACAACCGTCACCGAACAATACAAAGATAAATAATTAGCTAGGGACGTATGGTAGTTCGGGTTCTTGCCCCATTCTTCTCGAACAATCATAAGCACGTCAATTTCTCTAGCTTGGTTGGTGGAGTGCCCCGAGTAAAATGCATAACTTAGATCTGGCACAAGTGGGACGGAGTTAAAATCCCCAACTAAATCGAAGATAATCTTTCTCATCGCAGGAGAATTCACTAAATATTCTTTTACTTCGCTGGCAAGAAACCTGTAGTCAGAAAATCCCTCTGGCCAGATAAGGTCATCCGGCCCCTGTGCGGCGTAACTTAACTTAAATGAATTCATTGGAAACGGCAAAGATTTTGCCCACCTGATTCCACCGATTCCGAAGAGAACTAGATTGTCCCCTGGTTTCACACGCTTACGTGCTATTCCCGAAGGCGTAGTCAAGAGCAAATCGCCTATGTTGCTTACATTGTTTCCGTGTGTGTTGACGAAACGAATGTTTCCCGCACCGAGCGACCGCTTTATCGCGTATTGTTCGGCAACTCGAAGTCCGCCGATTTTGTTTGAGAGCCCCGGTGAAATAATCCAAGTTACTTCACTAAGGGATTCTTTGTTTTGTTCCCGCAAGCCGGAGACACGCATTTTTATGGCCCTCTTCAAAGTTCGGGAGTGATCGGCAATCTCAGCGTAGTAACGAACCCCCCACCGTTCAAAGAAGACTTCCCTACCCTTCTTCCGAGTTTCGCTAACTCTCTCGTCGTTTCCAAACGTCGCCCCACCTTCATGGGATGCCGCGCTATCCAGGGTGAATACAGACCTCCAACCATTTGTAACTACTTGATAATGGAGGTCTGAGTCTTCCCCGTAGCCACGACCATATGTTGGATCCATGAGCCAACTCGAATTAAGGGATTCACGACGAATGCCAATTGCATAACTCACAGCAGTGCATGCATCAACGTAATGAAGTTTCCCATCGCGCGATTCGCTCAGATAAGTGTTCAGCTGAATCCAAGTGAGGCTGTGAGCAAGTTGGGTTTGGAAGTCTCCGAAAGTAGGAAGTGTTACCAAACCGACCGATTGATCTGTATTGAATATGGACAAAACATTGAGCAACGCACCAGGGCCGATAATTGCGTCAGAGTTTAGCAAAATGAAATAAGAACCACTCGACTGCTGCCAAGCAGTATTTACATTTCCGACCACACCTAAATTCTTTTCTTGCCGGAGGTAAGTAAATTCGTAGACATCACAGAGCTCAGATAATCTGCAGGAAGTTCTTGGGTCAGAAAAGTCATCGGCAACGAGGACCTGGAAACTAAAGTTTGTTTTGCGCTCGATTTCCTTAATTTGTTCAAAAACAATTGCCATAATTCGAGATGCCATGTCAAATCTGTTGAACACTGGTATGCAAATGTCGACTTTTATCGAAGACGAAGGAAGGGGACCTTCACTCTTCACACTAATCTCCGCAAATCTTGCGTTACTTGTAAACTTCGATTTGAAAAGATATTTTGCATGCCCCTTCTCGGGAGCGCGCAATCTTAAACTCAATGCTAGCCCCGCTCTACACCTCAAAACGATTCGCCAGAGAAAAGAGGCCAAGCGAAATATACGAGAGCCTTCCGGAAGCAGTTCCGAGATTAGCATTGCTATTCGATTCATAATTGACAAAAACCTAAGTTCGCCTAACCCAATTTGCTAGGTCTTCGACTATTTGCTCAAACGTTTGCTCTGGCTGCCAGCCGGGCAGTGCTTTTAGTGTTTCAGTAGTATCGGCCCAAGCCCATCTAACATCGCCCAACCTGTATTGGCCCACAATTTCCACCTTCCCCTTACCAAACAAGGAAACCATTTTTCTTGCTGCTGCCTCCAGGGTAAGGGGAGAGCCTGATCCAATATCCACGATTTGACCCGGAACTTCAATTCTTGTAATTAAGGCATTGACGACATCGCGAACAGATATAAAGTCGCGAAAGATTTGACCATCCTCATAAATGGGCAGCACATTGTCATTCAAAGCTTGCTGGGCCAAGTATGTCAGCACTCCGCTATAAGGATTAATTAGACTTTGCCCAAATCCCGCTACATTTTGGAGCCGATATATGTCTACAGAGCAACTCTTAGACTCTGACCAAAGCAAAATCATGTCTTCCTGCATCTTTTTTGAGAGCCCATAAATATTTATCGGATTTGGAGTCAATTTGGCCGACTGTCCAATCGGACGAGAGCCCGCAGGCATCTCTGGTTCCCAGGTGGATTTTTTTAAGTCGATTTCTTTTCTAGAAGGAACAGGACGTAGATGTCCCTCCGCCGTTTCAAAGTATCCGTTTCCATAAACTGCTCTTGATGATGTTAGGACAAATCTTTCAATTTGCAATCCTAAATCCGAAACAACTCTGAGTAGGACGGCTAGACCAAACACGTTGTGAGAGAGGTGCTCATCCACTTCATTCAGGGATTCTCCCGTAGAGGTGTCTGAAGCCAGGTAGTAAAGTTCTTCAATCTTTCTATTTCCAAGTGTTTCAAATACAGCTTTAAGTTCGCGATAATTGCGAACATCAACTTTGTGCAAGTCACTTGTTGAAGAGTCACGAACTTGCCCGTGGACCCTAGGAAGCAATGTGTCGATGCGAACGACCTGATCTCCCCGTTTCCTCAAAATCTTTTGAAGATGACTTCCAATGAAACCCTCAGAACCGACTACGACGCTTAGCAAATTGCCCCTTAATTTGGCTAATCCCAGTCTAGCTAATAACCACAGTGAGCATAAATAGGAAACACCACCCACAAACACTGCGCTCTAGCGGATTTCGTTATTTTTAGGTGTACCTTGTCGATATGTTTCAAAAACTACTATTTCATCTGATACTTATTCCTCGATACTTTTTTAATCGACTTACGAAAACTAGATTCAGTCCCAGAGAAGACATATATATACCCTGCTCTGGTCAAGAAAAAAGCACACCGAGAAAAACGACCATTGTAATTCCTTCGAAAGACAATCCCACGGAACTTGCATTATGTATTGCATCGATCGAGAAAAACACGAAATTAGATGACTGCGAAATAATTATTGTTGACAATGGTTCTCTAGAAGAACAAACCCAGAGGTTGCTTGAAGAACTAACTTGCCGTGGCTATCGCGTCTTGAAATACCCTCAGAAATTCAATTTTTCAGCAATTTGTAATCTCGCGGCCGCGGAAGCCAAAGGGGAGCTTCTAGTCTTCTTAAATGACGATACGCAGGCCACGAATAGCGAGTGGCTCCCGTCTATGCAAAACCATGCATTTAGACCTGAAATCGGCGCCGTAGGGGCCTTACTAACTTACCCATCAGGAAAGACGCAACACGCTGGAATTGTATTTGGAAAAAGGGGGCTTGCTGGTCACCTTTTGGCAGTTCCCAAGCCGACAAACATTAGCCACATGTCACAGACGTGCTATAAGACATCGGGTGTAACTTTTGCTGCTGTCGCAATCGAAAAAAGAAAATACTTTCTAATCAATGGTCTTGACGAAAGCTTCCCTGTTGGCCTAAACGACGTTGATTTCTGCTTAAGGCTAAAACAAATGAATTTACATTCAGTAGTTTGCGTTAACTCAAGGTTTTTACATAATGAATCGAGTACAAGGCGCAAGATGAGCTTGGTCTCTAAATTACTGCAACACTATGTTGACATTAGCCGTTTCGTAAGGCTTCATGGGTTTCCTGATGAAGAGTACTTTGCCTAACGTGGTTCAGTGTGCCTATCAATTACTCGGCGCAAAAACCCAGGGTAAATCCCAGGCAAAATCGTGTAGAACCTGATTAGAAGATCACCCAAAGCTCGAAATCTCTCAGCTCTTGCGCCCCAAAGGAGTGAAAGTGAAAGCCAATAGTAGGGACTTCTCCGGGAAAGCGCATTCTTAAAAACTGAGAGTTGGTGTGCCGCAATTGCGAATCTGTGATTACTACCGAGTTCGCTGGTGATCAGGGCTGAAATAAGTGCAATACCAAAACGACGGTTTAGCGCTCGGAGTGCGGGCCGAGAGGGACTGTAAGTTAAATCTTTTGACTCAAAGACCCCACTCCACTTAAGGTAAAAAAGTAGTTTGCTTTCATGCATAGTCTCCTGATTAGAGGAGCTACCAGGATTTGTGAGCCAATTCCCGATCGGTTGCTCTGCAAAGGATCCCCTGTACCCCTCGATCTTGAGTCGAATTATTAGATCATCGTCCTCGTACCCTCGAAGTGCTTCGTCGAATCCCCCAACCCTTTCGAAAGCTTCTCTCCTAATCATTAACGCTGATGGAAGCACATTCAGGTTTCTACCCAAGCATTTTGCTAAGGGTAAATCTTTGGAAAAATCAAAAGTTGGCCCAAAATACTTCTGTAATAAATTTCCTTCAGTGTCAACACGGGAAACGCCCCCATAAGTAAATCCAGTCTTTTCAGCGATAGGCCCTTCACCGAAAGCTCGATATAGCGTTTCGAGGTGATTGAAAAACATTTGATCATCCTGATCCAAAAAAGAAACCAATGGCGCACGAGTACTGGCTACTCCAAGATTTCTTGCAGAGGACTGACCACCGTTTTGCTTGTTAACTAGCCGCACCTCGTATAAACTGCACAGCTGCTTCAATTCATTTTGGACTTCGATACACGATCCGTCATCGACAACAACAATCTCGTCGGGGCACATCGACTGTTTACTAACACTATCGAGTGCCTTGCGAAGAAATCCAACTTCGTTATAGAAGGCGATAATCACCGCTATTCCAGATCCCAAGCGCCCTCCTATCGAACAGCAATTCAACTCTAGGATAGGTTTAGAAGAACTTCCAACCTACTAAGAGAGAGACGAATTTGTACTCTTATCCTCGCACTGCGTTCATGTTGGGTTGGCACGATGTAAAGCAAGCATATCGTCGCTCCTCGCTCGGCCCTTTTTGGCTCACATTAGGAATGGCCATCCAAATCTCCGCGATGGGTTTAGTTTTTGGACTGATATTTAAAGTTCAATTAGATGAGTACCTACCATTTCTAGCAATAAGCATTATTTTTTGGGGGCTGATCTCTACTGTCATTTCGGACGGATGCATGACCTTTATATCCTCGGAAGCAATGATTAAACAGTTGACTTTGCCTCATTCGCATTATGTGATTCGCACTGTTTGGAAGAATTTGGTGACTGCCGGACATAACCTAGCTATCGTTCCAATTATATTTATTCTTTTTTGGCAATTTCCAGCTTGGCCATTATTAGCGTTAGTCCCAGGGTTAACAATTTTGTTACTCAACTTAACTTGGGTTGTATTGCTCCTTGGAATTATTTGCGCCCGATTCAGGGATATGCCACAGATTGTAAATTCCTTACTGACTATCGCTTTCTATATAACGCCTGTGATGTGGTACCCAAAGCTAATCGGAAATACTGAGATAGCGCACCTACTTCTCGGTCTAAATCCTTTGTATCACTGGATTCAAATCGTGAGATTGCCCATTCTTGGTGAGTGGCCTACGTTGGAGAACTGGACACTTGCCCTTCTATCTGCAGGAACAGGATGGTTCGTAGCCATGATTACTTTTAAAAAGTATCGTCACATGATTGCTTATTGGGTATAGAAATATGGCCAGGATTCTCTTCAAAAATGTTTCTATTGAAATTCCAGTTTTTAATGCTACTGGCCGGTCGTTAACTTCGAGTCTCCTTAAAGTTGCAACCGGAGGCAAATTGGATGCAGATCCACAAGGGCACGTGAGAGTCAAGGCACTTGCCAACGTATCGTTCTCCATTAACGAAGGGGAGAAGGTCGCGCTGCTTGGTCACAACGGGGCTGGCAAATCGACCATGTTGAGAGCGCTAGGTCGTGTTTACGCACCAACGAAAGGCACGGCGGAAGTTAATGGCGAGATTGGCTCGCTTATTGACATCGGTTTGGGGATTAATCCGGAGGCGACAGGCCGCGAGAACGTATTTATTCGAGGGCAATTACTTGGTTTAACAAAAAAAGAAATCACAGTTAAGTATCAAGAAATAGTTGACTTTGCCGAGCTGGGTGACTTTATGGAAATGCCGGTACGCACCTACTCTTCCGGTATGCACTTGCGCCTTGCCTTTGCGGTTTCTACTGTTGTGCGACCAGAAATTCTGCTTATGGATGAGTGGTTATCTGTTGGGGATGCAGACTTTCAGCACAAAGCCGAAGAACGATTACGTGATTTAGTGTCGGAAACAAAAATCCTGGCAATTGCCACGCATTCGCGTGAATTAGTGGAGTCAGTGTGTAACCGAGCTATCTGGCTCGAACACGGTCAGATCAAAATGGACGGCCCAGTTAGCAAAGTGTCAAAAGCCTATTTCGGTTGAAAAGCCGAACCCACAAGGTCCTTAGGGCTCAATTTTAGATCCTGAATTCCAGATTCCTCTGCTTTTTGAGCAAAACCAATTTTCAGGATTGGATCAAGTGGATTAATTGTTTTATCAGCATCAGCGTTGTATTCAGACGAACACAGGTAATTTGCTACTGTTCCATTTTCCAATGCCAGAAACGCGTGACCTATACCTTCAGAAATAAAGAGCGATTCCCCGTTTTCTGCACTCAATGTTCGGGCGTCCCATTGACCAAAGGTTTCTGAATTTGGCCTAAGATCAACGACGACATCCCAAAGGGCCCCTTTCGGACATGAAACATACTTAGCCTGGCCTTCTGGGCTATCCGTCCAGTGGATACCTCTTATTACCCCTGCGCTAGATGTGCTTTGGTTTACTTGCTTTACGGGAAACTCACGACCAAGCTGCTCAGAAATAAGCGAAAGTTTGAATACTTCATGGAACGTTCCGCGGTCATCAGGCCAAACTTTCGGCGTGTGAAGCCAAACACCTTCAATTTTTAGTGGCGTGAATGTCATGAGTTCCTCTGGTAGTTTGACTGCATAAACAGGTTAGCTGAGCGGGAAAAGAAAATGCGAATTGCAGTGATTGGCTCGACGGGCATGTTTGGCTCTGACCTGTTGAGTTTGTTGGATACAAAGGGAATTGATTGCCAGGGGTTCAATAGACAGAATCTTGACCTAGAGCAAAGCGCAGAATTCCTAGCAGAATCCCTCAAGGGATTTAATGCCGTTGTAAATGCAGTTGCATTCACCGCGGTGGACAAAGCCGAAATCGAAATCTATGAGGCGAATACCGTAAATGGTATGTATGCCGGGCTTTTGGCACAGGCCTCGAAAATCGCCAGGGCAAGGTTCATCCACATTTCTACTGATTATGTTTTTGATGGATTGTCTGTGATTCCCTACAAAGTTGACGAAGTGACAAATCCTCAAACTTCCTACGGAAAATCAAAGGCACTTGGTGAGCAACTAGTTTTCGAATCTGGTGTGGATTATTCAATTCTCAGGACCGCCTGGCTATACGGCGCTAACGGAAGGTGCTTTCCAAAGGTTATGACCGAGCTCCTCAGGAAAAACGGAAACGTTAGTGTCGTCGGCGATCAAATGGGCCAACCGACTTGGACACGAGACTTAGCTGAGACGGTATTGCAGGTTCTCAAACTCGCTGACATGCCTAGAGTTGTTCATGCAACCGCTTCGGGTAAAACGTCGTGGGCTGGATTCGCAAAGGAGATTGCCGAAACAATTGGACTTAGTGCTGATTCCGTCAGAGAAATTTCAAGTGCCGAATTCCCGACCCCCGCAAAAAGACCTTCTTGGAGTGTACTTGACAACTCGAGTGATTTAATTACACCAATTGGTGACTGGCGGGAGCGATGGCGAGAGGCAGCGCCAGTGGTTTTGCGAGATGTTTAACCTATCAAGCCGTGTAGATAAGAACCATAGCCCGACTTTATGTATTGTTTTGCTTGCTCACGAAGTTGATCATCTGAAATAAACCCCATGCGCCAGGCAATTTCTTCAGGCGCATTGATTTTTCTTGAATCGTGCAACTCGATATCACGAATGCGGTTAGCTGCATCTTGAAGTGCGTTAATAGTTCCAGTGTCTAGCCATGTTTTTGATTTATCAAGTACCTCAACATTTAGGGATGACTCCGCTAGATAAGCATTGTGAAGATCCGTAATCTCTAGTTCACCGCGAGAAGAAGGCGTGATTCCCTTAGCTTTCTCTACAACTGATTCGTCGTAGAAGTAAAGCCCTGGAATCGCATAATTCGACTTTGGCGTGTTCGGTTTTTCTTCAATAGAGAGCACTTTGCCTGACTGATCAAACTCAACAACACCAAAGCGCTCTGGGTCAGGGACTGAGTAAGCAAACACGGTTGAGCCAGGTCGATTGACCATGCGGCTAAGTGACGTACCCATACCTGGGCCGTAGAAGATGTTGTCACCGAGGATTAGCGCAACTGGCTGGCCGTTGATGAATTTCTCACCAATTAAGAAGGCTTCGGCAAGACCATTTGGTTCAGCCTGCACAGCGTACTCAAATTGGACACCCCACTGCGAGCCGTCGCCAAGAAGTCGAATAAATTGTTCTTGCTCATGAGGTGTTGTGATGATGAGAATTTCTCGAATTCCAGCCAACATCAGTGTGCTGATTGGGTAATAGATCATCGGCTTGTCATACACCGGCATGAGTTGCTTTGAAGTGGCGATGGTAAGAGGGTACAGGCGTGTCCCCGAACCTCCAGCAAGAATGATGCCCTTCATGCCTGCTAGCCTACTTTAGACAAAGGAGGCAGACCAATGAAGTTATTGGTTACAGGCGGAGCGGGCTTTATTGGCTCTAACTTTGTGCGCCGCACTATTGAGACTCGGCCAGATGTTGCGATTATTGTGCTTGATGCTTTGACCTATGCGGGGTCCTTGGAAAATTTGTCTGGGCTTGAAGGCAAGTACGAATTTGTTGAGGGCAACATTCTTGATTCGGCCTTGGTTGATTCGCTGGTTTCGCAAGTGGACCAGGTGGTTCACTTTGCTGCTGAGAGCCACAATGACAATTCTTTGAAGTCGCCCAAGCCTTTCATCGACACAAACATTCTTGGTACCTACGAGTTGATCCAGGCTTGTGTGAAGCACGATGTGAAGTTTCACCACATCTCTACTGATGAGGTATTTGGGGATTTGCCATTATCGGGGTCAGAAAAATTTACGGCTGAGACCCCTTACAACCCGTCATCGCCATATTCGTCGTCAAAGGCGGCAAGCGACTTGTTGGTTAGGGCCTGGGTGCGCTCATTTGGGCTGAAGGCTACGATCTCAAATTGCTCGAATAACTTTGGGCCGTATCAGCACGAGGAAAAATTGATACCGCGCATGATTGGGCTGATTGCTGCGGGTAAGAAGCCTGAGTTGTATGGCAATGGGGCCAATGTGCGTGACTGGATTCACGTTGATGACCACAATGACGGGGTTTGGGCGATTCTGGACCGCGGAGTGGTTGGGCGTACCTATTTACTGGGGGCCGACAATCAGCGATCTAATCTGGAAGTTGTGCGGGCTTTGTTGCGGATTATGGGGCGGCATGAGGACTTTATTGAGTTTGTGGCGGATCGGCCAGGGCATGATCTGCGTTACGCGATTGATGCGTCGGCGACTGAGGCTGAGCTTGGTTGGAAGCCGGTTCGTGGGAATTTTGAAGAGCGCTTGGCTGAAACCGTGGAGTGGTATTTAGCTAGGGGCTAGGTATTGGTGTTGTGGATAAGTATTTATTCACACTTGTGCCAGATCTATTGTTGATTGTCAGGCACCTGCCGTATAGTTCTAATTACTAACCAGTTGTTTGTCTCGCAAGAGAGGGGCAGCTGGTTTTCTCTTTCTCGACACCATGGGGGCATGTGTGACTAAAAAGTTACTTTCAATTGCTGAGCAAATCAGCCTGTTGAAAGAGCGCGGTTTAGTAATTGAAGACGAAGAACTTTGCGCCCACGCACTGCGAAGATTCGGCTATTACCGGTTAAGCGGCTATTGGTATCAATTCAGGATTCGCTATGAGGACGAGGGGAAAGCAGTAACCCTAGATGACTTCATGCCTAACGTCACCTTTGAAGATGTATTGGCAATTTACGAATTTGATCGTCGCCTAAGGTTTTTAGTTTTCGAGATGGTAGAGCTTTTAGAAGTTGCCATGCGCTTCAAAATTGGGCACATACTCGGAGAGACTAACCCAGACGCACACGCCGACCACAATATTTTTCAAAATGATTTCCTAATTCGAAAAAGAAAGACAAAATTCTCCCTGAAGAAGGAGCCTTCGCAACACGAATTACTTATTCGTGGAATAAACCGAGAACTCAAAAGATCAAGTGAAGATTTTGTTTCTCACCACTTTGAAAAACATGAAGGTAAATTTCCCGTATGGGCTGTAACAGAGATCATGAGTTTTGGACAACTCCTGAAGCTCATTAAGGGATCTAAAGATAGATACCAGAATGAAATTGCAAAATCTCTGGGACTAACCTCTAAAACTGGCGATGGACAGGGAGGGGCTTTGCTTGATTGGTTAGAGAATCTAAACGAAATCCGCAATATTTGTGCCCACCATGGGCGCCTGTGGAATCGCCGTATTAATAAACGCTTGAAGCTAAACCACCTTAGGCTCACTGCAGATACCCGGCACATTTATGAAATTCAAAAAGAACTGCAAAACAAAAATAAACATTTTGATTTATCTACTTCAAGAATTTATGGCTCTCTCACAATCCTTTTGTACCTGAATAGGCAATTGGATCTGGATTCAAGTTGGGCTTCAAAACTGATAACTCACATAGAGACGTTGCCAAAGCCGGCAAACCTCTTTCAGATGGGCTTTCCGGCAAACTGGAAAGACCAGCCAATTTGGGCCGATTAAACGCAAAACCTGGCTCAACCACCGTCCGGAAGTCTGCCAGGTCCACTTCACGAAGCTCCTGCCCCGTGCACCATTATTTTAGGTCCGGTCTGGTGGAAAACTCAACAGGTTTTGTCGGGGGTGTGCGCCTAAACTTGCCAAAGGAATAGTTTTTAGGGGATTTAGGTCATGGGCGCATCGGCTCCAGTTATTGCAGTGGTTATTCCTGCGTATCGCGTGGCGGCCCACATCCTTGAAGTTATTGCCGAGATTGGCAAAGAAGTTTCACAAATTTATGTTGTTGATGATGCTTGTCCTGAGGGTTCGGGCGCTTTGGTTTCGGCTAAGTGTGCTGACAAGCGCGTGAAGGTTTTGACTCACGATGAGAACCAGGGTGTTGGCGGAGCTGTTGTTACCGGTTATCGAGCAGCGCTTGAAGGCGGGGCAGAGATCGTGGTCAAGGTTGATGGTGATGGTCAGATGGACCCGGCACTTATCGGTGATTTGATTCACCCGATTGTTGACGGCAAGGCCGACTACACAAAGGGCAATCGTTTTGACAGCTTGGTAGGGCTGCGCGAGATGCCCGGTGTGCGTGTGCTGGGTAATGGTGCGCTGAGTTTGATGTCGAAGATTTCGAGTGGTTACTGGAACATCACTGATCCGACGAATGGTTTTACTGCGATTCACCGCGAAGTGTTGAAGGCGATGCCGCTGGACATGTTGAGCAAGCGATTCTTTTTTGAATCCGATGTTTTGTATCGCCTGAGCATTATGCGTGCGGTTGTTTGGGATGTGCCGATGGAGGCGCGTTATGGGAATGAGAAGAGCAATCTATCGGTTGTGAAGGCGCTGTTTGAATTTCCGGGCAAGCACTTTGTGCGTTTTCACAAGCGATTGTTTTACAACTACTACTTGCGAGACATGAGTGCGGCTTCTTTGGAGTTGCCGTTGGGTGCGGCGCTTGGTTGGTTTGGTTTGATTTTTGGTGTTACGAAGTTTTCGGAGTCGGTGAGTACTGGCGTAGCGGCGACTGCGGGAACTGTGATGTTGTCGGCGGTGCCAGTTATTTTAGGTTTCCAATTGGTGTTGGCGTTTTTGAGCTATGACATTGCGTCAGTGCCAAAGCGCGTAAAGCACAAAAAGTAGGAGTTTGAATTGGCTGCAGCGGTTTCAGTGAAGCGATTTGATCGTGCTTACTTTTGGCTGGTTGTTCCGTTTGTTGCAGCACTTATCTCTATTGGTCGCGTATGGCCCGTGCTACCTGCGGTGATGCAGGATGAATACGTTTACAGCATTCAGGCTCGATTCACTCCATTTGCTGAGCAGCTCTACCCAAACTATTTGTTCTCATGGTTGTACTCGGGCACAAGTGCTTGTGGCGCAGATTTCTACAGCTGCGGCAAAGGACTAAACGTACTGTTCTTCTTTGCAACTTTGGCATTCATCTTCCTAATAGCCCGCAGGTTGTTGAGCGTCACATGGGGCGCGATGATCGCTACCGTTGCCGCGTTCAGCCCAATTCACGTTTATGTTTCTTACTTCATGCCGGAGGCAATGTACTTTGCTTTCATCACCGCAACTATTTATGTTGCATTGATTGCCGGTGCTAAGCACAAGCTGTCTTGGTGGGTTGCAACCGGGGCACTGCTTGGTTTGAGCGCCTTGGTGAAGCCACACGCCCTGTTTACCTTGCCCGCGTTCCTCTTGTTTGCGTTGTTAGTTGCCTTGAGAAGCGAGAGCGGAAGCTTGGGCCAGGGGCTGATGGCTAGCCTGGGCAAGCTGGGAGCTTTTGCCGTTGTGAAGTTCGGCGGAGGCTTTGCTTTTGCTGGCGCTGCCGGTCTTTCCTTATTTGGAACATCCTATGAGTCATCTCTAAACCAATTCGTCTCTGAGAACGCTCAAGGGCAAGCAGATGTAGCTGCCCAGACCGTTTCGACGGTTTCTAATGCCGCGACAGAGTCGTCTGTTCAGGCTGCCGAGTCATCCGGACCTGGGTTTTTTGAGGTCTTTATTCCACACTCACTTGCACACCTAGCGCTGTTGCTGACAGTGGCGGGAATTCCGTTGCTGCTTTCAATTAGCGTGATCAAAGACTCAGTTGTAAAGAAGCAAGAAGTTTCAGCCTCTAGCCAGTTCTTGCTTTTGATTGGTTTGCTTTCACTTTCATTTGCACTTGTAGTTGGCGCATTCGAAGGTGTTGTTACTTCACTGGGCGACGACCACAGCTCAAGAATTATTACCCGCTACTACGAGTTCCTGGTTCCGCTGTTATTGATCGCGGCGGCTGTGTTTGCAAAGTTTGTAGAGCCTAAGATTCGCGTCCGACTGATTCAATCTGGATTTATTATTGCTGCACTGATATTTGGTTGGGTTTACCTAAGTGGAGTGAATCAAAGTTTTGCCGATTCAATTCTGTTATCTGGATATCTTTCAGGCCCGGCTGTGATTCCAATTATTGCCTTGATTGGAATAATCGTTGCTTTGGTTTGGATATTCTCAGCGAACTCGGGATCGAAGCTAATCGTTTATGTTGCTACCCCGTTGATCTTGTTAATTGCTGGTTTTACCTCGCAGAGTTACTTGCTTACTCAAGTTGGAACTAACGAAGCCTATTTTGACGTTGCGGGTCAAAAAGCTAAAAGTCTTTTGGCGGATGTTACCGGAGAAAAGATTTCAATTGTTGGGCCGGTGCGCTACCAAAATTTCACCACGAAGTTTTGGATTGATAAACCGGCTATTCAAGACGTAACTCTGCCGGATGGACAGGCAATTGATGCTGCATCGATGCCAAATGTTGATTACGTGGTGCTGATTGGCAACGCAAAGATAACCGGAACAACAGAAGTGCTTGACCAAGCAGAGGGCTACGCAATCGTAAAGATTGTTCGCTAGCTTTACTTTTCTAGTTTTTTAGAAACTCTCATGCCGGCAATGTAGGTTGCTTGACGAACTGGCCACTCCCAAAGTTCACAAATCGGTTTTAGGAATTTTGGCAGGTGAGCCTTACGCACCGCGCTTGCCTCGTTCACTGATTCTCGGCGGCGGCTGACCGAGAGCGAGCCTGTGTGCCAGCGGAAGTTCGCGAGCACTTTTGGAAGGTACACAGCTTTGCCGATTTCGCTGAGCGAATAGAAAAGTTCAAAGTCAAAGGCCCAACCAAACTTATTGCTCAAGCCCCCCAGGCGTTCGAATGCATCACGGCGATAGAGAGCACCCGGCTGTGGAATTAGCTGTGGGCCGACGCGCAAAAGTGGAACAGCCCACTGGCCGCTTTTATTCGTGAAGATTGGCTTGCCTGCTGGATCGATGTATTCGCAGCCACCAAATACCAGAACTGGTTCATCTGGTTGAGAGAGCCGCTCGGCGGCGGCGGTTAGTGAGCCTGGAGTAAGTAGGTCGTCGTCACCTAGCCAATTGATAAAGCGGATGTCTTTTGGCAAGGCACGGAAGCCAAAGTTGATTTTGGCGGCAAGGCCCGGTTCTGGTTCGTCTAGGTACTCGTCAATTAGACCGCTGGCCAGGAGTTCAGAGGCATCAAAACCCTTGTTGCCAACAAGAATCACATAGGCTTTGCCGGCATCCCGAATGGACCGCAGGGCTAGGGGCAGGTACTCGGGGCGGCCGCCAATAGTTGGTACAACAATGCCCACGCGCTCTTTGGCTGAGGGGCTGGTCATAAGCAAAAGTCTAGACGCGGGGCGGTCTAGACTCACCGTTGTCTAGACTCGAGGGATGCTTGCTTTCCTACCTGGCCTATTGACCGGACTATCGCTGATTATTGCGATTGGGGCCCAGAACGCCTTTGTGATTCGCCAGGGATTGACCAAGCGGCACGTTTTGCTGGTGGTGGCGATTTGTGCGCTGTCTGATGCACTGCTGATTTTCTTAGGGGTGGGTGGCCTTGGCGCACTGATTCAGGGGCTTCCCTGGTTGCTGGAAATTATCCGCTGGTTTGGCGTTGTCTACCTGGGTTGGTTTGGCATCAAGTCACTGAGGTCAGCTTTCAAGGCGCAGAGTTTGGATGCCTCTGGAACCCAGAGCGGGTCGGCCACCAAGGTGGTTAGCGCGGTGCTGGGGTTCACTTTTTTGAATCCGCACGTCTACCTAGACACCGTGATTCTTTTGGGTTCAATTGGAAATCAATTTGATGCCGACAAGTGGTGGTTTGCCACCGGAGCTGCCGTGGGAAGCGTGCTTTGGTTTAGCGCGATTGGTTTTGGGGCCAAGGCGGCATCGGTGTTTATGTCTAAGCCGGTGTTCTGGAAAGCGCTTGATTTGATCATTGCTGCGGTGATGTTCTCAATCGCAATTCTTTTGGCCTTCTACAAGTTCTAGCGGCATTCACCTAGGCTGGTTGCATGGACGAGCAAGAATTAATGATCACATTTAGCGTGTTGAGTTTTTCTGTGCTTGGACTTGGTGCAATTGTTTTGAGTCTGGTGACTCTGCTTGGTCGCGGCAATCGTTCGTTTGCGATTATTACTGCGGCCGCAACAATTTTTCTTGGCGCATTCATGTGGATTGTGCTTGCGCCCCAGGGCTTGCTGCCAACCTTGCTTGGCGTGATTGCCTTAGTGCTTAGCGTGCTGCCACAAAAGCCGCGCACTTCAACCGCTGAAGAAGACTAAATAATTTCTGCACCAATGAGGCGCACAACCTCGGCACAAACTTCTAGGTTGGCAATTGAGTCAGCGTGTGATTCATAAGGTGATTCCAGTAATCCTTCGCTGATGAACTTGGCCATTGCGGTTGCCTGATATGAAAGCCCCTCATGCGCTTGCACCGGTGATTCATCAACCCAGGTTGAGTAGGGGGAACCAAAATCGGTGTTGGCAATTGTGACGCTGGCCGGAATAAAGAATTCAGGGCCAACAGAAATTTTTGCTTTGTCGCCACCAACTGATGCAATGCCTGGCACCGCGGCGCGAGCCGAAAGCACGATGTACGCACGAGCACCGGACTCGTAACCAAGCTGCACCGATACTTCTTCTTCAATTCCGTTGCCATGCATAACTGCTTGCGCGGTGATGCTGGTTGGGTTACCCAAGAAAGTTTGTGCAAAGCTGACCGGATAGATTCCCATGTCAAAGAATGGGTCACCGTGACCTTTCTTCCACAGTCGTGGAATTTCTAGGTTGGCCTGCGCCATGTGCGCGGTGACGATGTCAATGTTGCCAAGTGTGTTTGATTCCAGCAGCTGACGAATTACGTCGTAGTGCGGAAGGTAGCGGGTCCACATTGCTTCCATCGCAAGCACGCCCTTTGCTTTCGCGGCGGCAAAAATTTCTTCGGCTTCTTTAGGGTCTAGCGCTAGTGGCTTCTCAACCAGCACGTGTTTGCCGGCGGCGATTGCCATCAGTGCGTGATCACGGTGCTGGGTTGGCAGGGTGGGAATGTAGATGACGTCAATGTCTTCGCGGGCCAAAAGGTCTTCGTAGTTGTCGTGAGATTCAATGCCAAATTTTTCGGCGAAGGTTTCTGCTTTGCCGGGGGTGCGTGAGGCAACCGCCACGATGTGCTGCTTGGTGTGCTTCTGCACGCCGCCAACGAATGCCTGGGCGATGTCGGCTGCGCCCATTACTCCCCAGCGCAGCACCGGAACCGATGCCGGGTCAATAATTCGAGGGGCAGGAAGCTTTGGGCTTGAAGTTGTCATGCTTAGAGCATAAAGCCGGCGGCAAGCTCCAAAATGCCCAGTGCCGCAAGGCGAACTGTGCGGCCATCGGCTGAATCGGCAGTGGCGTCAATTTCTGTGAAGTCGACGCTTTGGACCTGTGGGGCAGATGAGTTTGCTGCTGCGCGGCCGGAGGCCTTGCCGATTTCAAAGCAGTAGGCACGGAACTCGTCGGCACTTAGGCCGCCCGGGGCGGCAGCAGGGCAGGCTGGCACAACGGATCGGTCGCAGACATCAACATCAAAGTCAACGTGGATTGGGCCACCGGCAGCTCCGGCAACCTCAAGTGCCTCGGCCACCACGTCTGCGGCATTTCGTGAGCGCAGCGCGGTGCGCGGAATCACGTGAATGCCAAAATCTTTTGCACGCTGTGCGTAGCTGTGTGAGTTTGAAAAATCCGCGATACCAATTTGCACGATGCGCTTGCCGTTGAGACCCGCCTCTTCAATCAGGCGACGAACCGGTGAACCATTGCTGATGCCATCGCGCAGATCGTGGTGAGCATCAAAAGTAATCAGGCCTGCGGTTCCGATGTGGTCTGCGTAAACACCCTTTGCCATTGCGTAGGTGATTGAGTTGTCACCACCTAGACCAATCGCAAGTTTGCTGCGAGTTGAAACTTGCTGAGACAAATGCGCGGTTCGTTGTTCGCCCTCTGGTGAATCGGGGTCAACCACGTCGCCGAAGTCAGCGAATGAAAGCTGGGCAACATCTTTTTGGATGCTCCAGTTAAAAGTTGAGTAGCGCTGCAGGGCCTCGCGAATTGCATTTGGAGTTAGCAGCGCGTGAGTTTTTGAAATGGAAGTTAGGTTTGCTGGAATGCCAAACAAACCAAGGTCATAGTTTGAAGTTTTGTCGGCCTCTTTCAACCACGCTGATGCGCGTGGCCAGAGAGGATCCTCGTGAACGTGATGGTTCATGAACGCAACAACTCTGCGGCGGCGGCAAGCTCAGGCGCAAGGAATCTATCGGTGCCCATTCCTGGCACACCCTTGCGCAGTCGCGCAATCAGCTCGGCGCTTACCGGTGATGGCTGGTGCGGTGCGCGCAGCTCAACGGCGCGAGCGGCTGCGGTAAGTTCAACCGCAAGAATCATGCGCAGGTTGTCAACAACTTTGCGAAGCTTGCGACCTGCGTGCCAACCCATTGACACGTGATCCTCTTGCATCGCCGATGACGGAATGCTGTCAACGCTGGCTGGTGCGGCAAGACGTTTGTTCTCGCTGACTAATCCGGCCTGGGTGTACTGCGCAATCATCAATCCGCTGTCGACTCCGGCATCTGCTGCAAGGAACGGTGGCAATCCGCTGGAACGATTTTGATCAAGCATGCGATCGGTGCGGCGCTCAGACATTGAACCAAGATCGGTTGCCGGGATTGCAAGGAAATCAAGAATGTAAGCAACCGGAGCACCGTGGAAGTTTCCGTTGCTGGTTACCTCACCGTTTTCAAGAACGATTGGGTTGTCTACCGCGGCAGCAAGTTCGCGAGTGGCCACGACGGTTGCGTAGTCGATGGTGTCGCGAAGACCGCCGGTTACCTGCGGAGCGCAACGAAGCGAATAGGCGTCTTGCACCTTGCTGTCGCCAACGCGGTGTGAGGCAACGATCTCTGAGCCCTTGAGTGCCGCAAACATATTTGCCGCCGATTTTGCTTGGCCCGGGTGTGGGCGAAGTGGTTCGTGCAGTTCTGGTCTAAAGACCTGGTCTGTGCCCATCAGGCCCTCAACGCTCATGGCGGCAATCTTGTCTGCGTAGTCCACCAGGTGATTTAGGTCTGCGATGGCGAGGATGGCCATGCCGAGCATTCCATCGGTGCCGTTGATAAGGGCCAAGCCTTCTTTCTCGCGCAGTTCAACCGGGGTGATGCCAGCTTCGGCGAGCAGGTCGGCCACTGGGCGTTCGGTGCCCAGGGTTCCATCGGTGGCTGGGCCAAAGGCGCGGCCCTCGCCCATCAGCACCATGGCGCAGTGGGCAAGCGGGGCAAGGTCACCGCTGCAGCCCAGCGAGCCGTATTCGTGCACGTATGGGGTGATTCCGGCGTTCAGGATGTCGGCCATAGTCTGGGCAACCAGCGGGCGGGCTCCGGTGCGTCCAGAGCACAGGGTCTTTAGGCGAAGCAGCATTAGGGCACGAACGACCTCGCGCTCCACCGGCTCGCCCATTCCGGCGGCGTGGCTGCGGACCAGGGACTTTTGCAGCTGAACGCGGTCTTCGATGGCAATGTGGCGGTTGGCCAAGGCGCCGAATCCGGTTGAGATGCCGTAAACCGGAGTCTCACCGTTGGCTAGCTTTTCAATGTGCTCGCGGGTGGCGGCCATGCCAGCCAGGGCCTGCTCTGAGATTTCAACGCGAGCGTTGTGGCGGGCAACATCAATCACGTCTTGCATGGTCATGCCAGCAGAGTTAATGGTGACGGTTCTCATTTTGTGACGGCCCTTCCGGCAATGTATGTCTCGCTAATCAAATTTACTCCCGGGCGGTATGCCAGGTGAATGTAGCTAGGTGCGTTGATCACTGCAAAGTCCGCGCGAGCACCGATGGATAGATGTCCAATATCATTTCGGCGAAGCGCCTTTGCGCCACCCATGGTTGCCGACCAAAGTGCCTCGGCCGGTGACATGTGCATTTCGCGAACAGCTAAGGCGATGCAGAACGCCATTGAAGATGTGTAGCTTGAGCCGGGGTTGCAATCAGTTGCAAGCGCTACGTTCACACCGGCATCAATTAGTTTGCGTGCGTCTGGATATTTTGAACGGGTTGAAAATTCTGCACCGGGCAAAAGTGTTGCCACGGTGTTGGAGTGTGCAAGTGCATCAATGTCTTGATTGGTTAGGTGCGTGCAGTGATCGGCCGATGCACAATCAAGTTCCACCGCAAGTTGAATTGCACCGATGTTTTCAAGTTGGTTGGCGTGAATGCGCGGAGCAAGACCGGCGCTAATTCCTGCCTGCAGAATTTCGCGAGCCTGGTCAACGTTAAATGCACCGCGATCGCAAAACACGTCAATCCATTTTGCGTGTGGAGTTGCTGCAGTAAGCATTGCGTTTTTAACTAGGTCAACGTAATCGTTTACACCTTCGTCGCCGCGGTCTTTAAACTCCTGTGGCACAACGTGTGCACCAAGAAAAGTTGTTTCGCTGGTGTGCTTGGCTGCGATTGCAAGTGAGCGGGACTCGGTTGCAACATCAAGACCGTAACCACTTTTGGTTTCGAATGTTGTGATTCCGCTTGCGTGCATCTCGGCGACAAGTCGCGCGAGGTTTGCTTCAAGCCCCGCATCAGATGCCTCACGAGTTGCAGCAACAGTGGTTTTGATTCCACCGGCACTGTATGACTGACCTTGCATGCGTGCAGAAAATTCTTCTGCACGATCACCGGAAAACATCAGGTGCGCGTGCGAATCAACAAAACCTGGAATTACAGTTTGCCCAGCTAAGTCAATTTGCGCATCGGCCGCCGGTGCATTCTTTGCCTCACCAACCCAAGCAACTTTTCCGTCTTCAACAACAATTGCGGCGTCGCAAATTTCGCCCAAAAAATTTTCTGCGCTACGCGCAGCAAGCGAAACCGGGGAATCCCCCTGGCTGTTGGTAAATAAACAACCAATGTTGTTGAAGAGTGTGCTCATGTTTATTCAGTATCGAGCATTGGCACATGCACGTGCTTCTCGTGAGCAACGCGCTTGGCAATGTCGTAACCGCTGTCTACGTGACGAATAACGCCCATGCCCGGATCGTTGGTCAGCACGCGGTTGAGCTTCTCGGCCGCTAGATCAGTACCATCGGCAACCGATACCTGACCCGCGTGAATACTGCGACCCATACCAACACCGCCACCGTGGTGGAGGCTCACCCAGCTTGCGCCCGATGCAACGTTGAGCATTGCGTTCAGGATTGGCCAGTCGGCGATTGCGTCTGAGCCATCGAGCATGGCTTCTGTCTCGCGGTAAGGAGATGCAACAGAACCACAGTCAAGGTGATCGCGGCCGATAACAATTGGCGCGCTAACTTCGCCGCGCTTAACAAGATCGTTGAACACTGCGCCGGCCTTGTCACGCTCGCCATAACCCAACCAGCAAATTCGCGCTGGTAGACCTTGGAACTGCACGCGCTCCTGCGCCATGTTCAGCCATCGGTGTAGGTGTTTGTTGTCTGGGAATAGTTCCATCATGGCCTGGTCTGTGCGATAGATATCTTTCTTGTCGCCAGACAGCGCAACCCAACGGAACGGGCCCTTACCTTCGCAGAACAGTGGGCGAATGTAGGCAGGTACGAAGCCGGGGAAGGCGAATGGGCGGTCGTAGCCACCCTTGCGTGCTTCGTCGCGAATTGAGTTGCCGTAGTCAAAGACGATTGCGCCCTTGTCCATGAAACCAACCATTGCTTCAACGTGCTTAGCCATTGCAGCCTGTGCACGCTTCGTGAAGTCTTCTGGATTGCTCTCGCGGTAGTCGTTTGCGGTGTCAATGTCCATACCCTCTGGAATGTAATACAGCGGGTCATGCGCAGAGGTTTGGTCTGTGATGATGTCAATTGGAACTTCGCGCTTTAGTAGCTCGGCAAAAATTGTTGCAGCGTTACCAACTACACCCACCGATTTTGCAATGCGTGCGTTCTTGTACTTGGTGACGATATCAATTGCCTGATCGAGGTTGTCGGCGATTTCATCTAGGTAGCGGTCACGCACTCGCATCTCTAGTGAGCGGCGATCAACGTCAACAATTAAACAGGTGCCCTCGTTCATGGTGACGGCAAGTGGTTGTGCACCACCCATACCACCGCAACCACCGGTGAGAGTTAGAGTGCCCGATAGTGTGCCACCAAAAGATTGTTCGGCAACCGCGGCAAAAGTTTCGTAGGTACCCTGCAAGATTCCCTGGGTGCCAATGTAGATCCATGAACCAGCGGTCATCTGACCGTACATGGTTAGACCTAGGTGTTCAAGGCGTCGGAACTCTGGCCAGTTGGCCCAGTCGCCAACCAAGTTTGAGTTTGCCAGTAGCACGCGCGGTGCCCACTCGTGAGTGCGGAAAACACCAACAGGCTTACCCGACTGCACCAACATGGTTTCGTCGTTTTCAAGATTGGTGAGTGTGTTGACGATGGCATCAAAGCTCGCCCAGTTACGCGCGGCCTTTCCGCTGCCGCCGTAGACAATCAGATTCTCTGGGTGCTCGGCCACTGCTGGGTCGAGGTTGTTGTGCAGCATTCGAATTGCTGCTTCTTGACCCCATCCTTTGGCGGTGAGGTTTGGCCCGGTGGCTGCGTGCAACGCTGAACGATTGATAGTTGTCATAGGTCAATAAAACTGTTTGATTCACCCCGATAAAAGGTGCCTGGGACTGCTAGTGTCTGAAATACGAGATTGCGGGCGGGTCCGCGGGGCAAGGGAGTCTGGATGAGCAACGTGCCTGGTGCAACCAGGGCTTTGGCCATTCTGCAAGCCCTTGGCAAGGCCGGATCACCCATGCCGGCAGCCGCGATTGCCAAGAAACTTGGTCTGCCGCGCTCATCTACCTATCACCTGCTGGCCGCCATGGAAAAAGACGGTTTCGTGATCCACTTTCCAGAGGATCAGCGTTGGGGGCTTGGGGTATCGGCCTTTGAGCTGGGCTCTGCCTATTTGCGGCACGATCCTCTGGAGCGTTTGGCTAGGCCGTTGCTTGCCCGATTGGTTCGAGAGACTGAGAATAAGATTCCGGCCGTTGCTCAGTTGGGTATTTTGCAGAATAACGACGTCTTGTACCTGGCAAAGGAAGTTCCGCATCACCCGGTGACCATCGTGACCGAGGTTGGTGTGCGACTACCCGCACACCTGACTGCATCTGGCAAAGCGATTATGTGTCAACTAGATGCAAAACAAGTTCGCGCTATGTACGGCGCAATTACTTCGTTGCCCACCAGAACTGGAAAAGGTCCGGCAACGTTGAAAGAACTCACCAACGATTTGCAAACTGCAAAGCAACGCGGCTTTAGTTTTGAAAATGGATTTGTGACTGATGGGTTTAGTTCAATTGCGGTTGCAGTTTTGAATCACCTGCAGATGCCGGTTGCTGCAATCGGTATGACCTTCCGTGCAGATGCTGCAGCAGATGATCATCAGGAATTTTTAGTTAAACAATTAAAGGTTGCTGCAACTGAACTATCTAAACGGTTAGGTTC
>JACCDY010966027.1_pt1 | contig 24784 bp, 21 predicted proteins | sample 7446391 | NCBI WGS metagenome assembly JACCDY01 (sample SAMN15323451, study PRJNA562643) | freshwater metagenome | isolation source: river surface water | place: USA:Blue River Watershed | collected 2017-08-18 | reverse complement strand
TAATGCAAGAGCTGCTGTTCGTTCAACATTTGGCGGTACAACCCCTTCTGGTTTTACACGACCAAATACTGCACGCAGAATATCACGCTCTTCTGGTGTAGCACCAGCAACACCATCCACAATACTACGACTGCTGTCACCAATTACAAATACCATAGGTGGAACTTGGGTATTATAAATCTTACTTTTAGCAATCGTATTCAAATAACGGCGATAAATACCCTTCTTTGAATTGCGAATGTTGTTACCAGATACATCAATACCAAGCACAAATGATACATTCCCACGCAACCACTTCTGCAAGTCTCCACCTTCACCACATGATGTATCAAAGACTTTCTTACTACCACCATGTAATGCAACACGATATAAGATATCATCTTTAATATAAATATTGTGGAAATCACGAAGACCCCGTACAAGTAGAAGGTCTTGGGCAGGAGCTTTACGTTGATAATAGACCTTTTCAATTTCTGATAGTTCAAGGTATCGTTTTTCTAACTCCTTGACTTCCTCCACATTTGGTTCTTCAGAACCAGTCTTAATCATATATTCAGTTACTGGATTATGAATTGAATTCCAAACTGAATTTGCAACAAATTCATTATTAAGAGTTCTCTGAATAATTCCCCGTTGGAGTCTTTCCGTTTTATCATGACGAACTCGCACAGGTACCCAACGCCAACCAGGTTCGCGTTTAGGGTCATATGCCATTTCAACAATAGAGCGGTCCCTAATTGGTTCAGCAGAACGTTCTGTCAATACAAATTCATCACCTGTTTCAAGGTCAATCTCGACCTTTGAATAACAAGTAGCGGCCATTGTATCAGCAAATTCTTCAGGGACAAACAACGTGGGTCTATATGCTCCACGTGGCATATCCTTGAAAGCTTCTGAACCAAATAGAATTGCTGTACGAGGGTCTGATTCTTCAGGTGAATTCTTCGTACCAACGTATAGACGCATTGTCTTATAACGTGTCGTTTCCAAACTATTAGGGTTAATTCCAATCGTTATTTTGTCTTCAGTCGGTGATTCTGTATCTTTTTCAAAGTTAATTAGGAAATCAATAGTGTTATCTTCAGCTGGCTTCCACTTGAATTGCCCCCTAAAAGTCTCTCCTGGTTTCTGAGGTAGAGGTGTATCATTAGGAGTAAAGATGAGACCATCAGTGTTATAATGATGTTCCCTCTCAAGAATTTTAGTAGCTGAACGGAAAATATTTTTACCAGGTGCAGCAAAACGGAATTCCTTCATTGCAACCTGTAGTTGATTAGCACGACTAACACCACTTGCAATAATATTAGGACCATCACCATCATTCCATGAAGTAATCCATTTATTCATCTCATTCATTCTGCAACGTTTAGATGCATCTGCATCAGCTGGTAAGACTTTGAAGGGGAGCATATCAACAGGCTGCTCATCAAAGTAATAAATATCAAAACACAATAATTGTGAAATACCCTTCCCATACTTGTCCTGTCTAATCCATTCACCATCAATCAAGGCATTAGCACATGATTCACGCTGAAGACCAGTGCGATATACATTCATACCCATATCAATTAGGAATAGTTCCCCGCGTTTATCACAGAAACCATGAACACGAAGACCATCCGCTTTATCAGTTACATTATAACCTGTACGGATATTAGGTGTATCAGGTGTAATAGTACTTATCATATTTTGAACTTCAAGTGTTACAGGGGCAACACCTCTGAATTGGTCCGTACCGGTTAGTTGACGATAAGCACTCAATACATTATTCTTCATTTTATTACGAATAAGAATACTATTACCTTGAAGACCACGTAGAATTTCACCAATACCACGAATAAGATTTTTCATTGCATTTTCAACAGATTCACCAGGAGCAATATGTTTCAATTCAACTTCGACCTCATAGATTGCTGGGTCATGAATGAAAGCTTGCTCTCTAAAGGTCCGTACCCATTTGAATTCACCACGGGCATCACGTCGTGTTTGTCTAACAATAGACAAATCAAATTGCACTCCATTACCACTAAAAGACCAACGACGAATCATACGAAACGCCTTACGATGAACTGCCCAGCGCTCCATTAGTTCACGAATCCGTGCATCATCAGGAGCTAGTTCAATTTCACGCCGAACCTTAATACGAGTATCATATTCCTCAATATCAAGATTACTTTCAATAAAAGTACGGTCTTTAATAATTGCAACAAATGGTTTATTATTCAAAGTATCGTCACGACAATATTGTTGAATAATACCTGTTCCAACAAGGGTAATTCGAATACGTTCAGGAAGAATAATATTTAGACGGTCTTCTTGTGGAAGAGCTTCGAAACCTTTAGATTTTAGACGTCGTGCAATCTCAAAGAATGATGTTGCATCAACAACACCTTTTTTACCAAACGTTGCTTCCAACTCATAGTCGTCATTCTCTGACCAGGAAGTTATGAGCTGGCGAAGTTTATTTGCTTCCGCAGGTAATACTTCCATTCTATTTCTCTAATGGTAAATGTCAATATGCCCTAAGTAGTATTAGAGGATATTGTCAATTTTTAGACTAATTAACTATTCCTGAAAAATTATTCAATTAAATTACTATCAGAATAATTGCTAATATTAATCAAATGAGCCATTGCATTACAACGACCAACTATTAGGGCGAGTTCTGCTTTCTTTGCTTTTTCAGGAACTGTTACAATATTAATATATGGGATTACTGCAGCATCAAGTTCCTCTTTTGAACCATCGGCTAAAGGCCATTCAATTGTCCATCCTGCAACCTCAACTGCGGAAATATAAGATGATAGAGTTTTTCTTTCATAGTTGTCAATCGGTGGAATAAATACACATTTAAAGTTTGAATCAACAAATATAATTTTTTTACTTGGCGACCAAGTTTCAACAGATGGAATAAAACTAATATGACGACCTCCCTCTGTGCCAGTTGAAATTTTTACAAATTGAACTCCAAGAATATTTGCCCAAACCTCTTGCAACAATAATACATCCTTCGGTGCAAGTCCAGCGCCAGTCACTGAATTCAATACCTCTACAAGTCTACGTCTGGAGCGCGAAAATTTTGTACCGGAGATTTTATTTTCCATTTCAAATTGCAATTTCAAAATTGATTCATTATAAATCTGCCGCTTTAAAAGTTTATCAGCAACCCTAAATAGGGGGTCACGCGACCATAATATATAACTAATTATACCTGCAGGCTCAAGCTCATCAGAAGACCAAGACCCCCCTGGTCCAGCAATGAATTTATATGTTTCCATAATGTATTCACTGTTCGATGGTTTTATCAACATCAGCGGTGTTCTTTTCAAGGTCACTGCTGAATGCGGATTTTTACCAGCCCATTCCTTAATAGTCTGTAATGATGTTGCAACTGACATTTTATTAAATTTATCCTTATTATATAATAGTAATCTACATTTAGGTGCCTTCACAAAAAACATTTGTTGAATGATTTTGGGCCTTAGGTGTAATTATAAAACCATTACTTTGAGGATGAATATCTCTATTAGTTATACATTCACTTCTAATAGCATTCATTTCAATATTGCGATTCTCCTGTTCACTGCGATTCTGTAGACAATAATTCATAAACTCCTTTAGTTTATTAAATGTATCACTTCTAAGGGCTGAAACATCAAAAAAAATACCATTAGTGTTTTCACTATAAATATCATTATGACGACGAATTATACGAAAAATCTCTTCAAGCTCAGAGCGCGATAATATTCCCATATTATCTAAAAATTGTTTTCTTTCATCGTAATTTTTGTCAGAAGACATCATTTCTAGGGTTTAACTTGAATTTGATTGAAAATCTTCAACGCATTATTCAATTTCCAAATCAATCTCTTCTTCTTCATCCGGAGAACCCTCCTCTTCTTCTTTTGGTTTTGCAACCTCGGGCTCTGGCTCTGGCTCTGGCTCAGATTCCTCATCATCAACTTCAACATCAAACTTCATATTTAATTTTGGAAGGTCTTCACCATTTCTTGGCTTATTTGTCTTTTCCACATTCAAACTTGAAACCTTCGAAATAAATAGACCTACACTCAAAATATGCTCATCATTCACTTGAAAACGAGATTTCTTTAATTCAATTTCAATTGTATCCCCAATCTGAATTGAATCATATTCCTCATTTCCAATATGAAGGTCACGTGGAATCATTACTTGAATAGCATTTTGATACATAGCAAATATACCCATTTTGTTTTTCTTCAATACCAATGCATTCAAATGCGCACCATCCGTTGGATAAATAATATCACCCTCAACCTGTACCCATGAAACTAAATCTCCAGTAAATCTTCCACCCTCTATATGAGCCATTGACCTCGATAGAATTTTCAATGAACCTGGTACAACCCATCCATGAACAGAGCAACGTCCTTCATTTGCCCGTCGGAATTTATCAAGTAACAGTTCTTCAATTGATGCTCCACGAAGTTTATTAAACTCCAATGGCGACAATGAAATCTTCTCTTCAAATACAACTGTAGACTCCATAACTGTCTTCTACTAACTAAAGCCTACTAATCAATTTTAGGCCTTACTTTTTAGACCCGTGTTCTAAATGTACTCTTATGTCCTGTTAAGGCAGCTTCTACTGGTCTATAGAACCAACGTTTGTTTTCAAAACGAATGATATCCATATAACGCAAAACTAAATTTGTTAATGTGCATACATGCTGAACATTCTTCATTGCACGCGGACCCTTATCAAGTACTTCACGTGTTAAACCCAAATCAGAATGACGACCATCTCTTAATCTATCACCAAGTTCAATAATTTTACGTATATGGTCACCTGTACTTGAAACATTTGCACATTCTGCACCACGCTTTAATTTACGCTCCAATGCATCCTTGGAACCAGCAGGCAATGGCTCATTTGTTTTAAATATGGGCCCTACCTGTCCCTGTTTCATTACAAGTGAACCATATAGGAAACCAGTATTAGAATTATCCACTCGCATTTTAACGTATTCACTTTTCTCATTAATTAAATCAATAATAGCAGGTGGACATGGTTTACCAGAAACATCACATACATATTTAATATTACCATCATTGGGAGACAAATATAAATATGCTAAACTTTTAGAGCTATAGTTATTAAATTGAGTTGGAGATAATTCAGAACCAATCGTTTGTAATTCAGGAATTGTATAAAACATATATTGTAAATCAAATGGAGTCTCCTCATCATACATATACTCCCTTACCAGTCTTTTAATAATATCTGGCTCAACATTTATTTCACGTAAACTAGTAGCAATCCAAGGAATCATTGCCAATCGTGCCCTTCTTTTATCAAATTCCTTCTTATCCTCATCTACCTGTGTTGAAACCCATGTTAAAATATCTATTGGAACCGGTTCATCATGGTCTACTAGTTTATCTGCCCATTTATTCCAACTATTAACAAGTTTCACAATATAATTATAATCAATAACTATAGATTCTGGTATTTTAGCTTTCGCCTTAGCTTTTGCCTTTGATGGGCGTTCCAAATCTTGGAGACGACCTTCCAAGTCCGAGGAACGTTCTTCCATGCCCAAATTTGAAGGACTACTATCTAATAGTTCTTCGCTATCTTGCTCATTAGGCTCCTGAATTTCTTCTAATTTTGACATAAATTCAGGTGAATAGGAATCTTGACGAACAGGGAAAGATGCCATACGAATAGCTTTAGGAATTCGTAAATCTTTAAAAACAAAAGGCTGAAATAGATAATATCCATTTCTATAAATTATATAACCTTCACGACCATTATTTCTAACAACAAACGCTCTATTATTTATAATGTTTTGTAATAAAGATAATCTAGCAACTCTTGGATAATGCCCTAATAGTGTTGGTAAATCATCAGCAGGAATACTTACAACATCAATTTGACTAAATATATTTCTAATATCTCTTTTCATTCTTGAATCTAACCATCGAGCAGTAAATTCATCGTATGATATTTCACTTGAATCCTGAACAGAAATAGGAATTGTAGGAATACAAGAATATTCACATGAATCTAACCAATCACATATAGCAGTATATGGTTTATCATTAACACTAACATTTTCTCGAACCTCACCTTGAGAGGTTATAATACGTCTTTTTTCACGCCCTTTTATTATAATAGCTTCATGATTCAAATTACAATCAATAGCATACATTTTTAATACACGACTTACAGCTCCTACAAGTCGTGCTTTTTTATAAGCTAATCTATAAAGGTATAAATCACCTGTTTCACGTTTATCGTTTGGCATAACATTCGCATACATGTATATTGTACAATTACGTTTTTCTTTTGGTAATTTACAATGACTACCAGTTCTAATACCGCGACCAATAATCTGTTCCAAACGATTTAAATGCCACCATGGCTCCATAATATGTACTTCACGAATATACTTCATATCGACACCTTCAGATGCAACTTCACTTCCAATAACAACTTTAATAACTTCACCACGAACATTTCCAGGACTTCTAATTGCTTCTATTGGAATTCTATTATCAGGTGAAATCTGTGTATTTCCTGTCAGAAGACAATAATAAGCAGGAGTAAATTCATGGTCTTCAGCTTCATGAACTAATTCTTTTTGTGAACATAGAGCGCATTGACGACCATTAGGAGATTGAATTCCATCTCCTAGAAGAGGAAGACGCCGTCCTCTATCACTCATTGTATATCCATTTGCTTCCAATGCAAGAGCAATAGAAATACATCCTAATCCAACAGAGCGTGAAGAAACGAAGCAAACACCTTCAGCGGTCTGAAGAGTTGAGACTAATTTACTAATTTTAGGACTCCAAGTCTTAAGATTTTCGATAGCTAACCATTTTGCGCGGCCTAATCCTCTTCCTTTATAAACAACTTCACCACCTACAAGTTGTCTATAGAAATGCAATTCAAGAGCATTGATACTGCATCTTTGTAATAAGCCATGTGAAGAATCTTCATCAACTGGAGGAACAATAATCATTCCAGATTGGATGATATCACCTAATCGTAAAGCAGGGATATCTTCGCCCTTACCTTCAGGAAGGCTATTAAGTAATTGTTGTTGAGCTGCAAGTATATCTCCAGACATTTCTGCCGCAATTATAGGAAGATGATTGATATACAGACGGTCTTTTTGCATTAAAGTGATTCCCTTCGGATTTTGTGTTGGATAATAATTTAGTGTTTTGGATGGATAAAGACGAAGTGGAAAAATATCGGGATTTTCACCGCGCATATACGAAACATAATGCTGCGCAATACTTCCTAATAGTTCTATCCCATTTGGACGAAAAGTACCATCAGGATTGAATATATCAGATTCTATAATCTCTCCTTTTTTCTCGTTCATTAAAATTAAATTTAGAAGGAAAATAATTTCCTTATAACTATTATACATTGGTGTGGCAGACATAAGAACAAATTTAATACCTTCAACAACTTTTAATAGTCTTGTAAGAACGGGTGTTAATGCTTTTCCTTCAGCGCTGTCACTTGGTTTTTTTATTTCCTGAACAACATCAGACTCTGCAACAGCAGCCATAGCAATAGCAGGAGCAACTATATCTGGGCTTTCATTAAGATTATGCGCTTCATCAACAATTAATAGTGTTCCTTCATATGTTTTTCTTAATTGTTCATTCTCAAATTCTTCACGCTGAGCCCCCTTATAACGGTCACTTACCTTCGACAACTCTTCCTTAAGTTCATTAGCAAATGCTAAATAACCCATAATTGAGTAACGTTGTTTAATTTTATGATAAACTTTACGTTTAATAATATCTAAATTTCTTTCATACATTGTATTGGTTAATTCCATATAAATGGTACCAGTACATTGCTGTGAAGAATTTGGTTCATTTCCGCGTCCTAATTTCACCTTTGAGATATCAAAAATTGTATTAAAGAACCCTTCTTTAATAGTTCTTGGAGCTAAAATAATAACTTTTCTATTAGGATAAATATGTAGCCATTGTTCAGCAATTTGAACAGCGGAGCATGTTTTACCAACTCCAACACCGTGATATAATAGCATGGACATATATTGTGTTCGAGGTGACATAAAGTTGGAGACAAATCGTTGTGTCGGTGATAATTGAAATTCCTCACCAAATTTATTTTCACATCCATCATCGTCCGCAGCTTCAGCTTCAGCTTCAACCCGTGATTGATAACTTTCAGAAAATTCCCTTCGCTCTAAAAGTTTTGCTAAGAAATTGGGGTCATCGATTGTCGGATATGCACCGGATGAATTTTCCCATGTATTTTCAAATTGACTGGGGAAAAGATTACGTTCACGCATTTCCCTTAATAGTTTGTCTCTTTTACTCATCGATGTTTCACTATCCCAAACATCAAGTAATTCATCATTCGTGAGTGAAGACATTCTGCACTCATTAATGATTAAATTTTAGACCAGTCAACACTCTATGGTGTATTGAATAAACGTCCTAAAATGAAAGGTTGAAATGTTGTAATAGTCTTTATAGCACTTTGAATAGTATTTATTTTATCAACACTTAATGGGCGAATTAGTTTACAAGCATCTTTAATGTCAATCCATTTAATGTCTCCAATTTCACGAGTCATATGATAGTTCTCCAAATTGTAGTGAATATCACTAGAATGATTATTGTTAATGAGAGCTAAATAGTATTTATGACAATAATGAACACCATTATCACCCATAAATGATTCCATAAATGGACTAATTGAGTCAAAAATATGCAATTGAGATAAACTTAAACCGGTTTCTTCAATTGTTTCGCGTATAGCACAATCAAAGTCACTTTCATTTGGATTTCTACGACCTTTAGGGAGACCCCATTCAGGTTCATCCCATAATGCAGGTGTTTCATCAAAAATATCCTGAATTAAGGATTTACTTGTATCGGTTATGCCGGATAATGTTTTTAATTGATTGAACTTAATTTGTGATTGTTCAAAATCATTTCTGTAATTTCTAGGATTACTTGTACCCCACACATATTGCCATAATTCACCAAAAGGTTTAGTTAATATTAATTGCCGCTCTCTTGGTGTAATTTGTTGAAACATTTGTTTTAGATATGGTATGTTATCAATATTGTATTTACCACGAACAAATTCAACGAAATGTAAAGAATCTTTACGTTGAATCATGAGTATTTGAAGATTATTGTAGGAACTCATTTTATCTTTGCATAAATTCTTATTTGAAATCCAATCATTATTTGAATAACGAAAAATTATCATGCCATAACTGAGAACTGGTTCATCACATTGTTTAAAAGAATGTCCTAATATTCCACAATTAGTACATGTTGTGGAAGTATGAATATATTGATTATATGGATGTTTAATGATATAATTTCTATACATCTTAATGGTCTAACTTAATGAAAACTATTAAGATGTGCTTAGGTTGTTTAGAATAATAGTAAAAACTAAAAGTTAGAGAATGAGATTTCCACCAGCAGTTTGGGGTCCAATATTTTGGATGACAATTCATATCGTTGCACTTGGTTATTCTGAAAAACCATCTTATTCAGAGAAAAAATCAGCAAAAGAATTTTATGAAGGCCTCCAGCATCTATTACCATGCCCTACTTGTCGTGAACATTACAGGGAACATTTAAAGAACAATCCAATTGCACCATCATTAGACAATCGTCGTGATTTATTCAAATGGACTGTTAATATACACAATTCAGTTAATAAAAAATTAGGAAAACCACAAGTGACTGAAGAAGAGGCTTTAGCATTTATGGCACGCCTAGGTGCACGTGGACGCTCACCCATTTGGAAAAAGGAGGATATGGCTGAAATAGACATGAGCTCTTTTACTAAAGGTGTTGTTGTAACCGCCTCAGCATGTGCAGCAGTTATTGGTTTATTATGGTATATGAAAAAGAATTAAAAGTAGAATGAGCAATTACGTTAAAGGTCTACAACAGCAACTTAGAAATACCAGTTCATCAAATTCGACAAGTACTGGATTCTTTTCCTCCTTTTCAAATCCATTTAATACTGATACAACATCTACCATCGCATCCAAATTAATGGTTTTTGGTCTCGGATTAATTGGTATACTTGTCTCCTTATTAATTATTCATTATACAATCACACCAATTTTTAAATTTAAAATGTCTGATAAAGGCTATATACCCGTTCCCGGCATACTGACGGATGATGGAGAGCAATATTGGACAACTACATTACATAATGAAATAAACGAAAATAGTACAATCTTCAAAAGTGATAAAGGTGATAGTTCATACACAGTTCAAATGGATATTTATTTAGAAGACCTCAATTTCAATATTAATAGTAATAATGAACTTCGACCCTTATTCATGAGATATTCTAATATGAATGATGGAACCAAACCAGTTAATTATCAATTAGGTATTTTCCTTGACCCTCAAGTCAACGATATGCTTGTACAAGTAAGAACAATTACAAAAGATACAGAAGTTGTGAAAATTAAAAATATTCCAAGCAAAGTACCAATTCGTATTGGTGTTGTTGTTGGTCAATCATACTTTGAAGTCTATAAAGACGGACTATTAGTGGGTACTCGCACATTACGTAACCCCCCTATTAGTTCAATCGGCTACCTATTTGGAACTCCTGGCCAAACAGTTGGTGAATCAAATAAATCTGCTGGTACTACTGGTACCACTAGTGATACATCAATTGGTAGCATTGCTAAGGAAACTGTAAATTCTATTACTGAACAATTATGTACCCCTAAAGGTAAACCTATAACCGGTACAAATGGTATAATTAATCTTCGCGTTTGGTTACGTATGCTAGGTGCTAGCGAAATACGTTATGCAAGCCCGTTAATGCCTAAAGCAAGCGATTTTGCTAAAAAAAAGTAAGATAGACAGTTAGGATGTGGTCCATTTTACAGATACTTGGAACTCTTTTAGTTATATTTGCTATAACCTACATTGTTTTCTTCTACGTTTATACACCTTGGTCAATGAGTATGACTCTAATTGAAAGAGGACCATTGAATATTAAAACGGTCACCAATTACAATTTTATACCGGCATTAAACACATCTGATAATTATACATTTAGTTTTTACATAAAACCCGGTGTTGCTGACAGAACACGTCATGCAAATTGTCATGAACTCAACGGCATTTTCCCCTTAATGTATTGGACAGATGTATTTTACTTTACACAAAAAATAGACCAGCAAAAGGCTATTCTTTACGTTAATCAATTGGGTGGGAATGATTTCAAATCTTACACACCAATTTATTGTCCAAAATTACCAGACCTAAAATGGACTATGGTAACAATTGTTATTAATGGACGTAAATTCGATGTACTATATAATGGTAAAACTGTCGCATCAAAATTAGTCACAAATATGCCGAATATAACTAAATCAGGTAAACTTAAAAGTGGTGCAAATATGGAAGGAGAAATTGCATATGTTTCTTTTAACAATCGCTCCATGTCTCCTGAAGAAGTTATGATTGAATATACAAGTACATCTGATTCAAGAGGTAAACCATATATTGATAAACTATTTGATATTGGAAGTATGTTCAGTTGTCCGGCAGGGATACTATGTATGTTTAAACCGCGAACACCACCATCATCAGGCCGTTTAAGTTGGTCAACGCCTTATGGTTAGACAATTCGTGGTTTCTGGAATAAATAGTATCGTTAATTAAGTTAGAAATGAACACATCATCTAATTATGGTGCCCCGGCAAGTCCAATGTCGTTAATCTTCAAGATTATTTTACTTGTAGGTGGTGCATTTATTGTTTATTATTCCTACAAGTATTTCTTTGTTTCTCAGGAAATCAAACTCGCACTTGTAACAAGCATTACCAGTGCAACTGTACCTAAGACATACAAGAAGACTGAAATCCCTCTCATATTTGAAGGTGGTAGCTATTCAGTCAGTTTCTGGCTCTATGTAAATAACTGGACTGGTGTACGTCGTAACTACAATAAGGAAGTGCTAACAATTGCTAATCGTACTTCTGCTAATGGTACAGTTACTCTTGGTATCTATCTTGATGCTGTTGAAAATACTCTCCATGTTCGTACATCATCCAGTGCTGATTGCGTTGGCTCACCTCCTGCAGGGACATCCACTACTGAGACTGCTGTTTGTCTCAAATACGGTGTTTATAACAGCATGTTTACAGCTGCAAGTATTGGCTCCATGGGCTCTGGAGGCATCAAAGTCGGTAATGACTGTGTTGTTGCACCATTTGACCTACAGAAGTGGGTCCATGTCGCTGTTGCCCTTAATGGTAAAACCACTGATGTCTATCTTGATGGTAAGCTCGCACGTTCATGCGTTGGTAATAGTACATACATGGTTGATTCAGATTACACCCTCGACGTTGCTGCAAATAGCGGATTCGGTGGATTCTATTCTGGTGTTGTTGTTTATGATTTCGCCCTCAATCCTGAACAGGTCTATCGCGAATACATGCAGGGGCCACTCGCCAATGTTACATGGCAAGATTACATCAAGTCACTCTTTGACCCCAAAGCCATCGGTACTCTTGAATACCCCAAGATGAACTAATTAGTATAACATTTATAATACAACTCCCATTAAAAGTCCTATTATATTATTCGTAAATATTTATAATAAGATTTTTGACTAAATCGTATGAATTTAAGTATTGAATCGTATCAGAATGAACGTAGCTGTTAACTCAGGTATAAATGCAGGCCTACCCGGCATGAATTTTTTGACAGGACCTGGTTTCCTACCTCAATTAATCATGTCAGTCATTATTTTGATAATTCTGCACATCACATTCTTTGGTGCTGAAGTTATTTACCGGCAATATAAACGATATGATAAGGCTGTAACAGAATTATTACCTCTTACTTATCCCTCTGATAATCGTTCTTATGAGATTGGACAGGACCCTAATGATGAAAGAAATGACCGTGCAATTTCACTCTCTGACAATGAACGTACTGGTACAGAATTATCATATTCATTCTGGATTTATGTTAACCCCAAAACATTCTCTTCTGGTCGCGCTGGATTAGCTCACGTCTTCCATAAAGGTTATGCTCGTCAGTTCCCATTACTTGGCCCTGGTGTTTATATGACAACTAACTACAATACTATGCGTGTCTATATGAATTCTACTTCTGATTGGAACAATTACATAGATATTGAAAATTTCCCTGTACAGAAATGGGTTTGTGTTGCCCTTGTAATACGCGCTAATGGTCTTGAAGTATATATTAACGGTGACCTCTCTAAACGTCTTACATTCTCTAGTGGCGTACCTTACATGAACTTTGGTAATATCTATGCATTCTCTACTCGTCAGATTGCTTTAACATGTGATGATAGCACTGGTCAATGTGCTATGAATTCACTTAAGGGTAAATCCTTTATTGTTTCTGGTGTTCCATTCAGTGGTCAACTCAGTCGTCTACGGCATTTCAACTATGCTCTCAGCTACACTGAGATTTCTGCCCTTGTCAAGGAAGGACCTAACCCTAAAATCGTTGGTGAGGATGAAAATAAACCACCTTACCTTGTTGATACATGGTGGACCACACAGTATAACTAAATAATTATATAATATTATTATGATGTGCGAAAATTACATTCATATTTCTTCCTATTATGCGCGATAGGTAGAAATATGCCTGGTGGCGGTTTATTTACATTAGTCAGCTATGGAGCACAAAACGTACTATTAAGCGGAAATCCAGATTTAACTTACTTCTATAAAACGTATAAGAAATACTCACATTTCTCCGAGGAATCTGTTACAACTACCTTTGATGGCTCTAATGAACTTAGTTGGGACCAATCAATACAAATACGTGTAAAAGTTCAACGTGTTGCAGACCTTGTACGTGATATGATATTTACTTTTACATTACCTGATATATATTCCAAATTTATTGATACACAAGTCAGAAGTTCACAATATAACTTTGCATGGATTAACTACATTGGTTGCCATATCATTCAAAACGTCGCCCTAATTGTCGGTGGACAGAAAATTCAGGAATTTGATGGGTCCTATATAGTCGCAAGAGCATTTGCGGACTTTGACACAGACCGTCTAGCTAAATGGAAATATCTTGTTGGTGAAACACCTGAATTAACTAATCCCGCTAAAGGTGTCTTCGGTGGTGGCTCAGAAACAGTCGGCTATCCAACTGTCTATCAAGATGATTCAACTGCACAACAAGTTAATAGACCATCAATCTTCGGACGCGACATCCATGTTCCTCTTCCATTCTTCAGTAATGAAAGTACATTCCAAGCTCTTCCACTAATTGGTCTTCAATACCATGATGTTGAAATACAAATCAATCTTCGTTCTATTCAAGAACTATACACCTTCCTTGACCCTAATGGTTATCGCTGTAGATATGGTTATCAACAATCAGCTTCACAGACTCAGGCTCAATTGAATCTTCCACAGTATTCTTCAGTTCAGGAAATGGAAACTGAACTTCGATACTTCCTTGTGGACTTCAATAATACAGTTCCGGCTCTAAATGTATGGCCCTTCTATCCTCGTCTTCAAAGCACCTATGTTTATTTAACTGAAGATGAACGCAAAACATTCGCATCTACACCACTCTCCTACATGTTATATCAAGTAAATCGCTACAATTTCCCTGCAATTACAACTCGTGAATTCTTACAATTAGAAACTCATAATCCTATTACAAGACTATTAGTGGTGCCGCGCCGTTCAGATTATATTTACAGAAATGATTTCAGTAAATGGACAAATTGGTGGAATGACCCCACACCCCCTTATAGTCAGAATCCAAGTGGACCATCACCATGGGCAAATCTATTCTATGCTACTGGTCTGTTAGTTCCAAATGGACAACGTGAAATTATTCGAAACATGCGTGTACTTGGAGACGGTAATGAATTACAGGAAATTAAACCAGGAATATTCTTTGAAAAATTAGTACCTTATCGTTATACAACTGGTATAGGTTATGAAGGCCTGAATATCTATCCATTTGCCCTTTCTAGCCCTAATACTCAACCTAATGGTTCCATCAATGCTAGTCGCGTTAGATTATTCCAAGTCGATATTGACCCATATCCATTAACAATTGATACAACATATGTATATGATATTACAATATACGTTGAATCATTGAATTGGTTCATAGTTAGTAGTGGTATGGGTGGTCTCAAGTACGCATTATAAACTGCCGCATAAAAACCGTGATGCAACATCAGAAAGTAATATGGAACTTCCGACAAAAACAATTCAGTTCGCAAAAGATAAAATTAATAGTATAAAAAATATACTATTCAGAGAATCATATAAAGATTTAAATTTAACAAATAAATTTAGTGATATTAAAGGCAATTTATCAGATAAAACAACACAATTAAAAGATAAAGCAAATATTGATAATATTAAAGGTAATTTATCAGATAAAACAACACAATTAAAAGATAAGGCAAATATTGATAATATTAAAGGCAATTTATCTCAAAAAAAACAAACAACAGATAAGGGTTTTATTGATGCATTTATCAATTCATTTACTCAAACATTTATAAGATTTTTATTTCCCGCGTTACTCTTTTTTGTATGTACATTGGCTGGAAGTATTGCTGCAAATGATGCTATTAATCGTTCACCATTAGTTCGTTTTGTATACTTTATTTATGGCTCTGTTCCTATATTCACTCCTATAGTACTAATTTATTATATAGTGCGGTATTTCATGAACACATATCCTATATGGTATAACTTTTTACCATTGACTACATATCAAGGCGAAAGTAGATTTATGCAAATTCTATTGAAACCATTTGTCTATTCAACTGATGCAAATATTCAATATAAGTTCAAACAATTTTTGAATGCAGCTAAACCGATGTTACTAGAGCCATCCTCAGTTGATAAAATACCTGGACCTCCTCCTGCTCCTGCTCCTGCTCCTGTTCCTGTTCCTCAAGCAGAGCCCATAGAAAACGCTTAATCAAAAAGAAATAATATAATATAGACCCTCTCAAAAATGACAACACCACTAAAAGTTAGTGTCATAACACCAACCTTTAATCGTGCACAGTTTATCAGACGTTCAATAGAATGTTATAGAAATCAGACGTTCCCTCTTAATCAAATGGAATGGATAATTTTAGATGACGGAACAGAGCCAATTGAGGCAATACTGTTAGATGCTGCAGATGATATTCCAAATATACGTTATATTCGTGAATATAAACGTCAAACAATTGGTGCAAAACGTAATAGACTGAATTTAGAAGCAAAGGCTCCAATTATAGTCGCGTGGGATGATGATGATTATTATCCTCCAACAAGAATTGAACATCTTGTAAAGCAATTTGATAATAACCCCACTATTCAACTAGCAGGTTCATCAAAAATGTATTTTTATTTCAATGATGATAAATCAATTTGGTCACTAGGACCATTTGCCCCCAATCACTCCTCTAATGGTCCCCTCGCATATCGACGTCAATACACTGTGACTCATAAGTACGATGAGTCTATTAAACAGACAGAAGAACCGAGTTTTTTAAATAATTACACAGAGCCAATGATTCAGTTGGACCCAATGAAATCTATTCTTGTAATTGTTCATACAGAAAACACTGTCCAAAAGGATAATCTTCGGATAGATAATCCAGCTGCATATAAAACGTCTTTAAACCTCCATAGTTTCATTAAAGACAAGACTATTAGGGATATGTTTGAATAGGCGCCTAAACATAAAATCTACTTATCAGTAAATCATGGAATTACATGAAAATAGACCCCGACAATATGATATATTAACATTAGAACCAGACAACTTAAAGACAATATTAGACACATTATCCGCGATTTTCTCAAGTGCAATTAAGACCCCGATTTCATACAAAGATACTGGGTATAATATCTCTAACAGTTTCGGCAGATTTAATTTGTTCCCTCACCAAAAGGCCCTTGTTTATCACATGTTTCAAAAAGAACGTTCATTAAGAACTGGAACTACAATTGCTGGTGTTCAATTATTTGGTAGATACTCTATTCTTGGAGATAAACAAGGAACTGGAAAAACATTGGCAGCATTAGCATATATAGCCTTCTGTAAAATACACCCTACACCTCAAATTGCACCATATCTTCACCATACTTCACATAATAACTTCTTCTCATATCTACTCCACCCTAATAGTCTTCGTACAAATATCTATGTTATTCCAAACACAGATATTGATAATATGAAATCATTACTCGAGTCACAAACTACACTAACATATACATTTATTAAAAAACAAAATCATATGTCACAAGCTCTTATCGACAATATGCCAGACCTAATAGTTATTCCAACTTCACAATACAATTCATTCTGTCAATTTGCAGAAGATAATAATTTAATATTTGAAAGATGTTTCTTTGAAAATATTGAAAATATACACCTTTATTCACCTCAATCAAATATCTGTGCTCATTTCACATGGCTAGTAACTCATCAATGGTTTAATTTTATATTTCCATTTACAAATCTATACAATTATGGGATTACATTAGATAATGCAATTGAAGATTGCGGGCATAACCAAGAAGGTATGAAGAATTACATTGCATCTGAAAGAACTAGGTCCAATGATTTGACATCACATATACGCTCAGTCTTCTCGCGCTTCATAACAACACACCCTCTTCGACAAAAATTAATTCTTCGCACCTCTGATAGTTTCCTCAACTCCAGTGTTAATCCGAAGACCATTGAAGTTCGCTCTATCAAATACAATCATGATGATAGGTTTCATGTCATTTATCCTATTCATTCCATAACAGTCTTCAATCTAATTCAAGATAATGATTTACATGGTGCATTAGAGTCTATTGGTGCTCAACAGATTTACTGTCAAGAATCTATGAAAAAGTTATGTAGAGACAATACATTTGATGAGGCTTGTCCTATTTGTTATGACGATGAAGTAAAAATAAAAACACTCACTAATTGTTGTAAACAAATTTTCTGCGCTAATTGTATTTTATCTTCCTGCTCTACAACTAGAACAGATAAATGTCCATTATGCAGACAGACTATTAGTGGAAGTAAGTTAGTTTCATTATTTAAAACACCAACTGCTTCACCAGAGACTAATGGACTTCATAAATCAAGTGCATTAATAAATTATTTAATTAAAAATAAAGAAGCTAAATCAATGCTTTACTATCCAAATCAATCGCGATTTGCAAAAATCTATTCCGCTCTCAAATCGGCTAATATTCATTTTGAACAATTAAGTGGTCCACGCAACGCTAATAAATCCAAAATAGAAAAATTTAATAATAATCGCACCAACCTTCTAATTGTCCATGATATAGAACATTTAACAGGACATTATATACCTACAGTGTCATCTTTAATTCTATATCCAAATACAGTTTCACTAAAAGAGCGTGAATTTTTATTAAGTAAAATTCAATGCTTTATACGTCCAGAGCCCCTTATTGTTGTTGATTTTGTTTTGGAAGCCGCAGCAACAACAGGAACACCTGAATTACAACCAGTTGCACCAGCCTCTCCAGGAGTCATAAATACTAATTTAGGTGATTCTTCAGTTGCAACATCACATACATAATGAATTGGTATATTCTGGAGGTCATACTTTTGACAAATCTCTTTCCATGCATTAAATAGTGACGATTGTTTCGTCAGTACCCATGTATATTCTAACTGCTCTGGTGTAGGTATTTTCAAAGGCTTCGGTGTTGGTTCAATCTCCTGTAAATATAAATTCAAGATTTTACATTTAAATTCCTGACTTATATTAAGAAGAGGCCAACATTGGTGGAAAAATGCCCAAAAATCACATTTATCACCATAACGCAAAATAGCCATCAAATTCTCATATACCTCTAATGGTTGTTTTACACCAATTCGCGTCAAAAGATTTTGATGAACAAGTAAAGATGCTAAATTTATATCCTTTGTTTCTACAACAATTTCATCATTAATATCCCACGTATTAAATAATGTATAATGAGCAATCTGTTTTGCTACAGTCTCATCTTCAGCATCCTCATCACCTAATGGTCCTATATTAATATCACCACGCAAAAGCTGACGCAAATCAGAACGACGCTCCTCATCCTTAATAGTCCGTCCTAACCATTCTGATAGAATAGTCAATGCAGGCATCTTCACTTCAAATACAGTTGATAGACGCAGAAGCTGTTGTGCTTTTCTTCCTTGAATTACATTACAACAACAAATTAATGGAATAGTAATATGCTTCTTCCTCATACTTCGTATATACTTCAATAGTTCCTGTAAACCACCACGCTCTCCTGAACTCATACCATCCATTTCATCCAATAATACTACATGACCCCTCTTATAACGGTCAGATATCCAACTAGTAATACCTGGTTCTTCCAATAAAGGTAAAATCTGCTGCTTGAATGCTGAACCTGTACGAGTATGTGACGCATTGAATTCTTTTACAGCATAACCAAGTGCTGAGCAGACACGATATACTAGTGTTGTTTTACCAACACCCGGGTCACCATACATCACAAAAGCTGGTGTCACCGGATTCTGTAACCATTTCGCTAATGCAGTTTCAATTGTTGGATGTAGACAGTGTGTTGATTGAATTATTTTATTAACACCACTATCAGTGGGATTAATAATTGTATTTTTATTCTCCATCGCCTCACTATTTTGTTTAATCTAAGCTTTCCTTAAACGTAACGCATTTATGCAGGTGCAGATGCAGTTCCAGGTAAGTATCCCTTCTCCTTACACTGTGCATCTAAGGGGTCAACTTCAGGCATCTCCTCTTCGGGTTCCTCCTCCGCAGGTAAATTACTCTCACATGTAACCTCACCATCGGCACCAACAGCCTTATAACGCGTGTACTTGTAACATCCGTCACCATTACAAATACCTTCCCAAGTTAAACCAAGGTCCAAACATTTCTTACACCATTCAGCCTGAACCTTCATCTCATCTTTCTCTTTCGTTGATGGGTCAAAATACTCACTTGGATCAACATTAGGAGGAACAACATTACCATACGTCCAGCGCTTCAAACCACCACTACCAGTATTTGTACTAACACCAAGTGTATCAACACATACCATCTTACCATTAAGGTTAATAACTGTTAGGAAATCAGGGCATGTGTTAATCTGAGGAGGCCATGCCTTCGACTGCCACTTAGGCTCACTATAGAAGAACCACCGGAGGCCGTAGAAGATAAATACCAAAATTGCTCCTACCACCACAAAACCGGCAGCAACCATTCGCTGCGCTCTCATAAGGTACGATGCTATCGTAAAACCTAGTCCAATACAGAAAAGCACGTACATTATAATCTTAAGGGTTCTTACTTCCATCTTTCTGTTGTTTGTGTTAGGAAAATAATTCAATATCAATAACATTTGTTACATTTGCATCAATTAATTAAAAACATATAATATATTAATTATATGTTTCTATTACAATTTGTATTATTTTATAATATATTTAATTAACAACATATCACATTACTGTTTAACCAGTACGGACCCAAGGAGAGTAGATGTTGTTGCCGGCAGTATCCTTGGCGAAGCCGTTGATACCAACCTCAATGTAGGCACAGAGGAAGTCAGAGTCAATGCCAGCAGGGGAGGCAACACCAGCAATACCGTTAGTGGAGTTGAGGGTAGGGAAAACAGCCTGGACACGACGGAAAGTACGACCACCAGAGAGGTAAGTGGTACCCATATCCTTGTAGAGGACAGATGAGAGGGCAGCAGCGACTGGTGCACCGAAACCAGTAGGGACGGCGAAAGAAGTCATAGCACCTGCAGTGTTAGTTGCGAACATACAACTGGAAGCATGAGCAGGGCCAGCACCGCCAGGGGAGCGGTAAGCGTAGAAACCAGCATTGAGGGGAATCTGCTTTGTGAATGAACCGATGGAAGTCATTTGTCTATATCCTTACCGGACAAAAAAATTTTGGACACCCCCCTCGATTTTGCAAAATAAATTGCCGGTGATTCTCGCATTCAAATTCCTATGAAAGACCGCAACGCTCCTAAATGTCTTCTAAACTTCAGTGCTGCATCATGCTTTACAATATTAAAATTTATAGCACTTTGTAATTCTTTAATCACAATGTCATAGTAATCTTTAACATTTTTAATTGCTGTATAACGTGGCTCAACTTCTTCATACGGTATACTTTCAGTTGGTGTTGATTTATTTCGATTCACATGGTCATGAAAATCATAGAACCAACGTCTTATTTTATCACGTGCATCAGTACCTGTTAGACCAGACCAATCGATTCGGTGAGTTTGTATATATTCGCGTGAATGAACTTGACATTGAGCACATGGCAAAGTCGCTGGAAATGACCTCACTAATAGTTCTAGCTCACGTACTTCATCCAACCTTATTGGTATTACTGAGTTTTGTCCAGCACGCTCAGCAGCAACATGTAAAATAGTCCACAAAGCCGGACCCCATATCGCCGGCTGCGGCATATTTAATAGTTCAACTGTTGCGGTTGAAATACCCTTCTTTCGCCCTTTCCCACAAGCTGCACATGCCATTTAAAATTCCTACTCCTTTCCTATCGAATTTTACACTAATAGTAACGCGCTAAGTCAAACATCAAAAAACACATACCCTTAAGTAATTAGAAGAATCAACATGTATGCAAAACCTGATTTTGAATTACCTTTAACAAATATGCCATCAGGACCACATAATGGTCGTGTCGTACTTACCAGTAGACCTAGTGCTGGTGGTGGGGCTCCACCTCCGGCCGCATTCGCTTTCCAACAAAAAGGCGACCAAACAGCTAAATATGATTTAATGCGCGGTAATTGGGAAGAAACACCATTAAGTGATACTTTCTTTGGCACTCAAAACATCGATTACCTACAAAATACTATTAGGGATGAAGTATATCGGCGCTCAGGAGAAAAAAGATGGACCATCGACAACCAAGATGTCGATGAATTAAAAATTATTATGCGCTCTATGTTCTATCAATACGCACGCAATCAACCGACTAATATTTCCGGTCAAATCAGAGAGCTTAATGATATTGTTATTGAATGGGCTGTTCCACGCATTATGAGCGAAATACAACACTATATGTTCTATCTCAATGATATTGATAAAATGCCCGTTCCTATTGATAGACCTGTACTTATGACAAGCGCAGGCACTAAATCACTCCCTTATAAACCATTAATGTAATCAAAAGGCGCGTCTAATCATTACACCCTCGTCAAATATACAGGCTACTAATATAGCTCCACTGCCACTGTATTCAAAATACATGCCGTGAATCTTGCCATTCTTGAATTCACCATCCTTATGAACCTTTCCATCATAATACCATTGCCGCGCTGGACCATTTAATACTCCATCTTCATATGTCTTTTCGGTAAACTTATTACCATTATCATAATATACATAATGCACCCCTACTTCTTTTCCCACTGAAAATTTTCCAGCATAGGCCAATGTACCATTAGGGTGCCATTTGTATTGCATACCTTCCATTTTACCCAACTTAAATTGGGTCTCCTCAATTAATTTACGTTCATCTAGGCTATCATCGCCATCATCTTGCATGTATATTTTCTTAATTCCATTCGGCTGCTCCGATGCATCTGGTGTTACCACATCAGGTGCAATATATAGCGGAGTCTCAGGTGCCTCAAATACTGTGATTGTCTTGATTGATTTCAACATATTAATTTACTATTAAAAGTATTACTGCTCAAATACATAATGAAAACAAAAAATCAATTTTAGTATTTATTATTACTTATCTATTCAAGTCTAACAAATGAACCATCTTTAGTATATCTACCCAATTTATAAATGTCACCTCCAGCGGTGAAATTACAATAAACGCTTGTTTGACCACCATTATCATTATACTCAGAAATTGTTTTAATTTCACCTGTAGCATACCATTCCAAATATAAACCAACCTTATTGGTGTTCTTTGGATGTGTATAATATTCATGTGTTTTCTTACCTGAGCGAGCAAAATGCTCTATTTTAATAAGAGTTTGGTCATACATTTTAACAACTGTTGATTGACGTTCAATTGAACCATCTTGATAGTATTTGTAATTTGGATATATTAAATCTTTGAATCCCCATTCATAATCTAGATGACGAGAATTGTTCATATCATGTTTTATTATTTGAATTAAATCAAAGTGTACAGTACCATTACTATACCACTCCTGATGTCTAATTTTTTGTTTTCTCGCTTCATCTGACTTTAAAATATATTTAAGGTCTAGCGTGTTTATATTTTCCACTCCACCTGGAGTAGATACTGTTTTAGGCAGTTCATATCCTGCCTCTATTGGTGTAATTATTTTTTTTGTATTAATAAGTCCTGAACTAGTTACATCCAATATCTTAATTGGATATCTAAAATCAATATAATTATTAATATAGTGAAATTCCTCTAAAATATTATTTTCTTCAGGAATATCACGTTTAGTGGAATACACTCTGTGTAAACCACTAAGACGGCCATTTATGTAATTATCTTCTGTATATAATTTATGTTTTTTATCCCAGGTCATTGTATATATCAATGATTTCCCATTTTTGTGGTATGGATGACTTGTTGAATATTCGGTTATATCCGAAACATATGATTTATTATTATCAAATACATTAGATTTATAAATTAAGCCCATCATTTGACCTGCAGGGGATAATTGTCCATATTCAATAACTATACGTTTTCCATTAGACTTATTTGATGTACCTGAATATTCAATGTATTTGTTAGTTGTTTTATCAACTTCTCTCATTAAAATCGGCATTAGAGCGGTAGAAGATGTACGACTAGACTCATAATCCCTTTTTAGGGGAAAATACCACATTTCAGAACGAATAAATTCTTCATCCCTATAAAAGTCAAATTTAAATGTTGTCCTAATATTAGTGTAAAATGACCATCTCTGATAATTACCATAAGAAGTATCATATTTAACTACATTTTTATCCTCATTTACCTTAATAGTATTTTTAGATGAATAATATGTTTTACACACTCTGCATGGTACAATATGTTTCAGACAATGTCCTCTAGCTGTATTATCAAATAACGAGTACATCATCATACATTTAACATGCATTTTAGAGGTACATTCGCAGCCGGCGGTTTGTGTAAATGGATTCCTTTCAATATCTTCAGGCTCCTCACACATTGTGCATTCTATACCAGTTCTAGGATTTGGTTCAATACTAAAGATATAATTATCATTGTATAGTTTACCTCCTGATACATTACATAGAAACTCTTTTGACGAAGAAGTTTCAGTTGTTGCCATTTTTATTTTGTTTAATAGTATAAAACAAAATAAAAAATCAAATTTTTGGGGAGTTTAGTAAACCGTTATTTACTTCTTCTTCTTAGCAGCAGCAGTTTTTCTTCCACCTGCAGCAGCTGCAATAACTTCAGTCGCTGCTGATTCCTCACGGTCAGCTAGCATCTTATCATATTCTTCGTCGAATTCTTCCAAATCTTTCAACCACAATTTAACTTCACTTGTCTTCGTTAGTTCATCCAACGCCTGTTGCGCCTTCTCTACCTGCTTTAATAGTTCATCCACTGAAGACCGCTTCAAACGGTCAAGACGCATACTCAATAAATAATCATATGATTTAATATTGTCGGGTTCTTCAGGACCATCAAGTGGTGGCAATGAATGCTTTTTCATGCCATCAATAATTTCTTCATCTTCAGCCC
>JACCDY010063978.1_pt1 | contig 24802 bp, 26 predicted proteins | sample 7446391 | NCBI WGS metagenome assembly JACCDY01 (sample SAMN15323451, study PRJNA562643) | freshwater metagenome | isolation source: river surface water | place: USA:Blue River Watershed | collected 2017-08-18 | reverse complement strand
TTCGAAGCAACGATAAAGCTCGCGTATAGTCGCCCACGGTGGCGTGTCCGAGCGGCCTAAGGAGCGCGCCTCGAAAGCGCGTGTTGGGGAAACTCAACCGTGGGTTCAAATCCCACCGCCACCGCCATTAAAACCGATTATTTGTTTGACTTTTTATGACCGGGAATAGATGAAATTAACTTTTGAGTATACGGATTTGCTGGCTTTTCAAATATTTGCTTGGTTTCACCCGACTCAACGAAAATTCCGTTTTCCATCACATATACATAATCTGTTAGGTATCGAATTACTCCAAGATCGTGGGAGACCAAAACGATAGAAAGTCCGTCATTGATTAACTCACCGAAGAGTTCGAGAAGTTGAGATTGAGCAGACTGATCGATTGCAGAGGTTGGCTCGTCAGCTATTAAAATCTTAGGTTGTGCTGTTAGAGCTCTGGCAACGGACGCACGCTGTCTTTGGCCACCAGATAACGAGAACGGATACTTTCGAGCATCAATTTCACTGATACCCATACGTTTCAAAAGCTGTATAGCAATATCTTTTGCCTTTTCTTTGTCTTTAGTCTGGTGTTGTAAAACTCCCTCAACAACGGCATTAAGAATTCTCATTCTAGGATTTAGACTTGAATACGGGTCTTGGAAAACCATTTGTACGGCTTTACGCAATTCACCTTTATAGGTCTGATTACCATCTTGAATATTCTTTCCCAAGTAAGTAACTTCTCCAGACGTAGGGATTTGTAAACCAGACAAGACTCGTGCCAATGTTGATTTACCACTTCCGGATTCACCAACGATTCCAACTACTTTTCCAAGAGGAAGAGCGAAATCAACATTCTGTACCGCTTTGACCTCATCACCGTACGCTTTAAAAGTTACGCTAATTCCTTTAGCCTCAAGTAAATTGTTCACTTTTCACCCCTTGAAAATTTCTTGATATTTAATACACGCTGTTTGATGTCCATTCTCCGCAGTAATTAGTTCCATTTGTGAACCAATACGGCACTTTTCCTGAACATAGTCGCATCGATCAGCAAAGCGGCATCCTTGTGGCCAATCTCCGACTGTAGGGGGTTGGCCTTTAATGGTGACTAGTTTTCCGCGAGGCTCAACTAGGTCAATGCGTGAGTTGTACAAAGCATGTGTGTAAGGATGCAGAGCATGTTCAATTTTGCTTGATGGTAATTTCTCGACTGTAGCACCCGCATGCATTACAACTACATCGTCGCAAATCGAATTGATTAATTGCAGATCATGGGATACCAAAATTATCGAGGTATTAAAGTTGCGTCTGATCTCCCGGAGTAAATCCATAATTTCTGCTTGAACAGTAACATCCAGGCCAGTTGTAGGTTCGTCTGCAACAATCAATTTCGGGTTTTGAGCAATCGCACATGCAATCATTACTCTTTGCTTCATGCCACCCGAGAGCTGGTATGAGTATTGTTTCAAAACAACATCAGGTCTGCGAATTTGAACCATCTCAAGCAGTTCTAGAGAACGCTTGTGAATTGAATCGCGATCCAACTTCTCACCTTGCCTGATTGCCTCCGAAAGTTGATCCCCGATAGTGATTACGGGATTAGGGCCAGCTAGCGCCGACTGTGGTATGTATCCGATTTTTTTACCGCGAATCTCTCGCCAGTCTTGTTTACTAGCTTTTACTAAATCATGTCCGTCGAACTTAAGTTCACCTGATTCAATGTATGCACCCCGACGACCGAGAGTTCCAACCAAAGAACGACAAAGCATGGTCTTTCCGGAGCCAGATTCACCTATCAGACCCATTAACTGACCGTGGCCAACATCAAAAGATGCGCTATCAACGATTCTCAATCGACGGCTGCGAGTGACGCGCACATCAATTCTAAGTTGCTTAAATGAAACCAGTGAATTGCTCATTAATTCCCTCTATCTCTGCGTGAGAGCCCTTCAACTATGAAGGAAAGTGAAATAGCAGACCAGCACAATGCTGCGCCCGGAAAGATAGTTATCCACCAAGCGTCACCAAGGTAAGTTCTACCGTCGGCAATCATGGCTCCCCATTCGGCTGCTGGAGGTCGGGCTGCTAAGCCTAAGAATGAAAGTCCTGAAACAATGATAATGACCAAGATGAAATCACTAAGTGCGTAAGCCAAACTTTCAGATGAAACGTTTGGCGTGACATGTTTGAGAATTATTTTTCGTTTTGAATAACCCATTAATTGAGCAGCTTCAATATAGTTTTGTTGAAGCACGACGACTGCACGAGTTCTTGCGATTCGGGCGTACCTAGCCCAATTCATAATAGTAAGAATGATTATTACGTTGAATAATCCAGGGCCAAGGAAGGAAATCATCGCAATTGCAATAATCAAAAGTGGAAACGCATTAATTCCATCTATCACCGAACTAACCAATGAAACGAAATACTTATTTTTTGAAATTCCAAGAAGAATACCAATCAAGGTTCCAATGGCTAAAGGGATTGACACGCCAAGAAATGCAACACCTATGTCTGCGGGAACCGCGGCAAAAGTTCTTGTCATAACGTCTCGGCCCAATTGATCCAAGCCAAATGGATGATCTAATGAAGGTGGTTCAAATGAATCTCCGACAAATTCATCGGATGCGTAAGGACTAATGATGGGATAGACAACCCCTATTACCGTGATGGTCAAGAACATTGAAACTCCGGTGATAATTCCAAAGCCACCAGGTAGTGCAGCCCACTCACGAATTTTTTGAATGCGACCCTGTGAGTTTGCTGCGGTGTCTACCTTTTTCATATCTTCACCCTCCGATCAAGCGCATATGCACATAGATCACCAATGAAACTCAAAAATACTGTTATAACGCCAAAAAACAAGAGAATTCCTTGCACCATCGGGTAATCACTGGCAAGCACCGCACCAACAAGTTCACGGCCAATTCCAGGCAAAGAAAATATTGTTTCTAAGATGACCGTTGCACCAAGCATAGTTCCCATCATGTATGAAAGCAGCACTACTGTTGGTGCCATTGATGGCTTTAAGATGTAATAGAAAAAAAATCTCGATCTGCCGACACCGCGAATTATCCCAGTCTCGACAAACTCCTCTGCTTTTGTATCGACGATAGACGTTTGCAAAACACGAGAAATGATTGATACCAAAATAAGAGTATTAATACTCACGGGCAGCCATAGATAGCGGAGATTCTCAGGAAATTCACTTACGTATCCAAAAACTGGTGCCCAATCTCGCTGGACGCTAAAAAGAAGAATTCCAACCATTGCGATAAAGAAATTTGGGGTGGCAATTATGATTGAAGTTACGCTTCGGAAAGAATAAACAAGCGATGCACTATTTGACCAACCAATTAAGGTTGCAATTGGGATAGAAATAATAAAAGCAAGAAACACTGAAAGAAAAATATATGTGAGTGTAAGAGGAAGTGTCTGCCGAATTACCTCTAGGACTTCGACACCCGTGACCAAAGAAACGCCCAAATCTCCATTAAATAACCCAGCTGTATAACTGAAAAACTGCTCAATAGGTGATACATCAAGCTTAAGTTGCTTGCGTAGAGCTTCAATAGCTTCAGCTTCTGCACCGGCTCCCAAGCGTGTAGCAGCAGGATCTCCTGGTGTGATGCGAATCAGAAGGAAGGAAATAACCATAACCCAAAATGAAATAGTAATTGCTCGTACTAAACGTCCAAGTACTTTTCTGAGAAACAGGTTTTTTGTCATCAACTGCCTTTCGCCCCTAAACACTTAAATAGAAGTGGTAACAAGCAATCTAAATTACTTGTTACCACTTCAGCTAATTCACGTCTGGAGAGTTTTACCTCGTTACTCTCCAGACACCCTCGTTAAACGTTCCAGTCAACCAAACAATCTATTCGATTCTTAATCGTTTGGTAGTGGAGGATTTGTTGCAACGATAAATTGCAACTGACCTGGAAGTAACGCTTCTACTAGGTTATCGCCGATTCGACTTCCCGATACATAGAAACGTGTTCCAATTGGAATAAATGTAGAAAGATCGAAAGCTATCTTTTCAACAGCCGCCAATTTCTCCTTGATTTTTTCATTGCTTTCAGAAGCCGCAGCATCATTTAGAAGCGCTCCAGTTTCAGCAATAAGGGCATCGGGAACGTTTGCATTTCCAGCCCATACTCCACCTGGCTTAAACCAGTTAGAGAGTTGAAGTACTGGAGTGGCAGCGTTATTTCCGAACCACATCATTTCCCAATCGCGCTTATTGATTACGCCAGAAATGTTGGTATCAGGTGTAACCATTTCGATTGTGACATCGATGTTCACGAATTTAAGGCTGCTCTTTACGATCTGTGCTGCATCCTGCCAAAACACGCGGTTTGGAACGTGCATGGTTACTTTGAAGCCGTTTGGATATCCAGCAGCTTTAAGCAGTGCACGTGCGGCCGAAGTGTCACGTTTTCCGTTGTTTGGTAGAGAACAGAGGTAGAAATCATTGTTGTATTCGAACTGCATTCCGCACGATGGCTTAGACAAGCCGGCAAAGGCAGTTCTCATAATTTGATCTCTGGAAACAGCGAGAGAGATTGCTTGACGTACGCGAGCGTCCTTGAGTGCCTTGTTTGGTTGTAGTGGACCCATATTGAAGGCGAGCATGAACACGCCGGAATCCTTTTCACCAGTTACGCGGTACTTGGACTTGTCCCACTTTGTTTTTGCAGCTGTTAGTGGCAACTCCATGACGTAATCAATCTGACCAGATTGGAAAGCGGCCAGACGGGTATTTGCATCAGGAATTGTCACTACCTTGATTTGCTTTACTACAGGCTTTGCCCAGTAGTTTGGATTTGCAACTGCAATGTATGTATCTGTTCCTGGGGTGAAGGTCTTAACCATCATTGGTCCACCAGCAACTGGACTCTTGAAGTACTCCTTAGCCTTAGCTTCAGTATCAACTTTGCTTGCTGGGTGAAGAGCCATGAACTCTTGAGCCAATGCAAAGTTCAATCCTGGATATGGACGCTTAAGGGTCCAAACTAAAGTCTTACTGTCTTTTGCAACAACTTTTTCGACTTGATCAATATAAGAAGCTGATCGCTTCGAATTCACCCAACGTTCAAAACCTACGACTGCATCTTGGGCAGTAATAGCGGTGCCATCTGAATATTTAGCATCCTTAAGAACGTGAGTGATGGTTTTTTTATCTGCGGAAATAGTTTCAGTTGCAACTAAATCACGACGAGGTTTTCCTTTTGAGTCATAACGGAAAAGTTTTCCTTGAACGATGTACGCCATCTGTCCTTCGGTATACCCACCGACCGGATTTATTGGATCAAGTGATTGCACGCGGTGCAATGCGCCATAAATAATTTCATCACAATTTGCTTTTGCAGCAACGGTTTTTACATTACATGTTGCGCTGGTCGCGGCTTGTGATGCTTGGATTCCTATTAGTCCTCCCATAGCGATGGCTATGGTTCCAACTAGAGCGACGAAGGATCGCTGCTTGTTGCGTATCATTAACTTTCCTCCCTTTTGTGAACGGTTAACGATTTACCGAAACTGTAATGTAAGGTGGAGGAAATGGATAGGGTCTAGGGGTATCAATTTCTTTATAAATATCCCCTGGGCTGAACGGATCGGAAGGGCCGATTTGGATTTTTTAGGCATCTAGCGGGGTAAAAATGGAGCTTTTCAATCTGAATGGCCAGACGGCCTTGATTACCGGAGCCCGTAAGGGAATCGGATTTGCTATGGCCTCCACTTTGGCTGAATATGGCGCGGACATCATCGCGGTCTCTTCCAACCAGGGCCCAGATGACGAGCTGGCTAGGGTGGTTAAAGGTTACGGCCGCTCCTTCACTCATTACGCCGTGGATCTAAGAGTTAGGGCTGAGACTAAGCAGTTTTTGGCTGAACTTGGTGATCGCCAAGTCGACATACTTGTTAATAATGCGGGTATCGCGAACCGTGCAGAGGTTTTAGATCATTCTGACGAGCAATGGGATGAAACGTTGGAAATAGATTTAACCGCTCCATTTATTTTGTCGCGAGACCTAGCTAAAGGTATGGCTTCCAGGCAGTACGGAAAAATTATCTTCACCGCTTCAATGTGGACATTCCTTGGCGGAAAAAATGTAATCAGTTACACCGCTGCTAAGTCAGCTTTGGGCGGTCTTGTGCGGGGATTATCAAATGAACTTTTACCGCTGGGTATAAGGGTAAATGGAATAGCTCCAGGTTTTATTGAAACTGACATCAACAATCGCGTTAGACAAGACAAAGCTAGATTTGAATTTCTAACTGCAAGAATTCCTATAGGAAGATGGGGTAAACCAGAGGATCTTTCGGGAACCACATTATTCCTTGCCTCAAAAGCCTCGGATTATGTAAGCGGAGTTGTTATTCCAGTCGATGGCGGATATCTAGCTAATTAAATTGCCGCGTATGACCTCAGCAGGAGCCAACAAGACTTCCGCCAAAGATTCTCGCAATCCTTGCAGATATAATTGTTGAGTATGAAACTCATAAGCAAGTCGATCTTGATACTTCTCAATCAAGAAATAACGTTGCGGGTTTGATTCATCTACGCAAAGTTCATACTGCAGATTTCCAGGCTCTTTTCGTGTCTTTTCAATTACAACCTTCATTACCTCCAAGAATTCGGCAACTTTCCCAGTTTTAATGGAGAAAATAACTACTAGATTGAACATTTGCTCACCACGCGATTTCATTCACAAGTGGCTGATTATTGGCGTACCTTTCACATTGTTCCTCAATTAACTTTCTGCCATGAGGTTCGAATGCGGTGGAATTTCCGCCTACATGCGGGGAGATTATTAGATTAGGCGCACTCCAAAGTGGATGATCGGGTGGCAGAGGTTCCGGATCGGTCACATCTAGTGCGGCGGAGATCTTTCCGGCAATTAACGCATCTAATAGCGCAGCAGTGTCAACTACTGGTCCGCGTGCAACGTTTACCAACAGAGCACCCGATTTCATTTTTGCAATGCGGAGCGAATTCATAAAGTGTTCGGTCTCATCAGTTGATGGCACAATCAAGATTACGATATCAAATCTATTTATGGATTCATCAAAAGCTTTTATGTCTTTGATGTTATCTCTTGAGGTTCGAGCGAAGAGTTCAGGCTGAATTCCAAAAGCATTCAGCATTGAGACAATTTTTGTTGCCACCGAACCTGCACCAACAATTGCTACCTTTTTGCCATAAAGCGATTCCAACCGCTGGTGTTCCCATTTACCAAACTCTTTGTTGCGCGCAAATTTATCGATACCGCGCAAGCTAGAAATTATCAAGCCCATAGTTAGCTCCGCAGTGGAGTAATCGTGTACGCCGCGCGCATTAAAGAGTCGAACACCTTCTTTTTTGAATGCTAAAGCATCATCATAACCAGCCATCAGAAGTTGCAGTATTTTTAGATTAGGAAGCTGTGGAGTTATTGATAATGCTTTGGCACCACCCATGTACTGCGGCACATAGATCTCTATTTCAGAGAGTTCCTGGGCGTTTAAATCAGCAATTGGCTTAGAAATACATTTGAAATTTGCGGGCAACTTCAAATCCGGCCATTGACACCAGATTGTGGTCATTACTTCCACTCCTTTGAGTAATTGCGCGCTAATTCCTGCTTAAGAACTTGGGAAGCATCGCTCATTAGAAGGCTCTTTTCAAGACCTGAGTTTTCCAGACTGATTACACCTGCAATTGAGAAATCCTGTTTTAGTCTTTTCAAAGTAGAGTTTTCAATTCCACCACAAATCAGTACTGCTGGGAGGCTAAATTCCTTAGCCAATTTAAGTAATGGATAGGGACCTTTACCGGAAAGCGTGGTCTTATCTATTTGTCCTTCACCAGTAATGAGCAGCGTAGAACTTTTCAATCTTTCCCTCACATTGCTCTGCCTCAGAAAGTACTCAGCTCCAGAGACTATTTGTGCTCCAAAAAAGGCATGTAATACAAAACCAATCCCACCTGCGCTACCAGTGCCTGCGGCATTGAACTTAAGGTTTGCAAGATTTCTTCGACAGAGCTGATACCACCTAAGCATTGCGAACTCTGCTCTGATGCGATTAAACAGGTTTAGACCTTTTTGTTTTCCAAATGCAAACACTGCACCTTTTCTTCCCAATAACGGATTTTCCGTATCACTTAATACAATTATTTTGCAGTCGCCAAAATTATGTTTATGAATATCGGATACAACTGAAAAATCTAAATTTCTAAGCTGTATTAAACCCTTTAATCCACCCAATATGGCTTGGTTCTTGTCATCAAGAACATCAATTTCTAGTGCCTGCAACATGCCAACACCGCCGTCAACACTCGCGCTGCCTCCGACGCAAATCAAAAGCTCTTTGTATTGAGATGGATTGATTATTCTTATTGCCTGCCCCACTGCACTAGAAGATGCATTCCACGGATCAGTTCTACCATTTAAATATTTGATGCCGCAGAGTTCAGCAATCTCAAGTGCAACAGTTTTGCCATCCGCACTTACTGCATAAGCAGCCTCATGAGCGTTATTTAGCGGCCCCGTCACGACGACGGTTCTGCGCTGCCAACCTAGAGACACAAGTGCGGCGATTGATCCATCTCCACCATCAGCAAATGGAATAGATGTGCTTTTGATACCAATTGTGTTTAAAAAAGAAGTGACAATCTCAGAAATTTGAGTTTGACTAAGCGATCCCTTGAATTTATCAACCGCGATTAAGACACTCATTACGTTATTAAGTTACATGGATTCAAGAGCGTTTTGAGCGTATTGAGTTAACTTTTCGATATTTCCCTCGCGAGCCAACTCCTCTGTCCAGAGCGCTCCGCCCATGCAAACTCCAACACAGCCCAGTTTGAGATAACTTTGCACCTCAAGGGGTTGTACACCGCCAGAAACAACCAATTTCAATTCAGGCAGTGGTTCCAAGATTGCTTCTACAAAACTTAAACCACCGACGGATTTTATTGGAAATACTTTTGCCGAAGTTGCACCCATTTGCATCACACGAACGATTTCAGATGGTGTCATGGCACCAGGTGTTACTGGTAATCCTAGATCCACTGCTTCTTTTATGATTCTTTCATCAGAGTGTGGTGAGACTGCAAAAGCTGCACCCATTTTAGAAAGTGCACGAACCTGTTCAACGGTACGAACAGTTCCACCACCTAAACGGGTAACACCTTCTGCTAAGAGTCTTTCAATGATGTTAAGTGCGTTAGGAACAGTCATTGTGATTTCAATGCTGGTCATAGATGTTGGATTCCATGCCTTAGCTAATCGATAGGCAACCTGCTCATCATTGGTGCGAATTACACCAACGACCCCGTCTAATTTTGAAGTCATCTTTAGACCGCGGTCAATCCAGCATCCATGGAAAAAACGCTGCCATTAACGAACCTTGCTTCTGGACTTAGAAGAAATGCGATTCCATTGGCAACTTCTTCGGGAGTTCCCATCCTTCCATCGAGTTGCCGCGCTTCCATAAGTTTGCGACGTGCAACTGGATCTGGATCATCAGCCAAAATTCTGCCAATCCAAGTTGAGTCAACAGTACCTGGCGCGATTGCATTGATTCTTATTCCATCCATTGCATGGTCTGCAGCAATGCATCTAGTTAAACCAACCACCGCTGCTTTCGAGGAACAGTAAGCAACACGGTTCTTTAAGCCAACTAGTGCGCCAGCCGATGCAACATTCACAATGACCCCGCCACCGCGAGCAATCATCTGTGGCACCACATGCTTACAGATGATGAATTGCGCAGTTATGTTCACAGCGAAAGTCAAGTCCCATTCTGCTTGTGTCGTTTGACTAACAGTGCGGGCAAAACCCACGCCGGCATTGTTTACTAGCGCATCGATCTCGAAGTTGGCCACCATCTGAGAAATGGCTGCGTCCAAGGTAGCCGAATTGGAGAGATCAAGTGCTTGAATCTCAACCCTGGCACCGGACAAAAGGATTTTTCTTTTTGCCAAATCTAGATTGTCTGAATCTTTATCAATTAAGTAAAGATCATAACCCTGACTAGCTAATTTTTCTGCGGTAGCGAGGCCAATGCCATTTGCGCCACCAGTAATAAGGGCCAGTGGCCGTTTGGAATCCAGAAAGCTCATGGGTTATTCAGCCACAACCTTATTTCTCAAGATACCAATTTTTTCAATCTCAATCTCAATTTCATCTCCATCTTTCATAAAAATTGGTGGATTATAGAAAGTTCCAACACCATGTGGAGTTCCAGTAGTAATTACATCCCCTGCTTCCAAAGTTATTCTCGCGCTGATGTAAGAGATTAGATAAGGAACATTGAATACCAAGTTGCTCGTATTTGATGACTGCATAGTTTTGCCATTTAGTCTTGCCTCAATCTTCAAATTGTGTGGATCGCCAATTTCACTTGGAGAAACAATTCTTGGACCAATTGGACCAAATGTGTCATAGGACTTACTTCTTACCCACTGACCATCTTTTGTTTGTGCTTCTCGGTCAGTTACATCATTCATACAGGTGTAGCCAGCAACATAATCAAGTGCATCTGCCTCAGAAACCTTAGTGGCGGTTTTGCCAATTACAACTGCAAGCTCCGCCTCCCAGTCACACTGAGTTACACCTTTTGGAATAACGATGTTCGCTTCATGGCTGGTAAGGCTCGTAGTCCACTTTGTAAAGAGCACCGGTGCGGTTGGGAGTGGGACATTCGCCTCTTTTGCGTGATCTCGATAATTAAGACCAACAGCGATAACTTTTCCGGGGCGGGGTAATGGCAGTGACACTGGTATCTCCTCTTGTCTGGGCCAACAGCGGCTTTTACAAATAATTGTTCGGAAAACCCTATCCTTCTGAGCCTAGATTGTATACAGTAAACGCAATACTGAATTTGGCCGCACGGCGAGAGTGGGGGAACTATTGTGAAGTTGGCCTTTGGACAGGGAACAGCAACCGGTTCAGATTGGGTAAAGACTCTTTCGCAGCAGCTAGGTTTTGAATATCAAGAGGTTAATACCGATTCCGTTGAATCCTTAGTTGCCGGTACAGCGGGTTGCGATGCGATTATTGTCGCATTACATAAATTAACCGCAGAAAAAATTGCCGCGTTGCCAGATAGCGTCCGATGTATTGGTCGACTTGGCGTGGGCTTAGACAATATTGATCTTGAAGCAGCTACTGCACGCAAGACTCCGGTCATTTTCCAACCGACATATGCATTTAATGAAGTTGCAAATCATGCGTTAGCAATGTTGATGGCTCTGCACCGCGGAATTTTCCAAGCCAACAACGGAATTAGAAATAGTGAATGGATCCCAGCTCCAAAAGTTGCGCATATTGCATCTCTACAAGATTCAAATTTAGGAGTAATTGGCTGTGGCCGAATTGGTCAAGCGCTAATCGAAAAAGCAAAACCATTATTCAAATCAATTATTGGTTTTGATCCTGCTGTTAAGTCGGAAATTCCTGGCGTTACTATGGTCGGTACAATTGATGAATTATTAAAGCAATCAATGTTTGTAAGTTTGCATGCCCCTTATATGAAATCTACACATCATATGATTGGTGAGCGAGAGCTTGGCATCATGCCTAGAGGTTCAATCCTGGTAAATGTATCTCGCGGTGGACTCGTCGATGAAGATGCTTTGATTAAAGCTTTAGAAAGTGAACATCTAGATGGTGCGGGCCTTGATGTGTTTGAAACCGAACCACTTCCAGAATCTTCAAAGCTGCGCACCGCCAAGAATTTGATTCTGACGCCACACATTGCTTGGTACTCACAAAGCGCTGGTCCAAGGCTTATGGAATGGGGAGTTCGAGATGTGCTCTCCTACCTTAGCGGTGGCAGTGAATTAAACGGAAAATTCGCCGCAGGTCCCTTCTAAGAAATGGAGAAATAGAAACAATGGAAGAAATCTTCGTGCCAGCCGTCGGCATGGCTATGGACAATGTTGTAATGCTGGAATGGCTGAAGAATCCAGGGGACCAAGTAAACGCTGGAGATGTTATTGCAATTATTGAAACTGATAAAACAACAATGGATATTGCCGCCGAAACCTCCGGAACTTTGGGACAACATAGATATGCCGTTAACGCGGAAGTTCCTGCTGGACAGACAATCACCGTTGTACTAGCTCCGGGAGAGAGTGAGTAAAAGTGAGCACTGACAAAGAGTGGGGAAAGAAAATTCTGCGTGAGATGTTACTCATCAGAAATTTCGAAGAGACTGCTGACAAATTGACTTTACGTGGAAAAGTTCCTGGTGGAATGCACAACTCATCTGGACAAGAGGCAGTTGCAGTCGGCGTTATGTCGGCGCTTGATTCAAAGGATGTTATTGCAACGACTCACCGCTCACATCACCACACGATTGCAAAAGGAATGCCAGTAAATATTGTTATGGCTGAGCTTTTCACCAAAGCGACAGGTTGCTCAGGTGGACGCGGTGCGTCAATGCACTTAGCTGATGTCGAAAATGGTCACTTTGGCGGCAATGGAATTGTTGGCGCTGGCGTTGGAATTGCCATGGGTGCTGCAATGGGCATCAAGCAAATGGGACATAAGAAAGTAGCAGTTGGATTTGTTGGAGACGGCGGTATGAATACCGGTAGAACTTGGGAAGCTGTCAACATGGCAGTTATTTACAAACTGCCTTTTATCCTGATCGTAGATAACAACCAGTATGCAGTGGAAACTTTTGTTGAAAGAGTGACAGGTGGAAATGACATCGCAAAACGTGGAGCCGGTTTTGGTTTGCCCTCCTACACAATTGATGGACAAGATGTTGAAGAGGTACATCGCTACACAAAAGAAGCCCGCGAACGAGCGTTAGCCGGCGAGGGTCCGACCTTCATTAACGCCCTTACTTATCGTTATTACGGCCACAATGTTGGCGAAAAGGGTCAGTACCGAACTCAAGAAGAGATTGCCGATTGGCGTTCGCATCGTGATCCAATCGATCGTTTCAGCGCGAAATTAATAGCTGAAGGTGCACTTTCACAGGGCGAGTACGAAGAGATGATCGCCTCAGTTGCTAAGGAAATCGAGGCCGCAGTTGATTTCGCCGAGAAATCTCCGTTGCCAGATGTATCCACCGTCTTAGATGGCGTCGACTCGGGATTATTGGGGGTTCGCAAATGAGCACTACAACACCTACCGCACAACAAAACCCTACTTACTCTGAAGCGTTTCAATCAGGTGTAAGAGAGGAGATGAAGAAGAATGAAAACATCTTCATTTTGGGTACAGATTTAGTTGAACGTGGCGGACACTTTGCTCAGGTAAAAGGAATCGCTCAGGAGTTTGGCCAGGATCGCGTTAAGGATTCACCAATTTCAGAGGCGGCAATGGTTGCAGCTGGATTGGGTTCTGCAATGTATGGCTGTCATCCAATTATCGATTTGATCTTCATCGACTTCTCACTTGGCGCGATGGACGAAATCGTTAATCAGGCAGCAAAAATTAGATTTATGTTCAACCGTCCGGTTCCCATTGTTATTCGCGCGACCTCAGGGGTTGCACTTGGTGGAGCCCATCACTGTAACTCTCTTGAGTCACTATTTGCACATACAGCAGGACTTTCAGTGGCTGTGCCTTCACGTGCTTATGATGTAAAAGGATTGATCAAAACCGCTCTTCAAACACCAGATCCAGTTATCTTCTTGATGCACAAGAAATTATCTGGCGTACGTGGCGAAATCGGTGATGAAAATACTTACATTCCATTTGGTTCAGCCAATGTGGTGAAACCAGGAAAAGATGCTGCGATTATTACCTATGGCTACACAATAGTGACCGCTCAAAAAGCTGCGCAAGTATTGGCTGAACAAGGTATCGACGTTGAAATAGTGGATTTGCGGACTCTTTATCCATTAGATACCGACACAATCAACGCAACCGTGCAGCGTTTTGGCCGGGTAGTTGTAGCTGATGAAGCGCCAATGTTTGGTTCGATTACCGCAGAAATTGCGGCGACAGCTTCAGAAGTCAACTTTAAACACCTCAAGGGACCGATTGTTCGAGTTGGTGGAGTACGTGCACCACTTAGCGCAAACCCTCAAATGTCCGAAGCTGCTATTCCATCAGTTACAGGCATGGTCGAAGCTGTCAAAAAAGTAATGTCCTACTAAAGTTCCAAATAGAGGAAGTCATATATGTCTACAAATGTTTTTGACCTCACTGGAAAATCAGTTGTAATTACCGGCGCCGCTGGCGGAATCGGTAGCGCTACCTGCCATCAACTAGGTGGCGCAGGTGCAACTATTTTTGCAACTGATGTCGATGAAGCAGGCTTGCAGCGTTTAGCTAATGAGCTTGGCGCCAAGAACATCAAAGTTCATACCTTTGTAGGCAACGCCAGCAAAGAAGCGGATGTAGTTCGGATATTTACGGAAATTGAAAGCAAGTTTGGTACTCCAGATATTTTGATTAACAACGCTGCACAAGGAATTCATACCGCTCCGCAAGACACGACAGTTGCTGAGTGGGATCGTGTTATGGACACCTCTCTTAAGGGATATTTCTTAAATGCCCGTGAGTTTTCCAAATTAGTCTTGAAAGCGAAGAAGAAGGCGGCTTTAGTAAACATCGCATCTATTGCAGGCAGCTCTGCAATTGGAAGAGGCAACTTCGCATACAGCACCGCCAAAGGTGGAGTAATTCAAATGACTCGTGAACTTGCAATCGAATGGGCAACAGCTGGAATCCGCGTCAATGCGATCCAACCCTGTTCGGTGAATACTCCGGGTTGGCGTCGATGGGTGGAAACAGAAGGTGAAAAAGCTCAGATTCTCATGACACGGTTATTGCAAGGCATTCCGCTAGGACGGGTTGCTGAGCCTGAGGACATAGCAAACGCGGTGCATTACTTGGCTAGCGATGCGGCCGCTATGGTAACCGGGGTGATTTTGCCGGTAGATGGAGGCAATCTAGCCTTTAATGCAGGCGGCAATCTTGGTCATTACTGATTTATTAACTAAAAATCTTTTGTAAATTCCTTACTTCGGGACTACAGTTATTGTTAACAAACAACAACAGGAGTCGATATGGCAGAACGGCCATTGTCTTTAGGAATTGCGTCCCGAAGAGTTCTCGCAGATGTGGTTACTGATGATCTGCGTGAAGCAATTGTTTCTCATGAACTTGAACCAGGTCGACGTCTAGCTGAAGATGATTTGGCGGCTCAGATGGGTGTGTCTCGCGGGCCGGTGCGTGAGGCATTGATGCGACTAGAGCGCGAAGGTTTAGTTTATATTGAAAGACACAAAGGCGCCCGCATCGCTTCATGGAACAAGCACGATCTTGAGGAGATTTATTCCCTTCGCAGCGTTCTTGAAGAGTTAGCTTTGGAATGGGCATGTAAGAATGCAACCTCTGCGGATCTGGCAGAAATGGAGGAAATACTTGCTTCCTATCGCCGGCTTTCAGATAAGCAAAGAACGCCACGTGAAGTTAGCAAAATTGATTTGGATTTCCATACAGCGTTATTTAAAGCAGCACACCACGATCGTTTATTCAGAGCTTGGGAAATACTTCGATCTCAAATTCACGCTTTCTTAGTTTACACATGGTCTCGAGATGAAAATGTAAATAAGAACTACATGCCCACTTGGGAAAAGGATCACCAACGCGTTTTGGATGTAGTTACCTCCAAGAAACTTGGTTCAGCTCGCAAAGAGATTCATGATCACGTATCTCGAGGTTTTGAGCGAGTGTCCAAGCACTTTGCAGAGGCGCCTATTGCCTCTGAAACAAAACCCAAAAAGCGGCGCTAACTAAAGCTCGGTTTCTAAAGCAATAATGCTGTCCCAAATCGGCTGAGAAATACTTATCCCATGCTGACTTTGAGCGCGTTGTTGATTCTCGACATCACCAGGTAGCAACACTGGCCGACTTGAATTTGCAGGAGTTGCTCCCCTTATTTTTGCGGCCGATTCACTAATATCTTGCAAGAAGGAATCTTTTGGTACGAAAAAGTTAGGATCCATTACAACAAGAACTGTGCCATTACCGCGCTCATAGCGAGCGCTTGTTGAGGGATGACCTCCGGATAATGCGCCACCAAGCAGTTCAATCATTAATGACATGCAATATCCCTTGTGGCCGCCAAAAGGTAACAAAGCGCCACCATCATAAAATGCATTTGGATCCAAACTTTCATTTCCATCTTTGTCTATGACTGTTCCTGGACCAACACTTTTCTTGTTGGCTCGAGCGACTCTTAGTTTTCCCTCAGCAGATGCGGCAGTGGCAAAGTCAATCACCATTGGTTGCGAACCATTTGGAATTCCTGCTGCAAAGGGATTTGTGCCAAACATTCTCTCTTTGCCACCATAAGCAGCTACAGATGGATCAGAGTTACACCACATTAAAGAAACATAATTTTCTTTTGCTAAAGCCTCTACGTACTCACCGAGTCTGCCAATATGGTTTACTGATTTAACGGTTATGGAAACTGTGCCAAGCTCATTTATTTTCTGGCGCGCAATTTCTAATGCGAACTTGCATGCAATTGCTCCCCAGCCCCAATTCCCATCAATAGCTATCGTTGCACCGCGTTCTGAAATTATTATTGGTTTAGCATTTGGAATTACCGTGCCCTTTTTTACAAACCCGGTGTACTCAATCAAGCGAATGACGCCATGAGATGCATGTCCTGCCTCTTGAGCCGAAACGAGAGAATCGGCAACCGAATCCGCGTCCTCTTCAGGAGTGCCAACTTTTTGCAAAATCGTGGATGATAGCTGGAGCATTTCAGATCGGGAAATAACTACCTCTGATACTGATTCAGACATAAAAACCCTTGACCTCCGCAGGAAAATCGTTAACAATTAACAACTTGAGGGTATAGGTCCAGTCCAGGGAAATCAATACTTCAGGCGAGGAGTCTTTTCATGAAGGTAGTTGGGATTGAGACCATCAGACTTGATGATTTCCCTGCAATTATGTTTCTACAGATTCACACCGATGAAGGAGTTATTGGCCTTGGTGAGAACTGTGTTGGCGTTGAAACCGTTGAAGCTTTCATCCATGAAACGGTCGCGCCACGGTTGTTGGGCAAAAATCCATTAGACATAACTGCGATTCATGAAACTTTGCATCAGGACTTTCTCGGATTCGCGGGATCAGGCGTTGCAGTACGTGCCGCGTCTTCAGTTGATATTGCATTGTGGGACATCTTTGGGAAAGTAACTAATCAGCCTTTGTACCAACTGCTTGGTGGAAAAGTAAGAGACAAGATTCGTGCATATAACACTTGTGCTGGTAGCGCATATGCCAAAGGTTCATCAAATATTGATCGCAATAGATCGGCGCAAATCGGTACTCCCACTGGAGATCAATATGAGGATTTAATTGGTTTCTTAACTGACCCGGAAAGTTTGGTCGCCAGTCTGAAGCAAATGGGCATGACCGCCATGAAAATTTGGCCATTTGATGAAGCTGCCATGCGAAGCGGTGGACAAACCATCAACAAAAAAGATTTAGCAGAAGGTCGCAAGATAATCGAGAGAGCGCGCGCTGCAGGTGGTTCAGATTTTGACATCATGCTTGAGATGCACTCGCTTTGGTCCGCACCGGCAGCGACTATTATTGCAAAATCTGTCGAAGAGTTTGATCTCTTTTGGATTGAAGATGCAATTCGTCATGAATCGACAGAAGCTTTGATTAGATTTAAGAACTCAATGAATATTCCAGTTACAACTGGGGAAACGACTGGAACTCGTTGGGATTACTTGCGTTTACTGTCTTCGCGGGCAATTGATCACTTAATGATTGATCCGGGTTGGGTTGGAGGCATTACAGAAGCCCGTCATGTACTTGGTTTAGCCTCAAGTTTTGGTGTTCCAGTTGCACCTCATGATTGCACCGGCCCGGTAGTTCTAACTGTCGGAACACATCTCGGAGTTGCGTATCCCGGAATTGAATTACAAGAAATGGTTCGCAATTTCTACTATGGCTGGTACTCAGAAATTCTGACCGAACTTCCAACATATGAAAATGGATTCCTGAAACCACAGGAGGGACCTGGATTAGGAACTACATTGCGTCCAGAGATTGCAAAACGCAAAGATGCCAGAATCCGTTGGAGTAAAGTTGACTAGAGAATTGGTTCTCGGAATTGATATCGGAACTTCATCTGTAAAGGCTCTGTTCTTAGAACCAAACTCAGATTTTTTTCGAAGAGATGAAGAGAAATTAACGATCACTCGAAATGGATCTCATGTCGAACAAGATCCTGAGGAGTATTTAAGCGCGGTAGCAAAACTGATCGCCAAAAATCAAGATTTGATTAAGTCTGTAGTAGCGATTGGACTATCCGGTCAGACACCAACAGTGGTGTGCGCTGATGAAAACGGTAAGCCAACTTTTTCTGCCTTGGTTTGGCAGGATAATCGCGCGGAAATTGAAGCACAGGAGTTAAAAGAGAAATTTGGAAATCCAATGCCAATTATCGGCACCTCTTTACCTTGGGCAGCATCAGCCTGTCCTGCAAAAATGTATTGGCTATCTAGAAATAGGCCAGAGGTAGTAAACAAAACCAAATGGATTTTCCAACCCAAGGACTTTGTTGGTTTTCATATGACTGGAAATCCCATGTCAGATGCATGGTCCAGCAAGGGCATCTGTAATGTAATAACCGGCTCTCCAATCTCGAAAGTTTTGGATTTCGTAGGTTGGAAAAATTCGGTATTGCCCCAAATCAAACAAGGCTATGAGTCAAGGGGCGTTGTCACTGTTGCTGGAGCTAGTTTTTTTGGCCTACCGGAGGGCATTCCGGTAAGCGTTGGCTGGTCTGATGCAATGACCGGTATGTTGGCATTAGGTGTAATGACCAAACCCAACAGCTTCATCATCACCGGAACCTCGGCAATTGTTGGCACTTCAAGTTTCCTTGCGCCAAAAGATGGCGGCAATCTTTATGTGATTCCAGAGAGCTGTTCTCCACTTCCAATAACTTATGGACCAACTCAAACAAGTGGCGGAGCAATCTCCTGGCTTGGTGAGTTGTTGGGCATCCCAACCGATGAGTTGATAACCCTTGGCGATGCAGATACAAGCGAATCAGTACCTCAGTTTTTGCCATATATTGCAGGTGAAAGGGCTCCGTTGTGGCGCAATGACATCCGCGGCAGATTTCTAGATATTGATACTGAGCACGGTAAATCCAGTTTTGCTCGTTCAGTAATGGAGGGAATTTCCTGGGCGGAGCGACAAGTGGTTGAAGAGGCAGAGCGGATTACTCAGCAGCCAAAAGATGAAGTGATTTTGGGTGGACATGCTGGTAACGATCAACGGTGGGAGAAAACCAGAAGCCGCACTTTAGGCAAGAAGATGTTGCGCTATGAAGATCCAGACACAACTACTAGAGGTGCAGCGATTTTGGCCTACGCCATGATCACTAAAGATTTAAAAACAGCTTTTGAAGCATTATCAATTAGTCCCGTTGTGGTTCAACCCAAAAATGAAGAAATTGAATATTCGAGGCTGCATTTTGAAAAGTTTTTGTCCGCTCAATCTAACCTTCTAAAAGAGAAAAACTAGGGAGTCGCGAACCATGGCAAATAAAGGTCGAATTGCAAATTTGAAACAGTTGTTAAAGTTTCGCAAACCAATCCTTAATTCACGGAAACGCGCATTAAGCAAAGCTTTAACCATCTACGATTTACGTGAAATAGCAAAAAAACGCACCCCAAGAGGCCCTTTTGATTACACAGATGGAGCCGCAGATCAAGAGATTTCACTTAACCGTGCCCGTAAAGCATTTGAAGATATTGAGTTTCAACCTCATGTATTAAGAGATGTATCAAAAGCGGATTTAAGCACTGATCTTTTCGGTAAAAGCATGAAATTACCTTTGGGTATCGCACCTACTGGCTTCACCAGAATGATGAATACAGAGGGCGAAGTAGCTGCGGTTCAAGTCGCACAAAAATATGGCGCGCCATTCTGCCTTTCAACAATGGGCACTACCTCAATTGAAAAAATCAGCCTGAACGCACCCGAAGGAAGTAACTGGTTTCAACTCTATTTATGGCGAGACAGGGAACGCAGTTTGGCATTAATCGAACGGGCCGAGAAAGCTGGTTTTGATGGATTGGTATTGACAGTGGATGCGCAGGTAGCCGGTGCGCGACTACGTGATGTGAGAAATGGATTAACAGTCCCACCATCACTAGATATTAAAACCTTACTAAATGCTGCACCTCGTACTAGGTGGTGGTGGAATTTTCTTACTAAAGAGCCTCTGGCGTTTGCCTCTTTAGAATCTTGGAATGGCACGGTGGCAGAGCTAATGAACACAATGTTTGACCCAACCATGACCTTTGAAGATCTCAAATGGATTAGAAGGGTTTGGAAGAAAAAATTAATCGTAAAGGGTATTCAACGATCTGATGATGCATTAAAGGTTGTAAGAAGTGGTGCTGATGCAGTCTGGTTATCAAATCATGGTGGACGTCAGCTTGATCGTGCCCCAGTTCCATTTTTGTTAATCCCAGAAACAAGAAAAAAATTGGGAATTAAAGTTCCAATTCACTTTGATACCGGAATCATGCATGGTGCAGATGTGATCGCTGGCATAGCGAGTGGCGCAAACTTCGCATGGATTGGCAGGGCATATTTATATGGACTTATGGCGGGTGGAAAATTGGGCGTAGATAAGACCTTCGAAATCTTACAAAATCAAATGACAAGAACTATGAAGTTACTCGGTGTTAACTCGTTAGCCGAGCTTGATCCATCAATGATAAAAGTTATCCAAGAATCGAGGAAGTAATGCTTAATGGCTTATTTGTCCCACAATTCACCGCATTTAATAAGGACAACTCGGTTGATTATCAAGGAACCAAGGAACACGGAGCATGGTTAATTAATAACAATGTTTCAGGGCTAGTTCCCTTTGGAACCTTTGGTGAAGGTGCATCACTTAGTTTGCGAGAGAAAGAGCGGATAACAATTGATCTTCTTGAGATTGTGAAAGACAAAGATTTAATTCCGACTCTAATCTGTAATAGTTTGGGTGAAATTTTTGAGTACCTTGATTTTGCGGAGGATCTACCGCTTTCAGGAATAATGGTGATTCCGCCTAGTTATTTTAAAAATGTAAGTGATCAGACATTGACTGAGTTTTATAATCAAGTTACCTCAAGAACGCGCCACAAAATTATCGCCTACAACATTCCGGCGTGCTCGCTAAAGATTTCTCCAAAGGTTGCTGCAAGTGTGCCAGTTTGGGGCGTAAAAGACTCCAGCGGCGAAATTGATTCAGCACAACGTTATCGAAACCTAGGAGTACGAGTATTAATTGGTAGCGACGCTTTGCTGACCAGAGCGCTTGATATTGGAGCCAATGGCGGAATATGTGGAATCGCAAACTTTTTCCCTAGACAAATGCGACAAGTTTACGAGGATTGGAATATTGGGAAGAAAAATGAAGCTGTGATCAATCTAGAGAATCTCATGAATGTAGTTGCCCCACTTTTAAAATCAGATAGTGGATTTGGTGGTGCAATTGGCTCACTAAAAACTTTTGCGAAAGATTTTATTCCGACAAGAGTTGGTGATATGCGCAGTCCAGTTGAAACTTTAAGACCTACCGCAGATGAGATTGCATTGGCGCTTTCTCGAGCAAAAGAGATTAAGGGCTAAATAGCAGGATGTTGGGTTTTTTACGAACGGTAAGACTTTTAGCAACACCTACTCGAGTTATTCCGAGAACCTCATGGACCGCAGATCATCCATGGCAGATTTCCATAAAGAGGGTAGCGCTGCTCTATTTTGGATTGTTTCTCCTCGGAGTTGGAGGAGCAATCGTTGTGCAATCAGGTTTGGGTAATGCGCCTTGGACAGTTTTAGCTCAGGGTATTTCGCTGCAGACCGGAATGACTCTGGGAATGGCATTCTTCTTAACCAGCGTCTTTGTACTTCTCCTCTGGTTTCCATTGAATTTAAAACCTGGTTTTGGAACCTTATCTAACGCAATTATATTTGCTGTAACTTTGCAGACGACATTGAGCTTAATTACCCCTCCAGATCAATTTCTTGTTGCTTTGTTAGCGGTGTTAGGTGGAATCATCTTGGTTGGAGCCGGAACCGCTATCTATGTCACCTGTGGTTTGGGCGGTGGACCTAGAGATGGTTTGATGATCGGGATCGTGCAAAAAACAAGTTGGCGAGTCGCTTACATAAGAAGCGGTATAGAGGGAACGGTTTTAATTCTTGGGTTCTTGCTTGGCGGAATAGTAGGGATCGGAACCGTATTGAGTGTTTTCTTGGCTGGATGGTCAATCTCAATCTGGTTTAACTTGCTTGGTAAATATGCACCTGCAACCGGTCAAAAATTTATTCAGCCCGAGTTTTAACGTAATCTCAAGAATCTTTTTGCTCCCCATGCAGTAACCAAAAACATTGCCTCTCTAACAATCGCTTTAGACATTTTGCTAACGCCATTTTCGCGTTCCTTAAAGGTGATTGGCAGCTCCACAATTCCTTGACCTGATCTATGAACTAACCTCGTCATTTCAATTTGGAATGAATACCCTTCACTACGAATTCGATTGAAATTAATACTGCGTAGAGCATCTCGGGTATAAATTCTAAAACCAGAGGTTGAGTCATGAACCCCCATGCCCAACATAAATCGCACATAACGGTTAGCTAATCTAGAAAGCAGCTCCCGAGCTTTGGACCAGTTTTCAGTTTTGCCACCTTTAATCCAGCGACTTCCAATAACTAAACCAATATTCGGGTTCTCTGCTTTGAAATCAATTAACTTAACTAAATCATTCACCTGATGTGATCCGTCGGCGTCCATTTCAATAAATTCTTCAAAACCTTTTTCTAAACCCCAAGCAAAACCCGCTCGATAAGCGCTGCCGATTCCTGATTTTTCTTTTCGCTCGAGAACATGAAGTTTGGGATATCGATCTTGCATGCTTCGGCAAATTGCCGCAGTGGAATCTGGCGATCCATCATCTACTACCAATACCTCGCAGCCGTAAATCTTTTCAAAGATCTGCTCCAATAATGGCGGCAGGCTTAGAGATTCGTTATAGGTGGGTATTACCACCAATCGGCGTTTCATCTTGATAACTAAATAGTTGTTCTGCGGAAAGTCACAAACTTCATAATAAAGAAGCTAATTGGGGCTGTAATTGCTGCGGTACCGACCTTAGCTGGAACTGGATGTAAACCAGAGTGAATAAAGAAGGAAACTAGAGAGGTTCCGAGGAACAAGAACACAAAGAAAAAGAAGAGATAAATCAAAGTTGATTGCTTATGGCTGCGATCACTGGCAAATGACCATCGGTAATGCGAAAAATAATTAAAGGTTGTGGCAATAGTGCCAGAGAACAAATTTGAAATCACCGCAGTCTCCGTAATGCTAAAAGCGAGCAGGAAGAGAGAAGTGTCCAATACGAAAGTCGCGGAACCCACAATAAACCAGCGCGCTGCGCTCAATTTTAAGATCCGCTTAATCAAATCAAACTCGAATCTCGTAGGAAGGGTTAAGGATTGTAAGCGCGCCATTCTGTTCGCCCACCATTCCTTCCGCAATCATTGTCGAACCAACCTCTAAGCCTGCAATTTCACGACGTCCCAAGAATTGCAGAGTCACACCACCGGTTTCATCCCAAATCTCTACCTCTAAGGTCGGGGCTGAGTCCATCGCAGCTGGACGGATTGCGGTCACACGACCTGTGACATGTGCGCGCTTGCGCCAAGAAATTTTGCCAATCGGCATAACTTTTTCTTCGTAGTGACTAATGGTTCCGGCTGATTGCAACCAAGTACTTTGGGTGCGAGCCGGCGCGACCGGTTTAATTTCCTCTTCTACCGACTCATGCATGTGTTCCACGGGATTCTTGCCGGAAATCATGCGGTTAATATCAAAAGGAACGATGGTTGCAACCACTCGTGGCAATTGTGAAATCGGACGAGCAATCTCTTCCGCGGTTTGATCATGAATTAGTCTTCCTAAGAATCCGCGATAGGCACGACGTGGTAGCAGCAAAGTCAGCTCTACATCGGGCTTTTGAGTGGCTCGGATTGCATAATCCACTGCAGCGTTTGGCAATCTACGATCTGGGCAGTCAATAAACTCAATTGGGACATCATCAACGCCATGGTTTGACATCCATTCTTTCTTGATTGCTTCTGCGCGACGATCATCAAGTACAAAGTGCACCGCATGTAGCGAACGCGGATTTAGCGAGCGGGCATAACGAATAGTCGCCACTGTTGCTAAATCAACAGAATCCACCAAAACAGTTACATCATGTCGGGTGATAGACATGGCGCGCTCTTGTTCTTTACGAACCGAGAGAGCTTTACTCTCGGCGTCATACCGCTTTCTTAAACGCAAGAAAGAGAAAACCATAATTGGTGCGGTAACTAGAACTACCCAAGCACCTTCAGTAAATTTAACGATTGCGAAAATGATGACGATCAAAAGGGAAAGACTGCCGGCAACACCGTTAATAGCAAACTTTAGTTTCCAATTTCCCTCACGATTTACATAGTTGTACTTGGCCATACCAAGTCCGGACAAAGTAAATGCGGTGAAAACTCCGAGCGCGTAGAAAGTCACTAGGTAAGAAACCGATCCTTGAGTAGCGATTACCAAAATCAAAGCCGCGCCAGATAAAACAAAGATTCCATTTGAGAAGTTAAGTTTGTGGCCGCGCTTTGTGAGCCACTTCGGTAGGTATCCATCCGCCGCCGCATAATTAACCACAATTGGAAATGCGCTAAATGTGGTGTTTGCGCCGGCAAATAGAATCAACATTGTTGCGGCCTGAACCACAATATAAAACGCGGATCCAAAGGCGCCATCG
>JACCDY010062829.1_pt1 | contig 24803 bp, 21 predicted proteins | sample 7446391 | NCBI WGS metagenome assembly JACCDY01 (sample SAMN15323451, study PRJNA562643) | freshwater metagenome | isolation source: river surface water | place: USA:Blue River Watershed | collected 2017-08-18 | reverse complement strand
GAAATGGATTTCGATCCGCTGCGGTTTCCCGTCGACGACCTTGTAGTCATAGACCTTGACGACAGGCTTGTCAGTGCGCGTGTCCGCCGCAAGAGCCACGGAGCCCAGGCACGATGCCAAGCCGACCGTGATGAGAACCACGCGTGCGGCGGCGTTGAACGAGCTAAAACCAGATTGGAATCGTTTTTTCATTTCTTTGTGTGGTGATCGAAGGAGAAACCATGGATCGTCGACTGGAACGCGGGGGTGGTGTGGAAGGCTTCCTTGCTGGGCCCGTATCCTGATGCTGTGTCACCCGCTGCGCTCACGAATGAGGCATGAATCAGCGGTGCGAGAGCGCAAAAGATGGTGGTTCTGCTCATGGCTCTGGTTGTTTCTGTGATGGTTGTCAGTGATCACGCTGAGGCGCTTGCGGCGGATCAATCTGCTGATCGGCGTTCAACAGTCTCTCACGGAGCACCTCATACGGCAGATCCTGAACGGCCACCTGGTGGTCGATGGCGGCACCGGCGGCGATGGCCGCGCTTTCGGCAAGCACCATGAACACCGGCTCCATGCGGATCGAGCCATGGGCGACATGCGTGGCGGAGAGGCAGACGGGTGAGAACAGGTTTTCGCACTCACCCTTGCTCGGGATGATGGAGCGGTAGGAGATGCCATAGGGCCGCGGGGGGACGCGCCAGAGGACGCCGTCGGTATTGGCATGGCCGCTCTCGGTGACGAAATGCTGCACGGCATGGGAATCCATGCCGAAGGATCCGAGCCCCACCGGGTCGGGCGCGCTGCGCTTGCCCTCGCAATTGTGTTGTGTCATCACGTAATCCGACACCATCCGCCGCGCCTCGCGGATGTAGATCATGTAGGGCCATCCGCCGTTTTCGATGAACTCGTCCTTGGGCAATCCGTAAGTCGACACCTTTTGACGGATCTCTTCGGGCACGCGTGGGTTGTGGGCCAGAGTCCAGAGGAATCCGCGGATGTAGGTTTTGTGCGCGTTTTCGATCTCGCGGCGTTTTTCATAACTCGCTTCGGGGTATTCCCAGTTGGCGCCGGGCAGATCGGAGCCCACGGCATGCATGTGGTTCCAATCCACCTTGGAGCGGCCGCCGGCCAGCGGCTCGATCAATGCCGGCAGGCGATGGTCGCCGGCATCGAAATTGCGCAGCAGCAACTCGTGATCCAGCTCGCGATAGCCGGCCGGTTTTTCGATCGGGATGCGGCGCTTGGGGTCGCTCGTCAGGCAGACCCGGTAGTTGTAGGCCTGGATCTTGCTGTCGCCTTGTCCGTTGATGAGGTGGTCGATGCGGAACACGTGCGGCAGCAGGCCACTGCTTGGATCGCCGGGCTTTACATAGGGATCGAATGCTTTGGTGAAGTGGTCCTTGTCGCCTTGGTCGTAATGCAATCTTGGTTTGATGTCGCCGCGTCGCACGCCGGCCATGTCTTCACCGTATTGGCTCTCCGACTCACGCCCGACCGTGTAGCTGACGCCGGCTGCCGCCATCAGGTCGCCGACGTAGGTGGCATCGATGAACATCCTGCCACGATAGGTGTTGCCGCTCAAGGTGGTGATCGATTCGATCCGTTTGCCATTCAGCTTCACCCCATGGCCATGATTGCGGTTGAGCTTCTCGTTGTAGACGACGGTCACCCCCGCAGTCTTGATCATCCATTCAAACACCTGACTGGCCACGTGAGGTTCGAAATTGCGGACGTATTCCGCACCATAGATCGCCGCGATGCCTTCATAGAATTCGGAAGCGATACCGCCAAAGGTCTTGCGCTGGCCCAGGAAGTCCGTCGCGCCGAGCCCGCTGGCACTCATGCCGCCCGCGAAACCGGTGGGATTCACCCAGATGACCGATTTCCCGCTGCGTTTCGCTGCGATGGCTGCGGTGACCGCTCCGGAGGAATCGCCATAGATGACAATGTCGTGAATGGGCGGATCGTCGGCCAAGGCCAGATTGGGGATCCCCATGCAAAGCATGGCCAGTAGGAGACTGGCGAGAGCATTGCCCTTGAATCGAGCAATCATCCGCAGGAGATGGAATGTCGCACTGGTCATGGCAACTCCTTGATTCGCATGTTGCGGAAGGACACCTCGGAGTCGTGACCAAACAGCACGATGTGGCCATCGCGGCGTTTGACCCCGGCGTGCTCGCCATGGCTCTTCGCCAGTTCGTCGAGATCGGCGTTGAGGATTTCGGTGCCGTTGAGGGTCACCTTGACGTTCTTGCCATTCACCTCGATGCGCTCGTGGTTCCATTCACCGACCGGCTTGAGGAAGCCTTTTTTCGCCGCCTGCAGGAAGTAAAGGCTACCGTGATACTGGTAGTCCTTGAGCTTCTGGTGTTTTTTGCCGGTGTCGTCGAGGATCTGGATTTCCATGCCGGTGTGGGCGACATTGCCGGAACCCGGATAGTGGATGCCGATGCCGTTGTTGCCGTTGGGTGTCAGCTTGAATTCGAATTCGAGGATGTAGTTGGTGTAGCTCGCCTCGGTATACATGGTGCCGGATTTCCGCGAGCTGACGATGGCGCCGTCCTGGTAGCTGTAGCCCTTGCTGTTGACCCAGCCGCTGAAATCCTTGCCGTTGAACAAAGCGCGGAAGTCGACCTCCTGACCGTTGACTGAGCTGACAATGCTGGTGGCGACGACAAAGCTCATGACTGGAATTTTCATCGGTGGTATTGGGGTGCGGTGTTGGATGCGGGAGAGGGTTCAGATTTCGATCTGCCATGGCGCACGCATCGGTTGGTTGATGAGTGCATTGGCGGCGGGGTCGTCGAACTGGAGCGTTTTCGAGTCGAACTTGAGCGACTTGTTGAGCCGGTGGGCGGTGATGCCCATGTTGACCATGGTCGATGACCAGAAGGCGTTCTGCTCGTTGAGGGCGAACTTCTTGCGTTCGCGCACGCATTGGTGGAAGTCGGTGTTCTGCGCGGGTTGGTCCGGCAGACCCTTGAGCTTGGTGAGCAGATCGGGAATGTCCGAAGTCATGCGCTTCATCAGCTTGCCTTTGGGGCCCTCGAGGAAGGCGGCATTGGTGTCCTTGTTGGCGCCGTCGAGGATGATCTTGCAGCCGTCGGCATAGGTGAACTCGATGCGGCGCCAGGTTCCGACGGCTTCCTTGTCCTGCGGGTCGGCGTCGATCTCCACCGAGATCGGAGCTTCGCCGTCCTTGCCGAGGATGTATTGCACCGGATCGAGGTAATGCATGCCCATGTCGCCCAATCCGCCGCCATCGTAGTCCCAGTAGCCGCGGAATTTGCCGTGTACCCGATCGTGATTGTACGGCTTCTTCGGGGCGGGCCCGAGCCACATGTCGTAATCGAGTTGGGGTGGCACGGGCTCCTCGGGCAGGCCAGGTTTTCCTGCCCAGGTCTTCAGTTTCCAATCGAAGCCGGTGAGTTTGGACAGAGTGACCTTGAGTGGCCAGCCGAGCATGTCGTTCATGACCGCCTTGCGAATCATCGTTGCCGGCGCGTTCATGCCATAGAAGCCGTCCTTGAAGCGGAACCAGGTGTTGATGCGGAAGATCCGCTCGTATTTCTCGACGGCTTTCACCATCGACATCGCTTCACCGATGGTGCGGGCCATCGGTTTTTCACACCAGATGTCCTTGCCCGCTTTGGCCGCGGCGACCGCCATGTAGCCATGCCAATGCGGCGGGGTCGCAATGTGGATGATGTCGATGTCCTTGCGCGCGATGACTTCGCGGAAGTCGCGGTAGGCGGTGACGTCTGTCATCTTGTATTTGCCGGTGGCGGCGGACATCCGGTTCTCCAGGTGGCCGGCATCGCAGTCGCAGAGGGCCAGCAATTTGCCCGGCATGCTCAGATGCGTTCCAGAAATGAATCCGCAGCCGATGATGGCGCGGGTCAGTTCTTCCGATGGCGGGGTCTGACCGTTGATGCCGAGAACGCGGCTCGGCACGATCTGGATGGTGGCCAGCGCAGCCAGTGTCTTGATCGCCTGGCGGCGGGTCGTGAGATGGTTTGGTTTTTCTTGCATCGTGGTCATGGGTTCGGTTGCTGGCAGGCGTTCCACGCCCATCATTCGCTACGGCGGGCAGCACAACCTATTTCATTTCCGACGATCGATAGCCCGGTTTTTTTGGCTGACAGGCCGTCATATTTAGTGACAGGATTAAGTCATGTCCAAAGGGTCCTTTCCCAGGGTTGTCGATCAGGTCGTGGAGACGCTGCGCGAGGGCATGCTGGGTGGGCGCTGGCGCGGGTCCTTGCCCGGACGAGATCGCTTGGCGATTCAACTGGGGATTAGTCATGTGACCATGGAAAAGGCGATGCGCCAACTCGCCAAGGAGGGCTTGCTGGTCTCGGACGGAGTGGGTCGGCGGAGGCGCATCGTGGTGCCGGACAAGGCGATCACCCCCAAGCATTACCGTCTGCGGATCCTGCCGTATGAGCCGCTTGACCGCAGTGTGCCGTATGTTTCTGATTTGATGGAACGGCTCAGCAAGGCCGGGTTTTCGGCTGACTTTTCCCTGAAGTCGCTGCTCGACCTCGGCATGGACGTGAAACGGGTGGCCCGCCATGTGCAACAGTATCCAGCGGATGCCTGGATCGTGATCGCGGGTTCGCGCGAGGTGTTGCAATGGTTTTGTGAGCAATCGATTCCGACCTATGCCTATTTCGGCAACAAGTCTGGCATCCCCATCGCGGGTTGCGGGGTGCGCAATGATGTCGAGTCACTCGTCAAGCGGCTTGCGGATTCGGGGCATCGTCGCATCGTCCTGCTGACCCGGGAGGATCACGTGGTGCCCGTGCCATCGCTTTTTTCAAAGCGATTCCTGCAGGCTCTGGAAAGTGTCGGCATCGAGCCCGGCTCCTACCATCTACCGGTGTGGGGCTATCGGCCGGATGGCTTGCACCGTTGTCTGGAATCTCTGTTCAAGGTCAGTCCTCCGACAGCGCTGCTGGCCACCGAAGCTCCCATCATGCTGGCTACCCAAAACCATCTGGCGCGTCGTGGCATCATCAGCCCGCGCGATGTTTCATTGGTTTGTCACGATTACGACGCGTCCTTCAACTGGTTCGATCCGAAGGTCACGCATTACACCTGGGATCCCGCGCCGATTTCACGGCATGTGTTGCGATGGGCCAAGGCGGCCAGGCTGGGTCGTGAAGACAAGCGCCAAACCGTCAGCATGGCACATCTCGTTGAAGGTGGCACGATCGGCCCGGCGCCAGACCTGAAAGCACGGGCCTGAACAGGATTTCAATCCGGATTTCTAAGGGAATCCGAATCTGCGTGTCTCAGTCCCCAACCAGTCCAATCATGAAAGCACCCCGTTTGATCCCGATCTCCCTGTTCGTTCACCTTGCACTCTTGCTGAGTGCCGCGGCTCAGGACGACAAGATTCCCTGGAGCCGTCCGCTTGCGGCACCGCAGGGTATTGAGCAGCTGGCTGAGGCCCGGCGCGAAGCGGCGGGCGAGTTGAGTCCTGTCGATGAGAAGGCCTTGGAAGCGATTCCCGCTGCCTATGCTGATGAAAAGATCGTCTGTCTGACGCTCGAGAAATGCACGGCCAACGAGCCGGCTCAGGGGCAGGAGTTGACGCTGCGGCTGATCAATGGCAGCGGCAAGCCGGTGGTGTTCACCGGTTTTTCCGAGCAAAGCCCGATCGTCAGGATCCAGAAGCGGGTGGATGGCAAGTGGGTTGATCAAGAGCGTTTGCTGCGCTGTGGCACCGGTCTGCGTCCCTGCACGGTCCCGGCGGGGAAGTCGGTGGTGTTCCAGGTCCACGTGCAGACCGAGTGGATGCCGCTGCGAATCGGTGTTGAGTATTCGTCCGGCGAAGCGGATGCGCAGCGCGTGACGGCCTGGTCGGAGCAGGCAGCGCGGCCGGCGGCGGATGTGCCGATCCGGCTGATCGACAAGCGGTGAGGGGTGCGCTATCTTGATGGGACAATCCACGGAACCTTTGGGCAATCGAAATGAATCCCATACTCAAGGACATCACGGAGGGAATGCGCTACGCTTGGCGCGTCTGGTGGAAGTGGACGGTCGGGTTGACGCTGCTGATGATGGTGCTGTTCTGCATCGGTTGGGCGATGCAGGAAGAGCAGCGCGGTGTGCTTGATTTTTTATGGACGGCTCTCGTCGGTCTCATTTACTCCGCTTTTCATTGCGGTGTGGTTGCCTTGTTTGTGGCCGCCATCGCCCTGACCTGGCGCTTGGTGGGTTGGGCGCTGCTGGTTCCCGTGATCGTGGTGCCCTTGTTCATCGCGTTGGTGTTCTGGATGGGTGGTGGTGTTCTGGAAGGGATCTATGATCGCTTGGCGCTTGCGCTTGGGGAGAATTTCCATCCGCCGCGGATGGGCGGTGGGTGTCATAACGGACTGGGTGCCGTCTTGTTGGTGTTTTATCTGGGTTACCTGGTGTTCACCTGTGTGACCACTTGGTCGATCTTGTCGCAGATCCTGTTGTTTGTGCTCGTGGTGGCGATCTATTTGCTGCTGGCCTTGGTGGCGGGTGTCGGCTTGTCTTTGCCCTTCCTGTGCCGGGCCTCGGTGCGGAGATATCGACGGAGGAGTGCCGGGTGAGTGGGGGGCGAGGGGGATTTTGCATCGGCGAGTCGCTGGGCTTGGTCCCTGCGACGGTGCTGCTTTCTGCGATGTCATGGGGGTTCGTGCGTGGGTGGGTTGACCGGTGAGTCGCAGGTAGTGATGGAAAGGTCTTGGTTCATCCGTCACGTCTCTGCCTCATCGCAGGAGCGGATCAATCGCGGATGGTAACGCCTTCCGCGCTCAGTCGTCGTAATGATCTCTTGTTTTGGGCAATGATCAGACACTCGTCATCCTGACCGGGATTTGTCCTCACCCGTGGCAGGACAACCCACATGGGAAAAACATTAGCTGTAAAAAGTTGCCTGTCTTTGTAACCTCGGCCCGGCCGCGGTTCAGGAAGCGGATGTCATGCAACCATCTACCCCAAGTCACTGCCCGACCTGCAAGTCGCCGATTGCCGCCGATGCCCCCGGTGGCCTGTGCCCCGCCTGCACACTCGAAAAAGCCGCCACGGTGTCCCACACCGCCTCCGGAGGACGGCGATCCGCGCCGCCTTCCATCGCGGAAATCGCCCCGCATTTCCCCGACCTCGAAATCCTCGAATGGCTCGGAGCCGGTGGCATGGCTGCGGTTTACAAGGCTCGCCAGCCGCTGATTGACCGTTTCGTTGCGCTGAAGATCCTATCGCACGACCTCGCCGGTGATCCCGCCTTCGTCGAGCGTTTCAACCGCGAGGCCAAAGTGCTGGCCCGGCTTAACCACCCAAACATCGTCACCGTCTTCGATTTTGGCACCGCAGGCCCCTTCTGTTACCTGCTGATGGAGTATGTGGATGGGGTCAACCTGCGCCAGGCGATGCGCACCGGCGGCTTCAAGCCCGCCGAAGCCCTGGCGCTCGTCCAGGATGTGTGTGCAGCGCTGCAGTTCGCCCACGAGGCGGGAATCCTCCACCGCGACATCAAACCGGAAAATATCCTGATCGACTCGAAGGGCCGGGTGAAGATCGCTGACTTCGGCATCGCCAAGTTGCTCGGCGAAGACGCGTCCTTGGATGTGACGCTTACGCTGCGCGGCTCGATCCTCGGCAGCCCCCACTACATGGCGCCCGAACAGATCGAGACACCCGGCGATGTGGACCAGCGGGCCGACATCTACTCGCTCGGCGTGGTGTTCTACGAGATGTTGACGGGGGAACTGCCCATCGGCCGTTTCAACCTGCCCTCGGAAAAGGCGGCGATGGACCGCCGCATCGACGACATCGTCCTCCGCACGCTGGCGAAAGAGCGAGCGGCGCGTTACCAATCGGCGGCGGAGGTCGGCACTCGCGTCGCGGCGGTCGCCAACCACCCGCAAGCACCTGCCGTTGCATCCGACGATGCAGGGACGGCGCGGTTCAGCCTGCTATCCGCGCTCCTGAGCGGCATGAGCCTGATCCTCATCGTGGTGTTTTTTTCCACGTGGACCAGCAATATGCAGGCTCCGCAACCGGCGTCCGCGGCAGCAATCGCTGAATCGATGGCGCTGAAGCTGATTCCAGCCCTTGTGATGCTGGTGCCCGGGTTGGGGTGTGCGCTGGCCGGTTTCATCTTCGGGGCGCGCGCGCTCGGCGAAGTGAGGGTGAGTGGCGGGCGGAAGAGCGGCTCAGGATTCGCGATCTTCGCGGTGGTCGCTTGGCCGATCGTTTTCATGTCCATCATGGCGAACTTTTTCTTCCGCACGAATTTTACCAACAGCTCGAGCTTCAGCATCGGCCTGCTCCTGACCAATCTCCTGCTGGTCATTCCGATGCTGCTCGCCAGCTTCGGCCTGATCCAAGGATTGCACCGCTGGGCCTGTGGGGTGGAGAAGCCGGATGGACAAAGGCATTTCCCCGGCCTCTCTCGCAGGCTGCTGGCGGTTTTCGCACTGGCCTTTCTCGGGCCGGTGCTGACCACGGTGTCCCCGCTGGTGTTCGGTTCCGGCCCTAATTCCTACGAGCCCCACAGCATGATGATCAGCGAGGAGATCCGCATGGCAATGTCCCCCGAGGACCATGCAAACTTGCACGAAGTCAGTCCCAAGATGGAATTCGCCATCAGCCTCCGACCGGGGACCCGTGCCACGTTCCGTCTCGTTCAGCGGGGTGCAAAAGGCGATTCCACCATCACCACCATCGGCCAGGTGAACGCGAAGTTGCAGGAGACCGTCACCATCAAGGTCGGTGGCTTCGAGGCTGATGGTTCCGAGAACAGCACCGGCCCTGAACTCTCGGCGGCCATCTGGTCCCGCAACGGGCATTTCAAGGCATCAACGAAGACCGGGCTGGAGGGATGGAAATTCTTCGATGCTCCGGAGGGTGAGCTCGTGTTCAACCCGGGTGAGAGCCGCGAGTTCGAACTGGCCAAGCGCAAGAGCGAAGCGGGGGGGAATATGGAAGTCCTGCATTTCTTGGTGGAGACCACGCCCTTGCCCTGAGATAATCCTCCGTTCTATGGGGAAAACATCCACCTGAATGACCACGCGCCGATTGTCATATCCGCAAAACCAGCCAGTGTTTCATACCACGCGCTGGACCATGGTCATGCGGGCTAAGGGAGACGCGCCTGAGGCCCGCGTCGCACTGGCGGATCTTTGCGAAGCTTATTGGACTCCAGTCTTCCGCTTCCTGCAACGCGAAGGACGCGGCGAGGATGAAAGCCGGGAACTCACCCAGGCCTTCTTCGCCAAGCTGCTCATCGGTACGGGAATCGGAGAAGCCGACCCCGCCAAGGGCCGTTTCCGTTCATATCTGTTAGGTTCGCTGAAACACTTTCTCGCCAACCAACGGCGCGATGCGAACCGTGAGAAGCGCGGCGGCGGTGTGATCGTGGAATCGATTGATGACGGTGGCTTCGGAACCTCCCCCGGACTGCAGGTGGCTGACCCCGGGGCAGCGGCGAGCGACGCCTGGTTCGACCGCCACTGGGCACTCTCAGTGATGGAACGCGGGCTGGAATGCGTGCGGAAGTCGTTCGAAGATTCGGGAAAAGGCGGGCAATTCGAAGTTCTCCGGCCTTGGCTGATGGGTGATCCCGAGGGACTCACCCAAGCCGATGCGGCCGATCAGCTTGGAATGAGCCGACCAGCCGCCAAGGTCGCGATCCATCGACTGCGTCAGAAATTCGGCGAGGCGATTCGTCGAGAGATCGCCGATACGGTCGATACCGAGGAGGAAATCGCCGAGGAGCTTCGCTACCTCATTGAGGCACTTCGAGCCTGCAGAAGCTGAGGGATACGTATGAATTTGCCCCAGTCGTAGCCCCGTCATACGGGGCGAAGAATGGTGGAACGGGAGGGATTGATTCAGCGCCAAGCGAGCTGCTAGGATTGGATTGAGCATCTACAAAAATGAGAGCAGATGTTTGCATTCAGTCGCGGGAGGGATTGAGGTTTTTCCAAAACCTCCAAGCCGAATGCGACCGCCTCCTCCGGCGGTCGGTAGAAATGAATTCGTCGCTACGAGCGACGGGGGCGTTCAAAGCAGAGTGAGCATTCGCGAACAGCCTTTGATAACCACCGCCGGAGGAGGCGGTGGGACTTGGCTTGGAGCGAGCGGATGCAAGCTCAAACCCGTTTCGCTGCGCTCAAGGGGTTCTCGTCCCTCCCGTTCCCTCACGCAATGTCAGCTGAGAGGGATGGTTTGGCCCTTCAATAGTGATGGGCTTAAAATGGCGGAACGGGAGGGATTCGAACCCTCGGTAACATTACTGCTACGCACCCTTAGCAAGGGTGTGCTTTCGACCACTCAGCCACCGTTCCGTGTAGGGGTCGGGAGGGTTGAACCATAGGGGAAAGTCCGCGTCAACCCCATGGGTGCGAAAGCATGAGAAAACTTGGGCAAACCAGCCGGATCAGGTGTCGGAAGCTGTGTCTTCGGCCGGGACCTCGGCAGCCAGTGACTCATCGGCTGCGGCCCCGTCGGTCGTTTCCGGCTCAACTGGAGAATTGGTGACAGTCTCTTCAGCGGGCGACTCCGCTGCCTCGGTGGAAGCCTCGGCCGTCACCGGTTGGTCAGTGGGATTCGCCGGCTTGTTTTTCTTTTTCTTCTTCTTTTTGGCACCGCCACCAGCGGCGGGCGCGGCGGCAGGAGTGGCCTCGCGGTGTTCCTGAACGACCAAGGTGTCGTCGGTGAAGAGCAGGATGTGCCCCTGATGCAGCAACCAGAACAGGTCGGCGGCATACTCGGCTGGCGGGGCGGTGCTGCCTTCGGGGAGCACGGCTTTCCACAAGCCTTCGAGCTTGGCGGGCGGGTTGGCGAGAATCCACTCAACCATCTGTGCCGGGCGCGGTGCGAGGGTGGCGCCAACCGGCAGCGGATGCGGGCGCACCGGACCGGTAAATAGCTTGCCCTTGCGCTTGAAGACCGGCAGGTGCTGGGCCTCGAGCGCCTTGCAGACGGAAGGGATCAGCATCGCCGCATGCTTGCGCGCATGACTGGCGGCCAGCTTGAGCGAGGTCTTGAGCGACGGCGACAGGTTGCGTGCATTCAGCGAACCAGGGAGCTCGACGCGGCGGGTTTCCTCAAAGGCCTGCTCGAAACATTGGGTGGCGAGACTGCGTTCGGCTTGCGCCTGATCCTCGATCCATGGGGCATCATCCGACTGACCCTTGAGGCGCCAGCGGGTCTTGGTCTTCATCGTTTCCAACCAGGCGTTGACCGCCTCTTCGCCGCGCTCGGTGCGGACTTTCGCCGCATAGGCCTCGAATGGCAGGTGGGCGAAGCGCTCGCGGTGCATGCGCCGCAGGTTCGATTGGTAGGCGTGGAAATTCGGTGGCCCGAGCCATTCACCGCTGAGCCCGCATTTGGCGACGAGTTGGAAGTTGCCGCTCGGCGGATCGACCTCGACGGTTTCCTCATCGATGAACTGGCTTTTGAGTTCGCTGTTCCACAAGTGGTGGATCGCTTCCTCGCGGGTGAGGAACAGGGAGCCATCGAGTTTGCCGTGCAAAAACGGCGGCATCGAATCCTGACGTTCGAAGAGCACATGGCAGCGGCTGCGTTCGGCCAAGAGCGTCTGGGCGACATCGAACAAGGGATAGACGCGGGCGACCTGTTGGATCTCCTTGGCGATCAGGTGAATGGCATCCGCCGATGGCAGCAAGGTGACGCGCACGCCGTCGGCCGGCGGGCTTTCCTGATGCTGGCGCGGTTCGAATGCGCCGCCCCGGCCCTTGAATCCGCCTTTATTGAATCCGCGGTCATCGCGGCCTTCCCGTCGTTGGCCACCGCGATGGTCGCGGCGATCACCGCGGTCTCCGCGGTCTCCGCGGTCTCCGCGGTCGTCGCGGCGGTCTCCGCGATCACCGCGGTCGCGACCTTCCTTCGGTTGGCGGGCCTTGGCATCGTTGCCGGAACTGCGCGCCCATGCGGGCCCCAGGGCGAAGCTGGAGAGCAGATCATTGAGGGATGGCTTTTCGGGATCGGTCACGGCGGGCGTTTATAGGGGGCTTTTCTGGAAATGACAAACTCCACGTTGCAGGGGTGCTGGCAAGGGGATTTGTGGCTCAGTGAGTGGCTTGGAGCAGGTTGATGATCCGCTGGGTGGCACCTTCGTGGGTTTGCAGGACCTGGCCGGCGTTACGGGCGAAGAGGAAGGACGATTGGGGATTCAGGGCATTCAGGATGGCGTTGGCCAGTTCTTTCCGGTCATTGGCGACCAAGGCACCCTGATTGGTGACCAAGCGGCTGGCCAGCGGCTCGAAATTCTCCATATGGCGGCCGAAAATCACCGGCTTGCCGGCGCGGATCGCTTCGCTCGGGTTCTGGCCACCGGTCGAGAGAAAGCTTTTACCGATGACCACTGCATCCGCGTGCGCCGTCCAATCGCGCAACTCACCGGTGCTGTCGATGACCAGCACCCGGCCGCTGAGATCATCGGGAAGACTGTCTTTTTGTGAACGCAAGGCGACTTGAAAGCCGGCTTGCTCGAGTTCCTCCTTCACCTGCTGCCGGCGTTCGGCGTGGCGCGGGGCGATGGCGATCGTGGCATCCGCCGTGGCATCGCGCACCGCTTGGGCGATCCATGCTGACTCACCGGCGTGCGTGCTGGCGGCGAGCACGACGGGTCGCGATTTGCCGAAGCGGTCGAGCAGTTCCTGGAATTCAGCGCGCCTGGTCGGTGGCTCACCGGTGCCGGGATCGAATTTCAAACTACCGGTGTGTTGGATCCGTTCGGCAGGCACGCCGAGGTCGCGCCAGATCGACGAATCCTCGCGTTCTTGGATCGCTACCGCATCGAGCAGTCGGTACACCGGGCGCACCCAAGCGGCGAATCGCCGGTAGCGGCGGGCCGAGCGCGGCGACATGCGCGCGTTGACCAAAGCGACCGGGATGCTGCGGCGATGGCAGGCGAGCAACAAGTGTGGCCAGGCTTCTCCTTCGATGAGCACGAGTTTTGTCGGTTCGAAGCGATTCAGATAGCGTCGCACCATCGATGGGAAATCGAGCGGCGCATAGGTGACGCGCAGGTGATCGATTCCGGATTGGGTGCCGACCTGGTGGCCGGTTGCGGTGCCGGTGGCCAGGACAAAGGTCTGCTTCGGGTCCCGCTCGCGCCAGGCACGGATCAGTTTCAAGGCCAGCATCGTTTCGCCGACGCTCACGGCATGCACATGGACGGCACCGCAGGGTTCGAAATCGGGCGGTGTGGAATACAGGGCGGCGCGTTCACCGAGGCGCGTGCCGAAGCCACCGCGCCGCAGCATCTTGATCACCCAGCCGGGAAATGCGGCGATGAACAAGCACGGCAGCAGGAGCCGGTAGGGCAGCAGGGCGATGGACAAACGCATCTGAGTCACAGGCTAGTGGGCGGGCTTGGCGGCGTAAAGCAGGATGGCGCTGCTGCCATAGGTCCTGCGATCGATCAACTCGAGTCCGTCCGGTCGCGGCGGATCGTAGTGGGATGACGCCTCGGCGATGAACCAGCCGCCGGGCTCGAGCAGGCGGGTGATTTCTCCGGAATCGAGCAGGCTGCGCAGGTGGTCGGTATCGCCGAGGTGCTTCCAATACGGTGGATCGGCGAAGATCAGGTGGAAGCGGTTGGTTTCACGCTTCAGGTAGCCGAGTGCTTGGGATTTGACGACACGCCCACCGTCGAGGCGCGTCTTGCGCAGGTTCTCTTCGATCACGCTGCAGGCCTGCCGGTGTTCGTCGATGAACACGCAGGTGGCCGCACCGCGGCTGAGCGCCTCCAACCCGATCGCGCCGGAGCCGGCGAACAGATCGAGCACGCGGGCGCCGTCGACTTGCTCGCCAAGGATGGAAAAGATCGCCTGACGCACGAAATCCGTGGTTGGTCTCGAAACCGCGGCGGGCACCTTGATGGCGATGCGCCCGGCTTTGCCGGCAATGATTCTCATCGTGGGTTGGGATTTTCGTCGCTTGGTGCTGTCGGCTGCGGGCCGAGGCGCAGGCGATATTGATGCAGGTCGCCGTGGATTTCCAGATCCAAGGCCGAACGCTGGGGTGTGGCCAGTGGCGTCAGCGGCAGCGGCTGCGGGGCCTTGGGAAACAAGCGGGGCCCGAGTGCCTGAAGTTGTTCAGGGGCGGCGACCACGCGCATCGCCATCGCCCATTGACCATTGGCCAGAGTGGCATTCGCATTGCCGAGGATCGATGCGTCCTCACCGATCAGCCGCAGGTCCGGGCAGCTCAGCTTGCCGCCTTGCAGCAAGGCAAGTGCCTGCCCTTGATCAAAGCGGGCGCCGTGCGGTGGCATGCCGAGTTCGACGTTGCGCACTTGGATGATCCCGCGCCCCTGCCAACTCGACGGCTGCAGCAGCAAGCCGATGAAGTCGCCTTTAGCGGCCACTTGCTGCGAGGAAAGCTTCATGCCATTGGCGGTCGGCGGCGCCTGCCAGTTCTGCGTCAGGCACTCGACGTGCAGTTCCAAAGGAAGTGGTCCACGCGGGACTGTGGCCGCTGTCGCCCGCAACCTGAGTCCGGCGACCGTCCATTCAAACGGCTCCAGACGCAGCAGGGGATCCTGCCAGTGCAGGGTGAAGTTCAGATCCTTGCAGACCGGTTCATTCGCCCACTGGATCGATGCGATGTGCAACTCGCCTGAGTGACTCATTCCGCGGAACGGCACGTCGGCAGAAATGCCATCGATGGACAAGCGATGCTGGGATCCGTTCAGTGTGATCGAGGCGTTGCGGATGCGGCACCAGCGGGTGGGTGCGGCAGCAGGAGGCTCAGGTGACGTCGGGGTCGTGGTGGGCGGTGCTGTACCGACCGGTGGCGGGGTTCCGGGCGTGGTCGGTGGTGTGGGATGACCGGGCGATGGTGGTGCATGTAGGGTGACCGGTGGGCTGGCGGCGATGCCGGGTCCGCTAGGGACCAACGAGGCGACCATTTCCAGCGGCAGTTCCAGACAAGCGCCGTCGATGCTGGCCTCATGGATCACCAGCTTGCGCTTGAGCAGTGGTTTCCATTGCGGGTCGATGGCGATGTCGGCAACCCTCAGTAGTGGCACAGGCTGGCCGCCCGCGATCGTTTGGTGGATCCGCAGGTCATGCAGGTGGATGCCGCTCCACGGCCAGATCGAGATCCGGCCGATGGTGGCATCCAGTCCGGTGCGTTGTTTGATTTTGCCGGCCGCCCATTCGCGTGCGTGCGGGGTGGCGAGAATCAGATTGAGTGCGACCATTGCGATCGCCGGCGATGACAACAAAGTGACCGCGCACCAGAACTTCCTGCCCCGGCGGAGGATTCCCTTGGGGGCGGTGGGTTCGGACATCAAGGCTTGGGCTTGGTCTTCGACAGCGGCACGCGGATGATGATGCTCTTGTCGAGCAGGCGGGTGCCGGCCACGGTCATTTCCTGGGCGCGATAGACGATCAGCCCGTAGGAATTGTCGTTGTAGCGACCGAAGGCGATGTTCTCCTTGGTCTTGCCCAGACTGGTCTCCTCCTCAAAGCGCCACTCGCGGCCGTTCCAAGCACCGAGGACGCTCGATGCGTCGGCTTTGATGTCATCGATGCGTTTGAGTTCACCGTTGGGTGAGCGGAACACGTCTTTGGCAGAATCATAGCGCAGCGTGGACAGCGTGCTGGCGCGACCGGTGGCAGTCACGGTCCAGGTGTCGCCCGAGCTCTGACGCAACAGCAGCATCACCTCTTCACTGGCCTTGAACTCGCGTTGGCTCCACAGCTTGAGGTATTCCGCATGCTCCTCCTTCGTCAGTCCGAGCTTCTCATGGTAAGGCAGCGGCATGCCGGGTTTGGCGCTGGACAGGAATTCCGTGAACCACTCCTTGTTGGCGCGGGCCGCGGCTTCCACCTTGGCGATGTACTTGTCGATCTCCACGGGTTGCGCCATCGCGCCGATCTGGCCTTTGACCGGGGTGTCCTTGCTGAGCAGTCCCTCGAGGAATTTCGGCGGTTCTCCGGCGACTGCGGTGGCGCAGGTCAGGGCGAGGGTGATGAGGATGGATCGGTGGTTCATGGCTGTCGGTGGCGGCATGCTAGGAGTAGTCCCGGCGCTTGGGGAGTTTCTTTTTTCGGCCCGTCGTCGATTCCGTGGCGGCTGCGGTCTGCAGCCGGACCCGTGCAGGTTTACGGCTCTCCGCCGGGGAAAATGTCATGGATCGGGGTTTCGATGTGCTGGTCGATCCAGCGTTCGAGCGCGGTTTGCATCGCTTGCAGCACCTCGGGATGCTGGCTGGAGACCTCGGATTCGGCGTGCGAATCGTTTGCCAGGTGATACAACCCGAAGTGGCGGCCGCCGCCGGCGGTGGGCGTGCAGACGAGCTTCCAACGCGGGGTTTTGAGGCAGCGTTGTTTCGCTTCGATGATGCGCTTCTCGTATTCCGGGCGCACGACGAACTGGTAGTGGTAGTTCTCGTCGATGGTCGTGCATTCATCCATCGGTGGCAATTGCGGGCGCTCGATGCCGGGCACGCTGAACTGGATGAACGGGAAACCGGTCTCGCCATAGAACACCCGGTGTTGCGGTGACTCGCGGCCGTCGATCCAGCCGGCGAAGCTGCGGCCTTCCCATGCCGGCGGCACCTGCGCGCCGGCGAATTCGGCCAGCGTCGGTGCCACGTCGATCAGACGCACGGTTTCTTCGATCACGCGTTGTTCCTTGCCTGGGATGTGCATCACCATCGGCACATGATTGGCGTGCAGCGCGCCATTGAATGTCAGTCCGTGGCCCAGAGTGACGCCCGGTTCGTAGAGGTCGTCGCCGTGGTCGGAGGTGATGATGACGATCGTGTTGTCGGCCAGTCCGGATCGTTCCAGCGAATCGAGGATACGGCCGACGCAATCGTCGAAGTAGCGGGTGCAGCCGTCGTAGAGCGCGTTGATTTGTGCGGCTTCGACCGGTGGCAGTGCCTTCCATTTCGATTCCAGGTCGGTGCCGCCGATGAAGCTGTCGATGTCGAAGTCGACGCCGGTGCGGTTCGGGCCGTCGTATGCCGGATCGGCGAACATCGAGTTGTATGGCTCCTGCGTGCGGTAGGGCAGGTGGTTGCACGAGAAGAAGACGTGCCAGAAGAACGGCTTGCCGCTGGTGGCGGCCTGCTGCAGCCGTTGATCGACGCGTTTGGTGACCACCGTGGGGGTGACGAACTGGGCGAACGACTGGAGTTGCGGAAACAGGCGGTAGCCGACCTCGTTGTCGAAGTAGAGCGGGATGACGAAGTGGGCCATCACCACCGCCTGACTCATGTAGATCTTGAAGTTGTCAAAACTCGACACCGAGATGTCTTCCATGCCGAGTGGTGTGACGTGGTAGTAGCCGGCGCACCAGTCGCCGATGGCGGCGGTGTCATATCCCTGTTCGCGCAGCACCTTGGCCAGCGGGGTGATCCGTTGGTTGGTGGCTTCGACCGTCTCGCGGTTCGGATACATCTGGCGGATGCCGTGGCTGTGCGGGTATTGCGAACTCATCAACTGCACGCCGGATTCCAGTGTGGATGCGATCGAAGTGTAGCAGCTTCGGAACTGGATCGAGCGCGATGCGAGCTCATCGATGCGTGGGGAAACGCCGGCGGCGGCCGCGCCGTCGCTGCGTTGCGGCCGGTAGCCGGTGAACCCGAGGCGGTCGCCGCGCAGCGAGTCGGAACCGATGATCAGGATGTTCGGCTGGCGGGTGGTGCTTGCCTTGTGCATCGGCTCCGGCGGGCCCGGGCGCAGGATGATCGCGGTCAACCCGACGGCTGCGGCCAGCGAGCCGACAGTGATCCATCCGCGGCGGCCATGGCGATGGGCATGCCAGCTGAGCACAGCGAGCAGCGCCAGCAGCGGCACGACGCTGAACAGGATGAGGAAGGTGGCGGGCTTGAGCGACTCCGGCAGGATGTCCAGCGCCTTGTAATACCAATGGCCGAACTCCGCTTCATTGATGAAATACGGACGGGTATGCATCAGCCGCAGGGTGAAGAACCCTTGGAGAAGGGACGACAAGAGGCAGGCGCGGCCGATCACCCACACGGCGGATTGGCGTTTCGATCGTTGTGTCCAGAACTGCACGACCGGCTGCAGGATGAGGGCGCCGGCGACGGCGAGTAAGGCGTAGGCGACGAGCATCCACAGGTTCTGCTGGATCAGGAAGCCGAGATGTTTTTCCCGTGCGAGCGCACTGAACTTGTTGTCCATCTCCGCCGAGCCTTTGGCGAGCTTGAAGAGGGCGGTTGCATACTGGACGGCGAGAAACAAGGCGGTGCCGGCCAGCACCTTGAGGAAGGTGCCGGGCTGCGGGCGCGATGACGATCCGGTGCTCAACGGGCGGGAGCATTGCAGGCGCTTGGCCCGACGGCAAGGGCGGCGATGGGGTGCTTGTGGCAGCTTTGGCGTGACGCCACAGGCATCCGGGGATTCAATCGGCCATGCCCGCCGTGCCAGCACGCAGTTTCCAGGCCTACGGCCCGTGGTTGCGCGAGCGTTTCGGCGGTAGCCGCGTGCACAAGGTGATTGTGGATGCGGGTTTCAGTTGCCCGAACCGCGATGGCAGCAAGGGATACGGTGGTTGTGCGTATTGCAATGTGGACTCCTTCACTCCTGCCGCGCCCCGCGCGATCGGGGACATCCGTGAGCAGGTCGAGCATGGGATTGATCACGCCCGCCGGCACTACGGCGCGGAGAAGTTCATCGTCTATTTCCAACCGAACACCAACACTCATGCGCCGGTCGAGCGGTTGCGGGAACTCTATGAAACGGCCTTGGCCGTCTGCCCGCAGGATGTTGTTGGGCTGGCGGTCGGCACCCGGCCGGATTGCCTCGATGACGATAAGATCGCCTTGCTCGAAAGTTACAGCGGGCGGCTCGATGTGCAGCTCGAACTCGGGATGGAGTCGATCCATGACGGCACGCTGCAACGCATCAACCGAGGATGCACGCATGGCGAGTTGGTCACCTTGCTCGAGCGCTTGCGATCCACGCCGCTGCACTTGTGTCTGCATGTCGTGTTCGGGTTTCCTTGGGAAACCCGCGACGAGATGCTGGCCTATGCGGATGAGATCAACCGCTTTCCCCAAGTCGGCTTCATCAAGCTGCACCATCTGCATCTGGTCGAGGGATCGATTCTCGCCGCGCAATACCGCCGTGAGCCGTTCGACTTATTCACGCTCGATGGCTACACCGATTTCCTTTGCGAGTTCCTGCCACGCTTGCGGCCGGAACTGGTCATCGAGCGCTTATTCGGTGTGGCCGATCCCGAATTGCTGATCGCGCCGAAGTGGGGGCTGAATAAATCCTCGGTGCAGGCGCATCTCGAGCGCGAGTTCCTGCGTCGCGGTGTGCGGCAAGGTAGCGCGCCCTCGCCGAGGGCGCAGGGCGGATGAGTTGGGTTCGACTTCGCCCCCACAATCGGCATCGACGGGGGCATGGCTGCGCGCTAGGAATGGAGCAGCATGAGCGCCGCCCCCCGCATCCTGATCGTGACCGCCGCCTTCGGCGAGGGTCACAACAGCGCGGCGCGCAACCTGGGTAAGGCGCTGGATGCCGAGGGCGCGATCACCCAGGTCAGCGACCCGTGCATCGTCGGCGCGCCCGGGATCACCTCGCTGCTGAGCAAGGGCTATCGATTTGTGACCAACTGCCTGCCGCTTGTCTGGTATTGGATCTACAAGTCGACCGACCGCTGTGATTTCAGCAAGCGGCGCTCGCCGGTGTTGCGGATGCCGGAGAAGGCGATGGGGCGGATGATCGATCAGTTCAAGCCGGATGCGATCGTTTCGACTTACCCCTTGTATCCGTATTTCCTGAAACGCATCCGGCAGGGGATCGGCGGTCGCTTGCCGATGTTCACGGTGGTGACCGATTCGATGGAGATCAATGCCGCCTGGTTGCGGGCGCCGTCCGACTGGTGGTTGGTCACCGACGGCGACACGCGTGAGGTGATGGGCAAATCGCTCGACGTTTCGCGGGTGGTCGACACCGGTTTCCCGGTGCCGCCGGTCTTTGCGGACATGAAGACGGTGCCTGCGGATGATTCCTGCAAGCCGTTCCGCGTGTTGTATTTTACCACCGCGCGCAAGTCGTTGCTCACCGCGCATGGACGCGCGCTGTTGGAGGCGTCGCCGGATCTGCAGCTGACGATCGTCATGGGCCGCAACGTGCGCTTGCTCTACTCCCGGGCCAAGGCGCTCAAGGATGAGTATCCCGGTCGGGTGCGGCTGATCGGGTGGACGCGGCGGGTGCCGACATTGCTGGCGACCCATCACTTGGTCGTCGGCAAGGCTGGCGGGGCGACCGTGCACGAGGCGATTGCCGCGCGCTGCCCGATGCTCATCCACCACCTGGTGCCGGGGCAGGAGGAGGGAAACCTGCAGTTGCTGGAAGCGATCGGCGGCGGGGCACTGGCCGACCGGCCGCAGTTGATGTCGGCGAAAATCAAGGCACTACTGGCCAATGACGCCCGTGGCTGGCGGGAAATGAAGCAGGGTCTGGCTCGACATGACCGCAAGGCAGGGGCCAAGGTGGCCGCGCGCTTCATTCTGGACGAACTCCACAAGCGCAAGGACGCCTGAACACACGTCATGGATTTTCTCTTCGATATCGGCCGGGTCTTGCTCGACTTCGATTTTGAATCGTCGCTGTCGCGATTGCTGCCGGACGGGGTGGCTGACCCCAAGGATCGCCTGCGCCGCCTGCTTGAACGCAAGGATGATTTCGAGGCCGGCCGCATCGAGGTGGACGAGTACATCAACTGGGCGCTTGAGGTGCTGGAGTCGGGCGCGACACCCGATGAGTTCTGTCACGCCTGGCGCGACATCTTCACCCCCAACGAGCCGATGTGGGCAAGGGTGCGCCAACTCGCCGCCGACGGCCACCGGCTGATCCTGTTTTCCAACATCAATGGCATCCATGTGCCGTGGATTTACGACGCCTACCCGGATTTCCGGTTGTTCCACGGTGCGGTGATGTCGTTCCGCACCGGATTCATCAAGCCGCAGCCCGAGATTTACCGCCATGCGATCGAGGCCTACGGCCTGCAGCCGGATCGCACACTTTACATCGACGATCTCCCGGAGAACGTTGAGGGCGGTCGCGCCGCCGGCCTGCGGGTCTGGCAATACGACCTGCGGGACCACGCCGCCTTCGAGGCGTGGCTCGATCAATCTCTGAATACTGAAGTGTCCTGTTCGTCATGAGTCATCCGCTTGTCATCGCCGGCCGTCATTTCGATTCCCGCCTGTTCGTGGGAACCGGCAAGTTTCCGTCCAATGAGATCATGCGCGACGCGCTGGAAGCCAGCGGGACGCAGATGGTCACCGTTGCGCTGCGGCGTGCCGACCTCAGCGGTGCCCGCGATCCATACGCCAACATCCTCGAGTTCATCGATCCGGAGAAGTACCTGATCCTGCCCAATACCAGCGGCGCGATGAATGCCGAGGAAGCGGTGCGTCTGGCGCGACTCGCTGCAGCCGCCGGTCTGCCGAAATGGGTGAAGCTCGAGATTCATCCGGATCCGACCTACCTGTTGCCCGATCCGATCGAAACGCTCAAGGCCGCCGAGATGCTGGTCAAGGAGGGTTTTACCGTGCTGCCCTACATCAATGCCGATCCGGTGCTGGCCAAGCGACTGCAGGAGGTTGGCACGGCCACAGTCATGCCGCTCGGTGCGCCGATCGGCAGCAACCGCGGGATCGCGACGCGAGACCAGATCCGCATCATCATCGAGCAGGCGATCGTGCCGGTCGTCGTGGATGCCGGGATCGGCGTGCCGAGCCATGCCGCCGAAGCGATGGAACTCGGCGCGGACGCCGTGCTGGTGAACACCGCGATCGCGATTGCTTCCGATCCCGTGCGCATGGCCCGGGCCTTCGATCAGGCGGTGCGTGCCGGTCGCGATGCCTACGAGATGGGACTACCCGAAGTCATGGATCATGCGAGCGCCACCAGTCCGCTGACCGGGTTTTTGGGGTAAGTAGAAGACAGAAGACTTCGAGACAGAAGACAGAAGACAGAAGACAGAAGACCGGAGAAGCAGGAAAGTCGACCCGCCACCCCCTGCCTCTGTTCCTGTCTGACAACTGACAACTCCTCCTCATGTCCAACGATCCCGACGACAAGCAATCCGAGGATGGCGGTCACAGCAGCCTGATCATCGGCTTGTTGGCGGTTCCGTTCTTCTATGTCTTTTCGGTGGGCCCTGCAGCGGCGTTGTATGATCATGTGTCGCCGGGCGCACAAAAAACCATCGAGGCGATCTACCTGCCGCTGGAATGGGTGGATGAGAAATTGCCCACCAGTCCGATTTCGAGTTACGCCGACCTGTGGCGCTGAGTGGTATCGACCGTTGCCCCTTGCCGCGGACGCCATCGGCCGCTACAAGCAGGCATGTTGCAATTGACGGCTGTGGTGGCGATGACTTCCGATCGGGTGATCGGCCTTGGTGGTGACCTGCCATGGCATCTGCCCGAGGATCTGGCGTTCTTCAAGCGCACGACCAGCGGTCATCCGATCGTGATGGGCCGCAAGACCTACGACTCGATCGGTCGGCCGCTGCCCAAGCGGCGCAACATCGTGCTCACCCGCGATCGCAGTTGGTCGGCGCCCGGCGTCGAGGTGATCCACGACCCTGCGGACCTGTGCTCGCTTGATGGCATCGACGGCCGGGTCTTCATCATCGGCGGATCGGAGATCTATGCCGCCTTCCTGCCGCATCTCGACGACCTCTTGATTAGTCACGTCAAGCAGTCCCATGACGGTGACACCCGTTTTCCCGCCTTCGACGATCAGTTTGTGAAAAGCGAGCTCGTCGAGTCGAATACCGACTTCGACGTCTGGCGCTGGGTGAAGCGGTCATGTAGCGGCGGTCTATGACCGTCGCTGTTTTCTGCTGTCAAGAAGCCCAAGGGGCGAAGGAGGCAGTCAGCGACGGTCATAGACCGCCGCTACATATGTCCATTCACAAATTCCTGAGCGACTTCGCCGCGTCGCTGCGGGCGGCGAAGAACGCGGGGACCAGTGCGGCCAGCGAGCAGAGGAGGAAAGCGCAGAGGGCGATGAGCACTTGTTCGACCGGTTCATGGTGGGCCGGCAGGGTGTTGAATCCGGTCAGCGAGGCGGAGAACGGATCGAAGCCGACCGAGCGCAGCACCACTTGCAGGGCACCGCGGAAGTGGATGACCAGATGGCCGAGTGCCACGCCGAGCAGGGCACCGACTGCGCCGAGCAGCATCCCTTGGTAGAGGAAGACGCGAACGATCTGGCCGGGGGCAGCGCCGAGCGCCTTCATCACGCCGATCTCGCGACGCTTCTGGATGGTCACCGTGAACATCACCGCCATCATCGAGAAGGCGGAGACCAGCACGATGAACGAGAGGGCGAAATACATCATCAGACGCTGCTGGCTGATCAATGCGAAGAAGGCCTGGTATTGTTCGCCCCAGGTCATGAACGACCACAGGTTGCCGAACTGCACGCGGGCCCCGGCGGCCACGGCTTCGGCGTCGTAGGGGTCGTCCAGACGCAGCGCAATTCCCTGCACGCTGCCGTCTTCCAGGCCCGCGAGGTCCTGGGCCAGATGCAGGGGCACGAACAAGTCGGGAGTGACTGCCATCTGCGACGACAGGTAGACGCCGCAAACGGTGACCTCTTTCGGCAGGACAAACGATTTGAGACCCTTGAGGATTTCGGCATCCATTGCCTCGGCATCGCTGGCATCGATTTGGGCGATCGATTGGCGGATGCCGTCGCGATCCTCCGCGTTGAACTCGTGGTTGCCGCTGGCTTCGTCGCGGCGGCCGTTGCCGAGGGTGACGAGCAGCGATTCGATCGATTGGTGTTCGGGTTCGCGGATGTTTTCCGCGTAGATCCGGTCGAGCGTTTCGTAGGCCTTGGCCAGCGCTTTGGTCGGGATGCGGTGAGGGGCTTCCTGGTTCAACCATCCGCATTCAAGGATGGCTTTCACCGATTCCCATTCGCTTTTGAATGCTTCGCGGACGACCGGTCGTTCGGTTGCCTTGTAGACGCGCATCACTTCTTCGAAATTGCGGGTTGAATACAGCCGGATGCGGGTGCCCACGCCGATGCGGTATTGTTCGGAGATCGTCGATGAAATGACAGCCAGGTCGTCGAGCCCCATATCGGCTGTCGAATCCGGATGCCCCGCGATGTCGAGCATCGCCTGAATGCCGGCGACCTGTGTTGGATCGCTGGTGTCGATGCCGCGGAACAAGGCTGGCCGCTGCCACGACTCGATGTCGATGATCACGTTGTCGGAGACGAAGGGGGTGGCGCTTTCGACACCCGGCACTTCACCGAGTGAGCCGACGATCTGCTGCCATTGCTCCTCGTTCATCCCCATTTCCATCATGTGGTTGCGCACGAGAATGTGCGGGGTGAAGCCGAGGATGCGACCCTTCACCTCGCGTTCGAGTCCGGAGAAGACCGCCATCACCACCACCAGCACCAGCACGCCGAGCATCACACCCATCACCGAGATCATGGTGAATGAGGACAGCATCGCACGGCGCGGATTGAGATAGCGCCGGGCGAGCAGCAGACTGAAGGAGCGGCGTTTGATGAGGACAGCTAAGCGGCAGGAAGCTGCTTGGGCAAGTGAAAGCAAAGTCGAAGGGATGAGACAGAAGACTTGGAGACAGAAGACAGAAGACCGGAGAGGCAGGAAAGTCGACCCGGCACCCCTGCCTCTCTTCCTGCTGACCTCTGACCTCTGACCTCTGACCTCTGACCTCTGACCTCTGACCCATGACCCATGACCCCTGACCCATGACCCATGACCCATGACCACTGACCAATGACCAATGACCAATGACCAATGACCAATGACCAATG
>JACCDY011406277.1_pt1 | contig 24827 bp, 19 predicted proteins | sample 7446391 | NCBI WGS metagenome assembly JACCDY01 (sample SAMN15323451, study PRJNA562643) | freshwater metagenome | isolation source: river surface water | place: USA:Blue River Watershed | collected 2017-08-18 | reverse complement strand
AGCTCTTCTAGTAAATGAGTGAATTCGCTTACACATTTACTTACACACCGACATTGACCACCCGCAGAGCCCCTGTTTATGTGGCTCTATTAAGGGCTTCTGCTCTCATAATGGACTTAACCATGAGGTCTAGCAGTAAAGACCTCAATGATTTCAAGTGGTTAGTGGTGGAAATGGTGGTCAAAATTCACTACACACCGCTTACACACCAGACGGTTTTTCATGGTGTGTAGTAAATAGAGTTTTTATGTGTTTTTTGAAGTAGTAAAACAGTTTAAGTAGGGCCCATAGCTCAGTTGGTTAGAGCAGAGGACTCATAGCGAAAGTTGTGCCTTATGTGTGGAAACTGCATAAGGGATGGTGTCAAATTCGGTGAAAGCTAAAGGTAGTTACAACTACACATGCCAACGCCGAGCCAAGCTTAGCGATAAATCGCTTTGAAGGTGTAGAGACTAGACGGCACCCACCTAAGTAAGGATCTACCAATCTTTATAGGGTGAAGGCATAGTCCAGGGAGTTAGGAAACTAACACAAACCGGAATCCTTTGGTCCCAGGTTCAAGTCCTGGTGGGCCCACCAGAAAACAAAAACCCTCACCAGAAATGGTGGGGGTTTTTTGTTTTTAAATGCCTGGATATGCATTATCTTGTCTAAATGAGCAAAAATAATTCAACAGTTCATCATTACGTACCGCAGTGGTATCAACACCTTTTTATTCCGCAATCGACGAAAGACAAAAGGTACCATCGCTTAGACATTAATCCGGAAAAAATTTGGATAGATAAAAATAGATTTTTTATTCACAATCACATTAAATTCTTAGGGCCGGTAAGTTGCTTTCAGGAGGATGATTTATATACTTTATTTTTTGGAAAAGATGCTGACGACATTCTTGAGAGAAATTTCTTTGGAGACATAGATCGCAGGGGAAATAAGGCGGTTCATTTTTTCAGCAATTGGAAACTGACACCAGAATCTGGTCCGATGCTTCAGGATTTAGTTAGATATTTGGATGCTCAAAAGATGAGAACTCCCAAGGGACTTGATTTTTTAAAGAAAACTGTTAGTGTTGATTCAAAGCGAGACCTATTGTTTTGGATGGCCAGATTGTGGCAAATAAATTGCACTATATGGATGGAGGGCGTTTGGGAGATATTGGATTGCAGCAAATCATCAACGCACCTTATCGTTTCTGATAACCCTCTCACAACTTACAATAAAAGCTTATTTCCACTATCATCTCAATGTAAATATCCTTTTGATGCACCAATTGGGATGTTAGGGACACATACAATTTTTCCATTAGGGCCAACTAAGTTACTAGTTATTACAAACTTGGGATATGTCAGGAACCCAGGCATTAATCGTGTGAAACAAAGAGAAAATCCAAGGCAATTCGCGCAGACCTTATTTGATTTAAGAAAAATACAAATTGGTAGATCATTAAAAGAAGATGAGGTAATAGCAGTTAATTACATACTTAAATCTAGATCCAGAAAATACATTGCCTCAATCGAAAAAGAGTGGCTTTATCCAGAAAAACATATGCCATCAAAGATGTGGGATAAGTTGGGCGATAAGTTTTTCTTGATGCCTGACCCGAGGAAATTGAGTTTTTCAACTGACACTATTATTGGCTATAAAGATGGTTCAGCTTGGGGAATGGACGAATACGGTAGAAGAAGCACGCAAAATAATAAAGAAACAGAAGCTTTGCGTAGAGCTGAATTTAGAACTTTTGAGAAACATAAAGATTTGTGGGATAGTCATTTTGGAAAGCTTGATATTCAAGAGTTGAGAAAATACTGGTAACCACCGTTACTTAAAGTAACGCTTCTAATAGACTGTCAATATTCAAGGTAAATCATTATTGTTAATAACCAATATTGATTAAAAGTATCAGATAAAATGATTTTTAATTTAGTGGGTAAATTACCAAAATATCTAATAAATCCCTTAATTAAGACCATTATCGAATTCCAATATGATTTTTAGCGAAGATTCGCGAGTAAAGATTCCTTGCATACTGCATTTAATGCGGCTTGGGTATCGCTATCTTTCCTTGAAAAACGCTAAATGGGATGAAGAAACAAATATCTTCCCAGAAATTTTTAATGAATCAATTGCTAGGATTAATCCTGATTTAGGCGCTGATGAGCTGCCAAGGTTGCTTGCAGACGTAAAATTACTTCTAGACAACGAGGATTTAGGCAAAGCTTTTTATGAAAGGCTTACTGAGCGTTCGGGAATCAAGCTTATTGATTTTGAAAATTTCAATAACAATAGCTTTCACGTTGTTACAGAACTAACTTGTAAAAATGGTGACGATGAATTTCGTCCAGATATAACTCTATTAATTAATGGTCTCCCTTTAGCCTTCATTGAGGTTAAGAAGCCCAATAACCGGGAAGGCGTTTTGGCAGAACTCAATCGAATCATAACTCGTAGTAGGAACCCAAAGTTCCGCCGCTTCATGAACATCACGCAGTTGATGGTTTTCTCAAACAACATGGAGTATGAGGATGGCTCGCCTCAACCAATTGAAGGCGCATTCTATGCAAGCCCTTCCTACGACTCACCGGTCTTTAATTATTTCCGTGAAGAGGAGAGCTTAGATCTTGCCAACATCTTATGGGAAGAGAATGACGCGCTAGAAAACAAGGTACTACGCGACAACAATCTAAATGTAATCAAACACAGTCCAGAGTTCCTTAGTAATAAAGCTCCTGACACGCCAACGAACCGCATTTGTACGTCATTATTCAGTCGTGAGCGCCTATCATTCATACTTCGTTTTGCATTGGCATACGTCAATGAGAGCGATGGCTTGCAAAAGCACGTGATGCGCTATCCACAATTCTTTGCTACTAAAGCGATTGAAAAAGCATTAGATGGTGGGGTTAAGAAAGGCATTATTTGGCATACCCAAGGAAGTGGCAAAACAGCACTCGCTTATTACAACACCCGCTTCTTAACGGACTACTTTCAACGCAAAGCCATCATTCCCAAGTTTTACTTCATCGTAGATAGGTTAGATTTACTTATCCAAGCCCAGCAAGAGCTGGCTGGACGTGGATTGGTAGTGCACACAATTGATAGTCGTGAAGCCTTTGCAAAAGATATTAAGACCTCTCAAGTTGTACACAACAACAGTGGCAGACCAGAAATTACTGTAGTCAACATTCAAAAGTTTGAAGATGACCCAGATGTCGTGCATTTAGAGGACTACGACTTCAATATCCAACGGGTCTACTTCCTTGATGAGGTACACCGTAGCTATAACCCTCAAGGCAGCTTCTTGGCCAACCTAAGTCAGTCAGATAGAAATGCTATCAAGATTGGGTTGACTGGTACGCCTCTGCTTGGCAAAGACTACAACTCAAAAACATTATTTGGAGATTACATTCACAAGTACTACTACAACGCTTCAATAGCAGATGGTTATACGCTCCGCTTGATTCGCGAGGAGATTGCCACTAACTACAAAATTTCATTACAAGAGGCACTAGCCGCCGTCCAATTGCAACAGGGCGATATTGATCGTAAATTAGTCTATTCGCACCCCAAGTTTGTAGCGCCAATGCTTGACTACATTGTGCGCGACTTTGAGAAGAGTAGAACTGCACTTGGAGATTCCAGCATTGGCGGCATGGTGATTTGCGATAGTGCAGACCAAGCAAAGGAAATGCACAGAATTTTCAATGCAATTTATGCAGACGAAACAATTTCAAACAGCGGCCATCATGAAAGCTTCGCAGCTAAAGAGTTAGAGAAAAATCGCGTAAAGACTGCCGCATTAATTCTTCACGATATTGGTAGCAAAGATGAACGCAAGCAATGGGTAGAAGACTTTAAGGCTGGTAAGATTGATTTCTTGTTCGTCTACAACATGCTATTGACGGGTTTTGACGCTAAGCGTTTGAAGAAGTTATACCTTGGACGAATCATCAAAGCGCATAACCTATTACAAGCCCTTACTCGCGTAAATCGCACATACAAGGATTTCCGCTACGGCTACGTTGTTGACTTTGCGGATATTCGTAAAGAGTTTGATAAGACTAACAAAGACTATTTTAACGAGCTGCAATCAGAGCTTGGTGACGAGATTGAGCACTACTCGAACTTATTCAAATCATCTGAAGAGATCACACAAGATATTGAACTCATCAAAGATATTCTGTTTAGCTTTGATATCCAAAATGCAGAGGAGTTTTCGCGTCAGATCAGTCAAATTCAGGATCGCGCAACGATATTGGCCTTGAAGAATGCGCTTGCTAATGCCCGTAATCTCTACAACTTGATCCGCTTGCAAGGAGATTACTCGCTACTCCAGCAGCTTGATTTCAAAAAGCTCAATCAGCTTTATCGTGAAACTAGTAATCACCTTGAACTACTTAACTTAAAAGAAACTATTGAGTCTGCATCAGATACTGGTAACTTGCTAAATGTTGCACTTGAGGATGTCATATTTAAGTTTGCGAAGATCAAGGAAGAAGAGCTTGTTCTTGCAGACAAGCTTAAAAATACGCTACGTCAAACCAGAGAAGCTATGGCTAGCAACTTTGATCAGCAAGACCCAAAATTCCTATCCCTACGTGAAGAGCTTGAGCGCCTTTTCAAGAAAAAAAAATTGAGTGAAGTAAGCCAAGAGGAGATGACTGCAAACATTGTTGCTCTCAACGCGATACATGATAGGGTAAAAGAGCTGAATAGGCTAAACAACCAACTTCGTCACAAGTACAACGGCGATGCAAAGTACACACGCATTCACAAACGGTTGAATGAGACTGGCGACTTTACAAAGACAGAGCGACAGTTACTTGAAGCTCTATTGCAAGTTAAGTCGCAAGCAGATGATCATGTCCTTCAAAACACTCAGCTTCTCAATAATGAAAGCTACTTTGAGCGCATGATGCAGCCAATAGTCATTGGCGAGTTTTACACACGCCAAAACATCAAACTAACGCCAGACGTAACCCGAACAATCAACCACCTGGTCGTATCTGAATACATGAACGAATTTTCTGCTGGTTCTCATACAGGCAGGAATTACAACGCTGGAGCTCAATCTTGGTAACTCAACAATTTGAACAACGTACACGAGAGCTGATTGATAGCTTAAAAGCTATTTGCGCCTCTTATGGACTTGGTAATGACGGTAACGAGTTCAAGATCATTACGCAGGTATTTCTGTACAAGTTTTTGAATGACAAGTTTGCCTTTGAAGCTAAAAAAGTAAATCCAAAACTTGCTGATGCAGAAAACTGGGAAACCACAATCGCAGACATGAGCTCTGATGAACTGGAGATGCTGCAAATGCAGCTAGGACCAGATACAGCCAAACTCAAACCAGAGCATTTCATTGCTCATTTATTTAGTCGTCAGAACGCCCCTGAATTTGCAAAGTTGTTTGACGATACATTGCGTGATATCGCAATTTCAAATAATGAAATCTTCGCTGTTAAAACTGACGGCGGCGCAAAAATAACTTTATTTGATCGTGTCAGTGAATTCATCACGGATCCATCAAAACGAGATGCCTTTTGCCGTGCCATCATTAATAAGCTGGGTGACTTTAGCTTTGAGCGAATCTTTAACGAAAAATACGATTTTTATGCCGCTCTGTTTGAGTACCTAATCAAAGACTACAACAAGGATAGTGGTGGAAAATATGCTGAGTACTACACCCCACATGCTGTCGCAAAGATCATGGCAGCAATCTTGGTGCCTGAGAACATGCGTGGGAAGATCAGCAATGTTAGTTGTTATGACCCATCTGCCGGTTCAGGCACGCTCCTTATGAACATTGCTCATGCAATTGGAGAGCAACGTTGCAGCATTTATTCACAAGATATTTCCCAGAAATCATCTAGTCTTTTGCGGCTGAACTTAATTCTGAATAATTTAGTGCATTCAATTCCCAACATTATTCAAGGAAACACAATACTTCATCCATACCATCATGATGGAAAAGTGCTCAAGAAATTTGATTACATAGTTAGTAATCCGCCATTTAAAATGGACTTTTCTGACTTTCGTAATGAGCTAGATACCAAAGAGCATCAAGAGCGTTTCTTTGCTGGCATACCAAATATCCCTAAGCAAGCCGTAGATAAGATGGCTATCTATGAGCTTTTCTTGCAGCATATAATTTATTCACTAAAACCAAACGGCAAAGCGGCTGTAGTTGTCCCGACTGGTTTCATTACTGCGCAAAGTGGCATAGATAAGGCAATTCGACAACATTTAGTCGAAAACAAAATGTTAGCTGGAGTTGTGTCCATGCCTAGTAATATTTTTGCTACTACAGGCACTAATGTTTCTATTTTGTTTATAGATGCATCCAACAAAGAAGATGTTGTATTAATTGATGCATCTAATCTAGGCACCAAAATAAAGGATGGTAAGAATCAGAAGACTTTACTTTCGTCCGAAGAAGAAGATCGCATTATTGAAGCATTCAATAAAAAGGAAGTTGTTGAAAATTTTTCTGTGCTAGTTAGTTATGAAAAATTAGCCTCAAAGCAATTTAGCTTAAGCGCTGGCCAATATTTCGAAATCAAAATCGAATATAACAATTTAACGCCAGATCAATTTGCAGAAAAAATGACAAATTTTACAAATAAGTTAAATAATTTATTTGAGGAATCAAATGAACTTGAGAAAGTTATCAAGAAGCAATTACTAGGGTTGCGATATGACTAATTTAATTCTCACAACTCTGGGAGAGATTTCTAACAACTTTAATAATTTACGCGTCCCATTGTCTGTACAAGAACGTGAGAAATTAAAAAAAATATATCCCTATTATGGCGCTCAAGGGGTAATAGATTTTGTTGATAATTATTTATTTGACGGTGAGTATATTCTTGTTGCTGAGGATGGTGAAAACTTACGCTCTCAAAAAAATAATATTTGCAATTTAGTGAGAGGTAAGTTTTGGGTTAATAATCATGCGCACATAATTGACGCATCGAGTGGTAATGATACGAAATATCTGTATTACAAATTAAATCTTGTTAATTTTAAAAACTATGTAACTGGCTCTGCACAGCCTAAATTAACGAAGGATAACCTTGGTTCTATAGTTCTTCACGTTCACGAGAAATCTGAACAGAAAAAAATTGCCAGAGTTTTATCTTCCCTTGATCAAAAAATTGATTGCAATAATCGCATAAGCATAGAGTTAGATTCGATCATCAAGACACTTTATGACTATTGGTTTGTACAGTTTGACTTTCCGGATGTAAATGGCAGGCCTTACAGGTCATCTGGTGGAAAGATGGTTTACAACCTAGCTCTTAATAAAGAGATACCCGATGGTTGGAGCTCCTGTTCATTGGGAAATCATATTTCATTCAAAAGGGGAATTTCTTATAAAAGCAGTGAAATCCAGGATGTAGGTATACCGTTTATAAACCTCAATTCTTTTAAATTGGATGGCTCATTTAAATCAGATGGGACAAAATTTTTTAATGGAAAATATAAAAGCGAGGCTTTATTAAATGAAGGTGATCTAGTTATTGCGATTACTGATGTTACTCGCAATGCCGATATTATTGGTAAGGCATTTGTTTTGGGTGATGTTTTTCATGAAAAACCACTTATGTCCTGCGATGTCGCCGCTGTCTATTCTGATACATTTGGAAGTTATTATCTAGAACAATTATTTAACTCATATCCATACCATTCTTATATACGACATTTTGCTTCTGGAACACTTGTTTTGCACCTAGATCTTAATGGGGTTAATTGGTATGAAACCATTCTACCTGCAGCTGATATCTTAAAAAGATTTGAGTTGATTTGTGGTTCGATATTAAAGCAGCGTGATATAGCCTTGAAGGAAAATTCATATTTGAATTCACTTCGTGATTGGCTGCTACCAATGCTAATGAATGGTCAAGTTACCGTTACTTAAAGTAACACTCACCCATCCATAATTCCCCATAATCTTCCGCAAATGGCCATAAGTTAGCCACACTTTCTTTTGGCTATATTGACTCCTGAAATTTAGCCAACTTGGTTGCTCTAGCTGGGTCTCTGAAGCTAAATTAAGTGTATGGCAATCAAGAAAGAAACTACACATCAACTCATACACCGTAACTTAACCTTATACCAGCGTGAACACAGCCAAGTCTGGCAATGTCGCTTTAAGGTCGATAACAAGTGGATCAGAGCAACTACTAAGGAAACCAAATTTGATCTCGCAGTAACCAAAGCCAAAGAGCTCATAGTGGAAGCTGAAATTCGTAAACGCTCCGGGATTCCAGTGGTTACTAAACGATTCAAAGACATCGCTCAATTAGCGATTGATCGGATGGAGCGGGACTTAAAAGGTGGATTAGGTAAAGTCATCTACAAGGATTACATCCGCATCATCAATCAGCACTTTATACCCAGTCTAGGTCAAAGATTGATTACTAATATTGACTACGATGCTCTACAACAGTACTACAACGATCGAGAAGCCAAGTATGGTGCAGTTCTCTCCAATAGCCATCGCAAAACACAAAACGCAGCTTTTAATCGAGTCTTTGATGAAGCAGTTGTGCGTGGGTATTTGACGGACAGTAATCGCCCTAAATTAGATGGCAAGACCAAAGAGACTCAACGTCGCCCCGCATTTGAACTGCATGAGATTAGGGCTTTATTAAAGAACCTTGGCCCTTATATTGAATGCAGTAGAACTAAAGACATTAGAGAACGCAGAGAAATCCTCCGTGATTATGTGGAGATGCTTATTGATACTGGCGCACGACCTGGCACGGAGCTACTCGATATGAAATGGAAGCAGATTCGTTTCATAATGAATCCCGTTAGTACCGTCACAGACCAGATTGATGAGGACGGTGAAGCAATTGAGGTCCATAGCCTAAATCGGAGTTGCGAGTTGACCGTGAAGGGTAAGACTGGTCAGAGGCAGATTATTGGGCGCTTACCCAGTATCCGAGTCTTAGAGCGGATTGCTTTGCGAAACTACGGTGTGAAGAGCTCCGTTAAGGATCCTTTAGCGGAGCTTATTAAACCCACCAATAATGACTATATCTTTAGAACCAAAGAGGGTAGAGATTTAAGTGATGTCCTTAATCATATGTTTGATGGCTTCTTGGCTGACCATGGTTTACTCATAGATCCCAAGACAAATCAAAAACGGGTTTTCTATAGCTTGCGGCATACGTACGCTACATTGTCACTAACTCATGATGGAGTACCTATTCATACTTTAGCCAAGCAAATGGGTACAAGTGTCTTAATGATTGAAAAACACTACAGCCACTTACAAGTCACTCAAGCTATTGAACAACTGCGCGGAACTAATACCAGAAAGCTAATTGAGGCATATAGTATAACGACGGATAACTATCGAAGTAAGAAGGGAGCAGGTCAGGAGAAACGATTAGTCTAATTGGTTACAAATATTTTTTAAGTAACAATTAACTATGTAAGATCGTTCTTAGGTAATACTAAGGGTAAATGGTCTGCATAGTATTTAAATCTCTCGCTTAAATCTATCAGTTGAATTCGTAGATATAGTAATTCGTCAAATAGTTTATCCGTTTCTATATTTGATTTGGAGTTAATAATAAGATTTTTTATTTCGTCACGACTATCTTCAACTCTTGCATAAATATCAAGTGTACGATATACGCGATCAAAAATATTATCTGCTACAGATGATTCGCCATGCCATTTCATACTTAGTTGTTTTTTACCAATTAAGTTTGCCAGGATTGGTAGTCTCTCCCATTTTCTTTCGAAATATGCTTGCTCAGTTAGCGACATCAAGACTCCTTTTAATGAATAAACATTTCTATTTAATAAATGATTGATTTGAACAACAGGATAAAAAATTTCTATTAAATTTTTTTAAGATACAAACAAGAAAATGATTAATGGTATTAGATAAAGGGGCATTATAAAAATTTTTACTTATTCATCAGGATAGTACCCATATTTCTTATGAAAGGCTTCCATTAATTCATTAAATTGATCTTGTGTATAGGAAATGATTTCGACATCTTTTGGAATTTTGAAGCCGTTATCAAGCTCTCCTAACAACCGCCCACCAAGAAATGGTTCCATGACAAAACATTTTTCAATTAACCATACTTTTTTAGTAGATGGGTTTTTGGCATTTTCTAATTTCTGAACATTACTAAGCTCAACGCCTATCCCTATTTTTGATTTTGTCTTATAGGGATAAAAGGTAATGCTGGCTCGTCCATAGCATCCGTTGTAAATTTGATTTGAGGCAGTAATTGGATTTAAGTCGCCATCCACAATCCCAGGTTTTTTATGACTTGATGCAACAAGATAATAAGAATTAATCAAAGTAGACCTTTGAGATTTATTACCATCTTTTAAAGGACTTGAATCTTTTTTTAAATCAACCGAAAAAAAAGCTTCATTCGATAATTTAGTTTCTTTTAGGACATTTCTTAAACGCCTAATTTCACTTTTGTCTGACTTTGGAATAACTAGAGTTATAAAAAATTTTTCTTTAATTCCTTCTATGTCAGAGAATGGTTGAAAAATTTGAACATCTTCAAATTTAACCAATCCAGTCACAAATTTGATTTTAGTAATCTTTGACATATTTAATTCAATGGTTCTGGCACATACATCCTTCTTAAAGGAATCATCCCTTTATGTCTTGAGTCAAATTTTTCATAATGTTCCAAAATTAAATTTACAAACTCTTCACCATCTATTAATCGAAAATTAGGTCTATTGATTTCATATCTTCTTGATTCAGTACTATAAGAACCTAATGCAATGAATAGTCCAAATTCTCGGTCACTTAAAACTCCATTTAGGGATGAAACATCATTATGAGAAACAGTTCCTTCGCCACTTTTCACTTGAACTTTAATGATTGGCGGCTCAAGACCGAGATGATCACGGTGAGCAATTAAATCTACTGCGGGTTCGTTTCTTCGGGTAAATCTAACGTGATATCCCATACATTCCAGTAAGTGTTTTACAAAACCTTCTAATCCATCTCCTTTTAAATCCTGGGCTAGCGTCTTTAATATGAAGTCTTTCGTTGTTTCCTCGGTATCTTCTGAGACCATTGCGATGGATTCGTCGGCGGTTGTTGAAGGGGAGGCTATTTTTTCTCCTGTAATTGCTGCCTTAAATTCATCCGCATAATTTCTTACTTGAAAAAAGCTCATGGCGGATCCAATTTCATGCAATGCCCCTTGGCTGAATTGAGTTCGGCTAAAGGATGTTGGAAGCCATTTCACCGATCTTTGATGAGGATATGCATCTGATTTTTTTGGGTTATAGAGATAGTCCGAAATAACTTGACCAATATGAATCTGGCGCGTCAATCTATTTGGAAAAATTATCCAATCGTTTATTTTCATTTCATGAATAAATCGAAAGAGTTGACCTGCATTATTTGGAACTGCAGTGGGTCTCTCTGGGTATGTACTTAATACTATTTCTCTAAATGCTTCTCGTGTTGCTGGAACTTTACTTAAATCTTTGATTCTTTCCCATCCGAGACCGACAAGTTTCTCTTTTAGAAATAACTGAGAAGCATCTCCCGTTCTACCAGCGTGAATTCCCCATAGAGTTATATCTAAATTGAATTTTTGTGTATTTTTAGCCTTTGCCATATAGCGACTCCTTTGTTATAAAGTCTACTGTAGAAAATGTTTTCAAGATAGCTGCTCCAGAATTGTTTTCGAAAGTATCCTCCGCGACTGTCCCTGCCCCCAAAAATCATGATATCGGGTAAACCGCCAGGATTTTTATGAACTATCCGTGAAAATATTTTCTTCTCATCATAGTAACTAGTCCAATTTCCTCCAAAAGCATCTCCGGGTTGAATAATTGCTATTGCTTTAGGTTTTGCCCAGTGCGATTGAAACAATTTTTCATACGCGCGACATCCATCATCACAAATATATAAAAATGCTAATCTTTCGTAAATATGATGAATGGTTGATGTTTCAGAATAAATTACCTCGTGGTCATGGCCATGATAAGGCTCAAAAATTGTCAGAATGGCAAAAAATGGAAGTGGATCAAGTCCGTACTCTGGATTGCCATCTCCATCTTTAATCGGCTCTTCAAATACGCTATGATGCCCCATCATTTCTGGATATGAATATTCTTGCTGATGAATGCGCCTAAATCCCTTAAACGAATAATCAGCATTGAGTCTCTCATAGACTGTTTCCTTGCTGACTTCTCCCCAAAGACAAAGGTTATCAACATAGATAAAACTGTGACTAAACCCCATGCAGAGATTTGCGACATCCCCATCAAAGCCACATGCTGGGTAATAGACTGAATCCTCAATCAATAAATGAAATGGTATGTTGTCGCCTGGCTTATATTTTTTAAGCCAATCTGGAACTGGTTGGCGGGGTAACACTGTAAGCATGATTTATTTTTTGATCAAAGATTAATTTAATCCTACCAAACTGTGCAGAGTAATTTTTTGCTTTATCTGGATGCCACTCCCACTTACGAGCCTTCATGCACAGCAGCACTAAATTCTCTTCAATTTCCTCGTCATATTCCCCAAGACCTAATGCTCGTAAATCCCGCTTGAGATCGACTAGCAACACAGTCTTTTTGCTGTCATACCGACAGGCATGAAAATCCGCAGTGGGATTGGAACAGGCTACTAGGCCAAGGGTAAGAAGGGGGGGTAAGGAGTCGGTAGAGCATGACACTATCTTTAACCCTTACAGGCTCACTAGGTGAGCCAAAGGCTCATTAATCTCTCAAAATGACAACTTTTTTGATAGGAGCCACCCATGACCTCGATGACCCACTACTCACGGCATGCCCAGGCGAGACAGCAGCAACGGGGCATCCCCAGCTTTGTGATCGAATCCTTAATCCGTTTTGGCAAGCCCAATTATGACCATCGGGGCGCTGAGGTGATTACCTTTCCCAAGCCTATACGTCACCGCTTAAAGGCCGTTTTACCCAAGCAGGAATACGTGCAATTGGAGTCCCATTTTGACTGCTATGCTGTTATGAAAGATGGCTATTTAATTACCGTAGGGCACCGCACGAAACGCATTAGGGACTAATTAATACCTTGCATGATTGCCATTAAAGAACTGCAATACCTCTTTGGGGTACCCCTACTTGATGTTATTCCTTATAAGGCACATCTCTGGGCCTACGCCTGGGGGATCAGTCCTGAAAAAGCGGTCATCGAGTACATCCGAGCGGAATTTAATCGGATTATGGCCAGCCATCCAAATGACTCTTATTTTGATCAAGCCTTTAGTAAGTACCTCAAGCGTCCCGTAGTTGCTCCACGGGTAAGATTTGCCTCACTGACCTATGAGTTTGATGATCTTGGTTTGCAATTCCATAAGCCGATGGAAGAGCGTGATACCGAGCTATTGGAACTCGTAAATTACTACTTTCGGGGAGCGCTTTGCGAAGAGCTTGAGCTTGCTGCTCTTATCTTTGATCGGGATTACCTGATTGACCGCAATACGGAAGAGAAGATCCCCATGGGCCAAGAGGATATTGTGCGAGTTGGCCTCGATTTTGCAAATGAAATTGAAATTGAGGGTATTGACTGTATCCACTTTGATCGCTTACAAAACGGTTCAACCGCGTTCAAACGTATTGCGATCTATTTTAGTTACCCTAATCAAGAAAAGACCTTTGAAGAGATCGATGAATGGGCAATACACCATGAGTGCACCATCGATCAAGCTTTGCTCGATACCTTTCACCAACTCGTACAAAAGCTGCTTATTCCTAAAAATGGCATTAACTTCTTTGATCAACTATTCTCCGAAGAAGTAAACCAAAAAGTAAGCGCACCTCCCATCGTTGTGGAAACCTATGAGAAAAAAGGTACGACCTTACCACTTCTCATGATTCAAGGCTATGAGCTCACACCAGAGAACTCCGATAAGAAGATACTTATCAGAGACGCCATGGTGAAGTTATTGGGACAAAAAATAGCAGAGTTTGGTTTTCGTTACGAGGATTACAGAAGAAAGGAGTAAAAAGCTGATCTATCAAATTAGCTTAATAACGTTATGAGAACTATTGCACCGGAACTAATTCGTGCTTATCGTGAGGCTTTTTATATCGTATTTGATGATGGTAAAGAGATGCGGTTACGGGTTGATACCATTAACCCAACACTTGCAAAACTAATGAATGATAAGAATGTTCATACTGCGAGCGTGCTTACTGCATACAACCCCTACAGTGAAGTGAAAACTAAAGCAGAAAATGAACTAGCTCAAACACGACTTTATAAAAAACTTCAAGAGATGGGTGTAGTAACTCTAGATGCTATTGGGAAAGATGCCAAGGAACAGTGGGAGCCAGAGCCTAGTGTTCTAGCTCTGGGTATAACATTGAGGGAAGCAGAAAGTCTCGCAGATCAGTTTGGACAAAATGCTTTTATCTGGATACCAAAGCCAGATGCAGCGATTGAGTTATGCCTACGGTACCCATCTGCATAGTAATTAGATACGGACTAATTTCCTTCCACCACAAATTCACCGCACACCTTACCCCTTACTATTTTGGCATAGCCAGCAATGGGGCCATCAAACATATCGTATTCGCCAGATGATTTACCTTTGGGTACTTCAAAATACCAAAGCTCATTTCCATCCTCAAAGCCAAACTCAGCCAGAAACTTTCCCCAAGCACTATTGAGGTGCCCAAAGGGCGCTGTAGGTACCAAACCCAATGGGTCGTGTACCTGGTTTTCTTTTTCAGCTTCAAGAGGAGATACCGCGCGTACTAAAAACTCAGGCTTACAAATAAATGTAGGTTCTTCCTCCTTTAATTCACGCATCCGATCCTCTCTTTTCTTCATAGCGGCCCATACTAAAAATCCTGGCCAGCCAACGCAAATTACTACCATGGCAATGGAGTACACCAAAATATCTTGCAAGTGATCTTTTAGGGTTTTGCCAAGACCTAAGGCAGAACGCATATCCTTAACAAACTGCGAGGGGCGATCTTTGAGGCTAAAGCTATAAAAGATAAGGGCTGTAATTAGACCAATCCCCAAATAGGCATAAACCCAAGTGATCCAATCATGCCAATGAATACTCATGATCATGCCTTGTTATGAACGGCACGTTTACTGACGACCAAACCTTTTTTGATCTCTAAAAAGAGGTCATACTCATATTGGCTAGCATAGCCCCCATGAATGTATTCCAATAGGTTGCCTTGCGGTAAGCGTATTTCACCAGAGTACCAGTGGGCAAAGACACCATTTGGATAGCCTGGGAATATCTCAGCCAGACCCACAATCTCGTCATAAGTACGATGTGCCTCTAAGCTCACCAAATAAAGACCTTCACCAGTTGCTTCGGATCCTTTAATCTCCCACGTTCCCTCGTACCCTCTCCAGTTGGCGGTATGGGGAGAGACAAAATGAGTCCCAGTAGCCCGTAAATAGGGGTCTAAGGGATTGCTAAACATCATGATTTTTTTACCGTGGTATATCAGAGTCTCAGATACTTGAGCAGTCATAGTACTCCAAAAAGTAGTGACAGAAAAACCAATATGCCAGAGTGAAGGCTCACAGAGTGAGCTCACTTAATCACTAAGGGAAAGTCCTAGACCTAAGCTCATCATACGAGCTAAGAGCCTCATAAGCTAATTGCCCCTAACATCAAAAACTATCAACAGGAGGCCTATGACTATCTCAACCATATTACTAAGAGAAGAGTGGTTAATGCGAGCAGTCGTTCATCTAGAGCCAATCTTCCAAAGGGGTGGCTATCAAATACCTAAAGTAAAGGTGTCCGTTGGATTTCCCAGTACTGGAGCCAAAGGTCAGCACCTGGGTCAATGTTGGGGTAGCAAAGCTTCTGAAGATGGCATTAATCAGATCTTTATAGCTCCAAACCACGCTGACCCCGTAGAGGTCCTAGATACACTTACTCATGAACTCGTTCATGCCGTAGACGATTGCAGGAGTGGCCATGGGGAAGGATTTAAGAAAATTGCAACTAATGTTGGACTAAAAGGACCGATGAGAAGCGCCGGAGCTGGAGAGCACTTAAAACAAGATCTAATCAAGATTGCGAATGCCTTAGGTCACTTTCCTCACTCAAAACTCTCAATAGCAAGGGGCGCATCGCGAGCGGGTATTAAAAGACCGGGAGCCAAGTGCACAAAGTGTGGTTATGAAATAGTCATGATGAAGCGGTATCTTCAATATGGGCCCCCAATCTGTCCAAAGGATCAGGAGAGGATGGGAGAGACGGGAGATTGGGACTAATAAATTACATAATAAATTTTAGGTTTTAAACATTATGCAATATGACTTGGCAGCCTACATGTTGAGAGCTTAAAGGGGCTTTAATATATCTATCACTGTATTTATCTTTTAATGAAGCTCATAAGTTGATGTTGGATAGGGTATTTTTGAAGCTGAAAAACCCTTTATCTAGTAATAACTCAATTAATTGAGATAATATTTATAAGTGAATGTCTTACAGTTCAAGGTAATAATCAAATTGTGTTAATAGAGAGAATTAAATTATGAATTTCTTATTGAATCTAAATTGGTTCATTTTGGTACCAGTTTTGATAGTAATTTGTTTTTTACTGTCTCGTTTCGTTACTCAATATCAGAATCCCGCAAAGAAATTGCTTGTTGAATTAGAAAGAATTGCTGAGGGCTTACAAAAATATAAAAAAGATAATGTTCAAATACTAGATGTATCAAATTTAAAGCCTATATTTTCAGAAGAGCCGTTTAAGCACTTATGGGCCGAATACGAAGATACTTTGCATCTTGTTAGGGCTCCTGATGGTGAGCCAATATCCATGAGAGCAACAGCTACCTCAGAAATCTATTTCTCAAAAGAGTCTGTAGTCGACACACAAATTGATGCAGATTTTTTCAGACACTTACCCGGAATCCTTACTGGTATAGGAATTATTGGAACATTTAGCGGATTAGTTTGGGGTTTGCATTTATTTAACCCAGCAGAGCCAGACGGAACCTTAAAGGTGCTTTTAAATGAAGTTACATCTGCGTTTATTGGCTCAGGCATAGCAATTTTGACGGCTATCATAATTACTTTTCTCGAAAAAACTATCCTTAACAAATGCTATAGACAGCTTGAAACAGTCAATAATCGTATTGATGATTTATTTTCAAAAGGCGTAGGTGAGGAGTATTTGTATCGCTTAGTTAGCGCTTCAGAAAAAAATTCAGCAAATACTGCTAGCTTAAAAGATGCTCTCATAGAAGATTTAAAAAAATTAATGCATGAAGTAGCAGATAAGCAAATTAATGCTCAACTTCAATCATCTCAAAATATTTCTTCACAAATATCGGGGGCTATCAAAGAAGGTCTAGATGGTCCGATGAATGAGCTTATGGACGTCGTTAAAAAGGCTTCAGGCGAACAAGGTGGTGCCGTAACGGGGATGCTAGAAAATCTATTGAGCGCATTTATGGCAAAAATTGATCAAACCTTTGGATCGCAGATTCAAAACATTAATTCGGCGATACAAAAATCATCAGACTCTATGACCATGGTACAGGAGGCGATGACTCGACTGATTGCAGATATTTCTGGCGCTGGTCAAAAAGCTACATCTGAAATGTCCGCCAAGATGGAAGAGTCAATGGCTAAAGCGGCTCTTGCGCAGGAGCAAATGAATCAGCAGCTTCGTAGCTTTGTTGAGGAGTTAAGAAAGTTAATCCTAGAACAGCAAAGTCAAACTAAGCAAGCTATGGATGAGACTATGCAAAAAATCCTGTTTGAGCTTGAAAAATCAATCTCAGTAATTTCTGCCGAAAGGGAAAATCAAGCAATTGCAGACAAGGTAAGAACAGAGCGCTTGGTAGCGGAAACTGAGGGCCTATATAGTGGGTTGACAGATAATGTTATTCAATTGATGAGTGATGTTAAGGATGCAGCTTTTAAAACTGAAGAAAATATTAGGGCTATTCAGAACGCTGCAACCGGTGCCATTTCAGGAATGAATGATGGTGCTTTGGTTATGCGCGACGCAGCAGATCGATTTACTAAAGCTGGAGAAAGTATTGGTGCTGTATTTGACAAGAGTCGAGTAGTTACCGATCAACTAGAACAGACGGCTACAACTTTACAATTAGCCTCAGCAGCAGTGAGAACAGCATTCGAAAAATACGACGAGTCACGTGAATCAGTCCAAGCTTATGTATTGCAATTACAGAATTTAGTTGAAAATGCAAAGAAAGAAGCTGGTTTAAGCAGTCAAATGCTGTCTGACTTAGAAAGAATTCTTAGTGCATTACAAACTGCTGAAAAACAAAGCACAGACTATTTAAATCAAGTTAATTCAGTGCTAAAGGGCTCATTCCAGCAATTTGGACAGGAGATGGTTGCACAGATAGATGTATTAAAAGAAAAATCTGATACTTTATTAACGGGTTCGCTTGGCGCACTAGAGGGTGCCGTTCAGTCCATGTTGATACAAATGACTAAGCTTAAAAAAGCTGAATAATGTTTAATCAAAGACCTTTCAAAAAGACTCAAAAGGATGAAGGCGAAAAGCCTTTTTGGATTTCATACTCAGATTTAATGACTGCTTGTATGACCTTATTTTTGGTCGTTATGGCTGTTACCGTCATTATGGTAAAAAAAAGGTATGCCCCGGAAGCTGAGGCAGCAGCAAAAAGAGAAGAGTCTATTTCGGCATGCGCAAAAGAGCTACAAAAAATTGCAAATGAGCAATTTCCCGGAAAAGCACAAATTGAATACAGTAAGGGTGATGCGATTCGAATTGATCTTGGATCCATTGTTAAATTTGATGATGGAAAACATGCGATTGGCGTAGACGCATCACAATTTCTCCGTCAATATATCCCCTCCGTTTTGAAAACCGTTAAGAATAACCAATGCCACTTGTATTTTAGAAGAGTAATTGTTGAAGGTTATACAAGTAAGACAGGGGACTATATGACTAATTTACGTCTTTCTTTAGAAAGAAGTAAGCAGGTTGTATGTGAGCTTGCTAAAACTAATGCTGATGGAACTGCTGGATTGTCGATAGAAGAAAAAAATCAAGTTAAAAGTCTTTTTTTAGTTGGAGGGTTCTCATTTAACTCTCAAAAAAAGAGTGATGAGGAAAGTAGGCGCGCTGAATTGAAGCTAGAATTTTGGCAATTAGGAGATGATAAAAAAAGACAGGAAGAGTCTAAGTTTGACTTATCTGGAAAAAACTTTGGTATATGTCCTTCTCAAGCGAATTAAAAAATTCACTCTCTGATTTAAATAATTCTTTTCAACATGAGTTGAGGAGAGAGAAAGGTGATACTTATCCTAAGCTTACTAATATTCACAAAAAAATAACTGATGAATTTACATTTTTCCTAAAACCTAAAGATGATGTTGCTTATGCTGCAGCCAGAGATTATTTAAATGGCTCTATATCTGGTGATTCAGGTGAATATGAAATTATTTCTTTTGCACTAACAAAGCCAATAACTGAATTGGGCGGCTCTTCCGTTGCCTTAGATCCGGTAAAGCTCCAAGCCTTACTGGATAGATACTCAGATGATTTTAAGTCTGACAATATTGATGGAATCTTTTGGTTTGGAGTCTTTCAATCCTATTTTCAGGCACAAAGATTAAATTATCCAGAGGATAGTTTTTTTAATTCTCAGAAGGCTATTCGTAATTTTCTATCTAAGACGTGGCCAGATGTAAAGAAAAATGCCCCCTTTTTTACCAATTGGATGAAAAGTATTGAGGCAAATCAGCATTTACTTAGCGAATCGCCATGCGAGATATATGGGGTGGAATGGCTATCTGGTAGTGATTCTAGGGTAAAACAAATAAAGCTTGAATTACATATTCCAGATGCAAGTTGGTTTTGGGAGGAATTTTTCAAATCGTGCTTGAGGGCAGCACTTTCTCAATCTGATTTGAAATTCAAGGAAACTATTCCATTAATAATTTCTTTACTCACAAGACATCCTTCATATCTTGATAATGGTTTGCGTGCATTGCTCGATCGATATAGATCTTCTTCGGATATAAAAGTTCATAAGCAGCTTAAGGATTTTGCTGTAGAGGTATGGAAGAGTCCAAAGTTACGGAATACTGGGGCATCAAAATGGGTACATGTATCAGATTCAACATGGCGTATGGTGCTGACTTGGGTACAAGAGGCTAATCTTAGGCTGTTCTTCGAATTGCTCAAAAGACGAGGCGTTCCAGATCCTCATGGTAGGTTAGATTTTTGGTTACAGTACATTAACCAAATTACTTTTACCCGTCTTGTTTTGGGTGCTGATATGCGACGGTACTTAAATTCACATCCCGAATGGAAAGAGCATTTTAAAAATGATGTCGATTCATATGCCAATCTAATTGATTCGAAGAGTGAGTTTAATTTAGATGCTTTTATTATGGAAATAAGCGGACATCTTATTGTTGAATTTAATCCACACGGCGGATGTTACATCTATAAGAAAGGCGAAAATAGCTTTAATGTTAATTCTCCTAGCTTAGATGCATCAACAAGTCTGGGGGGGTTAAAAGAACGTTACTACAGCGGCAATACTAAAGGGCCTGATATTGTTCATAGAGAGGGTTGGCAATATAAGGCAAGAACTTATCTGCTTCCCCAGTTCGGCATATTTGATGATGTTCGTGCCGGCAAGGCAAACACAACTGTAACAAACTTTTCGATTGACAAATACTTCTGATGAACTTTCTAGCTAAGCTTTTTAAATCACGTCCAGATGTTCAGAGCGTTTTTGCTGGAATGGAAAATAGTTTATCCGCCCAGAAATTAATTGAACCAAGATTCTCTGATGATAATGTCTCTTTTTTAGTTAGTGAGAACTCTGCGTTGTGTACGCCTAGTCAGTTAATGGATCTTGCAACAGATCCAGCAACGGGTAGTCAGCAATTAATCTACTTTGCACAGCTAGTGGCTGACAAAATTGCCACGATAAATGATTCCAAAATAGAGTTTTCATGGAATCAGCTCTATGATTTATTAACTGATATCGAACACCGAGATTCTCTATATTTACTATCACTGCCTCAGACTGATTATTCAGTCCCTATGCTCGGCGAATCTGGAACAGTAGCAGATAAATTTTTTAGATTACGAATAGATGGCTGGCGCGATATTTCTGGTCGCCTTATTGGATCTAGAAAATGTATTGGCGGTGCTTTTGTTGACGGCACTTCATGCACATTACAAACTAAGGAGACTTGGAATTTAATTGATTTCATCAGACGTCATAATGGATTTGAAGATCACTCACGAAGCCAATCACAAAATGAGAATTTATGGGGTGAGGCCCGAAAGCTAGCTTTATCTGCCAAAGCAGAATTATCGCCTTATCTATCCTCAACAATAGTTTTAATTCCGAGCTTATTGAAGATGCGTTATGTAAGGGCTCAAGCCCTTGGCACAAGCGTTGTTACGATTGAGCCATATTTTGATGGTGCTCCTGAAGAATGGATTAGTAAATTTGATTCGTTCAAATTTATTCCTGAGCATAGTGATTTTTCAACTTCTACAGGTAAAACTAGAATTATTTTTCCTGAAGCCATCAGAGATGTTTTATCTGTAATTAAAACCCAATTTGATGGACGGAAGGTTGCTGGCAGTAAGGCTGAAGCTTTTCTTAGAAATCCTTTTGCCTATCTTGGTGAGGCTGCTTCAAAAGTTCTAGATGAGCAACAAATTCAGGAAGCCAAGGAAGAGGCTGGAATTTATTCTACTAGTCTCTCACTTTTTCCGGATATCCAAAAAGGTATTATTGAGAGCGTTACTGCAACCATTTATCAAAATATTGAAGATGGAATGGGAAAAGCAGATAGATCTTTAATTTCAAACACTCATGAGTTTCAGCTCTTGATAGATGAAATAGATTCCGCTTTGACAGAAGAACGTCAATTTTTTACTTGGCGGAACTTTGTGATTGATGTGGATGGATATCTTTACCAAACACTTGAAAATGCAAGGGGATGGTTCAACGTTTGGAAAGATCAGGTAAAGAATTTCATAGACTTTAATGATATTTATGCCCTTGGTAATTATGGCGAGCGTATTGAAGGTATCGGTTTTGCAAAACCAATTTACTCTGCCTACATCAAAAAGGAGGGTGGTGACGACTCTTCTTGGGCGCCAACCCCTTTAATTAGCATTTCTTTAGTACCAGGGTCTCCGCCAGTTTTTATAGCTGTTGATGAGATATGGATTAAAGAGTTTGAAGCTAAGATTGAACAAGCAAAAGCATCTGGCATTGATAAAGTTGCTGATCCTCGTCTGCCCATTCCATTATCAATAGTGGATGCAATCTCTTTAGTAAACGAGCTGAAGACTTTACTTGGTATTATTGAAGTTACACCAGAACCGCCAACGGGACCAACGCCACCGGCACCTCCTGGTCCACCGTCACCAGAACCACCAACAGGACCAACCCCACCGGCACCTCCTGGTCCACCGTCACCAGAACCGCCAATAGGACCAACGCCAGAGCCGAACCCCCCCTCTGGTAAAGGTCGCAAAGAGACGCTTCTTGTAAAAGTCAACATTACCCAGCTTGACTACACAGAAACTGATCTCGAGGCGATGCGTGAGGCAATTCTTAAGGTGCCTGAAGGATTTTCAGCTCAATTACCCAATGATTTAAAGAATGAAATTAAATTAAAGAAGCATCAATTAGCTGGCTTGGCATGGATGCAATATCTGTATTCAAAATCCCCAGAATATTGTCGTGGCGCTTTGTTGGCTGATGATATGGGACTTGGAAAAACTCTGCAGATTCTATCTTTACTATCCTGGTTTTATGAGCGCAATCCAGATGCACCACCATCCTTAATTGTAGCTCCACCAGTATTGATGCAAAACTGGAAAAATGAGGCAAAGAATTTTTTTAATAATTTTCCAGAAATACTTTTGCTTCATGCTGATGGTTTAAGTGTTAGAAGACAGCCTAAACAATTTATTGATCAATCATTGCTCGATAAGAAGATTGCAAATTTACTTACTCCAAATTGGCTTGGATCAGCTAAAGTAGTTTTAACAACTTATGAAACCGTTCGCGATTATGAATTCAGTTTGGCAAGACAAGAGTTCACGTTCATGATTTGCGATGAAGCTCAAAAAATTAAAACACCAAATGCACAATCTACAACTGCTGCAAAAAAACAGAAAGCTAGATTTAGAATTGCTTGTACTGGAACACCTGTAGAAAATAGCCTAGCTGATTTATGGTGCCTATTTGACTTTATTCAACCTGGATTACTTGGGGCATTGGATGAATTCGGAAGAACTTATCGTAAACCTATTGAAGCGAAGGAGGCGGGCGATGAGAAGGCGGCAGAAATAATAGGTCATTTGCGGACAAAGGTAAGTCCTCAAATTTTGAGAAGAATGAAGCATGATATTGCGGATGAGCTTCCTAAAAAAATCATTGTCTCAAATGATGAATATGAGTTTGATGGAGTAATCAGAAAAAGATTATCCATACCTATCTCCAATCACCAGAGAAATTTGTATGCACAAGGGCTGCGTCAAATTTCAGCGGCGGCTCAAGAAAAGGACGCAAAACGAAGATCTAATGTTTCGTTTGCCGTTCTTCATTTTGTAAGAGCTTTATGCTCCGAGCCTTATTGCCTTCCAAAAACAACATTTGCTATTGATACGAATGGCGTAGATGTTCATTTAAATAATGCCCCAAAGCTAAACTGGCTTCTAAATACGCTTGAAGAAATTGCACAAAAACAAGAAAAAGTAATTATCTTTACAGATATTAAAGAAATTCAAAGATCATTAGTTATGTTTATTCGTAAACGTTTCGATTTTTCTGCACAAATAATTAATGGAGATATTGACGATCGTCAAGATCTAATTGATGCATTTCAATCTCGCGAGGGGTTTGGTGTGATAATTTTATCCCCTCTGGCTGTTGGCTTTGGCGTAAATATAGTTTCAGCTAATCACGTTATTCACTTTACAAGAACATGGAATCCAGCAAAAGAAGGTCAGGCAACAGATAGGGCTTATCGAATCGGGCAGATTAAGGATGTATTTGTTTATTGCCCAACTATTACTGCCGAGGATTTTGTAACTTTTGATGCTAAATTAGATCGATTGATGACCTTAAAGATGGATCTTGCAGGAGATATGTTAGATGGCGTTGGTTCTGATATTTCTGGTGGGTCATTAATGCCTGATAGTGGGCCTGGTGGTATTCAGATTGATGCTGATAAGTTGGTCGATATAAATCGTGTTGATACTCTTGACGGAGCAACATTTGAAGTGTTTTGTAAGCTTTTATTTGGCGCCTATCCAAACAAAGCTTATATTACCCAAAAACAAAGGGGAGATGGGGGTGTAGACATCGTTGTGATTGGTAACGATGGTAAAGGTTTAATCGGGCAATGCAAACACAGTTCGCAAGACGAGCTAGGATGGGATGCTGTTAAAGAAGTGGCTGCTGGAAGTCCAGCTTATCAAGCAAGGCATCCAGGAGTAATGTTTCAAAGAGTGGCCATTACAAATCAGAAATTCAATTCAACTGCTATTCAGCAGGCCAATATACTCGGTGTTAAATTAATAAGCAGGATTGAGATTATTGAATTATTAAATAAGACTAAATTGACACAACTAGCCTTAGATGAAGAAATTTTTAAGTTTTTTATGAATTCTTCAAAATTTTTTGATAAAGCGTGATGTAGTATTTCTCTATGTAGGGGTTAAGTCTCCAGAGCCTTTCGTAAATGGGGATCAATATCCCCTTGTGCCATCAGCCACTGTTTATAGTCATTAGGTAAATCTGCTAATGGCAGTCCCTTGTGCTTGCCAAATGGCATGGT
>JACCDY010319717.1_pt1 | contig 24836 bp, 30 predicted proteins | sample 7446391 | NCBI WGS metagenome assembly JACCDY01 (sample SAMN15323451, study PRJNA562643) | freshwater metagenome | isolation source: river surface water | place: USA:Blue River Watershed | collected 2017-08-18 | reverse complement strand
AGCGTCCTAAATAATCCCGCTATTTAGCGTCAATTTCAGCGATGAGCGCCTCTACCTTGGCGCGAACAGCGTCACGAATTGGGCGAACCGCATCCACACCCTGACCGGCCGGGTCATCAAGTGGCCAGTCCAAGTAGGTCTTACCTGGGAAGAAAGGGCAGGTGTCGCCGCAACCCATGGTGATGACGTAGTCGGATTCTTTTACAGCTTCATCAGTCAACTTCTTAGGAAAATTGACGCTGATGTCGATGCCTTCTTCGGCCATTGCCTCAACCGCTGCCGGATTGACTTTGTCACCCGGCTCGGTTCCAGCCGATCTAACCTCGATTCGGTCACCGGCCAGGTGCTTTAGGTAACCGGCGGCCATCTGTGAACGGCCGGCGTTGTGAATGCAGACGAAAAGAACTGAAGCTTTGGTAGTCATAGAGAAAGGTTAAAGCAAAACGCGCCGGCTAACCGACGCGTTTTGCTTAACGAATAGTGAATTACTTCTTTACTTCAGCCTTTGCCGCTGGCTTCTTAGCTGCCGGCTTCTTTGCAAAAGTCTTTGCAGCGGCAACCTTTGGCGCAGCAGCCTTAGCTGGTGCCTTCTTGGCTACCGGCTTCTTGGCCGCCGCAGGTTTTGCCGCCGCAGGCTTTGCTGCAACTGGGCTTGAAGCAGCAGCTGCTGGAGCAGCCACGATAGGAGCTGGCACAAACTTTGGAGCTTCCTGCTTGGCAGGCGCCTTCTTTGCGGTTGATGCACCGGTGATGATTAGCAACAGGATTGCAACCACAAGACCGGCTAGCTGCGCGATGATGATGCTTGAGGTGCTGCCGGTTGAGATTCCGTTGAACATCCAACCAAAAGAAACCGCAGGGTTTGCAAACGCGTTGGTCACTGTGAACGATGACGCTACGAAGAACCAGCTAGCAACACCAATCCAAACTAGGTTTGACTGCTTGTTGTTTACCAAAGTTCCGATGATGAAAATCAAACCTGCAGTTGCAACTACTTCACCCAAGAAGATCGGGGTGTTTACCTGGTTGCCAGCTGAAAAAGGCTGGATGGTCTTTTCCCAAAGAGCAAGACCAGCAGCGGTTCCGAAGAACGCGCCAACTAACTGAGCTGCAACGAATGCAACCAGTGTGCCAAATGAGATGGTCTTCTTGGCAAAGAAGTAAATAGACACAGCAGGGTTAAAGTGACCGCCGCTGATGCCACCCAAAGAAAGAATCATTAGACCCAGGGTCAACGCAGCGGTGAGGCCACGGAATGGAGATTCAGATGCTGCTGCACCGGCAATTGCGAGAAGGTAAGTGAAGGTACCGAGGAATTCGGCGATTACCTTCTTTAGAGTTGCGTTCATAGAGCCTTAGGCCTTTCAATTTTTATGATTGCTTCGTTCCGCTTCAGGAAACCAGGTTTCCATGGAGGATCAAATCTTGCCCAGTATATTGCTCCAATTGGCACTAATCCGGCAGCCTTCACGGCGTTTAGCAATTGTTCGCCTTCGGTTTCAAATCGATGTTCGTTCCAACCACCACCAAAACGTCTAGCTGCGGCAAAGTGGGCCGGGGTCGGCACCATCTCAACCCGAGAATCGGTTGGCACGGGAACATCATCGGGGTTCATGCCAGCCGGAAGCACAAAGCTCACCAGATGCTGATCAGCAGCCGTGGGTTCCTGAATTACAGGTGCGGTCATTGCAATTTTCTGACCGGTTTGGTTGTTGCCGCTGATGAAGCGCACAAGTGGCCCAAAGGCCATATTCCCGGCCCGCATAAAGTCACCGGTCACGCTCACCTGCATCAAAACGCAGGGCTCGTACTCGCGAATCTCAAGGTCGTCGAGGCGTCTTAGCACTCGGTATTTCTGCTGTTCGGTCACGGTAGAAGCGTACGCCTGATTCGGGCTAGAATAGGGAAATCGTTTTGCTTACGGCCTCCTGGTCGATAATCATCCAAAAACTGTGAGGTCCCTATGGGTTCAGTAATTAAGAAGCGCCGCAAGCGTATGTCTAAGAAGAAGCACCGCAAGTTGCTTCGTAAGACTCGTCACCAGCGTCGCAATAAGAAGTAAATCTTCTTATCGAGCTTTAGCCCGCCGGCATTTGTGCCAGGCGGGTTTTTGCGTTTGGAGGGGTTTTAATTCACACCGATACCGGTGAGCGCGTTGCTACTTTTTATTGGCGCGCAGTTCGCGCTTTTTGAAATCAAGAATTGGCCAGCCGGCTTCATTTGCGTAATAGCGAAGGGCAACATCTGGGTTTACGCAGTTCGGGTTTCCGACGGCAGTAAGCATGGGCAAATCGTTCACGCTGTCTGAGTAGGCGTAGGAACGGCTGAGGCTGATGTTGCGCTCCTCGGCAAGCGCGCGAACCGCCTTGCGCTTTGCCTTGCCGTGTAGAGTCTTGCCAATCAACTTTCCGGTAAGAATTCCGTCATCGCCAACTTCAACGATGGTGCCAAGTCCGCCCGTCAATCCAAGACGATGCGCAATTACATCGGCGATTTCCTTGGGGGTTGCGGTGACCAGCCAAACTTCGCGGCCGGCCTTGATGTGCTCTTGCGCGATGCGCACGGTCTCTGGCCAAAGCTTTGGGCTGATGTAGTTTTCGTAAACCTCGTCGGTGAGGTCGGTGAGGTCGGTAGCTTTGTGGCCGGCGATCAGGCTCAGGGCTTTGTCCTTAATTGCGTCAAGCGAATTTAGTTTTTCGCCACGCGAAATAAACAGACTTTGCTGCCAGGCCATGCGCCAAAAATCTTTGCGATTAAAAAAGCCTTTTTTGAATGCTGCCTTGCCAAACAAGAAACTCGATGACCCACGCAAGATGGTGTTGTCGACGTCGAAGAACGCAGCTTCGATCTTTCGGGGTTTCTTTGGAGTTTCGGGCACCTAGCAAGTTTAGAGTGTGCCGGCGGTGAGTATTACTGAATAGTAGCGCTGGCTTAGGCTGGAAACATGAGCATTCAGTTGACCCTAATTGGCAAGCCTGGCTGTCACCTCTGCGAAGAGGCCCGCGATGCAATTGATGGTGTGCTGCTTGAGTTTCGCAAAGCAAATCCAAACACCGATGTCACCGTTGAGGAGCTAAACATTCTTGAGGACGAAGCTCTGCGCCTGAAGTATGCCGAGGAGATCCCGGTGCTGCTGATTGACGGCAAAATGCACAACTACTGGCGAATCGACGACGAGCGTTTGATGCGTGCGCTCTATGCCAAGGCTTCTAAATAAAAGGCATCTAAATAAGGGTTCGCGGTTAGGCTAAAACTATGCGTTGGATACTAAAGAAGTTCTGGTTCCCGATCTTGTTGATCGCGCTCAAAATGCTGAGCAAGAAGTACCCATGGGCTGGCAAGGCTTACAACGGCATCACCAAGGTGGCCGCCCCAATCAAAACGGTCAAGGGTACCGTCAAGAAATAATTGACGATGTCTGGCGGCAGGCTTACTATTTAATTGTTGAAGGCAGTAGCCTGAGAAAGAACGCCCAAGACTTGTCCGGACGGACTCATCTTGGGCGAACGCATTTAATCTACGGTGCCGTAATTTTCTCGACACGATCACTTATAGATTTGCGTCAGGTTCCGCCTTTGGCGTATGCCCAAACAATCGCATCCACAGCCCAAAGCCCCGAATCCTCCGCTGGCTTTTTGAAGGTGTAATTGAAATGGTGGTTTCCGTTCTTGGTTAGCCAGGCGAGCGTACGTTTATCCCTGATGCGATCAGTGGAATCCTCGATAATCAAATCGTTCACTTTTTGCCACAGCGGATGCTGGGCCATCAACAGAAAAAGTTTTTGACGAGTATCCGCTGAAATTCTGTTGGTTTTATTAGATTCCAAAATCAAAGCATCCCAAGTGGAAAGAGCATTTAGTTTCCCAAGAATTTCTCTTCGCCTGGAGTTACTCTCCTGCTTCATGTGGACGCGAGACTGCCCGTTTTTGCGAAGTGATTCCATGGTTTTGCGAAGTTCAGAAACTTTGTGGTCTTGAACTCGGAGTAGGCATAGGGTGTATCTGCCGGCACGTGACACATCTATAAACGCATAAAAGTTATCCATGGCTAAGACAATCAGGGACCTCTGACATTAAAAAGTAAACCCTCGGCAATCACGCACTTGTACTGCGCGACTACCGAGGGAGCCACTAATTACTTGCGTCTAATGTCAGTTCCACAACGTCATATAGAGTGACCATCGCTCCAGGTTCGCTTGGGTTTACCGCTACCACAACACCGTTTACGTCACTCGCCCCATCTAGATAAATAAAATCGACATTTTCTATGCCAGCTTGCGTGAGGGCTTGCTGAGCCTGGTACGCAGTTTTGCCTAGAAGATCTGGCATCAGAAAGTAAGCGACATCAGTCAAGGGAATTTCAATTGTTTGGCCAGTCTGATCTTTATAGGTAAGACCAGTCACTTCCTGACTCTCGGAATCAAATGCCTTCAGTTCAGTAATCGGTTCGCCATTGTAGCGAAGCCCGTCGGATCCAGGCATTAAGCGAAGCATTTCCTCTGCATTTGCATAGTTGTTTAACTTGATCAAGGCCATTCCTTGAGCTGGAAGTAGGAGTAACACAGCAATCAAGTTGAGAGGTAAGACGAGGGCAGAGAAAAATTTTCCGGTGAACCATTTTTTACGCCCTAATTGAATGCTTAGCAAAATGAAGAGTGGCAGAAGAATTGCACCGGCAGTAAAGCTGTAAAAGACACCCGCAAAGATAAACCACACGACCAGGGCACGTATTACCCACCAAACCGGGCGAACTGAAATTCCAAATTCAAGAATGGATGTTCCAAAGGCGGTCTTTCGGAACCAGTCCTCAGTGTTTTGAATCAGAGCCATCGACGAGAACGCTTTTCGTCTTGGGGTCTTTGGTGCAACTCCCGCTGCCTCGCGCAATTCGGCCGCGTAATCAGAAGCAGAAATGTTGGCAAAATCCACACCTTCATCTGCAAGCTTTTCGGCAAGGTCAGCCTCAAGGCCATCGGTGAGGTCTTGAATTTCGCGCTTCGGCAGGTCCGCTAGTTCTGCACGAACGGCTTCTGCGAAGGCCTGAATGTTGATGTCAGTTAGAGATGTCATTAGTTTCCTCCGTTGTTGCGTGATGAATTGCGTTTGCTGGATTCCAGCAGCGTGGTCATGGTGGTGCTGAATGTGAGCCAACTCTTGCGTTGCTCAGCAAGCATGTGGGTACCGGTTTCGTTTATGCCGTAGTACTTGCGGTGGGGACCGTCTTCCGATGCCACCACATAGCTGTTGAGTGCGCCGGCGCTAAATAGCCGACGTAGAGTGCCATAGACCGATGCATCGCCAACGTCCTCGAGACCAGCTTGTTTCAGTCGACGAACGATGTCGTAGCCGTAGCCGTCTTCGTGCTCGATAACTGCAAGCACCGCGACGTCTAGGACGCCTTTGAGCAATTGGGTTGAGTCCACGTTGCCCCCTTTCAATGGTTACACTATTACACATTACGGAGTAGTGCGCAATATGTAAATACTCGGCGTGTCAAAAAATCCCCCAGCATAGGCCAGGGGATTTTCGTACTAAAACTTCTAAGGCTCTAGGCGGTTTGGACCGCGGAACAAGAAGCCAACCTCGCGAATGTTTGGCTGGTGCAACAGCAGCATCAGCACGCGAAGCAATCCCATTCCAAAACCACCGTGTGAAGGGGCTCCATACTTAAAGAAGTCAAGGTAGGTCTTTAGGCCCTCAGGCTCTAGACCCTTCTGCTTTACCTGCTCGATCAAAACATCAAGACGGTGTTCACGCTGAGCACCGGTGGTGATTTCAGTACCACGCCAGATCAGGTCATAGCTCTTGGTTAGCTGCGGGTTGTCTTCGTGACGCATGTGATAGAACGGACGAACACCGATTGGGTAATCGGTGACGAATACAAATTCGTGACCGTACTTTTCTTCGGCCCAAGCGGCAATCTGACGCTCGCCTTCAGGGTCTAGGTCGCCGCCGCGCTCAACGGTGTGACCGCGCTCCTTGATGATTTCAATTGCCTCAAGCAGTGGCACGCGTGGGAACGGAATTGATGGAACCTTTACCTCAATGCCAAAGTGCTTCAAAATTTCTTCGCCGTGCTTTTCCTTGACCGCGCTGATGGCCCGGTGCAGCAACTGCTCTTGAATTGCCATCACGTCTTCGTGTGATTCGATCCATGAAACCTCAATGTCAACTGAGACGAACTCGGTTGCGTGACGCGAGGTGAAAGATGGGTCGGCACGGAACACCGGACCGATTTCAAAAATCTTGCCCAAGCCAGACATCATTGCCATCTGCTTGTAGAACTGAGGTGACTGAGCCAAGTAGGCGTGAGTCTCAAAGTATTCAAGCTTGAAGAGTTCTGCGTTTGATTCCGAAGCAGAGGCCATCAACTTAGGAGAGTGAATCTCAACAAAGTCGTTCTCGGCCCAGTACTGGCGCCAGGCGTGCTCGATGGTGCTCTGAATCCGGAAGACCAGGTTCATCTCTGGGCGACGGATGTCCAAGAAGCGCCAGTCCATGCGCTTGTCGATTGAGGTGTCGTCGGCTATCGGTGTTTCAGGGTCTGCCATTGTGACGATTTCTACATCGTCAAGCTGGATTTCTAGGCCACCAAGTTTTACGCGCTCGTCGTGAACTAGACGGCCGGTGATCCAAACGAATGAGCCGCTGGTCAGAGTAGAAACTTTTTCTGCAAGAGCGTCGTCTTCAACCGGTTGGTCGTCGACCACTGGGCGAGGGTAGGTGACCTGCACATCTCCGGTCTCATCGCGGACGATGATGAATTGGATGCGCTTTTGATCGCGAAGCTTCTCAACCCATCCACCAACGGTTACAGGTCCTGCTGGCAGGGCGGAAAGGTCTTTGACTAGGGCACGGGCTCTCATAAGGCACAAGTTTAGCCGAGGGTATACTTGAGACTATGCCCGCCAAACGCATCCACCTAATTCGCCATGGCGAAGTGCACAATCCAGGTGCCGTGATCTATGGACGACTTCCGCATTTTCACTTGAGCGAGCGTGGACACCAGATGGCAGCCGCCGCAGCAGAAGAATTGAAGAAACAGAAGCGCCCGGTCAATCGAGTTTTTGCCAGTCCGCTGTTGCGTACCCGTGAATCCGCGGAACACGTTGAGAGCGCATTTGGTTTAGATGCCACCACCGATGAACGCCTGATCGAACCGTGGAACAACTTTGAAGGCCGCAAACTTGGCGGTTTGCACATTCTTGCCAGTCCACACCTCTATTACCAATTGCGCAATCCAAAGCGACCAAGCTGGGGAGAGCCCTTTGAAGACATTGCCTCAAGAATGCTCGAGGCCATGGATCACGCGTGGAACTCGGTTCCAGACGGGGATGTGGTTTTGGTGACCCATCAGTTGCCGATTGAAATGGTGCATCGAAAGCTCAGCGGCAAGAAGTTGCCACACAACCCACGCAAGCGCCGCACTGCGCTTTCTAGTGTTACCTCATTTGAGCGTCAGGGAAACAAATGGGTTGAGGTTGACTACAAGGATCCCGGTGCTCCACTTAGAGGTGTCGTTTGATTAAGGCCTTGATTGCTGCTGCCACTGCAGTTGCTTTACTTACCGGTTGCTCAGCCAATGATCCATTGGCAGCTCAGTACAAAGCTGGTGATAACAAGAACTACATCGCCGGCGATGGCACCGTAACCGAGTTTGCTAAGAGCAACCGTGGCGCAGCGGTTAAGTGGTCAGGCATCTCGGCTACCGGTGAAGAGTTGTCCAGCAAAAACCTTGCCGGTGTAGTCACGGTTATGAATTTTTGGTATGCCGGCTGCGCACCATGCCGTGCCGAAGCACCAGACCTGGTTGCCCTACAAGAAGAATTTGGCAACGTGCAATTTATTGGTGTGAACGTTCGCGACAGCGCCGAAACCTCAATGGCTTTTGAGAAAAACTTTGACATTACCTGGCCATCCGTGATTGATGCCAAGACCGGTTCTGTGTTGCTTGCCTTTACCGGGATTGTGACTCCGCAGGCGGTACCAACCACAATCGTGATTGGTAAAGACGGCAAGGTAACTTCACGAGTACTTGGCCGAATTGATAAATCTATTTTGCGCACTCTAATTAAGACAGCGGTGAATGAGTAGCAAATGGTAAACGCGCTTCTCAATCCAATGTCGCTTAGTCCGCTTGCCTTTAATCCGGGTGACGTGATTTTGAATGGCAATTTGTTTGCGGCTATTTCTATGTCGCTGCTTGCCGGGTTGATCTCGTTCTTGAGTCCGTGCGTGCTACCACTAATCCCTGGCTATCTGGGTTTTGTTTCGGGAACTACTAACGCACATGAACCGGCCTCGCGTAAACGCACACTAATTGGCGCCGCGCTTTTTGTGTTGGGTTTCTCGCTGGTCTTCGTTTCATTCGGTGCGCTATTCGGTGGACTCGGCGCAGTGGTTTACGCATCAGGTTTGCAGTGGGTGCAGCGCGTTCTGGGCGTATTCGTGTTCGCGTCAGGTTTCGTGCTGATTGGTCAGTTCAAATTCATGCAGCGAACTTTCAAGATGCAGGTTTCCAGAAAACTTGGTCTGTTTGGCGCGCCACTATTGGGCGTGGCTTTTGGTCTAGGTTGGACACCTTGCATTGGCCCAACCCTCGCTGCAGTGCTGTCGCTGGCTTCTAACAGCGGCGACCCGGCCAAGGGAGCACTCTTGGCATTTGTTTACGCGCTTGGTATTGGTTTGCCATTTATCGCGATTGCCGCGGGATTCACCTGGGCCACCAAGTCAATAAGTTTTGTGAAGCGTCACATTCGTGGTTTCAACATCGCCGGCGGAGTCTTGCTGATGGCGCTTGGCGTTCTGCTGGTTACCGGTCTTTGGAATACATTTGCCGCCTGGTTGCTGTTGGAGGTTTTTGGTTATTTCCAGCTCGCGATATGACGGTGAAATTGCCTCACCTGAAATGAGCCTGGCCGGCTGGGCTAGGTGGACCTGGCGTCAACTGACCTCAATGCGAACCGCGCTGCTGCTTTTGCTAATGCTGGCAGTTGCCGCCGTACCGGGCTCTGTTTTTCCGCAGCGCTCAGCCGACCCAAATGGAGTTGCTCAGTATTTTGACAACTACCCTGAGGTGGCACCGATACTCGACGCCGTTCAGCTTTTTGATGTCTACACCTCGGCTTGGTTCTCGGCAATTTACATTCTGCTTTTTATCTCACTCATTGGCTGTGTGGTGCCACGCACTGGAGTGCATTGGAACAACCTGCGTTCTGCGCCGCCGGCCGCACCAAAGCTTTTCTCTCGCATGCCCGCACACGCAACGGTGAAGCTTGCAAAAAACTCTGACTTGCCTGAGCGCGCAGAAATGTTGTTGCGCAAGCAGGGTTACCGAGTGGTAAGAAAAGGCAAATCGGTTTCGGCCGAGCGCGGTTACCCTCGCGAAACAGGAAACTTGGTTTTTCACTTCTCGCTCATCGGTGTTTTGATTGCCGTTGGTGTTGGCGGCGGAACAAGCTTCAGCGGACAGCGCGTTTTGGTTGAGGGCGAGACATTTGTAAATAACCTGGCTTCGTACGATTCGCTCTCACCGGGCACATTTTTTAACGAGCAGATGCTGGTGCCGTTTAGCGTGAGCCTTGACAATTTTGAAGTTGATTTTGATTTGAAGAACCGCACCAACGTGGGGACACCGTTGGACTTTAGGGCTTATGTGTCGAGCAAGCTCACGCCAGATGATGCTCCACAAAAAGGTTTGATTAGAGTAAACGAACCATTAGCAATGCCTGGTGCGAATCTTTACCTGACCGGAAACGGATACGCACCGCACATCACGATTCGCGATGTTAACGGCAATGTCACCTACGCAGGCGCCACACCATTTTTGCCACAGTCCAGCACCTACACCTCACTTGGTGTGCTCAAGGTTCCAGACGCCGAGCAGCAGTTTGGCATCGTCTCTTTCTTCTACCCAACTGTAGATACCCTGACCACCGGTGCATTGACATCTATTTATCCGGCGCCGATTGACCCACTGCTAACTATGAATGTTTACGTGGGTGATCTTGGTTTAGACGATGGTGTGCCTCAAAATGTTTACGCCCTGGATACGTCAAAAATGAAGCAGGTTGCCGGTGGTAAGAGCGGCGTCAAGGGCCTGCGCCTGCAATTGGGCGAAACTGCCGAACTGCCGAACGGCTTGGGCTCGGTTAGCTTTGATTCAATCAAACGCTTTGCCTCTTTGGATGTGAGTTACAACCCGGGTGGTCTGTGGGTTTTGATTTTTGCGCTGCTTTCCCTGGCCGGAGTGACCACATCGCTCTTGGTCCCTAGGCGTCGAGTCTGGGTAAGGAATACCGATGAAGGTTTTGAGGTTGCCGCTCTTGCGCGCGGTGACGATCCAATTCTTGAAAAAGTTGTCGCTGATGTTGCCGCAGAATTAAAGGCAACCAATAAAAAAGGAAAGAAGTAGAAGTGGGCATTGTTCTGAATGAAGGTCTGTCACAGATCTCACTCATCTTTATCTATGCAGCAATGGCGGTTTACACCGCGGCATTCCTAACTTTTGCTTCGCACCTTTCCCGCCTTGCCTCTGACAAAAAGAAGGTGCGCACCAGCGCCACCAAGCTGGAGCGAGTCGGAATTCTTGTAATGGGCTTTGCGGCTTTGCTGCACGGTGTTGGAGTGGTGCTTCGTGGCATCGCCGCCAGCCGAGTGCCATGGGCCAACATGTACGAGTTTTCCATCACCGGATCATTCGTAATCATGATGATTTTCCTAATGGCGCTAGCGATTAAAGATATTCGACTGATTGCCACCTTTGTAAATGGTTTCGTGTTGCTCACGCTTGGGGCGGCGACATCGGTGTTTTACGTTCAGGTGCAATCGTTGATGCCTGCGTTGCAAAGCTACTGGCTGGTAATCCACGTGATGGTGGCTATTCTGGCTACCGCGTTTTTCTACATTGCCGCAGCGTTCTCTATTGCTTACTTGCTCAAGAGCGCCAAGTGGGTAGAGAAATCAAAGGCAAAGTCAGTTGCCACATTCCGCCGAGTCTTGGCTGTGTTCCCGTCAATTGAAAACATGGAACGCCTGGCTTACCGCTTCAACATCATCGGTTTTATTTTGTGGAGCTTCACCCTGATTGCTGGAGCTATTTGGGCCGAGCGTGCCTGGCACCGATACTGGGGCTGGGACACCAAAGAAGTGTGGACCTTTATTATTTGGACGATCTACGCGGGCTACCTTCACGCCAATGCCACTCGAGGCTGGACCGGCAAGCGCTCGGCTTGGTTGGGCTTGATTGGTTTCTTGGCTGTCTTGTTCAACTTCACCATCGTGAACCTCTTCTTCAAGGGGCTGCACGTTTACAGCGGCTTGAAATAAGAACTACAGCAACTTATAAACGCGCTCTAGTCTTTCTAGCCACCAATCTTGACGGTGGTCCTGCGCGCTAAAGATCTCTAGTTTGGATTTGTCTACTTCTACTCGGCGCACATCAATGAAGCCATTTTCGGCACGAAGCGGCTCTCTTGTAACGTCACCGGCAAGCAGGGCAGAGGTTGCCAGACCGCAGTCGAAATCTAGATTTGGAATTGCTGCGGCAAGGTAGGCACCCATCGATAAACCAACCGATGAATCCAAGGCACTTGAAACCACGACTGGTAATTCTGCTTCAGCGGCAATTTCAAGTGCGCGCACGATGCCACCGAGTGGTGCGGCTTTGAGAATCAAGATGTCGGCGGCGTTGGCTTGAGCTACCGCAAGTGGGTCACTAACCTTACGCACTGATTCATCGGCGGCAATTTTTATTCCCAGGCGATTGACCTGAAGTTTAAGTTCGGCCATCTCTGCGATTGAAGCAACCGGCTGTTCGAAGTATTCAATATTTATGCCGAGCGACTTCAACTGGTTTATCAAATCAACTGCTTCAGAGATCTCAAATCCACCATTCGCATCAAGGCGTATCTTGCTGTCTGGGTAGAGCTCTAGAACGCGCCTAATTCTTGCGATGTCGTCGCCGATGTTTTGGCCAGCTTCGGCAACCTTGATTTTTACCGTGGCAAATTCCCCAAAATTGGACAGCACTCGCTCAATATGTTCAGGGGCCACCGCAGGCAGGGTTGCGTTTACTGCGATGCGGTCTCGATAGAGGGTCGGCAGGTTTCCGTGAGCAAAATCAATCGCGGCCGCTAGCCAAACGGCTGCTTCTTCATCGGGGTATTCAACAAACGGAGACCACTCAGCCCAGCCATTTGGGCCCTCAAATAACAGCACCTCACGTTCTTCAAGCCCGCGGAATTTGGTGCGCAGGGGCAAGGCAACTATTCGAGCGCCAGAAACCAGGTCGGCAAGGGCGGGAATTTGATTTTGGCTCACGTTGTTAGTCTAGATTCATGGCACACAAGGTATCGGAGCTCTTTGACGAGCAAATTTGGCAAGAGGTTGCTGGCTTTCAGGACCTTGAAGATGTGACCTATCACAAACACAAGACCTTGGGCATGGTGCGAGTTGCAATCAACCGCCCCGAGGTACGCAATGCCTTTAGACCAAAGACCGTAGACGAGCTGCACCGCGCTCTAGAGCACGCTCGCCTTGATTCAAAAGTTGGCGTGGTTTTGCTCACCGGAAACGGACCATCGCCGAAAGACGGCGGCTGGGCATTTAGTTCCGGTGGTGACCAGCGAGTGCGCGGTCGCGACGGTTATAAGTATGCCGATGGTGAGACCGCCGAGACCATTGATGCCGGTAGGTCCGGACGGCTACACATTCTTGAGGTTCAGCGCCTAATTCGTTTTATGCCAAAGGTCGTCATTGCGTTGGTGCCTGGTTGGGCTGCCGGCGGCGGCCATTCGCTAAACGTGGTTGCCGATCTTTCAATTGCTTCTGCCGAACACGCGCGCTTCAAACAAACAGACGCCGATGTTGGTTCGTTCGACGCCGGTTACGGCAGCGCATACCTTGCTCGACAGGTTGGCCAGAAATTTGCCCGTGAAATTTTCTTCTTAGGTGAAGAGTATTCAGCGCAGCGCGCTTATGAGATGGGCGTGATTAATAAAGTTGTTGCGCACAAGGATCTTGAAAAAGTTGGCGTTGAGTGGGGCGCAGAAATCTTGCGCAAATCACCACAGTCTGTTCGCAGGTTGAAGTACGCATTCAACATGGTTGATGACGGCCTAGTTGGCCAGCAACTTTTTGCAGGTGAGGCAACTCGTCTTGCCTACGGAACAGATGAGGCCGTAGAGGGCCGTGATTCGTTCCTGCAGAAGCGTGAACCAGACTGGTCGCCGTATCCTTGGCAGGTCTAAAGCTTTTCAAATGGCTAAACCGCTGAAGCTCATTGCTGCAAATGATACGTTTGGCGCACTGGTTGCGTTTGCCGATGTGCTTGATGGCAAGTGTGCCTTATTCATCACCGCGCCAGAGGTAAATGGCAAGATGCCAGAAACCCACGGTTTACCGAATGAAGTTGCCGACGATGTGGCACTAATTGTTGAAACCAGCGGATCAACCGGTCGCCCCAAGAGAATTGAAATTTCACGCGAAGCACTTATTGCCAGCGCCAAGGCGGCAAGTTTCGTTTTGGATGCCGCCGAAAATTCCAGTCAGTGGTTGCTTGCGTTACCAATCAACTACATCGCCGGCGCTAACGTTTTGATTCGCTCGGTGCTGGCCGGAACACAGCCGGTGATGATGAATACCGCAGTGCCATTTACGGCTGAAGCCTTTGCGAACTCTGCGATGCACCTGAAGGAAGAAAAGAAGTTCACCTCGCTGGTGCCAACTCAACTGACTAGGTTGGCAGCAGCTGCCGAGCACGACGAGTTTGTGCTGGAGCAACTGCGTAAGTTTGATGCCATTTTGGTTGGTGGCCAGGCTGCAGACCATGTTTTGATTGGCAAGCTTGAGAGCTTGGGAGTGAACATCGTCACCACATATGGCATGACTGAGACCTGCGGCGGTTGCATCTATAACGGCCTGCCAATTGGCGACACAGAGCTCAAGTTGGTTGATGGCCGCATCGCAATCAAGAATTCCATGCTGGCCAATGTTCCGGTGGACGATGACGGATTCTTTGTTACCAGCGATGCCGGGGAGATCACCGATGACGGACGCCTTGCAGTGCTTGGCCGAGTTGACCGGGTAATTAATTCGGGCGGAGTGAAAGTTTCGCTGGATCGAGTTGAGCAACTGGGAATCCGCGTAACCGGAGTCAACGATTTAGCCGCGGCAGCAATTCACGATATGGAGTGGGGCCAGCGAGTTTGCATAGCCTACGTTGGCAGCCCAGAGGTCGCCGATGACATCGCCCGGGTGCTGGCTAACGACCTAGGACCGGCTGGAAAACCGGTGCAGGTGATTCGCGTAGATAAACTTCCTAAGACTGCGAATGACAAAAATGATTTGATCGCGATTTCCAAACTATTTGAGGAAAACTAATGAGCAAGAAAAAAGCCAACAACAAGCCGCCTCGTCAACGCGGTATTAAGTTGTGGATTGAGGGTGCAAGACTTCGCACTCTTCCGCTTGCTGTATCGCCAATTGCCATCGGTGCCGGTGCGGCAGCAGCGGACAAGAGCTTTGATCTTGGATTAGCCCTGCTTGCTTTGGCGGTGGCCATGTTTCTGCAAATCGGCGTCAACTTTGCCAACGATTATTCCGATGGCATTCGCGGCACTGATGACAATCGCGTTGGACCACTTCGTTTGACTGGATCAAAATCCGTTCGTCCGCAGGCGGTTAAGTTTGCAGCCTTCATGTTCTTTGGTCTTGCGGCCTTGGCGGGTTTAGCAATTGTTCTGCTGACGCAGCACTGGTGGTTTATTCCGGTTCGCATCGCCAGTATTCTTGTCGCCTGGTTTTACACCGGCGGAAAGTCGCCCTACGGTTATGCCGGGCTTGGTGAAATTGCAGTTTTCATTTTCTTTGGTCTGGTGGCAACCTATGGAACTGCCTACATTCAAATAGGCAGGTTTGATTTGAATGCGCTGCTTGGTGGAACCGCCGCGGGTCTATTTGCCTCAGCAGTTTTGATGGTCAATAACATTCGCGACATTGACACCGATCGCCACGTGGGAAAGCGCACCCTTGCGGTGAAGGTTGGTAAAAAATGGGCCAAGGCAATTTATCTGGCAATGCTGTGGTTGCCACTCGTGATACTTGCGCCCTACCCGTTTATTTATCCGGTGACGATTTTCGCCTGGGCATCGGTGTTATTGGTGCTGCCGGCTACTTTGATTGTGCTTACAGCCAGGACTCCAAAGGAATTGATTTTGGCCTTGAAGTTGACCAGCTTTGCTTCGCTTGGCTACGCGATTCTTTTGGGAATCGGGCTGGCTGCGATTTAGGCAGTGCCGTCTTCAGACTGGGTGTCTTTGTCAGACTTCTTGTTGTTGAACTTATAGATAGCCTCAGAAACCGCCTCGCGCTGCTTGCCAAAGAAAATCAGCGAAATGGCCAGTGAAACCACCGCGGCAATCAGGGCCGAGAAGAACGGGTCAAAGCCAAAAGCCAGCATGATGGCCAAGATAGCGGAAAAAATACCTACGCGAATGGTGATGTAAAGGATCCATGGGTTCTTCATGGAATAAGTCTAAGTTTGCCGCTGGTTAGAGTTAACACATGAAGTGGTTCATTTTTATAGTTGTCGTGGCAGTCATCCTGCTGGTCTTTGGCCTGGTCTACGCCATCACCGGTGCTGTCAACAAGCGCAAGCGCCCAAAATACAAGACAACTGCGCCAGATGATGATCCAAAGTTTTTGCGGGATCTTGCCGAGAAATTAAAGGCCGAAGACGAAAAGCCTGACGCCGGCAATTCAGACAACACCGATGCCAGTGGCGGTCCGGATAAAGGTGACGATGAGCCAAAGTAGTTCGCCGGCTCAAAGTTTTGCTGCACAACTATTAGCTTCACTGGCCAAGGCTGGTGTTCGCAATTTCTTTCTAGCTCCGGGTGCTCGCTCTCAGGCACTTGCCATCGCCGCGGGGCAATTGGCTGAAGCCGGAAAAATCGACCTTCACATTCGCCTTGATGAACGCGGCATGGGTTTCACCGCGGTCGGTGCAGCGCTCGCCAGCGGGCAGCCATCGGTGTTGATCACTACATCTGGAACCGCAGTCGCCAACCTACACCCGGCAGTGCTTGAAGCGCACCACTCAGGTGTGCCACTTATTCTTTTGACCGCAGACCGCCCGCACGAATTGCGTGGGGTAGGAGCCAACCAAACCACAAATCAAATTGGAATTTTTAACGATGCCGTGCGCGAATGCTTTGACGTTCCGGCGCCAAACGGAAACGACGGCGAAGCACGCGAGGCAAGTCAACTGGCAGTGAATGCAATTGCGGTTGCCATGGGGTACGACGGCGACCAGCCGGGTCCGGTGCAATTGAACCTTGCCTTTCGCGAGCCGCTATCGTCTACCTCGCCAAATGCTGCTGAGTTGAATCCGCTGATTGAGCTTCCGGATATTTTTGAACCGAACCCAGAATTTGCGATGCTGTCGGCCGAAGTTCCAACGATTGTTGTGGCTGGTGCCGGAGCAGGTTCCGAAGCCGTTGAACTTGCCGAGGCATTTGGCTGGCCAATTCTTGCCGAGCCTTCATCGGGTGCGCGTCACGGAGCAAACGCAATCATTGGTTATCGCCGAATTCTAGAGAACCACGAGCTAGCCAAAGAGATTCGCCGAGTGGTTGTTTATGGAAAGCCAACTCTTGGCCGAGCTGTGATTCGACTGCTCTTCAACGAAGAGGTTGAAGTTGTCGTTGTACGAAGCAAGGTGATGGGTCACTTTGATGTTTCGCGACGAGCCTCAAAGGTCGTTGATGAAATTGCCATTGACAACGAAGTCAGCTTTGAATGGCTTGAGCGTTGGCGGTTGGCAGATGCTGAGGTAGGTGCACCAGAGTCATCGAAGTTAGATCGCCGGACATTGGTGGAGGCGGTTTGGAATGCCACCAACGGGCCGGATCAGCTGTTACTGGGTGCATCGCGTTTGATTCGCGAGGCAGATGCCTGGGCACCGGCCAAGCTTTTGCTGGTCTACTCAAACCGCGGACTTGCCGGCATAGATGGCACCGTGGCCACCGCTACCGGCCTTGCTCTAATCGAGCGCGAGGGCACTACCCGTGCCCTGATTGGTGACTTGACCCTGCTGCATGACGCATCATCGCTGGCAATTGATCCGGTCGATGGAGATCTAAATATCCAGATTGTGGTTGGCAATGACGGTGGCGGCACGATTTTCTCTGGTCTTGAAATGGCAGAGCAACTTGAACCCAAAACTTTTGAAAGATTGTTTACCACCCCGCAGCAGGTGGACATTTGGCACCTGGCTCAGGCTTACGGCTGGAATTACATTCGGGTAGAGAGCACCGCAGAACTTGAGACAGCACTGCAGACCACCGGTCGCGCGGTAATTGATGTGCGACTGAAGTAAAGCTAAAAACTTTTAGGCCAGGGCCTCGCGAATTGGTCGGAACTTGAGATCAGTCTCGGCAAGTTCGGCTTCCGGTTCTGACTCTGCAACAATTCCACAGCCGGCAAAGGCACGAATAGTTTTATCGGTGATTTGAGCACCTCGCAAACCAATTGCCCACTCGCCATCACCATCGGCACCAATCCAACCCACCGGACCGGCATAGCGGCCACGATCGCTTCCCTCAAGCTTGGCGATTAGGTTTTGTGCAACATCGGTGGGGGTTCCGGCAACTGCCGCGGTTGGGTGCAGCGCTGCAGCAACATCAAGCACCGATGCATCTTCGCGAAGCACACCGTGCACATCGCTGGCTAGGTGCCAAACATTCGGCAGCGCCAAACTAAATGGCGTTGGATCGGCATCAACGTGAGTGCAAAAAGGTTCAAGTGATTTGACAAGCGAATCAACCGCAAAGGCATGCTCGGCGGTATTTTTTGATGATGCGGCCAGTGCCACGGCAATGGCTTGATCAACTCCCGGGTCAGTGCCGCGACCGGCGGTACCAGCCAGGACTCGGGCAGAAACCTGAGCGTGTGAAACACGAACCAACAATTCCGGTGAGGCGCCAAACATTCCATCGACCGAGTAGACCCAACAGGTTGGATACTGGTGAGCTAATTTCTGCAGCACGCTTCGAACATCAAATTTCTCTGGCAGTTTTGCAATAACGTCTCTGGCCAAGACAACCTTGGCTAGCGTGCCAGAGTTTATTTTTTCAACAGCAGAAGAAACCAGTTCCTTAAATTTTTCTGCCGAAATCTCACCGGTCTCAAAATTGATTGCGGCGTTGGTCTTGTATTCGGCGCTGTGGGTCCAAAAATCTGGCGCGGCTGCTCCCGATACCGTGGTCAGCCAGACTCGACCGTCTCGGCTGCCAAGGATCACCTGGGGCACAATCAAAGTGCTGGCTGCTTTGCTTAGGTCAGAAAATGCAAAGGTGCCAAAGGCAACCAAACCGGTACCTGGCAGCTGCACCTCATCGGTCACCTCAGCCGCGGCAACCAGAGTGCGCCACTGGGCCGCCAAATCTGCTACCCGCCCAGCAGAAAGGTTGCTCTCTAACCGAACCGCCTCGCCCCAACCCACAATTCCATCGCCGCCGCGGATGAAAGCCAAGGGGGTCTCGGGAAGGTGGGAGAGGAGCTTGAAGTCATCGGTGTGCAGTTCACGGGTGGTGAGAGTCAACTTTTGACCAGCTGTCATGCGCCCTCACCTTTCTGAGTGTTATCTGTGAACCTCGGATAGCCCTTTAGTTGGGCTATTTGTCGCGGGTAATCTGAACAAGTAACCCCAAAAAGCCTAAACCCGCCAAGGAGTACCCGAATGCGAAAGACTGCTCCCGCAGCATTTCTCATCTCTGGCATTCTCGTCTTTGGTGGGCTTTTCACTGCCACCCCGGCTCACGCCGACGATGAAGATGAAAACGAGACTTCAACATCGCAGGTAAGCCCCGCACCATTACAAACCCAGAATCCAAAGGTTCATTCCCCAAAGATTCCCAAAGAACCTAAAGAGCCCCGCGAGCACATTAAGCGCCGCGAGCTGGAGCAGAAGTATGGCAAAGAGGGGCGGTTATCTCTGCCACCCTTGGTAATTAGACCAAAGCGCGACACCGATGAAGTTTCCGAATCCAGCGCCTTCGAAATTGAAGACGAGGATGATGAGAGCTCGGCCAGTGGCTCGCCTTCATCAAGCAACGAGGTAGTTGCTGGCACTGCCAATAAGGCCACCGCGGGGTCAGCAACCGCAGGAACATCTGGTGCAAGCTCATCGGGGTCAAATAAAACCGTGGGTAGTGCAAGTGCAGGATTCATCGCGGTCAACCCCGTGGCTAAGGATTCGGTGGTGACGGTCAAGTCGGGAACGATGGTTAATCCGCAGCAAAACACGGCGATTGATTTATCTACTGTGAACTTCACCAAGAAGACACCGGCAGACGCATTTATTCAGGCCGCTCAGGTTGGTCTTTATGCCATGGCAGCCGGAGCGTTTGCCCTTTCGCTGGTAGCAGTATCGCGAGCAATTCGCCGCAAGTAGACTTGTTAGGTGAGTAAAGCCAATCTAGACAAAAAACCGGCCGATGTTGCCGCGATGTTCGATGAAGTGGCACCCACCTATGACCTAACCAACGCCCTACTTTCCTTTGGGCAGGATCGTCGCTGGCGCAAAATTGTGCGCAACGCGGTGTCACCAAAGAGTGGTCAGAAAATCCTTGATCTTGCTGCGGGAACCGGGGCATCATCGGTGGCCTTCTTGAAGCCGGGTGTAAAAGTTGTTGCCGGCGATTTCTCAGAGGGCATGCTTGCGGTTGGCCGTCAGCGTCATCCGGAGATTGAGTTTGTTTTTGCAGATGCCACCAAGTTGCCATTTGCAGACGGCGAGTTTGATGCGGTCACAATTTCATTTGGCCTGAGAAATGTTGTTGACGTGGCCAAGGCGCTCGCCGAAATGCATAGGGTCACAAAGCCTGGTGGCGTGATTGTGATCTGCGAATTCTCAAGGGTCACAAGCCGCTGGTTCGCACCTTTCTACAACTTCTACCTGAACAAGGTGCTGCCGGCATTCTCTAGCCTGGCCAGCAAGACTCCAGAGGCCTACAGCTATTTGTCGGAGTCAATCTTGGCCTGGCCAAATCAGCACGAACTCAAATTGAAAATTGAAAAAGCTGGCTACACCGATGTCACTTTCCGCAATCTAACCTTTGGTATCGTTGCGGTCCACAAGGGAACCAAAGCCGAATCGAAGGCTGGCACCAAGTGAGCCCAATCTCGCTGCCGCGTCAGCTAAAGAAAGTTTCAGATCGCGCTCTTCTAAAATCGCTTGAATCTGGCCTAGAAATTGTTGAAGAAAACCTAAAGCAAGCAACCTCGCACGCCGACAAAATTGCCGGCGCTTCTGCTCGTCACCTTGTTGACGCAGGTGGCAAGCGCGTTCGCCCAACTCTGGTCTTGCTTTCGGCCCAACTTGGTGATGCAAAAAACCAAGACATCATTGATGCGGCCGTTGTGGTTGAGCTAACCCACCTGGCCACCCTGTATCACGACGATGTAATGGACGATGCACCAACTCGTCGTGGCGTGCCAACGGCACAAATGATTTGGGGTAACTCCATTGCAATCTTGACCGGCGATCTTTTGTTTGCTCGCGCTTCGCAGGTTGGCTCACGCCTTGGCGAAGAATCTCTTATTCTGCAAGCCGATACCTTTGAGCGTCTTTGCCTTGGGCAGTTACACGAGACCATCGGACCAAACGAAACCGAAGACCCAATTGCCCACTACATACAGGTGATGGCAGATAAAACCGGTTCTCTTATCGCTGCGGCAGCAAGACTTGGCATCATGCTTTCTGGAGCACCGCGCGAATACCTGGAACCAATGGGTGCCTATGGCGAAAAAGTTGGAGTTGCTTTCCAGTTGATTGATGATGTGATTGACATTTCTGCAGCTGGCCCATCAGGAAAAACTCCCGGCACAGATCTTCGTGCCGGTGTGCCAACTCTTCCGGTTTTGCTTTTGCGCAAAGCAGCTGCAGCTGGTGACACAGAAGCCGTTTCTCTTCTAGCTTTGATTGATGGTGGACTTGAAGATGACGCGCGATTGCAAGAAGCCCTCGTGCGTTTGCGCAACCACCCGGTTGCCGAGCAGGCCTATCTAGAGGCCAAGCGCTGGGCCGATGATGCGGTTGCCTCAATTAGCGTCTTGCCTGATGGTCCAGTAAAGAACGCCCTAGCGCTGTTCGCTCAAGCTGTAGTAGATCGCAACAACTAACGAGTCCGATTAATGGCACTTACTAAAGCACGCGCGAATCAGGCTAATAACGCAATTGCCGCAATCTTTTTCATCCAAGGAATTGTTGGTGTCACCCAGATCCCACGCATCCCGGAACTTATTGATCAGGTTGGTGCTGACTTTGGGGTTTGGGGCTTAATCTCCGGCCTTGCCGGCCTTGGCGGAATGCTGGGTTTGCTTTACACGTCTCGACTGATTGCAAGATTCGGAACAAAAAATGTAACCATCGTGGGTGGTGCGGGCCAGGCACTATTTGTGATGGCTTTGATTTTTGCCCACGACCCAGTTACCTACCTTGTCTTTACGGCGCTGGGTGCACTCAGCGGCAGCACGCTAAACATCTCGATCAACTCACAGTCAGTGGCGCTGCAAAAAGCTTTGAACCGAGTGATTATTGGTCGCTTTCATGCCTCCTGGAGCATTGGTGCAACTCTCTCGGCAATTCTGAGTGGATTCTTGGCCACCTTTATGCCGCTCTGGATACACCTGATGCTTATTCCAGGTCTTGGTATTGCGGCACTGTTTATTTTTGGTCGCAATCTTCTGGTTGCAAGTGAAGATGGTCACGGCCAAGGTCAGAGCAAGGGCAAGAAGCAATCCTTCTTCAAGATGCCGGGTCAGGTTTGGTTGCTTTCTGCCGGACTCTTCACCGGAGTGTTCGGTGAACTGGCCATGATGGACTGGTCTGCTGTCTATGCAAAGAACGTGTTGTTGCTTGATGCCGGCCGAGGAGCAATTCCCTACGCAGCGTTTTCAACCGCCATGATTATTGGCAGGCTTTCAATTAATAAGTTGGGCAGTAAGTGGCACATCAGCACAGTGGCTAGGGTTGCTGGTTTGCTGGCTGGAATTTCTCTTGCCGTGGGTGTAACACTGGGTTCTATTCTTGTGACCACCAATCAAGACGCTGCTCTGATTACAGTTGCCATTTGCTTCTTCTTTGCCGGCTTAGGTTCAGCGCCAATGGTGCCATCATTCTTTAGTGCCGCCGGTTATGTGAAGGGGTTAAACACCGCACAAGTTTTGGCTCGAATGAGCTTCATGAACTCGATTGCGATTATCGGTGCCAAATATCTGATGGGTGCCTTGGCGCTCAACGTTGGCCTCACGCTTGCTTTTGCGTTCCCGGTGCTTACCTTTTTGGCGGCGGGAGTGTTGGCCGGCATGGTGGCCAAGCGTGCCAAGGCAAGTGAAACTTTGAATTCTGCCTATCCGGCTACCGGTGCGATGTCAGTGGTTGAGGACTAACGGAAATTCTGACAGTGCCTATGTTTCAAAACTTATCTAAAGTTTTGAAATTGCACATCGACCTCTAGGTCTTTGCCCTTGAGTAGGGCCATGGTTTCCTGTAGGTCATCGCGGCTCTTGCTTTGCACGCGAAGCTCGTCACCCTGAATTTGGCACTTCACACTCTTTGGGCCTTCTTCGCGAATGATCTTTGAAATCTTTTTGGCGTTCTCTTGGTCGATGCCGTTCTTGAGCTCGCCCTCAATGCGGTATTCCTTGCCCGATGGGTAAGGCTTTCCGTCTACAAAACTCTTTAGCGAGATGCCGCGCTTCACTAACTTTGACTGGAACACGTCTAGCACTGCCTTGACGCGCTCTTCGCTAGATGCTTTCATCAAAATCTTTTCGCCTGACCAGTCAATCTCGGCGCCTACTCCCTTGAAGTCATAACGTGACTCAATTTCCTTTTGAGCCTGCATCAAAGCGTTGTTCGCTTCTTGCTTGTCTACCTTGCTTACGATGTCGAATGTTGAATCAGCCATGTGGTTAGTTTACTTACCGTCGCGATAAATGGTTGTTATCGGGCACCCACGGCAGGGCGGGCGGTGCTCGAGCGAATCAAAAGACTCACTGGCCACTCCACGTCTTCTTCAACGTTCACATGAGTGTCCAGGGTGGGGTCGCTCAAAACTGAAATTAGCAGTCGCGCAGCTTCAGCCCCTTGAGCTCGAACATTCTGATCAATCGTGGTGAGTCCAAACAGCTCTGCCATGTCGTGGTTGTCGATGCCGATTACAGAAATATCCTCGGGCACGCGAAGACCAAGATCTTTAGCGGCCATCATGGCGCCAAAACCCATTTCATCTGAGTTAGCAAAAATTGCGGTTGGTGAATTCTTTGGGTCACCCAGCATTTGCTTGGCAACTTTGTAGGCACCCTGTGCGGTGTAATCAGCATCAACTAACCAGTTCTTGCGTGTCTCAAGCCCGGCTTCGCGCATTGCCTCCAGGTACCCCTCGCGTCGTTGATCCGCCTGATTAAACTCACGGTCGGTAGCGATAGAGCCACTAATGTTTGCAACTCTGGTGTGGCCAAGTGAAAGCAAGTGCTCGGTGGCGAGTTTTCCAGCTTCGTGGTTATTCATCGAAAGGCTTCTGGCACCATGCACCTGACCACCAATCGCGAAAATCGGCTTTTTCATTTTGTCTAGTTGAGCAAGCTCTTTTTCATCGGGGTGAACCGCAAGAGTAATCACGGCGTCAACTCGCTTGCGCAAAAGAAAATCGGTGAAAATCTTTTTGCGTTGCTCGGCACCACCGCTCATGTTGTAAAGCGTCAGGTCGTAGCCGTGCTCAATGAGAGTTGATTCAATTGCTTCTAGGGCAGCCGAAAAAAACCATCGATCAACGTAGGGCATAACCACACCGATATTTCGATTGCGGCCGGTGGCCAAGGTGTAGGCCGAGTGAGAAGCGATGTAGCCAAGTTCGCGAGCGGCTTCTTCAACCTTTTGACGGGCCTTCTCTGAGACAACGTCTTTGCCGCTCAGGGCACGCGAGACCGTTGCGGTTGATACGCCCGCAAGCCTTGCAACGTCTTCGATGCCAGCCATGTAAATTCCTGTAAATTTCGTTGGTGAAATGTAAATCTTTTACAAACCTAGGCCCTATGCGCCTCTTAGGGCAATCTGGATTTCAGGCCTGTGGATTATTCGGCTAAACTTTTCAAGCACCTCCGTTCGGCTGATTACAGGCGGCCGGAAGTGCACCTGGCTAGTTACCCAAGTGGCCAAAGGGAACTGACTGTAAATCAGCTGGCTCAGCCTTCGGGGGTTCGAATCCCTCACTAGCCACAGACGAAAAACTCTTGAGAAATCGAGAGTTTTTCGCATTTAAGCGGACAGGTCCCTTGAACGCGGGAAATGTGACCAATCAACATTCCGTTTAGATTCTCTTCGAGTGCCTGTGTGGGGTTTGCCCCAGAGACGAAGGTTCCCAAGCTCTTGAGCTAACTGGAGGCGTCATCCTCAAAGTGGTGGTCGTATGAAGCTAATGCCATCTTCACGGGGCTCAATGTCCGCCCACCCCTGAGGTCAGAGCTTTGACTCATTTTTAGGGGCCAGGCGCAAGTGTGCCGGAGGCTGTGCTTCAAATCTTCTTAAACGGAGTTTGTTTGCAAAAGGTAGGAAACCATTAGGGACGTGCCCATGTTTTTCGACTGAAACACCTTGGCGCTTGTCGTCAGCGAACAACCGGAAGACCCCCCCCTTGGGTCAGGGGTAGAATCAGACAGAAGGGAAGAACCAATGAGCGCGGAAGATCACAAGCACGCAGCTGGCAACGTTAACCGACGACGGCTTGCAATTGCGTTTGTTCTGACGGCCAGCGTGCTGATCGCCGAAGT
>JACCDY010400348.1_pt1 | contig 24905 bp, 18 predicted proteins | sample 7446391 | NCBI WGS metagenome assembly JACCDY01 (sample SAMN15323451, study PRJNA562643) | freshwater metagenome | isolation source: river surface water | place: USA:Blue River Watershed | collected 2017-08-18 | reverse complement strand
GTCGTAAGAAGGCAGCTGCTAAGAAGGCAGCTCCAAAGCGTCGTAAGAAGGCAGCTGCTAAGAAGGCAGCTCCAAAGCGTCGTAAGAAGGCAGCTGCTAAGTCAACTGCAGCTCCAAAGAAGCGCCGCAAGAAGGCTGCATCAAAGAAGGCTGCACCAGCTGCAGCTCCAAAGAAGCGCCGTCGCAAGAAGGCAGCAGCTAAGTAATTCATTACTTATAAAAAACCCCCGGCCGCAAGGTCGGGGGTTTTTTATTTGAACTTTGCTAAAGAGAAATATCAATCAATCGGATTTGTTCGAAGTCCTTCTTCAACCCGAGAAAAGATTTCCGCTAAAACTTTCTGATCTTCTTTACTTAAGAGATCAACAAATCTTCCGCGCACACTTTCGACATGATCTGGGGCGGCAGCAACTATCGCCTTCCAACCCTTCGGGGTCATCACTGCAAAGAAGCCTCGCTTATCAACGGGGCATGCCTCGCGCCGAACCCAGCCCGCTTTCTCCATTACCTTCATGCGATGAGAAAGGCGCGAGCGCGAGAGCATCGCAACATCTACCAGCTCGCTCATGCGCATGCGGCGATCAGGGGCATCGCTGAGTTGAGCCAAGATTTCATAATCGGGCATAGATAATTCGTGATCGGCCAAGTCAGCATCGAGGGCTTCAATGAGGCGGCGACTGGCAACGATGTACCTGCGCCAAGCAGCCATCTCTGTTGGGTTTAGCCAACGTGGTGGGGTAGCGTTTTCTCGTGCCATAGGGCGATGATACGCCTACAGTTGAACTTTCAACTACTTAGAATTCAAGGAGCTAGTCATTTATGTCTGACCTCAAGAGCGGAATCGACACCTCTTCGATCGACCCTACCGTGCGTTTACAGGATGACCTCTTCCGTCACTTCAACGGTAAGTGGCTTAAGGAATCTGTCATCCCTGAAGATCGCTCGAGTGATGGTGCATTTATGGTTCTGCGCAATGAGGCAGAGGCCCAGGTGCGTGCGATTATTGAGAGCGCATCCGGTAGCGCGGAGGCGCAGAAGATCACCGACTTGTTCGCCTCTTTTATGAATGAGGCGCAGATTGAAAAGTTGGGTGCCACACCGATTGCCGCCGACCTCGCCAAAGTTGATGCCATTGATTCACTCGATGATTTCATCTCCACCATGTCCTGGCTAGAAGCCCGTGGTGCAAGTGGCATTACAGATACAGCAATTTTCCCAGACATGATGGATTCATCGGCCAACATTTTATATATCCACCAAGGCGGACTTTCTCTTCCCGATGAGAGCTACTACAAGGAAGAGCAGTACGAAAATATTCGCGTTGCATTTGTGGCGCATATGGAGAAGATGTTTACCCTTTTGGGAATCGCAGATGGTGCTACCAAGGCGCGCGAAGTCTTTGAACTTGAGACCAAAATTGCAGCCCTGCACTGGGATCAGGTGCGAAACCGTGATGCCAGCCTGACCTATAACAAGATGACTCGCGCTGAATTAGAGAAGCTCTCCCCTGCCCTGAACTGGCCGCTCTGGATTTCCGCCGGTGAAGTTCCTGCCGTTGCCTTTGAAAATGTTGTTATTGGTCAGCCTTCGTTTTTCGAAGGAATCTCACCACTGGTGGCAGCCTTTGCTAGCGATCCAGCCGCTCAGTCAGCATGGAAGTCATGGCTCTCATGGCATGTGATCACAGGGAGCGCCGCCTATTTGACTTCGGATATCGTCAATGAAAACTTCGCCTTTTATGGCACCACACTCTCTGGCACGCCACAGTTGCGTGAGCGCTGGAAGCGCGGCGTATCTCTCGTTGAGGGAAGCCTCGGTGAAGCGATCGGAAAGATCTATGTCCAGCGCCACTTCCCACCTGCTGCCAAAGCGCGCATGGAAGTTCTAGTTGCCAACCTCATTGAGGCATATCGTCGCAGCATTAATGGCCTTGAATGGATGAGCCAAGAGACCAAAACCAAAGCGATTGCAAAGCTTGAAAAATTCCGTCCGAAGATTGGCTACCCAGATAAGTGGCGCGATTATTCGGCGCTAGAAATTACCGCCGATGACCTCTTTGGAAACCTTGCCCGCGTTACAAAGTTCGAACGCGACTTCGCACTCGCCAAGATTGGCAAGCCGGTCGATCGCGATGAGTGGCATATGACCCCTCAGACAGTGAACGCTTACTACAACCCGCTCGGCAATGAGATCGTATTTCCAGCAGCGATCTTGCAACCACCTTTCTTCGGCCTTGATGTCGATGATGCTGCCAACTATGGCGCAATCGGTGCTGTCATTGGCCACGAAATCGGCCACGGATTTGATGACCAAGGATCAAAGTTCGATGGTGATGGAAACATGGTTGATTGGTGGGTCGATATCGATCGCACTGAATTCGAAAAGCGGGCCAATGTTTTGATCGCGCAATACAACACTCTGGTTCCCGAAGGCACTCCTGATATCACCGTCAACGGCGCACTTACTGTTGGTGAAAATATTGGAGATCTAGGAGGGCTCTCTATTGCACTCAAGGCGTATGAGATCGCACTCGATGGAAAAGATGCGCCAATCATCGATGGCATGAATGGATACCAACGACTATTCCTTGCCTGGGCACAAGCCTGGCGTGGCAAAGTTCGCCCAGAAGAGATGCGCCGTCGCGTAGCAACTGACCCACACTCCCCTGCCGAATTTCGTTGCAACCAAATCGTGCGCAATATTCCAGCCTTCTATTCAACCTTTGGTGTTACCAAAGATGATGCCCTCTGGTTAGATGAGGATCAACGCGTTGCCATCTGGTAACGGCTTCAACTTTGAGATTTCACATGCGCCAGAAAAATCTCTGGCACGTGTTGGAACAATCTCAACGCCTCATGGTGATATCGCAACACCTGCCTTCATTCCAGTAGGAACAAAGGCGACGGTAAAGGCGGTCTTGCCGGAGACGATGAAAGAGCTCGGTGCACAAGCCCTGTTATCGAATGCGTATCACTTGTACCTACAGCCAGGTCCGGATGCTCTTGATGAAGCCGGTGGGCTAGCCCGCTTTATGAATTGGCCGGGGCCGACCTTTACCGATAGTGGTGGCTTTCAGGTTCTCTCCCTTGGTGTGGGCTTTAAGAAAGTCTTGGCCATGGATGCCCAGACTTTTAGATCCGATGATGTGATCGCTGGAAATAAAGAACGCCTTGCCCATGTCGATGATGAGGGCGTGACCTTTAAATCACATCTCGATGGCAGCATGCATCGCTTTACCCCCGAAGTTTCGATGCAAGTCCAACACAAAATCGGTGCCGACATCATCTTCGCCTTCGATGAATGCACAACGCTTCATAACACCCGCAAGTATCAGGAGAAGGCGTTAGAGCGCACCCGGCTCTGGGGTATTCGTTGCCTTGATGAGCACCAGAAATTGACTCTAGAACGCTCTGAGAAGCCATATCAGGCCCTTTATGGGGTAATTCAAGGCGCACAGTACGAAGATCTGCGTAAGAAGGCTGCAACAGATATGGCGGCGCTACGTTCTACCGATCCTGATTCGCCAATTGGCTTCGATGGATTTGGGTTAGGCGGCGCACTCGATAAGAAAACTCTGGGAACAATCCTTACTTGGATGAATGAGATCTTGCCGGCGCAAAAGCCGCGCCACTTACTGGGAATCGGCGCCCCGGAAGATCTCTTCGTCGGGGTCGAAAATGGCATCGATACCTTTGACTGTGTCTTGGCATCTCGCATTGCTCGCACCTCTGCCGTCTACACAATGGTCGGTCGCAATAATTTATCGAATGCCATAAACCGTCGTGCCTTTGAACCGATCGATGATGAATGTGATTGCTATACCTGCGCCAATTACACCAAGGCCTATCTACATCATGTCTTCCGCGGCAAAGAGATCATCGCGGCAACTCTTGCCACTATCCATAACGAGCGATTTATCGTCCGCCTTGTCGATCAGATGCGAGCTGCACTGATTTCGGGAGATTACTTTGAATTCAAAGAGCAATTTATGGGACGCTACAAGCACTTATCGGGACAAGCGCGAGATTAGTGCTGCTTACTTAGCGGCAAGGCGAGCTTCACGGCGTGCTCGCTGCTCTGCAGGATCTGGAACAGGAACTGCAGCAATAAGGCGACGTGTGTACTCGCTCTTTGGGTGCTGCAAGATCTGATCGCGATCGCCCACTTCAACAAGTTCACCGTTCTGCATTACTGCAATTCGGTGAGCCAAGATATCTACGACAGCTAAGTCGTGAGAGATGAAGAGGCAGGCAAAGTTGAGTTTGCCTTGAAGTTCCTGAAGCAGATCAAGGAATCGTGCCTGTACAGATACATCGAGAGCTGATGTTGGTTCATCTGCGATCAATAGATCTGGAGTCAGTGCGAGGGCGCGAGCAATACCTACACGCTGGCGTTGTCCACCAGAGAGTTCATGTGGGTAGCGGTTGCGGTAACTGCGTGGAAGTTCAACTTGATCAAGCAGATCTTCAACGCGGTGTGCAAGGTCTGCACCCTTTGCTTCTCCCGCCAAGAACAACGGCTCACCAATTGATTCACCAATTGGAAGACGTGGGTTCAGTGATGATGCTGGATCCTGGAAGACGATGCCGGTGTGGCGGCGAATTGCGCGGAGCTCTTTAGCCTTTGCATTACTGATGTCTTTGCCAACAATCTCAAGCTTTCCTGCCTTGATGGGAATCAAGCCGATTGAGGCGCGACCGATGGTGGTCTTACCTGAACCAGATTCTCCAACGAGACCAAGGATTTCACCTGGATAAATTTCAAGTGAGACGTTCTTAGCAGCAACAAACTCAGGGATACGACCGCGCTTTGGATATGCGATGGTGACGTTTTCGAGTTTAAGGACTGGGGCTGGCTTTGCGTTCTCGTTATATGGCAAGGCGCGACGTGCAGAAGAGCCCAGCTTTGGAACCGCTGCAAGAAGTTGCTGCGTATATGGATGTTGTGGGCGATTAAAGATCTGATCAGCGCTTCCGTGCTCAACGGTGAGGCCATCTTTCATTACAAGAATCTCATCAGCCATATCTGCAACAACGCCCATGTCGTGGGTGATAAGCAAGATCGCTGAATTGAGCTTATCTTTTAGGTTACGCATCAAATCGAGTACTTCAGCTTGGACTGTTACATCGAGCGCGGTTGTTGGCTCATCTGCAACCAAAAGTCCTGGATCACACGCGAGGGCTTGGGCGATCATCGCGCGCTGGCGCTGACCACCTGAAAGTTGGTGTGGGTACTTATCAATTGACGTTGCTGGATCTGGAATTTCGACCATTGTGATTAATTCAAGTGCACGTGCACGCGCCTCTTTTGGACCCATATCAAAGTGAGTACGAAGAGTTTCGATAATCTGGAAACCAATTGTGTAGACAGGGTTAAGGGCTGTCATTGGCTCTTGGAAAATATAGGCAACTTCTTTTCCACGGAACTTACGAAGAATTGAACCCTTCGCGCCCAACATTTCCTGACCCTTAACTTTTACGCTACCGCTCTGGCGAGCATTACTTGCAAGAAGTGTCATCAAACCCATTGCTGTTGTGGACTTACCTGAGCCGGACTCACCCACGATTGCAAGAACTTGGCCAGGGTTAACTTCAAAATTCATGTTAACCGCAGCTGGATACCAGATGCCATCAACCCAAAATTCGACGGTAAAGTCGTGGACCTTAAGTACTGGCTCGCTCATCGGAGAACCTTTCGTGAGAGACTACTTGTATGAGTAATTCTGAGATGTACCGTCCGAGAAGTAGTTACTTCTTTGCTGGTGCTATCTATATTCTCTGCGCTGGACTTGTTGGCCAAAGCTTCTTCACCGAAACTTCCGAAGGAATCGCAACCACGATCGCGTGGTGCTCGCTCGTTGCTTACGCTTTTCACTTGAGTTTTGTTCGCCCCAAGGTCACCTTCTTTGATGAAGGAATCACAATTACCAACCCGTTGAAAGAGATCACTGTCGGTTGGGGTGAAATCGAAGATATTAGCGCTCGATACTCGATGTATATCCAAGTAGGTGGCGAGAAGATTTACGCTTGGGCGGCTCAAGCCCCAGGCAGATATCACAGCAGAACTGTCCACGCCAGTGAAGTTCGTGGATTGAAGATCCCCGATCTTTACAACATGAGACCCGGTGAATCGCCTCGTACTCACTCTGGACAAGCTCTCGCTCTTGCTCGCATCCGCATGGAAGCTTTTCACGCCAGTGGCGGCAATACCAATAGAGGTCCGTGTAGTTACCGAACTGAATTTAATCGAAACGGTCTTACTACGCTGATTACTCTCTTTGTAATCGCTTGTGCGCTGAGTATCTTCTAAAACTGCACTAGTCATTTTTTGCTGCAATTCGTGCCTGAACCTTCGCGCGCTCTTTATCTTTCTTAGTCAGACGACGACGTTGACGTGGATCGAAGGCATCACGAAGTCCATCGCCAATGAAGTTAATGCAGAGTGCGATAGTAATAATGAGAAGACCTGGCCACCAGAAAAGCCAAGGGCGGATTGTAAATGAATCTTGGTATTGGCTAATCAGAGATCCCAGAGAAACATCTGGTGCAACAACACCAAAGCCCAAGAATGAGAGTGCAGTCTCAAGCAGGATCGCACCTGACATCAAGAGCGTAATCGAAACGATGATCACACCCACTGCGTTTGGAAGAATGTGCTTAAAGATAATGCGACGATCACTTGCGCCGGCAACTCGGGCTGCGTCAACGAATTCGAGCTCTCGAAGTTTCAGGAACTCTCCTCGAACAAGTCGCGAGAGTCCAACCCAAGCAAATAGCCCTAGGTAGAAAGCAAGGAATCCGACACCGAGGTTACCGAAGTGATAACCAACTACTGAACCAATAATGATTGTTGGGATCGTGATGATGAAATCGGTAAAGCGCATCAGCACTGAATCAACCCAACCACGGAAGTAGCCAGAGATTGCACCGATGATGATTCCGATAGTTCCACCGAGAAGACCGATAACTGATGCTACATAGAGAGAGCGCTGTGCACCTCTCATGACCATTGCAAAGTAATCTTTACCAATGTCATCTTGGCCGAATGGATGCCGTCCAAGTCCCATGCCGGTTCCATCGATAAATGAGGGAACTACATCTAACGTTGGGCATCCGACAATTCCTTCAGGACATCCCTCAGTGCGAAGATCAAGAAGCTCGTCATATCCAAACCTCCACCAACCTGGGATTCGAATCGGACCAATCTTTGTGTCAAGGGCTGTAAAGACCGCGATGATAAGGAAGCTGAGTACGAATACAGATGTCATCGCACCTTTGTGGCGCACAAAGCGGCTACGAACAATCTGACCTTGGCTTAGGCCTTCAGTCTCTTTATTCATAATGGCTTGTTCGCCTGTAGTAATTGACTCTTCTTTATCTCGCTTACGCTTTAACATTATTTACCTCCTGCGCCGGCACGAATACGTGGATCCAGCGCTGAGTAGAGAAGATCGGCGACAAGGTTGGCCGATACAGCCATAAATCCGGTGAGCAAGAAGACGCCCATCAGAAGATTGAGGTCAAAGGAGTTGATGGCAGCGTAAAAAAGCGTACCCATTCCGAGCCAGCCAAAGATGCGTTCGGTAATGATTGCACCACCAATAATAGATGCAAAGTCAACGACCATGATTGTTGCAATTGGAATCATGGTGTTTCTAAATGCATGGCGCATGATTACCGTGCGTTCTGTAAGTCCCTTTGCACGCGCCGTCCGAATATAATCCTGATTAAGAACTTCAAGAAGTGTTCCACGCGAGAAGCGAACATAACCAGCAAATGAGATAAGAAGTAGTGCCAAAGTAGGCAAGAACATATGGACAAGAGCATCGAGCAAGCTCATCCAGAAGTTACCTGGCTCTAACAATGCATTTACTTGGCCGATTGTTGGGATCGGGCGGAAATAGACCGCATCGGACTCCATATATGGCTTCCAGGTCTGCATCAACTTATCGACGACTACAAGGAATCCCATGATGAAAATTGAGAGGACCGATGTACGAATAATTGGCCCGCGATCGATCTTTGAGAACTTGAGGGAGACTAGAACAGCAAAGGCAAGTGAGACGATAACAATAAGTGGATAGATAAGGATCTTTGCATCACGTTCAAAGAGCCACTGAACAGGGTAGTAAGCAACGACTGTAAAAGCGGCCATTGTGAGTGCAGATCTGAGTGCGGCCTTATTCGAAATTCCGGTAGAGAGTTGAGTGACTCCGAAGGCCACACCTACCGAGAGGATTCCAATCACGATCGGGCCAAGAGATGGGTTGGCAAACCAACCGGTAACGCTTAGGAAGGAAAGGAGTGCAAAGTTTGCGAGAAAGACGCCACCGAAAATCATGAGGACTCGTTTTCGAGTACCGCTAATGATCGCCGACCAGAAGACACCACTGGCCACACTCAGCCCAATCAACCACTGTGGTGAAATAGTCGGTTCACTGAGGAATGTATTGAACTGAATTGCGAGGTACTCCTTGAGAAGAACTGCAACCCAGAAAATTGGAAGCGAGAAGAGAAGGAAGGAGATAAAGGTCATTGCGTAGTCAAAACGTGAGTATTGACGCAACGCGGTGACGATTCCGATTGAGATACCGAGAATGATCGCAATAATTGTTGCTGCTGTAACAAGTCGAAGTGTGATTGGTAGTGCCACGAGAATTTCTTCGATGACGGGCTTCGAGGTGCGGGTTAATCCAAAATCTGGGTTGCCGATAAAGATTCCCAGAACGCCGCGTAACCATAGGAAGTAGCGCAGAGGTGGCGGCACATCTAATTGAAGGTCGCGGGTGAGCGCGAGAATCTGTTGCTTTGCGTTAATTTCTTTACTTAGGCGTAGCTCGCCAAGTGGATCGCCTGAGATTGCAGCCAAGTTATACAGAATAAAGCTTGAACCAAAGAGAATGACGAAAAGAACGCCCAGGCGACGTGAGATGTAAGCGATCACTTTTCAAAACACCTTTCACTTGCCTGTCGAAGTAAATACCTGCTAGAAGCCATCGGAATTGTATCCGAAAGAACAAGAAAGAGTGGCATCCAGATTGCTCCGGATGCCACCCCTCCTTAACTTATTTATTCACAAAATAACTTCTCAATTGGAGAATTAGTTTGTGAATGACCAATCCCATAGGTTCCAAACTAGGTTTGGAGAGAATGGTGATGGTGCAACGCCTTGCAACTTAGCGTTTACACCGTTAGCTGATGGGTGCTGGAAGACAGGAAGCGTTACCGCATCCTTGATCAACTCTGCATCAACTTGTGCGAAAAGATCTGCGATCTGTGCTGGAGTCTTTGGTGAAGCACCAAGCTCCTTGTAGATCTTGTCGATTTTTTCATTTGAGTAACCCTGAGCATTTGCTTGAGTCTCGTATGTTCCAACGTTTCCTGACTGGAATGCAGCGCTCTTTACCCAAGCAAAGAATGCAGCGTCATACTTTGGATCCTCAAGGAATGAAGACCAGCCTGATGTAGGTGTTACATCTACATCAAAGCCTGCCTTCGCCCATTCAGCCTTTGCAAGTGCTGCCTGAGCAACACGACGTGCGTTAGATGGCTGTCCGAAGAGAAGCTTGATCTTTACAGATCCGCTACCAGCTGCTGCATCAGGGAAGTGCTTCTTCACCAATGCAAGTGCTGATGCTGTACGTGATGCTTGTGTACCAGCTGTGAACTTAGAGACACCTGACTTAGCAATGATCTGCTTGTAGCTTGGCTCTGAGTTAAAGACCATCAATGAGTTCATCAACTCTGACTTAGCGTTGATTGGCTTGATGATCTTTGCCATGATCTCTTCGCGTGGGTATGCAAGGAGGAAGGCTGTACGTAGATCCTTTGCCTTCTGTGACATTCCAGCGAATGGACCGTTGTAAGGAGCTGTTGTTCCGTATGCAGGACCAACGCGTAGATCGAGGTGCTCGTAAACAGCCTGATCTCCACCGATTACCTTAACTGCTGGTGCCATTGCCTTAAGTTGTGCAACAGCATCTGCTGTTGGCTGACCGGCATAGATATCAACTTCGCCGTTCTTAAGTGCCTGTGCAGCAGCTGTTCCGTCACCGATAACCTTAAATACAACGCGCTCAAGGGCCTTAACCTTTGGACCTGAGTTGTACTTAGGGTTGCGGACCATTACAACTGAACCATTAGGAACAGCTGACTTAACCATGAATGGTCCGTTACCAACTAGAAGAAGTGGGTTGGTTGAGGCGTTTACAGTGTTGATCTTGTAATCCTGTGACCAGATCTTTCCGATCTTCTTTAGTGTTGCTGTGTTGTATGTATCGAATGCCTTATAGAAGCGCTCTTTAGCTGCGATGTTCTCTGCAACTGTTCCGAGCTTTGTCTTTCCTTCTGCCATCAAGATCATTGTGTGAACTGGTGATGGGCCAGGTGAAAGTAGGCGCCAGTCTGGAACCTGTGCTTGGTATTCAATAGTTACAGACATCTTGTCTGGAGAAAGAATTGGAAGACCAACGACGTTCTGCTCGTAAAGTCCACCGTAACCAAGTGAGTCAAACGCTGGAGCCACATTTGCATCGCTTGGATCTCCAAGACCTGCAATCTGTGAGTATGTTCCAGCTGAAGTGACGTGTGAGAGAAGCAGATCGATACCGTTGATAGGTGTTCCATCTGACCAGACACGACCCTTATTGACTGTGTACTGAACCTTGAAAGGCTTCTTGCTGACAATCTTGTAGGTACCGAATGCGGTGTTATCTACAAGTGTTGCCTTGTTGTTGTAATAGGTGAAGCCGATACCTGAAAGGTATGCAACGTCAGTGTTGAATGTGAGGTTCATGTTTGACACGCTTGGGTTCAAGCCTGTCAAAGCATTACTTTGTACGATTTGTACCGTGGTCTTTCCTGCTGCATTAGCCGGGCTAAGCAGACCGAAAGCAAGACCTGCCGTTGCGGCTGTAGCAATTGCTACGCGCGCGAGACGGTTTAGCTTCATATTTCCTCCTAGAGGGGTTAATAGATAGATGTGAAGAGTCGACCTGCCTCACAGCAATCTTTGGGTGGGCAAAGTCTGCCGTAGCCGTCAGTAATAGGCAATTGGCCCAGATAACGATTAGGCCACGATTAGGCGTGTTCGGCCCTCGTGCAATCTGCGGCCCAAAAATCAAGGGGTGATTTATGGAGCAGAACCAGCAGCGCCCGCTGCACCCGCTGCACCCGCTGCGCGGGCCTTATCAATGGCCTCGGTGGTCAGCACTCTGATCGCATAGAGAAAGAGCAGAAAGCCCAAAGCTGCGCCGACAAAGTAGACAGATCGGAATGCCATCTCGCGCCCAAAGGGGTCTTCAAGAAGGGAGACCAATCCTCCGCCGAGCAGTGTTCCAATCGGAATAGTTCCCCAGGCAAAGAATCGATAAACGCTATTCACGCGGCCTAATAAATTTGTCGGAATCAAACTTTGTCGAAGAGAAACGGTAACAACATTCCAAAGGACTGCGGTGAATGTCTCGATCACAACGAGAACCCAGACGATGTACCACTGCGATGTAAAGCCGATTAACAAAGTTGAAAGTGGCATTACAAAGAGAGCTAGCGCCAGTGAACGTCCACTTCCAATCTTTTCGGAAACTTTGGGACCGAGCAAACCGCCCGCGATTCCTCCTATAGCACCAGCGGTTCCAAGGATTGCAAAGATAAAGACAGTCGTATCAAGAACTTCTTGTGCAAAGAGAATAAAGACTGCGCCAGTAAGTGAGGCAATTCCATTAAGTAATCCCAAGATGATTGCCATTGGACGCAGCAACGTATGGCTCCATAGCCAAGAAAATCCTTCTTTTATCTCGGCCCGAAAATTCAATGGCTCTGTTTTTTTCTCTGGAGAAAAACTCTTCACCGTCGGTTTCATACTCGCAATCAACGCCGCTGCAATAAAGAAGGTTGCCGCATCGACGAAGAATGGGAGAAATATTGCAATCGCGATAATAAAACTTCCAAGTGGTGGACCGATAAATGAATTGGTAAGAGATTCAGCCGACCACATGCGGCCGTTAGCTTTCTCTAGATCTTTATCCTCGACAACTGCTGGCATCAAAGTTTGCGCGCTGTTATCTCGCAAGACTTCGGCTAGACCGAAGAGAAATGCTGTTACCAAGATAACTGAATAGAGCATGTAATTAGTTTCTAGTTCAGTGAGCGAAGTTAACTCGTTGAGCGAGGGAAGAGAGTCCCTTTCGAGATAGACAAAGACTCCGACGGCAATAGTGAGTAATCCGCGTGCACTATCCATCGCAACAATAATTTTTTTGCGGTTGAAACGATCGGTAATTACTCCAGCATGCAGAGTGAAAATCAGCCATGGCAAACGAGAAACAACGGCTGATAGCGCAATCAATAAAGGGGATCTCGTTACTGCAGAAGCCAGCCATGGGTATGCGATTGAGACAATTCCGTCCCCTAAGTTTGAGATCGTTGTCGCACTCCAGAGCTTCCAGTACGAAGCCCCGAGCTTATTTTTTACCTTCGATGACTTCACTGTGGTCCCCTTGGCTCGTCTGGTTACCTAAACGGTAAATAAAACTAAATGCAGACACTGAGATCAGAGTAGTTGCGATGCCGCCGATGATCAAAGGTAAACGCAGGCCGCTCTGGGCGATTACTCCACCGATGAATGCGCCAATTGGCATGACTCCCCAGACGAAGGTACGTCTTGCCCCGTGGATACGTCCATATAACTTGGATGGAATAAGTACTTGATAACACGACATCAACAAGATGTTCCAGTTGGTGATCGTGAAGGATGAGATAAATCCGATGGCTCCAAAGATCCAATAATTGGGAGCAAAACCTTGAAAGAGAACTGTTATCGATGAGATGAATACAGCTACGGCGAGAACAGCGCCGCGCCCAAACTTCTTTGACAAGGTTGCAGTGAGGATTCCACCTAGGACTGCACCAGAACCAGCGCCGGCCATAAGGACGCCGAAGTACTGAGTGGGAAGATCGAGCGTCTCTGTAATAAAGAGAATGAGCGTTGATGTAGAGAGCGAATAGAAGAATCCGAGAGATGTCGTAGTCGCAACCAAACGCCTTAAAGGTCTGTCATTCCAGAGATAGTTAAGACCAAATTTGATATCACCTATAAATGATTTCTGCTCAGTCTCGCTGACCGTAGCCGAGGAACCATGTGAGATCAGATGAGCCGGAATCATGAATACGAAGATGGCTGCGATTAGAAATCCAAGGCTATTAAGAACAAATGGCAGCACAATGGCGGTGGCGTAAAGGAATCCACTCAGTGGTGCACCAATGAAGTTCTGAATCACTGTCTCTGCAATATTCAGCCGCGAATTGGCCTTCTCGAAATTCTTCTTCTCAAGAATTACTGGGATGAGTGATTGCGCCGCTGTATCTGCTGCAACCTCACATGTTCCGATGATAAATGTTGCCAAAAGCAGCCAATAAATTGTGATGTGATCTGTTGAGATCGCCAGTGCAACAAGTCCTGCGACAATAAAGCGAATTGAGTTGGTGAGAGTGACTAGGAGTCTCTTATCTGTGCGATCAACGATCAGGCCGATCGGAATCGCAAAGAGAAGCCAAGGCAACATCACAAATGCGCTGAGCAGTGAAATCAGTACAGGATCTTTTGTAAGCGAAATTGCGAGCAACGGGGCTGCGACAGCGAGAAGTCCATCAGAAAGGTTGCTGATAACGCTTGCGCTAAAGAGTCGATTAAACGCTGGACCTAACTTTTCAGACATCTACCTGAGTACCCACAGGATTCCAGCCACCAGGAATCATCTCTTGAGCCTCTTCAGGTCCCCACGTTCCCTCGAAATATGGATGTACGCGATCAGGTGACTTTAAAACTTCATCAAGAATCTTCCATGAATGCAAGACCGCATCAATGCGAGTAAATCTAAAGTGATCACCAAGCATTGCAGCTCGCAATAGGCGCTCATACGGACCTTGGCGATCGCCAAACTCAGTAACGAACTCCACGGTGAGATCGATTTCCTCTGTCGTTAACTTTGTTCCAGGCTTTTTAGCCAATAATGAAATATCTACACCATCTTTAGCGCCGAGACGGAAGCGAACCGCATTGGGATTGCCGCGACCAAATAGCTCACGCGGTGGCTTTTTGAATTCCACAAGAACTTCCAAAACAGTCTCTGGCATCTTCTTACCGGTGCGCATATAGATAGGTACGCCAGCCCAACGCCAATTATCAATAAAGACCTTCATTGCAACAAAGGTCTCAGTATCTGAATTTTCAGCAACGCCTTCTTCATCCAAATAACCTACGTACTGACCACGAATTACATCATCAGCCTTGATGTCACGAATTGCCGAGAGGACCTTGATCTTTTCGTTCTGCATATCTTCTGAACTAATGCTGATCGGTGGCTCCATCGTGAGCATCGTTAACACCTGCAAAATGTGATTCTGTAATACATCTCGCGTTGCGCCCACGCCGTCATAGAACTTTCCGCGGCCTTCGATGCCGAATTTTTCCGCCATGGTGATCTGGATATTCGAAACGTAATTTCGATTCCAGACTGGTTCAAAGAGAGTGTTTGCAAAGCGAAAAACCAAGAGATCTTCAACCGCTTCTTTTCCAAGGTAGTGATCGATGCGGTAGATCTGATCTTCAGGCAATACCTGTTTGAGTTCGCTATCAAGCTGGATCGCAGATTCGAGATCACGGCCAAAAGGTTTTTCAACTACAACGCGTGCCTTTTTGGTGATTCCCACCTTTGCCAAACCCTGTGTGATCTTTGCGAAATGCTCTGGTGCAATAGCCAGATAAATAACTGGTAATTTGAAATCCTTGATGAGATCAGCCAGCTTTACAAATGTCTCCGGATCTTCATAATCGCCAACCAGTAACTGCATCTCATTAAGTACCTTGCTAAGAACCTTCTCATCAGCCTCTGGCTTGCGCGCACGAATGGCCGCCTCAACATTTGAGCGAAATACATCTTGGGTCCACTTTGAAGATGCCACGCCAAAGATCTTTACATCGAGCTCATTCAGTTCTTCGAGATCGTAGAGGGCAGGAAATAATTTCTTCTTCGCTAAATCTCCGGTCGCGCCAAAGAGAACTAAAGCATCAGCCTTCATTTACTTACGCTTTCGGTTTTTCATTGTGGCCGCCGAACTTGTAACGCATTGCGCTCAAGACTCGGTTAGCAAATTCATCATTATTTCGTGATGCAAAACGTGCATAGAGTGAAGCACTTAATACATGTGCAGGAATTCCTGCCTCAATTGCGGCCTGGACAGTCCAACGTCCTTCACCACTATCGCTGACTTGTGTTGAATATTCGGTGAGTTCTTCAGATTCAACGAGTGCTTGTGCGGTGAGATCTAGTAGCCATGACGCAACAACTGATCCACGGCGCCAAACTTCTGTTATTGCTGGAATGTCTAGATCGTAGGCAGGTGTCATCTCATCGGCTGCCTCAAAGATTGCAAGGCCTTCTGCAAAAGCCGCCATCATGCCGTACTCAATTCCTTTATGAATCATCTTTACAAAGTGGCCAGAACCAACTGGACCACAGTGCAGATAACCGTATTCGGCTTGTGCGGGTTCGCCTGTGCGACCTGGTGTGCGATCTGCAGATTGAACGCCTGGGCAGAGCGCTTTAAAAATTGGATCTAGAGATGCAACGACTCTTTCATCTCCACCGATCATCAATGAATATCCGCGCTCAAGGCCGTAGACGCCTCCTGATGTTCCAACGTCTACGAAGTTAATGCCTTTTTCCGCCAAGAGCGCTGCATTCTTAAGATCATTTTTATAATAACTATTTCCACCATCGATAATGGTGTCGCCCTTTTCAAGATGCTCAGCCATTGCTGCGATTGTTGAATCTGTAACGCTGGCTGGAACCATAATCCAAATCGTGCGAGGTGATGTGAGCTTTGCTGCCATATCTGCCATATCCGATGTTGCGATGGCACCTTCTGCGGCAAGGCTTGTGACAGCATCTGCGCTGAGGTCATAGACGGCTGAGGTAATTCCGTGACGAGAGAGGCGGCGGACAATATTGGCGCCCATTCTGCCGAGTCCAACCATTCCAAAGTTTACGTTTTGGCTCATAACCTCATACCCTCTTTCGAAATTACATGTGAAGTCTATTCTAATTACTCAGTAAAAAATGCATCCGTATCAACGATCAGACGCGTGTGATCTGCCGCCCTGACATAACTAGCCGGTATTGAGAGATCCCCCTCAATGATTTTGGTGACTGCCTCTGCCTTTGAAGCACCTGCAGCAATTATCCAGACCAAAGTTGATGTATTGATCATCGACATCGTAAATGTTGCACGAACCGCAGGTGGTTTTGGTGAATCAGTAATCGCGATAACTTTTTCTAAGCGATCAATGTGTGCTGCGCCTGGAAAGAGGGACGCGACATGTCCATCCGGGCCAAGACCCAGAATCGTTAAATCCATAAAATTTTCACCAAGTTGGGCAAGATAGTCATCAACTGCGAGATCAATATTTTCAACTTCATCGCTTGCGCGAAGAGTATGGATGAATACATTCCGGTTTGTTACCGCGCTATGGAATGGCGCAGAATTTTGTTCACTACTTGTGCGTTCAACAAATCGCTCATCACTCCACCAAATATGGAGTCCTTGATACATCTCTGGATTGGCATTCAAATGAGCAACGAGCGCTCGATTGAGATCTGTGCCTAATGTGCCCCCGGTGAGAGCAAGGTGGAAAACTCCGTTGATGCGAAGACCAGTTTCAACAACCTCCAAAAGTTGGGTTGTAATTTCACGGAGCAACTCAGGCTGGTCAGCATAAAGAGTCAGGTCTAGATCGTCATCAAAATCGTCTAAAGATTCCAGTTCATCCGACATGGGCTAAGTATCCCATGGCCTGGGTTGCTCCTAGATCGAGATTAGTCCCAACTCTTTCGCCTTTTCCACAGCCTGCTCTCGCCCATCTACCCCCAATTTTCTGTAAATACTTTTGAGGTGAGTCTTCATCGTATTGTGAGAAATGTGGAGTGAGGCACCAATTGAAGTAATCGGTTTGCCTGATTCAAGATGTCGAACGATTTCAATCTCTCGTTTAGTGAGCTCTGGCTTTGCATTTGCGGCTGCATTGATTTCTTGCATTCTCTTCACTGCTCCTCGGGCAATCTCCTCATGATAGAAAGTTGGGGTTTCAGCAGAAATACGTATGTAAATCGGAAAGAACACAACTTCGCGTAGGAAAGTTTCTTTAGCCCCAACATCTGAACCGAGTTTGAGCGCCTGCCTTATCAATTCCCTAGCCTCATCACTTTCCGCACCAGCAAGAATCGCCTTAGTGATTAGCTTGTAGAGCTTTTCGCGTGGAGTGCGATCGGGTAATGAAAGTGCACCTGGCTCAGCCCAAGGTTTATCCTCTAAATCGAGAATATGGAGACGGGCATTCTCAACCAAGCGCCCCTGAAGTGCGGTCTCAATAAGAATTTTCATTCGATCAAGATCTTTCATCAAAAGGCGAATGAATAACTCTGATCGATCCACTATAGCCTTGAGATTATTTGGAAATTGAATTGATGCAAGAACACTATGACTTCGCTTAAGCTCTTCCAGCGCTATATCTAACCGTCCCTTAATTGCCATATCATTTGCGATGTATGAGTTCGCTAGAAAATGCCAAACCCACTGCTTACTTTGAAGTGATGACTCAGCAAGAATATTGAACTCAGCCAGAGCCTGTTCATGCTCAGTTGACTCGTATAAAGATCTGGCACTTACATAATGAACATCATGTGGCGAGTGGACTGATGTAAGCCCTATTTTCTGGGAGAGTGAGAGCGCCATTCTTGATTTATTTTGTGCGACATTGTAAAAACCTTGTAAATATGAAGCCATCGCACTTATAGCTAATTGGTGAATGTGCCCAAGATTGCTAAATCTTTGCTCCAGTAGAGATTGTGCCTTCTTATCGACCTCTTCTAATCTTTCAAGGTCATCGACAATAAAGTGGAATGCTGCCAACCGTCGGAGAGCAAAAAGCGTATCCGTGAAATCCGTATCTGCTGCTAATTCATCGGATTGAATTGCAAGCTCAACATTTGCCTTAAGGCTTTCAAATCTCGCGAATGCAAAGTCTGTTGCAACTTCAATGAGTGCTGTATAGCGCTCCATAAAAGCAACAAGACTTGTTCCTTGTGACTGCAATCGCATCGAAGCCAACATGGCTTCTACCTTTGCGTAATCTAGGTTTGCCAAATGGCCTGCAATTTCAACTGTCTGACGCTTGAGTTGACCCTCAACAGATTCATCGCCAGCAAACTTTGACCACCGCAGGAGTTGATTACCGCGACCAGTTACGGCATATATACGAGCGCCATCTCTAAACAACTTCTCAAATCGCTGGAAGTCGCGGGCTAGATAAGCGTGTTCAAGAGCGAGAGTTGGCTCTAATTCAATCTCGAAAAAATTAGAGGCAATCGCATGAGTCTGACTACAGAGAACTTGGTCAAGTGAATATTCCTGATAGAGGGACTCTCGAATCAGAGTATGAATTTGGTAACGAGGTTCTTTCCCTACTGTCTTAACTAAAATTGAACCTTCGGCTGCAAGTTGATCTAATTCAGCAATTCGACTTTGATTTTGGTGTAGGGAGAAAGCCAATTCAGGCGAAAAATCTTTGACTACAGAGAGTGGAAGCAGAAGGCCTTTCTCCCTTTCAGAAAGGCCCTTAACAAATTCATTAACGATAAATCGCAAAGGCTCAATAGATGTTGAAATCTCCTCAGCGGAAGTATTAAATTTTGTTCCTTTCGACAATCCACGTGCAATAAGTTGAACTGCAGCAGGCCAACCCTGGGCACTCTGCATAATCTCGCTTTGTTCACGTGAAAGTGGAGAAAGATTATGAATTTCTGCAATCAACTCGACTTCTTCTGGTGTCATTCGTAGCTCGGAAGGTCCAATTATTTGAAGATTGCCTGCTGGTGCTAGATCTGCAGCCGAGGCTTCTGGTGAGTTTCTGCGTATTTGCATAAGATGCAGATTTCTTGGCAGCGATCGAATCATCTGATTTGCAATCGCAAAATCTTCAGCTGCTGCAGTCCGACGATTATCTACGATAAAGATAAACTCACCTTTCTGCAAAGATAGTTCGTTGCTAAACCGAATAATTAACTCCATCGGAGCCATGTCTGGTTCTGCTTCGTACCAAGATGCAAATCCTGGAATCACATTACGAACAGATTGAATTACATGGGCATTGAATTTCGATGCTGAATCCTCATCAACCATCGTGTACCAAAAAGTACGATCTGAATACTGCTCGGCAATTTCTGTTGCAAGAGAAGTTTTGCCATAGCCAATTGGCCCCGTAATCAAAGTTGTACCGGGTGCTTTCACGTCGATCTTTTCGACCAAGTGGCGGCGGGCAAGAAAATTTGCTGGCAAGAGTGGCGGCAAGGTGCGAGACAAGGTCACCCCGGTGATCACTCCTGAATTGGTGAGATCACCCTCGTCTCTCTTTTTTGCCTTCGAAGCCACACCTAAGGGTGACTTAAATGGTGGGGTGAGGGAAGATCAGGGTGAGCGTTTTAGGGGTGAGACGAGGGTGATTTATAGAGCGGCAAATGCGTCGTCAAGAACCCCAAGGGCCTCAACGAGTAGGTCGTCGCTGATTACCAACGGCGGCAAGAAGCGGATGACGTTGCCGTAGGTTCCAGCAGTCAAAATGAGAACGCCTTTAGCTTGGCAATACTTAATGACGCTAGCCATCGCAGCAGGATTTGGATCTTTACTTCCTGCAACAACAATTTCGATAGCCTGCATTGCACCACGTCCGCGAACATCACCGATGACTGGATACTTTGCAGCCATAGCAGTGAGACGTTCGTTAAGAATCTTTCCAATCTGGCGTGCGCGTTCTACTAGTTTCTCTTCGCGAATGGCCTCCATTGCACCAAGTGCTGCCGCACATGCGATCGGGTTTCCACCGTAAGTTCCGCCTAAGCCGCCAACGTGCGATGAATCCATAATCTCTGCACGAGCTGTCACTGCAGCAAGTGGTAGTCCGCCAGCAATTCCCTTAGCGGTAACGATCATATCTGGCTCAACGTTTTCATCTTCTACGGCAAAGTAATTTCCAGTGCGAGCAAAACCAGTTTGAACTTCGTCAGCGATAAATACGATGCCGTTCGCTGTTGCATATTCACTCAAGCCAGGAAGGAATCCCTTCGGCGGCACAATGAATCCACCTTCACCTTGAATAGGTTCGATGATGATTGCCGCAACGTTCTTTGCGCCGATCTCTTTCTCAATCTTATGTGTGACATCTGCGAGCGCATCTGCAGTCATCGTTGAGACATCACCTGTCCAGCGATATGCATATGGCATCGGCATACGGTAAATCTCATTTGCAAAAGGTCCAAAGCCTTCTTTGTATGGCATGTTCTTTGCAGTGAGCGCCATAGTGAGGTTGGTGCGGCCGTGGTAGGCGTGCTCAAAAACAACTACAGCTGAACGCTTTGTGTAGTGTCGCGCAATTTTGATGGCATTTTCAACTGCCTCCGCACCGGAGTTTTGCAGAACTGATTTCTTTGCAAACTTTCCTGGCGTTAATTCATTAAGTGCTTCACAGACTTCGATATATCCTAGATAAGGAGCGGTGGTGAAGTTTGTATGAGTAAATGCTTGCGCTGCTTCGATAACTCGAGAGACTACGCGTGGATTGGCGTTTCCTACAGTGACTACGCCAATACCTGAACCGAGATCAATGATGCGATTGCCATCGAGATCTTCCATAATCGCACCTTCTGCGCGAGCAATAATGGATGGGTAGGCCATTCCAAGACCGGCAGATACTGCTTCTTTACGTCGCGCCAACGCCTGGGCAGATTTAGGGCCAGGAATCTCCGTCGCAATATGACGTGATTGCGGAAGCGGTTCGTGTGCGTGAGAAGTCATGGGTAAATCATAGAGCCTTGGAGAAAGTAGGGACGGCCGAGAAGTTAGGCTTAGCCACATGAGTTCAGGTGATCTTCGAAACATCGCGCCATTGCTTGACGCTTATCTCTCTTACTTCGAGCGCAAGCGAAGCCCATTTACGGTTCCAGGACATAAGCAGAATGCATCGCGCTTAGATGCTGGTTTAGGAGCCTTGGTTGATTCAGATGTTCCTCTCTTTGGAGGGCTCGATGAAATTAAGCTCACCAACAAAGTTCTCGCAAGAGCAGAGAAACTTGCCGCAGATTTCTGGGGCGCAGACTTTGCACGATTTTCAACTGGTGGATCCACTCACGCAAATCAGGCGTCAATTCTCGCACTCGGAAAACCTGGCGATAAAGTTGCAGTGAGCCGCACAGCGCACCGCTCTGTGTTGAGTGCGTTAGTACTTGCAGGCCTTGAACCGATCTGGCTCACACCAGAAATTAACAACGCAACAGGTATTCCTATCGGGATCCCAATCAGTGAATTAGAGCGAGTGCTTCCTGAAAAACCAATCGCGTTATTGCTCACTGAACCTGGTTATCTCGGAACTCTCTCAGATATTGGCGCACTGGTAACACTTGCACATTCACAATCTATGCCAGTCATCATTGATGCAGCGTGGGGCGGACACTTTGGTTTTCACAAAGACTTACCTGCTCATGCGCTGCAGATGGGTGCTGATGCTCTGATCACTAGCGTTCATAAGGCTCTTCCTGGATATAGCGCATCTGCGCTATTGCTGGCGCGCACAGAATTTTTAAGCGCAGAGCGCCTTGAGCAAAGTTTTGAGACTACTCACACCACTTCTCCTGCAGGCGCACCTCTTGCATCAATCGATGCAACCCGTGCACTTTTACAGACTCGCGGTGAGGAACTATTGGGTGAATTGCTGAGCAATGTTTCCCACTTTAAGGAGAAGGTTCAGTCAGAATTTTCACTACCGATATTTCTCAACGCTAGCGACTTACCTGCTGGGCGATTTGACCCTGCCAAGATAATTCTTCGAGCCAATCAGTTAGGTGCCTCAGGGGTTGCCATTGAAAATGCTTTGGGCGAACATGGAATTCGAGTCGAGATGGCTGATCAAGACACTGTCGTCTTCCTTGCAACTCTTGCCGATACACGCGCGGACTTTGATGAAGTTGCTGATTTACTCATAAAGATCGCTCGCTCCCAGCAAAGTACGCCACGTCCTAGTGCAACTGCGCTGAGCTGGTCAGTAGTTCCAACTGTTGGAATATCTATGCGCGATGCTTACTTTGCATCAACCGAGATGGTCTCTGCAGCAGATGCCATTGGGAGAGTAAGTGCAGATTTGATCGCACCGTATCCCCCAGGTGTTGCAGTTATTGCACCAGGTGAGATTTTGACTGAAAAGATTGTGCAAGGACTTTCTGCATCACAAAAAGCGGGCGTGCGTATTGCATATGCAACTGATCCAACCCTTGGAAAGTTTCGGGTTGTAGTTAAGTAATTGCGTGATTACTTCGTACGGTGAACTTTATGGTTAGCGGCCTGGGCTACTGGACGAATAACTAAAGAATCAACGTTGAAGTGCTCTGGGACTGTGACGCTCCATCTAATTGCTTCAGCAACATCTTCAGCCAATAGCGGCGCGGCAACGCCTTCATAGACTTTTGCAGCACGCTCTGCATCCCCGAAACGAATCTTTGCAAACTCTTCTGTCTTAACCATACCTGGTGCAATCTCTGTCACCCGGATTGGAAGACCATTGAGTTCAAGACGAAGTGTGCGAGCAAGTGAGGTTTCTGCATGCTTAGCAGCGACGTAACTTCCGCCATTTTCATAGGCAACGTGACCGGCCGTTGAAGAGATAATCACAATATGTCCGTGACCTAGTTTCTCCATTGCTGGGGTGAAAGCTTTCACCATGCGAACAGTTCCAACAACATTGAGATCGTAGGTCTTACTCCACACAGCTGGATCTGAATCTAAGACAGATGCTGCATCGAAAGCCCCACCTGCGTTATTGACGAGTATTGAGACTTTTCGATCGGATAAATCACTGACCAGTTGATCAACACTTTTTTGATCTGTAATGTCTAAGTGGTGTGCTGTGATTGCTTCATTTTCGGCAGCGAGTGCTTCAAGGCGATCCATGCGCCGTGAACATGCAATGACGTCATAGCCACTATCTGCTAAAGCGCGAGCAGTTGCAGCGCCTATTCCACTACTTGCCCCAGTGACGATTGCGCATTCGCGGTTACTCATACTGAAAACCCTAACACCTAGACCTTAAACCAGACCGTGGTACCTGCTGGAAGCATGAAGTCAGAGATTGGGGCGGATGAGTGAAGAATTTCCTTCGCTTCGAATTTATGCGGATATCCCCTGAAATTAATCATGCAGTGCCAGCCACCTGGACGAGAGAAGTGAAGCACTTCTTTATTCTTCGTCTCATGCCACATCAGCAGCTCTTCGCCCTGTAATTTCTTACGAAGTGCCAGTGCCTTGCGATAGATCTCTAGAGGTGATCCTGCTTTGCCATCTTGCAGTTCAACGTTTGTCTCCGCAAACCATGTTGGCTGAGGCAAGTGCGAACCACCGCTTCCAAATCCATACGAGGTACCGCTCTTAGCCCAAGGCAAAGGAACACGGCATCCATCGCGTCCCTTTTCGGTGTAAAGATTTCCAACATAGGCTGGGTCTTGAATCTGATCATGTGGAATATCTGTCACTTCATGTAGACCAAGCTCTTCACCTTGATACATGTAAGTACATCCAGGAAGTGCCAAGATAAACATGGTCGCAGCTAGCGCTGCACGAGTTCCTGCTTCCCGATCTAGAGGATGAGTTTTACCGTCTGCAAGAAGCCATTTCTTCTCGTCAACAATGGGATGTAATCCGTAGCGAGTTGCATGGCGGATCTTGTCGTGATTTGAAAGGACCCAAGTTGAAGATGAGTGGTTCTTATCTGCAATTTCTAGGGACTTCTTAACGGTATCTCGATAATCAGAAGGATCGAATTTGGCATCCAGGAATGCAAAGTTAAATGCCTGTCCTAATGTCTTTTCGCTCGCATATAAAGGCATGCGCTCGATCGGAACATTTGCCTCTGCCACTGCTACTCGTGGTGGGTCATACTCGTTAAAGACTTTGCGCCACTCTTTATAGACTTCAAAGAGTTCGGCGCGATCAAAGAAAACGCCCTTGCCATCAAGTTGAGGGTTTTCGTATCCGAGTGTTGGTTGACTGCGTAGGGGCTCTGAGAGATCTTTCTTCATGGCATGGGCAACATCTACACGGAAACCATCCACACCGCGATCAGCCCAGAAACGAAGTGTCTTAATGAAATCTGCTTCAACCTCTGGGTTATCCCAATTCAGATCAGGCTGTTCTGGTGCAAAGAGATGGCAGTACCACTGTCCCGGCTTTCCATCTTTTTCAGTAATTCGTGTCCACGCTGATGGTGCAAAGTGTGATGGCCAATCAGATGGAGGTAATTCTCCATTCTTACCTTTACCGTCACGGAAAATATAGCGTGCACGTTCTGGTGATCCTGGTTCAGAGTTGAGGGCATCAATAAACCACTGATGAAGATTGGAAGAGTGGTTAGGAACGATATCTACAAAGACTCGAATTCCCGCTTCGTGGAGAGCAGCGAGCATCTCATCGAAATCATCAAGTGTTCCAAGCTTTGGATCAACATTGCGATAGTCATCAACGTCATAGCCACCATCTGCCAGCGCGGATGGATAGAACGGACTCAGCCAGACTGCATCAAGTGAGAGAGACTTTAAATATGGAACTTGCGATGTGATGCCCTTGAGATCACCGATTCCATCGCCATTTGAATCCTTAAAACTGCGTGGGTAAATCTGATAGATCGCTGCCTGTCTCCACCAATTTGCATCTTTAGACAAGCTCATCGAAATCTAACCCCCAATAATTTCCACCAATACTATCTCGCTTTGAGTTGCAGAAGTCTAATTGCCGCTACCGCACTGTCATATCCCT
>JACCDY011354367.1_pt1 | contig 24963 bp, 19 predicted proteins | sample 7446391 | NCBI WGS metagenome assembly JACCDY01 (sample SAMN15323451, study PRJNA562643) | freshwater metagenome | isolation source: river surface water | place: USA:Blue River Watershed | collected 2017-08-18 | reverse complement strand
GTGAGGATCCGTGCCGCTATCGCCCCGATCCGAACGGCGGCTCCGCCCGCTCTTACATCAAGCAGATCGCATCCGGGCGCTTCGGCGTTTCGGCATACTACCTGGTCAATGCCGATGAGCTGGAGATCAAGATGGCGCAAGGTGCCAAGCCCGGTGAAGGCGGCCAGCTGCCGGGTCACAAGGTGAACGCGTTGATCGCCCGCCTGCGCAACACCCAGCCGGGCGTGCAGTTGATCTCACCGCCGCCGCACCACGACATCAATTCGGTCGAGGATCTGGCACAGCTGATCAACGACCTCAAGGAGGTGAATCCACAGGCGCGTATCACCGTGAAACTGGTGGCTGAAACCGGCGTTGGCACGGTGGCGGCTGGCGTCGCCAAGGCCTCGGCAGACAACATCCTGATTTCCGGTCATGACGGTGGCACCGGCGCCTCGCCCTTGTCATCGACCAAGCATGCCGGCTCGCCATGGGAGCTCGGGCTGTCCGAAGTGCAGCAGACGCTGTTGATCAACAACCTCCGCGACCGTGTCATCGTCCGCACCGACGGTGGTATCCGCAACGGCCGCGATGTGGTGATTGCCGCCATCCTTGGCGCCGAACAATTCAACTTCGGCACCACCGCGATGATCGCGATGGGTTGCGTTTACGTCCGCAAGTGCCACCTCAACACCTGCCCGGTCGGAGTTGCCACCACCGACCCGAAATTCCGCGCCAAGTTCAAGGGCACACCGGAAATGGTCATCAACTACTTCACCGCTGTCGCCGAGGAAGCGCGCCGCTACATGGCTGCAATCGGCGTGCGCACGGTCGATGAATTGATCGGGCGTCCGGAATTCCTCAAGCAACGCACCGTCCCCAATCATCCGAAAGCCAATACTCTGGAACTCGGACCTATTCTCAAGGATGTGGTTCCCGAGCTGGCGGAACGTCAGGGCGTCAGTCCTGATGCGATCTCGCGCAAGTGCGTCAAGGAGCGCAACGACGGGATTGCCAAGACGGCGCTCGACATCCGGATCCTCGCCGACCTGCAGCAGGCGCTGACTGGCACGGCCGCCGATTCCTCGCCGCACTACGGCGCTGGCGCGGTCAGCGAAAGCGTGCTAGAAGCGATTCGTCTGTTGCCCGATCGCCCGGCGCTGGAACTGAGCTACGAAGTGGTCAATACCGACCGCAACATCGGCACGCGTCTGTCGGGTCGCATTGCCCAGATTCACGGTGACCACGGATTGCCCGCAGGCTGCGTGAAGCTGCGGTTCAACGGCACTGCCGGTCAGTCGTTCGGTTGTTTCCTCGTCTCCGGTGTGCGTCTCGAACTCACCGGTGAGGCGAACGACTACGTCGGCAAGGGCATGGCTGGCGGTGACATCATCATCAAGGTGCCGGCGAACGTCGGGTTCACCGCATCGACCAACACGATCTGCGGCAATACCTGCCTGTATGGGGCTACCGGAGGATTCCTGTATGCCAACGGTCGTGCCGGCGAACGCTTTGCCGTCCGCAATTCCGGCGCTACGGCAGTGGTTGAAGGCGTCGGTGATCACGGTTGCGAATACATGACCAATGGCACCGTGGTCATCCTCGGCAAGACCGGGCGCAATTTCGGGGCCGGCATGTCCGGCGGCACCGCATTCGTCTATGATGTCGATGGCAAGTTCTTCTCGCGAGTGAACTCGGAGATGGTCGTGGCCCTGCCGGTCAAACGCCCGCAGGACATCGCCGATGTCCGTGCGCTCATCGAGAAGCATCATCAGGAGACCAACAGCAGTCAGGCCAAGGCCCTGCTCGACGACTGGGACGAAACCGTGCTCAAGCTGGTCCGTGTGATCGCCAAGGAACGTGCCGAACTCGAACAAGCCGAGGAGGAACACGAAGCCGCGACGATTCCAGGATTGGCGTGAGGTGATAAAGCTGAAAGTTGAAAGCTAAAAGCTGAAATCGGAGGGGGCTGGTCATCAGCTTTCCGGTCTTTATCACTGCGGATTTGTTTGCCTGAATGGCGCGGGCTGCCATGATGACCGTCATGAATGGCAGTCCAAACACGTCGCCCAAGCAGGCGAAAATCGTCATGTGGGTCATCTGGTTCGCGATCCTTCAGGGGCTGTTCATCATCCGGTTTTTTGCAGCACCCAAGGCGGTTGCTCCGGAAGAAGCGCTGCCTCTCGAGCTGACCGCGATTGCTTATGTCGGAATCACCGCAGCTGCCATCAGCATGATCATTCGTTGGGTGATCATTCCCAAGTTCACGGATTTCCAGTCGGGATTGTTCACCAAGTTGCAGTCGATTTTACCCCTCATGATCGTCGGGCTAGCCATGGCCGAGGGTTGCGGGATCCTTGGCATGTTCGCGATCCCAAGCACGCATGTCGACGAGCGCAACCTGTTGTTCGCGATCTCCGTCGCCTGCTTGATCCTGTCGGCACCGGTTTACCTACTGGCCAAGCCGGAGAAATCCCCGTTCCGTGAATCATGAGGCGGGTGACGATCTACACCGACGGCGCCTGCAAGGGCAACCCGGGGCCGGGTGCCTATGGCGCGGTGTTGCTCCATGGAGTGCACCGCAAGGAGATTGCGGCTGGATTCCGCATGACCACCAACAACCGGATGGAACTGCGGGCGGCCATCGCCGCTCTGGAATTGCTCAGCGAGCCGTGCCACGTCGAGTTGCACTCCGATTCGAAATACCTCGTCCAGGCGATCACCCAGCGCTGGATCGATGGCTGGCAGAAACGTGGCTGGCTGACGTCCGACAAGAAGCCGGTCAAGAACAAGGACCTCTGGCTGCGCTTGCTGGCTGCGATGCAGCCACACCGGATCGATTGGTCATGGGTCAAGGGACATGCCGGCAATCCCGAAAATGAACGCTGCGACGAACTGGCGAATCAGGCGGTCATTGCACCGGTCCTCGCTGAGGATACGGGTTTTGAAACCGGCAGCGCCGATTGATCAGATCAATCAAAGATGACCCACCGATTGCTCGGATAGACGCAGATTTCAAAGGTTCGACGGAAATCAATCGGGATTTCATTTCACGAGAAAAACCAATCCGTGAAATCCGTGTAATCTGTGGTTAAAAATGCATAAAACGAACCACGCCATCGAACTCGCAAGTAATCCGACTCACCGTTGGTTGCCGTCTGGCCCCCGCTCCATGATCGCTTCAAGGATCGACACCGTCACCTTCTTGGCCAGCCAGTCGTAGCCTTCCGCGGTGAAATGCACGTCGCCCTGCTTCGCTTGGATGGCGGGCAGCTTCTTCAAGGCATGGGCGTGCAGGTCGTTGATGAGGATGCCGTTTGCGGCCATCACTTCCTGCGCAATCTTGTTGTAGACCAGATCATCGCCGGATTTGCGCCCCGCCTCACCTTCGGGCACCGGCGTGGTGTTGCACCAGATGAGCGTGGCATCGGTTTTCTTGAGGATGGCCACAGCAGCTTCCAGATCCTTGCGGTATTGCTCGGGTGTGGCGGAGAGCGTGCCGTGCTCCTTGTCGCGATGCCCCTGATTATTCGATTGCGGGTTGCGGTAGCAGAGGTCCCACAATCCCCAATTGAAGTGGATGATGTCCCACTTCCCCTCACCCAGCCACTTCGGGAGATTCTCCACTCCGAAGCCCGCTGTTTGTCCGTTTCCCGGAATCCGATGCACGTTCGCCTTGCCCTTGAGTAGCTTGCGCACCGGCACGGTGTAGCCGATCGAGATCGAATCCCCGATCAAGAGCACCCGCGGCAGTGATGGATCATCCTGCGGATTGGCGAAGGCCTGTTTGAATTCCTTGCCTTCGTAAAGTTCGGCAGTGGAGGCCAAGGGGTCCGCCCCGCAGGTCAGCTGCATCGCCAGCCAGCACAGGAGTCCGCGGATCAGGTGGGTCATGGTCATGGGAACAAAAAAACAATCCGCCAAGCCACAGGGCAAGGCGGATCGTGGAAATCGGGGTAGTCCCGGGGATCAATGGGTCACGCGGGTGCGGCCGCTGCCGTAGACCACTCGCACGGAATCACCGATACCAAACGTTTCGCGTTCGGTGTGCTCCTGAGTGATCGCAACGATTTCTCCATCGTCCATGCGGATCGTCAGCTCGATGCCTTGGCGGTTCATCAAGCCTTGCTCGGCGGCACCACCGGCGGCTGCGCCGAGGCCTACACCCGCCAGGGTGGCCAAGGTGTTGCCAGTGCCGGCGCCCATCTGGTTGCCGACAATACCACCGGCCACACCGCCGATGACGGAACCGGCGGAGGATCCGCCTTGGAGTTTGACGAAACGGACGGACTCGACCACCCCGCGGCGGACGGTTTGGGTCTGACCCGCTTCACTGCGTGAATACGTGTCACCGGTCAGGTCCTGCGGAACGCAGGAAATCAGGGCCAGCGGCGCCAGTGCGATAACGAATAGAGATTTCATGACAGGGATAGGATGAATGGGGTTCTTCGATTGTAAAGTGGCATTCACAGCAGTAGGGACGGCAGCCATGGGGGAAATATTCAGAAAAAATTGCGGAATCCGGAATTTCCGCCCACCCGGGGCTTCTCCGGCCAGCCATCTTTGAAGTTGCCAAGCCCCCCGCCCTTTGCTCACCTCTCCACCGTTATGGCCAATCCGACCAACGTGCTCTCCAGCGGAATCGAAATCACCGGTTCCATCCGTTTCTCCAATGACATGATCATTGACGGCAAAATCGAAGGTGAGATCACCTCGGACAAGGGCCGCGTCACCATCGGTGAAAACGCCACCATCAAGGGCGACGTCACCGCCGGCGAAGTCAAGGTTTACGGCAAAATCGAGGGCAAGATCGTCTCGCAACGCTGCGAGCTGAAGAACAAGTCCAAGATCATCGGCGACATCAAGTCGAAGGTGTTCTCGATGGAGGAAGGTGCCGCCCTCTCCGGTCGCACCGAAATCGGTGGCTGATCACCGTAAGCGGTGGCTGATCACCGTTCAGCGGGTTTCCCACGATTCCTCGTCGTTTTCCGCCGACTTCGGTTCGAGGTGCGTGATCACCCTGCCTTCCGGTTCCAGAATTGCGGCAACCGCCGATTCGATTTCGGTCGCCAGCCGATGGGCCGAACGGATGCTGTGTGAATCGTCGACGACCAGGTGCAGCTCCACCCAGTGGATCATGCCCGAATAGCGGTAGCGGAAGTTGTGGTACGACATCCCACGCCCGCGGGTTTCCTGATCCAATAACTCGCGGATCCGGAGCTCCATTTGCGGGTTCGCCTCATCGAGCAGGCCGCTCATGCTTTCACGGAACAAGCCGTAGCCGGTCCGCAGGATGTTGCAGGCGGCCAGGATGGCGGCGATCGGGTCCCACCAGACCCAGTCGGTAAGGTAATACAACAAGAGTGCGACCAAGACCGCCGCGCTCGACCAGACGTCGGTCAACACATGCAGCCCGTTCGCCTTGAGCAAGGGCGAGTGATGGCGTTTACCGGCGGAAACCAGCGCCAAGCCGAGCACCAGATTGATCAAGGCCACGGCCCCGGTCAGGATCACCCCAAAGCCGAGATGCTCGATTTTGACTCCAGCCACCATTTGCACGATCGCCTGGTAAAAGATCAGCAAGGCCGCCACCGAGATCATCATCGCCTCGAAGCCCGCCGACAGGTAGCTCACCTTGTCGTGACCGTAGTGGTGACTGTCATCAGCCGGTTTGCGGGCCATCCGCAGCGCGTAGCTGCCGAAGCAGACGACCAGCACGTGGACCACGGATTCGGCGGCATCCGAATAGATGGCTGAGGACCCGGTGATGATCGCTGCGGTCACCTTGGCGACCAGCAGGACCACCGCCACCCCGAGCGACAGGTTCATAAGGCGGGTCTGCTGCTGGTGTGCGCTCACAGGCCGATTCTGCACAGTCCCGGGGCCATGACAATCTTGCTTCACCGGCACATCCGGGCTTGTCATTCTTCTGAAAACCGCGTTTGCCTACCGGTCCGGAACGCCAGCAGCCCCTGCCCAGCGCCGGATTTTCACCCCGCATTGCATGGATACCGTTCCCTTTTCCGAGCTTGGCCTGCCACAGCCCTTGCTCGCCGCCATCGAGAAACTCGGCTACGAGAGGCCCTCGCCGATTCAGGCGATGTCGATCCCACATGCCCTCGAAGGCCGGGATCTCGTCGGTCTATCGGCCACTGGATCCGGCAAGACCGCAGCCTTCGCCCTGCCTGCGCTTTCGCGCATCGATCTCGATCTCCACGAGCCGCAGGTGCTCATCCTCTGCCCGACCCGGGAACTGGCTGTGCAGGTCTGTGAGGAAGTCTACCGCCTCGGTTCGCAGATGAAAAAGCTCCATGCCGTGCCGGTCTACGGCGGTGCGCCGATGGACCGTCAGTTGCGCGCCTTGCGCGACGGTGTGCACCTCATCGTCGGCACCCCTGGCCGCCTGCTCGATCACTTGCGCCGCGGCAGCTTCGATCCGTCTTCGATTCGCATGGCCATCCTCGATGAAGCCGACCGCATGCTCGACATGGGCTTCAAGGACGAGATGGACGAGTTGCTCGCCGCCCTGCCGCCCGAGCGTCAGACCTTGTTCTTCTCGGCGACCATGAACCCCGGCGTCTCGCGCCTGATCAAGAGCTTTGGCAAGAACCCGGAACTCGTCGAAATCCAGCAGAAGGCCCGCACGGTTTCGACTGTCGACCAATCGTATTTCGAAGTCCGTCAGCGGTCCAAGGTCGAGGTGCTCTCGCGCATCCTCGACATGAACCCGCCGCGCCTCGGCATCATCTTTTGCAACACCAAGCGCTCGGTCGACGAGTGCACCGAAGACCTCATCCACCGCGGGTATGCTGCAGACCGTTTGCACGGTGACATCACCCAGCAGATGCGCGAGCGCGTGCTCAAGCGCTTCCGCGAAGGCGCGGTCGAACTGCTCGTCGCCACCGACGTCGCCGCCCGCGGATTGGACATCGACGAGATCGACATCGTCTTCAACTACGACCTGCCGACCGACCCCGAGGACTACGTCCACCGGATCGGGCGCACCGGCCGCGCCGGGCGCACCGGCAAGGCGGTGAGCTTCGTTTTCGGCCGCGACATCTACCGACTGCAGTCGATCGAACGCTACACACGCCAGGTGATCCGCCGCGAGCGCATCCCATCGGTCGAACAGGTCGAAGGTCGCCGGGCCGACCTGATTTTCGACGCCCTCAAGGAACGTTTGGAGAATGGGGAATTCGAAAGTTACCAGGAGCACATCGATCGCCTGCTGGAACAAGGTTACACCCCGACCGATATCGCCGGCGCCTTGGCGACCATGCTGCGTGAATCCAGCGGTCGTGAGGGTGAGATCATTCAGGAAGACCGCGAACCGGAACGTTCCGCTCGTGGTGAGCGCGCCGTGCGGATCAAGGATAGCCAGCCTGGCGTGCCCAAGCGGGAAAAATCCGAGCGTGCACCGCGTGAACGCGGACCGATCCCGACCGAAGTCGGCATGGCCCGCATGTTCATCTCGATGGGCAAGATGCACGGCGTCAGCCCGAAGGAAATCGTCGGCATGCTCTACGGCGAAGTCGGGCTGCCCAATGGCTCGCTGGGCAAGATCACCCTATTCCCCCGCCACTCACTGGTCGATGTACCGGAGGAATTCGCTCAGGAAGTCATCGAACGCACCCGCAAGGCGAAGCTGCGCGGCAAGCCGTTCAAGATGGATATTGATCGCGGACCAAAACAGGGCTGAGGCAATCACAGCAAAATGATCCTCTTGATGGTACGCGATGAACTTGGATTCATCCAGTCATCGCATATGCTGGAAGAACGATGCCAACATGGCATCGCAGGGGTCATGGCGGCAGAATGCCGCCACTCCGGAGTGGCGCTTTTCAAGCGCCATGGACTGGTGCTGCGGCATCCAGCCGCAGTCATCAAAGGATGATGCGTTCGCGGCAAAAATCGGAAACATTCACCGCATCTGCATCCACTCGTCGGTCGTGTAACGGCGTACGACGGCGGCTTCGATCCAATCCGTCGGCGGATCCAACTCCACTTCAGTCCACGACGGCGACAAGGCCGATGCCAGACGTTCGGCACGACGGCGGCTGGTTGGCTCATCACATGGCACCGCCACCGACCCTTGATGCAAAAATCCCTTGCGGCTGCGGCGCTGACCGGCACCGGCCAGTTTGATTCCTTCCGCATCGACGACGTCATGGCAAACCGGGTTGGCGAAGCAGGCAGCTGCTCCGGTCGATTCATCACCGCAGCTCAGTCGCACGCCCATCGACTCGAACGCCAGTGCCTTGGCGACGGCGGAATGAATGATCCGATAACTCTCGTTGGCATCCATCCGCTCACCCTGCGGGCCACGCGGCACGATCACGCTGTATGGCCAGTCATTCCGGTGATCCACCGTGCCGCCACCAGTCCAGCGACGGACCCACTGGAGGCCGGGAAAACTTTGCTTCGCAAGATCGAGTTCGCCGAAGTAGCCGACTGTTCCCCACTCGCCCTGCCACCGGTAAACGCGCAGCACGGGCAAGTCCGCGGTCTCCAGCAGCCACTCATCGACCGCCATCGACTCCGGCCCCGTCCGAGGTGTCGGATCCATCCACAGCTGGAGTGTCGTCAGCATGCCCATGGCTTCGCCGAGGGATGCCGCGAGATCAACTAAGAAATCATGCGCCAAATGGGTAGCGCCCTCTCGCCGAGAGGGCATCTTGCCGAACATGGCCGCAAATCCATGCCGTCTCGGCGAAACGGCGCTACCTTTACCCCCTTACGCCTTCTGCATGACGATCTGGTAATGGTAGAGGTCCGGATTCTTCTCATCCTGAGTCGTCACCATCAGTTTCTGCTCCTCACGGCTCTTGCGCTTGTAGAGGTGATCCTTCTCGTTGAGCTCATGGCCGGGGAAATACATCTGGGTGATCAACTCGACATAGCCGAGCTTGCTCACCTTGAAGTGGATGTGTGGCGGACGCATCCATCCATCCGCTGCCGGGTAAGTCCCAGGGAACACGGTCTTGAAGCGAAATCCGCCGTTCTTCCCGCTCGGCACGATGGCCCAGCCTTGGAAGTGTTCGTCCAGCGGTGCCTGATTCGGATCGTGCGGGTGACGGTAACGACCTGCCGCATTCGCCTGCCACAGATCGACAGTCGCATCGGCGATCGGCTCACCTTGCTCATCCAGGACTTGTCCGACGATCTCGATGATCCGTCCCTGGGCCACCCCGTCCTTGCCTTCGACCTTCGTCAGATCAAAGTCTTTGTCCTTCTGAGCAATGACGGGATAAAATGGCCCTTCGATTTCCTTTGGCGTCGGCGCCAATTGATTCTCAGCAGCTGCCGAACCAGCAGCCCCCAAACTGGCGGAGGTGCCGAGCACGAAGAATTGTCGACGATTGAGGTTCATGGAATGCCTGCCATAGCATGCTGTAAGGGGGGCAACAAGAAATGAATGGCCATAGGACCCATAGGACCCATGAAACTCACCTCATCCCTGTTTCGCCCAGGAATCCTTCAGTGCCACCGTGCGGTTGAAGACCGGCTTTTTCCCGGGCTGATGCTCCTTGAGGTCGGCGACGAAATAGCCGACGCGCTCGAATTGACAGGCGTATCCGGGATCCACTCCGCCAAGGGACGGCTCGATGTAGGCTTTCACGACTTCCAGTGACTCCGGGTTGAGCACGCTGAGGAAGCCACCCTCGGCGCCGTCCGGATCCTCGCAGGTGAACAAGCGGTCGTAGAGGCGAACTTCTGTTTCGACTGCAGTGGCCGCATCCACCCAGTGGATGGCGGCCTTGCACTTCACCCCTTCCGGTGCGTCCTGGCCAACCGTGCCCGGCAGCAGCTTCGCCCGCACCAGCGAAACGCGGCCGCTTGCATCCTTGTCGAATCCGGTGCACTGGATGATGTGACCACCGCGCAGACGCACGTAGCGGTCGGGCCCGAGACGGAAGAACTTGTTCGGTGGATCTTCCATGAAGTCGTCGCGTTCGATCCAGATTTCCGCAGAAATCGGCACCTCGCGCTCGCCCATCGCCGGGTCTTGCGGGTGGTTGGGGATCGTCGCGTTGGCCAGCGGTTCGTCGGCCCAATTCTCGATGACCACCTTGAGCGGGTCGAGCACGGCCATGCGGCGCGGTGCTTCGCGGTTGAGGAAATCGCGTACATCGAATTCGAGCAATGCCACATCGGTGGTGCCGCTGAACTTGGTGATGCCGATGCGTTTGCAGAAGTGGCGGATCGCAGCGGCCGGATAGCCACGGCGGCGCAGGCCGGAAATCGTCGGCAGGCGTGGGTCATCCCAGCCGCTGACATGCTTCTCCTGAACCAATTGCAGCAGCTTGCGCTTGCTCATCACCGTGTAGGTCAGATTCAGGCGCGCGAATTCGATCTGACGCGGTTTGCTCGGCACCGGGCAGTTGTCGATGAACCAATCGTAGAGCGGGCGGTGATTTTCGAACTCCAGCGTACACAGCGAATGGGTGATGTGCTCGAGCGCATCCTCCAAGGGATGCGCGAAGTCATACATCGGGTAAATGCACCAGGCGTCACCGGTATTGTGGTGCTCGGCGTGCATAATCCGGTAGAGCACCGGATCACGCATGTTCATGTTCGACGAACTCATGTCGATGCGGGCGCGCAGCACTTTTTCGCCATCCTTGAACTCACCCGCGCGCATGCGGGCGAACAAGTCGAGGTTCTCCTCGACCGAGCGATCCGCTCCGGCCGAACGGGTGCCCGGCGTGGTCACGTTGCCCCGCTTGGCGCGCATCTCCTCGACCGAATCGTCGTCGACGTAGGCCAGACCCTTCTTGATCAGCTCGACCGCGCAGTCGTGGAAGAACTCGAAGTAATCGCTGGCGAAATACAGGTCTTCCTTCCAATCGAAGCCCAGCCATTTGACGTCCGCCTTGATGCTTTCGACATATTCGACCTCCTCCTTGGACGGATTGGTGTCGTCGAAGCGCAGGTGGCACTTGGCGGCGACCGCCGCATGTTCCTGGGCCAGCCCGAAGTTCAGGCAGATCGATTTCGCGTGCCCGATGTGCAGGTAGCCGTTGGGCTCCGGAGGGAAGCGCGTGATCACCGTCGTGTGTTTACCACTGGCAAGGTCACCCGTGATGATTTCGCGGATGAAGTCGAGTTTGGTCGGGGCGTCGGACATGGGGAAAGGAGATGAGAGGAATCACAGAGTTGTAACCACGGATGAACACGGATTCACACGGATGATCAGAGAGTTATAGATGCATTCAGATGAGAAATTCCCCGCAACACTCTTCGTATCCGTGTCTATCCGCGTTCATCCGTGGTTCATTTTCCTTTTTTGATTATTATTTGGCCAGTTCCATGAGCAGGGCCTTGCTCATGCGGATGCCGGATTCGAAGTTCTCGATCGGGAAGTTTTCGTTGGGAGCGTGGATCTGGGCGTCGGAAAGCGCAAGACCGAGCAACAGGGTGTCCACCCCCAGGATGTCGCCGAACGTCTGGACGATCGGGATGCTGCCGCCTTCGCGGATGAGCACCGGTTCGGCACCAAAGGCCGCCCGCAGGGCCGACTGAGCCGCCTTGCCGTAAGTCGAGTGCGGATCGCAGAGGTAGGGCTTGCCACCGTGGCCTTCGATCACCTCGACGGTCACCCCCGGCGGACAATGGGCCTCAAGGTGGGTCTTGAGCAGTTCGTAAATCTCTTCCGGATCCTGATCGGGCACCAATCGACAAGAAAACTTGGCCATCGCCTCGGCCGGCAGAACGGTTTTGGACCCCTCCCCTTGGTAGCCGCCGCCGATACCATTGACCTCGATCGTCGGCCGGGCCCAGATCCGCTCAACAGCAGTGTAGCCGGCCTCACCGAAGGTTGCGGGAGATCCGGTCACCTTGAGGAAATCGGCATCCGATGAACCGGGGATGCTGGCGGCCATTTTGCGCTCCCAGTCCTCCATCGGGCGGACTTTGTCGTAGAATCCCTTCACTGCCACCCGGCCATCGGCGTCGTGCAAGGTAGCCACCAGCCGCGCCACGGCAGTCGCCGGGTTGGCCACCGCCCCGCCGAAAAGTCCCGAATGCAGATCGCCCTTGGGTCCGCGCAGGATCACCTCGCAGCAACTGATGCCACGCAGGCCGTAGCCAAGCGTCGGCACGCCGGGAGCCGCCATACCGGTGTCGGAAATCGCGATCACATCGCAAGCCAAGGCCTCGCGCTGTGCCTTGAGGAAAGGTCCGAGGTTCGGGCTGCCGATCTCCTCCTCGCCTTCGAAGAGGAAAATCAGGTTCACCGGCAATTCCCCCTGCTCCTTGATCAATTGCTCCACCCCCAGGATATGGGCCAGCATCTGCCCCTTGTTATCAGTGGCACCGCGTGCCCAGATCCGGCCATCGCGGATTTCCGGTTCGAATGGCGGACTGGTCCACAGCTTGAGCGGATCGACCGGCTGGACGTCGTAATGGCCGTAAATCATCACCGTGCGGCGGCCGGCAACGTGGGTGTTGCGGGCGACCACGATCGGATGGCGGGCGGTCTCGTGGAGCTCGGTGTTCAGCCCCATGCCCTCCAATTTGGCCACAATCCAGTCGGCACAGGCCCGGACATCGGCCGCATGGCGCGAATCGGTCGATACGCTGGGAAAGCGCAGGAAGGCAAACAGGTCTTCAAGTTCAGGGCTCACGGGCGGGAATCCTCCACGGCAGGCCACCGATTGGCAAGCGCTCAGGATGCGGTCTGCGGCTCCGCCGGACGGTCATTGGATCCCTCCCCAGGGGCTTGCGGATTGCCGCCAACCAGGCGTTTCATCATCCAACGAAAACCCAGCAAAATGCCCATCGATGCCAGACCGACGAAGAAAACCATCAATGAAATCGTCTGCGCAAATCCCGGGTGCTTCTGGAGAGAGGCGGCAAGCTCGGCCGCCGACTCCTCTCCCAAGACCTCCCGATGCTTGAGCAGCACGGTGAATAGCAGGCGGTTGGCCTCGACCAACTGATCCCGGGCATCGATCTGCGACAGAACCAGCGGAACTGTCAAAGCGAGCAGGAAGAAAAATGGACCTTTCATGACAGTATGAACATTCTAGCGGATTACTGCCACGGGCTCAATCCCGGAAACAAGAGCAACGATGGCTCTCGACTAAGAAACGAGGACTTGTTTGGATCATGGCATCGGCTTGTCAAAATGACCCCATGAAGAAAAGCGTCCCGATTCTGGTTGGCGTCATCGTGATGCTCATGCTGATGATGGCTGCTTTCTACTTGCGGTTGACATGGAGGGACTTCCGCATGGTATGTCTGATGGACCCTCCCGAGGAAGTTGCCCGCCGGATCCGTTTTGGGGCAGATGTCAATCATATCGATGAGTATGGCTACACACCCCTGCTCTATGCCTTAAGTGCGAATGATGATTATGTTTGGGATCGGTTCCCTGAATTCATTGGTAGCGCCAAGCCCACACGGATGCGCGTGTGCGATGCTGAAGTCGTTCGTCTGTTGCTGGATGCCGGTGCTGACATCCATCATGTTTGGGATGATGTGAACGCCTTTTCATTGGCCGCATCCTGCGGGGATCTTCATGCGGTAAGACTACTGCTCGAACGTGGAGCGGACATCAATTTCAAGGGTCCGAATGGCGAAACCGCATTGATGCTCGCAGTGCAGAACAATGATGCAACGCTCGTTGATTTCCTGATTCGATCCGGAGCGGATCTGAATGTCACCAACAATGATGGGGATACTGCCCTGTATCTTGCTTGCGTTGGCGATCAGATCCATATGGTCGAGATGCTTGCCAGTGGAAGCTCGATTGAAGAACTGACGAACACCTCCGGTGAATCCATTGTTGATCTTGCGGTGGACTCTTCAGATCCGGTCCGCATGTTGCATGCCCTGATCGACGGTGCCACCGCCCCACTGCCAAAGCCCGATGACAGTCACATCTTGGATGCCTTGGATGATCATGATCATGAATTAGCCAAACTGCTGATTCAATTGGGTGCGAATGTGAATGCCCATTACCCCGATAGATATCCTCTGATCTACCTGATGATCGATGATGCTCCAGCTGCCGATTTGGTTGCGCTGCTGGTCCAGTCCGGCGCGGATGTGAATGTAAGCAATTCGGATGGCAACACCCCATTGACCATGTCCATCCTGTTCAAACGGAAACTCTGCAGTGCATTACTCATTGCAGCCGGTGCCGATCTGAATCTCGATGGCAAAAAGCCCGGCATCACTCCATTGGCGATTGCCAGCCAAGTGGCCAATGTGGAGCTGGTGCGCTACCTTTTGGATAAAGGGGCGGACCCGAATGTGGTCGGCAATGACGGCTTCACACCCTTGCATCTCGCCCTGATGGGCACCCCTGATGACAAGCCATCGATCGAAGTGGTCAAGCTACTGCTGGATCACGGCGCCAACCCCAGGATCAAGACAAAAGCCATCGGCACCCCGATCGAAAGCGCCGAAGGCGAATTTCTCAAGTTGATGGAAAGCCACCCTGCTTCCCATCCATGACCCATGACTCCACACCCATGACGGGCGGCGTCCGCCGCCCTACCCCATCGCTTTCTCCATCAGCGTGTTCATGCGACTGACGGTATCGCGGGCATCCTCGAGCAGACCGGCGGCGATGAGCGCGTTGTCGAGCAACTGACGGGCCACCAGTTTGGCGAGTTCCGGATTGCTGTCCTTGGCTTCCGCCAGCTTGCGGATGAGGGCATGGCGCGGGTTGATCTCGAGCTCGACTTTCACCTCATCTTTGAAGTTCTCGTCCATCGCCTTCATCATCTGGCGCATCTGCGGGCTCATGCCGTCCTCCGGCACCAGCGCGATCACCGGGTTGTTGACCAAGCGCTTGCCGCTGTTGACGGCGGTTACCTGCTCACCCAGTTCAGCCTTCATGAATTCACACAGGGCCTGGGTCGCCTTGGCATCGAGCGACTCGCCGTCCTGCTCCTTGTCGTCCAGCTCGACGCCGCCGTGGCGGATCGATACCAGCTTCTTCTCATCGAAGGTCCGCAATGCGTCGACGACATATTCATCCACTGCGTCGTTGAAGTAGAGGACTTCCAGCCCACGCTCCTTGAAGGCTTCGAGGTAGGGGCTGCTCTCGATGATGTCGCGGCTGGCGCCGACCAAGTAGTAAATATCCTTCTGGCCGTCCTTCATCCGTGCCACGTAGTCCGGCAGGCTGCAGACCTGCCCCGCTTCGGTCATCGAACTCTCGAATCGCAGCAGCTTGGCCAGCGCCTCCTTGTTGGCATAGTCCGTGACCACGCCTTCCTTAAAGAAGCGGTCGAACTTCTTGTAGAACCCGCGGTATTTTTCCGGGTCGGACTCCGCTTCTTTCTCGAACATCTTGATCACGCGCTTGCTGATCACGCTGCCCAGCTTGCGGATGAGCGCGCTGTCCTGCATTGTCTCGCGCGAGATGTTGAGCGGGATATCGGCGCTGTCGACCACCCCTTTCATGAAGCGCATCCACTCGGGCAACAGCCCGTCCGGCGAAGCGTCGATGAGCACCTTGCGGCTGTAGAGCGCGACGGCAGGGTCCACCTTGTTGAACCCCATCTTCTCGGGATTTTCCGAGGGAGCGAACAACAAGGCATGGATTTCCAAAGGCGCGTCAGCACTGAAGTGCAGGCGGTAGCTCGGTTCGTCCCAGGCCTTGCAGGCGAACTGGTAGAAGGCCTTGTAGTCCTCATCCTTCACCTCCGACTTGTTCTTGAGCCAAAGCGCCTCGACCTCGTTGATCCGCTTGCCGTTGAGGTGGATAGGGAATCCGACGAAGTTGCTGTAGGTCTCGATCAGGTGCTTGATCCGGTGTTCTTCAGCAAACTCCTTGCACTCTTCCTTGAGCTTGAGGATCAGCTGGCTGCCGCGCGGGACGTCGTCGGCAGATTCGATTTCATAGCCGCTCTTGCCATCGCTGGTCCAACGCAGCGATTCACCATCCTTGTGCCAGGATCGGGTCACCACCTGCACTTCATCGGCCACCATGAAGGCCGAATAAAAGCCGACACCGAACTGACCGATCATCTGCTTCGGCGATCCCCCGCTCTCCTTCATGGCCTGGAGGAATGCCTTGGTGCCGGAGTGAGCGATGGTGCCGAGGTTCTTGACCAGTTCATCGTGGTTCATGCCGATCCCCCGATCGGAAATCGTGATCGTATGGGCATCCTTGTCGGTCGTGATGTGAATCTCCAACGCTTCACCCGGCTGGTGGATGTCCTTCTCGGTCGCCTCCACATGACGGAGCTTCTCCATGGCGTCCGAGGCATTGGAAATCAGCTCGCGCAGGAAGATCTCCTTTTCCGTGTAAAGCGAGTGAACCACCAGATCGAGCAACTGCTGGATCTCGGCTTGGAAGACGTGTTTTTCAGAGCTCATGACAGGAAGATGAATGGTGAACGGCGCGCAAGATACGCAACAGGGGCTGGCTGTCAAATGGGAGGAGGAGTCAGCGGTCAGCAGGAAGAGAGGCAGTCCATGCCGTTCTGTCGATCCTGCCACTCTGGCTGTTGACCGTTGACGGTTGACTTAGCAATCAAACCCGAACATCCGTTTGGCGTTCCCATAGCAGATATCCCTCACCATCTCCGCCAGCGCGTCGAAGTCGTCCGGCAATTCGCCGCGATCGGCTTCGCTGCCGAGCAGGTTGCAGAGGATGCGGCGGAAGTATTCGTGGCGTGGGTAGGACAGGAACGAACGTGAGTCGGTGAGCATGCCAACGAAGCGGCTGAGCAGGCCGGTGGCCGACAGCGCGTCCATCTGTAGTTCCATGCCGTCCTTCTGGTCGAGGAACCACCAACCGGAGCCGAACTGGATCTTGCCGGCCACCGTGCCATCCTGGAAGGCTCCGGTCATCGCCGCAAACAGGTAGTTGTCGCGTGGGTTCAGGTTGTAGAGGATGATCTTGGGCAGCGCTTCAGCACGCACCAAGGCATCGAGGTAGCGGACCACGCCGAGTCCCTGTTGCGTGTCGCCGATGGTGTCGTATCCACTATCGACGCCGATGAGCTTGGCCATCTTCGAGTTGGTATTCCGGAACGCACCGAGGTGCAGCTGTTTGGTCCAGCCTTTGGCTGCATCCAATTTACCGAAGAATACCATCAGGTAGAATGCGAATTTCTCCTGTTCCTCGCTGCTGACCGGATCTCCATGCACCGCCTTGTCGAAGATGGTGGCGGCCTCCTCGTCATCGCAATCAAGCGCAGGCAGGCTGTCGAACCCATGATCCGACATGCGCGCACCGGCGGCATGGAAATCGTCATGACGTTGTTGCAGGGCGGCGAGCAGGCCGGACAGGCTGTTGATCTTGGCGCCGGTAACCTCGCCGAGTTTCTGCACCCATGGCAGCCAGATCGTCGGCTGATGGACAAACATCGCCTTGTCAGGCCGGAACGTCGGCGCAACCACGGTCTTGATGCCGAGTTTCCTGATCGCCTCATGATGCTCCAGTGAGTCGACGGGGTCATCGGTGGTGCCCACCATGCGGACGTCGAATTTTTCAAGGATGCCATGGGCACAGAAATCGGCTTCGGCCAGACGCGCGTTGGCGCGGTCCCAGATCTCATCAGCGGTCTTCGGACTGAGCAGCAGGTCGATGCCGAAGTAGCGCTGCAGCTCGATGTGCGTCCAGTGGTGGATCGGATTACGAAGCGTGTATGGCACCGTTTCGGCCCATGCCTGGAATTTCTCTCGGGGCGAGGCGTTGCCGGTGATTCGGGCCTCATCGATGCCATTGGCGCGCAGCAGTCGCCACTTGTAGTGGTCGCCACCGAGCCAGATCTCGGTCAGGTTGTCCCAACGCTTGTTGGTCGCGACTTCCTGCGGTGACAGGTGGCAGTGGTAGTCGATGATCGGCTGTTCCTTCGCTACCTCATGGAACAGGCGGCGGGCGGTCGGCGAATGCAGTAGGAAGTCTTGATCAGGGTAGGCCATGGCGGCAGCGATTACAGACAGTCGCCAAGTGTCTTCCAAGTGGAAATGTCGACACAATGCGCCGGATCGCCGCCATTTCAGCGGCGATCCCGGCCGGCGCCATGAGATCAATTGGGGAATATGACAGGCTTATGCAAATTCATGCACACCCCTTGACCCCTTTCGCAGCGAATCATGGTATGGAGATGAGATGGCACCGACATGATCGCTGTTTGAGGGTGATTCTGGTGATCCTGCTGGCCGGCATCGCGCCGCTGCGAGCTTCATCCCCGCCCTGCTCTCCGGCGGATCTCGCTTATGCCCCGGATGGCGCGTCCCTTGCCGTTTTGGATGCCACCCGCAAGGAGTTGGTGCTGATCGATGCCCAGAGCCATCAGGTCACGCGTCGGATCACATTCAATGGCACCCCAGCGGGGCTGACATGGCTACCGGATTCGACCGGCTTGTTTGTGTCCGAATCGGGCAATAACCGGATTGTCGAAGTCTCCACCGCCGATGGAAAATTCCGACGAACCGTCGAATGCGGACGTTACCCCATGGGGCTGGCTCATTCCCCCAAGCATCAATCGTTGCTGATTGCCGACTGGGGGCTCAACCGCCTGACAGTCATCCATGCGGGCGACGGCTCGGTCCGTGCACAGATTCCGGTGGGCATCCAACCACAGGCAGTCGCGATCAACCCCGACGAGTCTGTCGCCGTGGTGTCTGCGCTACTCCCGTCCGGCCCGGCCAATGCAGCGGACCATGCTGCGGAAATCACCTTGGTGGACCTGCAATCGCTGAAAGCCACCACATCCATCCGCCTGCCACCGGGTGCCACCGGCGTTCGTGCCATCGCCATCGCCGCGGACGGACGGCACGCCTACATCACCCATCTCGTCGGCCGCTACAACCTGCCGACCACCCAGATCGACCGCGGTTGGGTGAATACGAATGCGGTATCGATCATCGACCTGCCGGGACGCAAGTTGCTGGGCACCTTGCTTCTCGATGAAGTGATGCGCGGTGCAGCCGACCCCTGGGGCATCGCGATATCCCAAGAATATCTGCACGTCGCGCTATCCGGCACCCATGAACTCGCGGTCGTGCGTCTGGACGTCTTGCCAGGCTTGCTGGCGAAAGGTGAATCGCTCGTCAACGATCTGGCGGCCCTGCAACGCGTGCAAGGCATTCAGCGATTCCCTCTCCCGTTGCTCGGTCCGCGCGGTGTGGCACTTACCCCGGACGGCAGCCAATGTGCGATCGCCGGTTACTTCTCAGGCAATGTAGTGATCACGGATGCTCGTGGATCGCAACCACGTTCTATCGCCATCGGAGAAGCCACGGAGCCCGGGCTGGAACGCCTTGGCGAGATCGCCTTCCACGATGCCCGCACCTGTTTCCAGCAATGGTTGAGCTGCGCGAGTTGCCACCCGGACGCCCGCGCCGATGGATTGAACTGGGACTTGCTCAACGATGGGATCGGCAATCCGAAAAACGCCCGCAGCATGCTGTGGAGCGACCGCACGCCACCACTGATGACACTTGGCGTTCGCTCCGATCTGCAAGCGGCCATCCGCGCCGGATTCACCCATATCCAGTTCACGCCGCCCGACGATGAACGTGTGAAACAGATCAGCGCCTACTTCAGTTCGTTGAAACCGGTGGTCAGCCCGCATCGGAATCCAGACGGTTCGCTCACCGAAGCCGCCCTTCGAGGAAAGCGGCTGTTCGAAGACCGCAAGGTCGGATGCAGCAACTGCCACCCGGCTCCCCTGTTCACCAGCCTGGAGGCAGTCAATGTCGGAACCGCCGCGGCATGCGACCAAGGCGCCTCGGTTTTCGACACTCCCAGTCTCATCGAGTTGTGGCGCACCCCGCCCTACCTGCATCACGGGCAGGCCGCCACCCTGCGGGATGTGCTGATTACCGAAAACCCATCAGATCAACACGGCAACATCTCCCATCTCGACAAGACACAAATCGACGACCTGATCGCCTACCTGCTCTCGCTATGAAATCGGCAATGCCACATCGCCGGGCGGCGGCTGCCGCCTGCATGACCGTGCTGCTGTGGGCTGGATCGGTCGATGCGGCAACGCCGATTGAGCAGGTGCTTGCCGCCGCTGATCATCCCGAAGAAGTCATCTTCGCCGTGCGCAAGCAAGGTAAGGACGGCCATTGGTATGCCAATTTCGGATACTACGCTCCCGACGAGAAGCGGGTTGCCTATACCGAGGGTGGCTGGCTGAGAAAACTCAACCTGCGCACCGGTGTGGTAACCAACCTGCTTGCCGATGCCCGCGGCGGCTTCCGTGATCCAGTCCTCAGCCATGACCTTGACCGCCTGGTCTTCTCATGGCGCAAAGGCGGGGAAAACCACTACCACCTCTGGCAATGCGACCTGCAGGGGCGGAACCTGAAACAACTCACTGACGGTCCGTGGGACGACATCGAACCCTGCATCATGCCCGATGATTCGATCGTCTTTGTTTCGACCCGCTGCAAACGCTGGGTGAATTGCTGGCTCACTCAAGTGGCCACACTGCACCGTTGTGAACCCGACGGCAGCGGCATCCGCGCGATTTCCGAAAACATCGAGCACGACAACACCCCCTGGCCATTGCCTGATGGGCGCATCCTCCACCAGCGGTGGGAATACATCGACCGCTCGCAGGTCGACTATCACCACCTATGGACCTGCAACCCGGACGGCACCAACCAGATCAATTTTTACGGCAACCAGAATGCCGGGCTGCTGATGATTGATGCTAAGCCGGTGACCGGCAGCCCTGCCAAGGTGGAGTCGATCCTATCGCCAGGTCATGGCAAGCCCGAGCATCAGGGGAAGGTGGCCATCATCGACCCGCGGCTGGGTCCCGACGATCCGAATGCGGTGCGCTACCTCACGAATGGCGAGGATTTCCGCGACCCATGGGCATTCTCGGAAAGCGCCCTGATCGCTGCACGCAAGGGTGAGTTGCTGGCGATCGATGGAGCAGGAAAGACACAAATCATCCACCAATTGCCCGCTGAGGAACTGGCGCTGGCATACCAACTGCACGAACCGCGGCCGGTCATCAAACGGCCGCGTGAACGCATCATCCCCTCCCGCATCGACCTCAGTCAGACCACAGGCAAATTGATCCTGAGCAACATCCTCGAAGGCCGCAACATGCAGGGAGTCAGGCCCGGCGAAATCCGCAAGCTGTTGGTGATGGAGCCACTGCCGAAACCCATCAACTACACCGGTGGCATGGACCCGATGACCTACGGTGGCTCGTTCACTCTTGAACGCATCGTCGGCACCGTGCCGGTGGAGGAAGATGGCTCGGCCTACATCGAACTGCCGGCTGGCAGGAATTTCTTCTTCGTTGCTCTGGATGAGGACGATCTGGCGGTCAAACGCATGCAGAGTTTTGTCAGTATCCAACCCGGGCAGGTCATGAGTTGCGTCGGCTGCCACGAGCAACGGACCCGCAGCAGCCTGCCGAGCCAACCGCTGCGCGCCACCAACAGACCAGCCAGCAAACCGGTGCCCATCGCGGGTGTACCGGAAGTGATCGACTACCCGCGTGATATCCAACCGATCTTCGATAAAGCCTGCATCGGATGCCACGACTATCAGACGACGGAGCAAGGCGGCCCCTATGCCGGCAAACTCATCCTCAGCGGTGATCACGGGCCGATGTTCAGCCACAGCTATTTCATGCTGACCGCCAAGGGATTGTTTTCCGACGGCAGGGACCGTGCTCTCAGCAACTACGCGCCACGCACACTTGGATCCTCGGCAAGCAAACTGCTCACGTTCATCGACGGTTCGCATCACGACGTGACTCTAGACGCCATGGACCGCACAAAGCTGCGGTTATGGATCGAGGCGGCCGCCACTTATCCGGGGACCTATGCGGCACTCGGCACCGGATCCATCGGTGGCTACATCGAAAACGAGCAGGTGCAAACCGACAACGACTGGCCGACGACCCGCGCAGGCGCCGATGTCATCGGGCGGCGATGCAGCAACTGCCACCAGGATGACAAGCTGGCCGCCAAACTCCCGCGCTCGCTATCCGACGAGCGTGGGATGTCGTTCTGGCGGCCGCGCATCCCCCATCCCGCCCACGCGACCAATCGCCACATCGTGTTCAATCTGAGCCGCCCGGAGCGATCACTGCTGCTGCTTGCCCCACTGTCGCCACAGGATGGAGGTTTCGGCAGTTGCCGTAATCCCGACGGCACGAGCATCATTTCCAACCGGCAGGACCCGGACTACGGCACGCTGCTGGCGATGATCACCGCCGGTCAGGAACGGTTGAATGCGATGAAACGCTTCGACATGCCCGGATTCACCCCACACCCGGCATACCTGCGTGAAATGAAACGCTTCGGCATCCTGCCCGCCGATCCTGCGCCGGACGCCAGAATCGACCCCTACGACACCGACGCCCGCTACTGGCGATCGCTTTGGCATCAACCCCAATCACCACAACCCGAATGAAACCGGATTCGAGCACCCCGACGATGGCGGCAGCTGCCTCGCAGATCCACAGCACCCGCATCGCCAAGCCCGGCGGCGCCTTCATCCATCGGACTCAGCCCATGGTCGCGGCGTCCGCTTCAAGCTGTGCCCGGGATGCCTCCATGCTTTTCGAGGACCACCTTGGATCGATTGATTCCAGAACATCGGATGATCAGCCGGTCACATGGATCCGCGGTGAGGATCATCCGGAAGACGCCACTGTCGCGTGTCAATCGTGGTCGGTCGTTGGTGGAAAAACCCGGGAGATATCGTGGAACGGCCGCGTCGTCGGTTGCCACCATGAGGACGAGGAGGCGGAGTATCTGATGTTGGGCGGCCTGCTGCCGTCCTGCCCGACCGCATCCCGGCCGGAGCAGGCGGCGGATGTGTTGGAGACGATCGCATCGATCCTCTCAGCCAACGGCATGACGACTGAGCATCTGATGCGCACCTGGTTCTATCTCGACCGGATCCTCGATTGGTACGATGCATTCAATCAGGTCCGTAACGCGTTCTTCCTCAAGCACGGCATTTTCGACGGCTTGGTCCCCGCCAGCACCGGCATCGGCTGCCGCAACAACGGACAATCCGCGCTGGTCGCCAAATGCATGGCCATCCGGCCGAAACGCTCAGCCATGCCGGTTGCCGTCAACTCACCGTTGCAATGCCCGGCATTCGATTACCGCAGCGCCTTCAGCCGGGCAGTGGAAGTCCAGTTGCCGAGCCATCGCCAGCTGCATGTTTCCGGCACTGCGAGCATCGGCCCGGAGGGAAACACCATTCATGCGGGGGATCTCAACGCGCAAGTCCGCACCACGCTCACGGTCGTCGATGCGATCCTGCAGTCCCGCAACTACGACTGGTGCCACACGACCCGCGCCATCGCCTATGTCAAACACCGCCAGGATCTCGCGGCGGTGGCGGCACTGCTCGATGATCACCCGTTGCGGAATGCGCCGCTGCATGTGATGCAGGCCGAGATCTGCCGTGATGACCTGCTGTTCGAATTGGAGTTGGACGCGTTCGTTCCCGCCGGGCACGAGTCGGAGTGAACGGCTGCAGCGCGTCGTTCAACCTCGGCGGATCTTCGACCCGTTGAAGAACACCCAGATCCGGTAAACCCGCTTGCTGCGCAACTGGACACGGCCGGTGCTGAGATCCACAGCTTCGGGAATTTCAATGCGGTGGATGTCCACAGTCGCACGGAACCCACGCTCTGAGAAAATATCAATGAGCATCGACAAGGCCAGCGGATCATCGAGCAAGGAGTCCTCGGTGTTGAGGGTCGCCCGACCGCTGACCGCGTAGCACTTGATGATCGGCATCATCCTGTTCTGGATGAAATCAACCACGCGGTGGAACAATTCGGAGTTCTCCACCTCGTAACGGTCCAGACGGTTGACCAGCTCCTGACGGGCGTTGAGCACGATTTCATCGGCCAGCGGCACATGGCGCAGCGTATCATAGGTCCGCGGATCCAGTTCCAACGAGCTCTGGTATTCCAACTCGCGGATGATGTTCTGCTGGACGATCTCGATCGGCGCCTGTGCGTTGATGAAGTGGTAGTGGTAGATCTGCTTCAGCGAGACCAGGGCATCGTAGGTCTTCTCCTTGAACGTGCGGTAGCGGTTGCGCGCCAGATCCTCGTCGAAGTCGGTGTTGCGCTCCTCCCACAATTCGCCAATCCCGTTTTCACGGACCTTGGCATTGTGTTCCTTCGTCTCGCGGCCACGCTTGAGTTGACGGGCGATGCTCTCGGCCTCGTCGACGAACAGCACCATGATGTGGAACGTCGGCTGCTTGAACAGATGGGCACGCGGTGTGTTGGCGAACTCCCGCCGCAACGAGATCATCTGGTTGTGCAGCATCTTGAGACACTCGACCTGCACCTTCGTCCGCGGGAAGCCATCGAGCACCGCGCTGTCGCGGTATTCCGGTTGCAGCAACTCGCGCAGCAACAACCGCAGCACCTCCTCGTCACCGACCATCCCGCCGCTCTCCTTGATCTTGCGGGCCTCCGGGGAATCGAGCAGCGCGCTGATCACGATCGGCTGGGAGATAATCCCGCGCACTTCGCGGATGAAGTCGGTATTAGTCCCCTTACCCGCACCTGGCGCACCACCCAGCAGGATCAACTCCTTGGGAAAATGCAGGTGGTCGCGGCCGACTTCCTGTTCCAGTTGCTTCCACACCCGATTGAAGATCAGGTGGGCGTCCTTGATCTCCAACTCGGCCGAGGAAAGGCTGTTTTCGGGGGCACTGGTGCTCATGGGGCGTGGCAAAGGGCTAAACCATACCAATGACGGCCGCTAGTCCAGACATCTAGGCCGAAAATGCGAATTTCTGTGCCGCAAGTGGCACGATCGGACCTCACACCAAATGCCCGTTCGGGGGAAACATTCCGGCACTCAAGCACGTATTGGCGGGTCATGAGAGCGCTTTTCGCCCTTCTGCTATCCCTGGTCGCCGCCAGTGCCGCCGATCGGCCCAACATCCTGTTCCTGTTTTCCGACGACCACGCCCTGCAGGCGATCTCGGCCTACGGTGGGCGACTCAAGGAGGTCGCCCCGACGCCGAACATCGACCGCCTGGCC
>JACCDY010977986.1_pt1 | contig 24996 bp, 41 predicted proteins | sample 7446391 | NCBI WGS metagenome assembly JACCDY01 (sample SAMN15323451, study PRJNA562643) | freshwater metagenome | isolation source: river surface water | place: USA:Blue River Watershed | collected 2017-08-18 | reverse complement strand
GGGAAATAAAAGCGTAAAGAAAGGAAAGGGAATAAAAGAAAAAGACGGGAAGAAGGGAAAAAGAAAGCTAACGACAAAAGGGGGAAAGGAAAAAAGGAAGAGAAAATGGATAAACTAAAAACCAAAAAGAAGGGGGTGAAAGGAAAAAGCCCAAGAAAAGGGCAGAAAGACTAAAACCCTCGAAAGGTTTCAGAAAGGAAGGCCACAGGCACCAAGAGGCTAAAAGGCCGTAGGCAGAAAAAGCAAAAGGGCAAAGGGATTGCTCTTCTTCGCGATTGCGCTTTGTGCGCGCGTGCGGAGACTCCTTGCCACAATCTACAATGTAGATTTGACGAAATGCCTCTTTTTTGCAATAGTCTACCAAGAGGCATTTTCCATTCGTACCGTACTTTATGTACCGTTAACGATTTCTTTTTTTAATGGAGCTTGCGATGAGCGACGTTTTGCGTACCGTTAAGTTGACCGATGAGCAGATGGATCGTATTTATAGCGTTCTGGAATCCGATAATGCTCAGTTTTTAGCTAGGCTGATGCAGGAGTTTTTACAGAGGCAGGCTTTGGAAAAGGCTAAGGCCTGGAGTGAAGTGGTTAGGATAGCTAATGTTGATAGGGATACTGAGGACGTTAGGGTTAGTTATGTGACTAATGAGATTATTGTGAGTAAGAAGAAAGAGGGTAACTCTGATCCTGATGTTAAGATTTGGGATATTTTTAATTAGGAGAGCGTTGGTGAAGGAAGATAGTAATCGAGCCACACTTCTTTGGGTGGTGTTCTTTTGTGCTGGGGTCGTTTGGTTTTTGGCTGGTGTTTTTGCCCATGATTTGTATACGGGTGATGTGAAGCGTTCTGTTTGGCTTGAGGCTGTGGAGCGTGGTTTTGCTAAGGAGATTGTTACTTCTGAGGGGGAGGCTTTTGTTTGGGTGGAGGCTCGGCCTTAGGGTTTCCTATGAGGAAACCTCGGTATTAAATATACTATAAGGAGATAGTATATGAAGCTACAGATGATTCTTGAGGTGTTTGAGCGCTTGGATTTAGAGGGTGTTCAGATTCGGGATCTTGGTCACGGTTATCGTGCTGGTAAGATTTATTATTTTAGAGATCCGAATCTTCCTAATAGTCCTACTTATAATGTAACTATTGAGGAGCTTGAATTTGATGACATCATGGATTTGATGTTTGTCAATTCTTTTGTGAAGCTTCTTGGTGAGGTTAAGTGCTATTCTCTTTTTCTTACTACTGATGTTAACCAGTTTCAGTTAACTAAGCTGGATAATGCGTTTTTTGTTTATGGTAAGATGTTGGCTTGTTTAGTTGATTATTGCCAGAAGTTTGGGACTCCTCATTTTATTGAGTTTTCCGGTGCCGATAAGAGTATGGATTTGGCTTATGACCGGTTGCTTAAGTCTTTTGGTAGGAAGCATAAGGATTTTGCTTATGTTCCTTATGAGGATAATTTAAAGCGCGGGGTGTATATTAAAGAGTCTTTGTTGGATTCTTTGCCTGATGACCTTAAGAACCAGATTGGTAAGGTCGTGAGTTTTACTCAGGATGAGCGTAGTAGTCGGTTGAGTGGTATTAGATCTAATAAGAATTTGGCGAGACCTTCTGTGTGGGAGTGGTAGGTGATGAGACTTAGGCTTATTTGTGAGATTTTCGACGAGTTGTCCATGGATGGCGTTGAGGTCGTTAGGGAATCTATGTTTAATAGCGATTTTAAGTTTCGTGATCCTAGGTTCGAAGATATTGAATATATTGTCAATATTTACCGGGAGCCTGAGGAGCCTGAGAATGATTTTGAGGATTATGTGGTTAAGACTTTTGGTAGTGAGTTTTCTTATTATCGTAATAAGCTTGTTACCGATAGTCTTTATTTGAAGACTAATCAACATGGTTTCTCTTTTACTAAGGCTGGGAACCCGGTTTTTGTTTATACTAAGCTTTTGGCTTGTATTAAGTATTTCTGGTCTAAGGCTGGTAGGCCGATGTTTTTGAGTTTTTCTGGTTCTCATAGTGCTATGGATGTTGTTTATAGCCGTCTTTTGAATCGGGCTGCGAAGTTGGATGATACTTTTCGCTTTGTCCCTTATAATGATGAACTGTTTATTAGGGGTGATATTTTGGATGGCGCTCCTGCCGAGTTTGGTGCGCAGTCTAAGGTTGCTAAGGCTGAGAAGGAGTATGCTAGTTATATTGATTCTGTGAAGCGTGGGAAGAAGTCTCGGCGGGTTTTTAATCCTACCGATCCTTCTACTTGGGCTCAGTCTTAGTCTTTGTATATTAGTAGCGCTTTGCATAATCCTTTATTTGGGTCTTGGACGGTTAGGTGGATTTTGTCTTTGTTTAGGTTGGGTGCTTTTTGTAGGATCTCTTGGATCCATTTTTCTTGGCTTACTTCTATGTCTGCTAGGTAGACGTTTTGTAGTTTCCACTGAGGAAACGCTGAGAATCCTTGCATGATTTTGTAGGATTCTCTTTCTGAGAATCGGATTGTTGTGTCTTTTCCTGCGTCGTAGATGTAGTAGTCATCTGATATTTTGATGTCGTAGCCGCGTTCTTGGGCGGCTTTGGTGAGTTCCGGGATGATGTCGTCTTGGTGTGAGATGTAGATTCGTTTTGGTAGCTCTCCGAAGTATTTGGCTAGGTTGGCACATAGCCATCCTTTGGTGCCTGGGTTGATTAGTGGGATGGCTGTCATGAGGTGTTTGTTGTTTGGGTCGGGGTAGTGTGAGGCGGAGCTTACTACTGTGTATGTGGCTCCTGCGTTTCTCCAGCCTCCTGGGCATTCTGTTTGTAGTTCGAGGATGATTTTGGTTGTGTATGGGGTGTCTTCGAAGGCTTCTTCTTGGCCTGCGAAGTGGATGTCTAGGCCGTAGGCTGGTAGGATGCCTAGTTTGTGGCATACTTGGTCTAGCATGTAGTCTATTCCGTCTACTAGGCCTTCTTCTTGGAGGCCTACTTCTGCGTCGTCGAATACCCAGTTGTCGTCTTTTTTGTATGGATGGATTGTTTTATACATTTTCTTGCTTTCTTTTGGTTTGCCTACTAGTAGTTCTGTGATTTTTGTGATGATTTTCATGGTTTTTGGTTGGTTAGAAGTTGTGTCTGCCTGTTTTGACGCGGGATTTGTAGCTCCAGTCGATATTATTTTCTTCTTTGTAGCCCATTTGGAGGATGCCGTTGAGGTTTTTGTAGACTAGTCCTTCTATTAGTGGGTTATTTGGGTATGGTTTGTTGATATTGTCGATGAGTTGCCAAATATTTTCCCATTGGGTTTGGGGGTTGTTTTGTGGTATGAATATGTCTGGTGTGATGTTTCGACCTAGGTTGTAGGTATTTCCTTGTTTGTCGGTATGTGTTTGTGTTTCCTCTTTGGAAACATTGTGGATTTGGGTATATCTTTCTTGGTATTTGGTGCCTGTTAGGTGTTTGCCGTTGTGTACTAGGATGTCCCAGATGACTATTTTGTCTTTTATGGCGGGGTGTTTTTGGTCTAGTAGGCCGCCATCTAGTAGGCTATATGTGGTGCTTCCGAGTTTTTGGAATACTTCTTTGGCTTGGTGGAGTAATTCTGGGGGTGCTGTGTAGCTTCGGAAGCGTTCTGCATGGCGGTTCCATAGTTGGATGTCGCCGTTTGGGCATAGTTTGATGAGGCAGCGGCTGTCGTTGTATTTGTATTGGGCGATCCAGTGATCCCCCTTTAGGAATGTAGCATCTTGGCGGGGGAAGCAGACCTTGGTTCTTGGGGGAAAGATATATTGTGTGGGATTTGCTGTCATTTGCATTAGTACTGTTCCTGGTGTTTTGATACGATTGCCGGGCAGTTGTTACCAAAGATATTAACTAGGTAAAATGATGAGAAACATACAGTCGTACCACGCCCAATTTTCAGTACGTCGTGGCAAAGACAACTTTGTCGTGACAGCTAATTTATCGGATTGGATGGATGACTTAGAGTTTCTAAAGACAGCGGCGCGCAAGATAGGCGCCAGAACAGTCGGGCAAGTAATCGAAAGCTTAGTTGGCCGACAATGCTCAAGTATCGGGTGCCACAGTTTAACGGTGGATAAAGCTAGTGATAATAGTGGCGAGTTTTTTGATTGGGATATGTCTCTCTCCTGAAAAAGAATACTCGTGCTTCTAGAGTTATTACACCATTGGCTTGCATCTTGGGTCTACCTCTATCTTGCTGCTTCCTCACACAGCAGCAAAACCCTAAGATCTATATTCTGGCTCTGTTTTAGTGTATACCTCCTCATCCACATATCCTTAATGCTAATTCTACTAGCATTCGTAGTACACCCAGTCTGCCTATCATAGTAGTATTTTACTACCCTCTAACCCTTTGTAATAGTAATGTAGAAGCGACGGGAGGCTATGGTGGTCATCCCCGGTTCTTCTAGCGAGAGCTATCTGAAAGGGTTTTAACAATGGGTTTACTAAACAAGGCACGCAACACCAAAGTAGCAAGCACCCCAGCCAAGAAGAAGGCAACCACCTGGGTCGTCGGCGGACACGACACCCAAGACGTGAGCGAAGCGGTGTCTGAACTGGTCAAGTTGGAGGCAGACGCCAAAGCCATTGAGGCTCGCATGCTTCTCCACAAGACCGTTGTGAAGAACTACTGCGAAGGCCGTTTCGTGCAGGATTTCGCCTCTCTTGGGGCTTTGCCTGATACTCCTATGAATGTCCAGAATCCTGACGGTCATAAGGTGACCTACGTCGTTCAGGATCGTAGCAGCCAGTACAAGGTGAAGGACGACCAAGTCGATGCTTTGAATCAGCTGCTTGGTGAGGATGCTGCTGCTGGTTTGACCTACGAGGAGGTGGCTTTGTCGTTTAGCCGTGACCTTTTGGCTATTCCTGAGGTTTTTGAGGCTATCGATAAGGCTTTGGATGCTGCTGCTTCTAAGCTTGTGTCTAAGGGGATTATTACTGAGGATGAGAAGGATTGCTTGGTGGTGGCTGACCAGAAGGTTTCGTTCCGTCCGCATACTTTGGAGCGGTTGGCTGAGATTTGTGGTCGTGATACGGTGAAGATGAAGCAGTTTTTGGATATTATGGGTTCTTCTGCTACCCGTTATGTCCGCTGCTAGTGTTTGACGGTTGGTTAGCTTTTGGGACAGGCTCCTGTAGAGGGGGCCTGTCCTTTTGTTTTAGGAGCTAACAATGACTGATGAACTCTGGCAGTTTACTTGAAATTAGCGATTCGCTCTAGCAGGATATAATTATATATTCCCATCGCCCATAGTTGATTCTCTAATCTTTTCTTTTCGGCGTATTCTACTTCCATATCTTGTAATCTCTCAGAGTATAGAAAGGTTTTTAGCTTTTCTATATTCTCTGCTAGATTCTGCTGCTCAGCAATTACTCTTTGTTTATAGTCTGTTTTTGCTTGGTTTATTGGTTGTGGTGGCTGTTCGTTTGTTAGTTTGCGTCTGTAGTATGTTAGTGGTTTGTAGGTGTCTCTATAGTTTTCTCTTATTTTCCAGGTCTTGGTGTCGTAGCAGTAGTATTCATCTTCTGGGTGTTGGGTGTCTTTAGTTTTGTCTATGTATCTGTATCCTTCTCCTGGTTCTGGTGTTATTCGTCTTCTGTAGATGTGGCCTGCTTTGAAGGTGAATTTTTCGCTTCTGTCTACCCATTTTTTGTCGTATTGTGACCAGTATTGATCGCCTGCTTGTGGGTTATCTTCTTTGTGGTCTATTAGTCTCCATCCGTCGCCTATTTCGAATCCTGCTGGTGCGTCGTAGACTTGGCATTGTGTCCATTTGTTGTTGTGGTGGTCGACCCATTGTATTATGTTGGTTGTGTCTGTTGGGTCGCCGTTATTGACGCTTTTCCATCGTGTTATTGATGTGAGTGTACCGTATACCCAGTGTTCTTGGTTTTGGTCTTTGAATCTGGCTGGGTATTCTTTTGTTATGTCTTCTGGTTTTGTGTTGCGCCAGAATATTTCATAGTATTGCATGTTATTTGCTGTTTGAACTTCTTTTGACTAGTGTTAGTAGCTTCCATCCTGGCATTCCTGCGACTGCTTTTAGTCTTGCTAGTTCGTAGGTTTCTGCTTCTACGCTTAATATGATTTTAGATTGTATTTGGCCGGTTTTTCTTACTAGTATGCAGACCCATAACCAATCCATGGTATTTCCTTTCTTATTGTGGTTTGCCTGTTGCGTTGCATGCCGTACATTCTTTGTAGGCTTCTTCGTCAGGTGAGATGGCTTGTAGCAGCTTGCCTGTTCCGTTGCATTGGCTGCATTTGCCTGTTAGTGTTTCCCATTCTTTTTGGTACTGTTGGATGTCTGCTTGTTTTATCCATAGTCCTTGTTTAGATGTTCGGCGTGGTTGTCCTTTTTTCTCGCCTCTTTTGTAGGTGGTTGATACGTATCCTTCTAGCCAGATGTATCCTGCTGGTCCTTTGGTTTTGTCTATGACTTTATATTGCCACCCTTCCGGGAGGTTGTAGACTTTGATTGCGGTTAGACTATACCAGTCTATTTCTTGTTGGTTCATCGATTGCCTCTTTGAGGTTATCGTTGTCTATGCCTTTCCAGCATTTTGGGCAGATTCCGGTTAGGATGAGGTCTACTTCGTGGCTGTGTAGATGGGGGGCTATCTCTATGATGGAGAGAAAGTCCCCCTGTCGCCATTTTTGGTAGGTGAGTTCGTCTAGGTCGATTTCGAAGTACTTTTCGCAGCAATCACACTGGAATTTCATCTATAATGCTCTGGTTCTACTTGAACGGATACAACGAATTGGTATTGATCTCCGTTTGGTATAGCCGTCACTGAGTAAGTCGGGGTACCCGTTACGCAGCCTACTGTCAGTAATATTATTACTACTAATAAAATTTTTGCCATTTTTTGTTACTCCTTTTTATTTAAAACAGCAGGATTATTCCTTTAAATCCTTCTCTCGTTTGTTGCTAAACCATCGTTTACGTAAAAGCTTCTTGTTTACCTCTATTTCTGTTTCCTTATAGGCAACATGTATACAGCAAGAGGGGGAGACTAGCTTCCGCCAATCTCCCCCTCTCACCACCACTACACACTAAGCTTTGAGCGTCTCAGCAATGTGAAAATCAGCGAAGTCGGTGAACTTCTGCTTGGTGCCTTCCAAGTCGTATTCGCTGGTCACCAACTCTCCCACCCAAGCACTCATTTGGCGAGCACCCTCGACACTGGCGTGATGGGTCGAGACTTCGGTAGCGAAGTTCATCAGGTCATAGACCGTTGCACGTGTTGGCAGGGTGCGTTGTCGCTTGTTGCTCAAGGCATCCAAGCTGGCCAGACCGTACAAGAGGCTCGTATCACCGGTGAGGCGATGGAATGACTTGAAGAGGGGGTTCTTCATGTTATCGGCTAGGAACCAGTTCTTGTCGTCAACTTTATCATTGGCGAGCATCTGGTCAACCACGCTGCCTTCGACGTTGTCCTTTTGCTTGATCATGTTCCTGCTGTGCAACTTGACTAGGACCTTGTAGAGGCTGTTAGCTTCGTAGACGCTTGCCCATGATTCGGTGCTGCTGGTTAGCCGTTGGCGTAGTGCAGCGTATCCCTCGTCATTGTTGAAGCCCTCTAGTGCTCGGATGACTGCTGGGCGTACGTCAACATCGCTCTTGCCTAGGCTCAATGATGACCGGAATGCTCGGCTCATGGCGATTAGGCCATTGCTGCATACTTGGCGTAGCATTGAGAGGTAGATGTTGGGTAAGCCGTATCCATCGATTGGGCATTGCATCACGAATTGGTTGTTGAACAGGTCTCCCTTGAGGGAGAATCCGTCACCACCGATTCGTGGGGTGTGAGTGGATTCGATAATCCCCTCATTGTATTTGATGCCTGTCCCTTCGTAGGATTCGAGCAGGTTTACTAGGTCATCGTGGGAGATGACTGGCTTGGTGGTCGCACTGACCGCTAATGCGGTAGGTGCTTCCTGCTTGCTACGATCGATGCAGAGCCGCATGCGGTCGTTGCTGCTTTTTTCGCTGATTCGATCAAATACTTCATTGTAGCTGTAGTACTTGAAGATGCTGCTGTTGATGCCGTAACGGCTGAAGAGCGAATTCCAGAAGCGTCCGGATAGTCGGAGCTTCTCTCCTTCGACGTTTAAGCCGCGTACGACTTCCTTGCCCTTGACGGTCTCGGTCTCTACTGCGATTTCCTTGATTGGCAAAACTTTGTACTCGAAATTAACCATTGTCGCGATCCTCTCAAAAAAGTGTGTTGTGTGTCACCGAAGTGGTGCGTTAATATGTAACAAAATTTCTCTGACTGTAAAATACTCCCTAGGATTATCTTAGATAATCCCTGGGATTATAGGTTACGACCGCGAAGTCTAGGACGACGTTCTTTCTTCTTGTCGAAGAATTTGGGCATCTTCACTTCCAGCGAAGCGATAGCTACTCGGCAATTCTGGGTGATCTGCTCGATAGCTGGGTTCACCTTCAGCATTCGCCAGCTATCCACCGACCACTGGTATTGCTCGTCCGGCATTGCTGTCCGGATCATTGGCCAGTCAGTATTCTTGCTTTGTACGACCTGCTTGTACTCAACGCCTGGGAATTTGCGGAAAGCTCTACCCGCCATTTGGATGGTCGGACCACGTGAGCTATCTCGGACCCAAGCGGTCTTGAGCGAAGGGTCGTTGAAGCCCTCGGTTAGCTTCATGCAGTTAATCAGGCATTCAGTATTCCCCTTGCGGAAGCTGTCGATTTGGGCGTCAACATCGCTAGAGCCGGTGACCACTTCGCATGTAACATCAGCTGCTCTAAGACGTACTGCCAATGCTTCGCACTCGTCATGAGTCAGGAAGTAGAAAATCGACTTGCCCCATCTTTCTCTCTCGGATAGGTAGTGGTTGGCTACCGTCTCAGGATTAAACTGGTCGATGGTGTAATGGTGGTATTTAGAAAGGTATCCGGACTGGATAAGCTGATGGATGCCGATATCCGTCACGATCGAGTCGAAGCATAGCTTCACCCTGTCAGTGCGGAATGGTGTAGCGGTCATCCCTAGCACGAACTCTGGTCTTAAGACATTGTGCAGGTGTGCCATGCTTGACGCTGCGTCGTGCTGGCTTTCGTCTACTATTAGGAGCAGCTTCTTGCCTTGTCGCTGCTCGATCAGTTGCTTTGGCTTGCTGTCGAACATTGACACGAAGTGGATGTTCTCGACGTTTATCTCTTTGTCGGTGTTCTCAGCTGATGCCTGTCCTAGCAGGTTGCGTCGCATTGCTACCCAGCCTACTACTAGCTCTGGGATTTCAGCTTGTAGTGCTTTGGCTGCCAGTAGTGCCATTGAGGTCTTGCCCGATCCTGTAGGGGATTCGATCATGACGCTCTTGGAGGCTGGCTTTAGATTGCCATTGGCTCCAACGTGGCGACCCTGAAACATGTCGGTCACTTTGGTGACGATTCGGAATTGGTACGGTCTAGGCTGCAGTAGTGTCCTGTCAACGATTGCTTCGAGATTCATTATCAAACTCCTAGTGGTGGTGGTGTCGGGAAGGCTGAGTGCCTTCCCTGTCTTCATTTGTTGCGAAAAGCAATCTGGCGTCAATTTTCCTCTGATGCAATACCTTTAGCATAGTCAACATATTGCTTGTTGACCTGCTCGACATAACTCTTAACAGCATCAATAAAAATCCGACCACCTTCGCTTTCTTCATAAGACTTGGTAGTCTTCATAGCATCAATGAAGTCCATCACTGCAGCCATAAGGATATAAACATGATACCCTTCAGTCATCTTGGCTGGTAACTCTTCGTGTAGCTGATCCATGTTAATAGCCAAGCCACTTAGATAGGTTAGGAATAATGTGCGATACTCGAAATCAAGCTTTCTCTTGTACTCTCGGTAGGCTCCGCTATTCGCTAAATCATCTCTGATAGCCTCGTCTACGACACACTGCAGGTTCCTAACATCTGCCATCATCATTTGTGCAGTGTTAATGTAACTGTCAGCGATTGTCTCAAGGCCTTCGTCGGTTAATTGTGGCCAGTACTGTGCCAATGTCTCTTTGAAATCCATTTTCTGTCTCCTCGTGTGGGGTTAAAAGGTGCCCATTTGTCTCAAAAGTCAATCTGTCGTCAATTAGACTCTGAAGCATGCATTGAACTTGGTGCGATTCTTCATGGCCACAGCGAAAAGTTCGGTTAGCTTGCAGGCATAATCCTCATCATGGTATTCATACCCAAGAGCATGAACGATCTCATGCACTGCAATGCTGATAATTCTTTCTTTTTCAGTTAGCAGGAATCTCTTCTTGAATCGGGTACCAGTTCGATCCTGTGCAATGCTGCATGGGTTGAGATAGTATGTAACTTCTCCGTCTTTTTGGTGGTATAGTGCCTCGGTGTTCTCGCTGAACACAAATCCTACACTGAATGTGCTTGGGACATTTACTTTATTAGATTCTAGGATTTGGTGCATGGTGAGGAGAACATTTGCCCAGATGTGTGATAATTTGGTAGCGTATTCGCTCATTTGGGTTGGTAGGAAATGATTAGGTACTACTAGCCGTGTTTCATTTCTGATGTAGAAGTTAAAGCCCAGTTGGTTTACTTCTTGCGGATCTTGGCTTTCTTGTTCGGCTGGGATGTCGCAGATTTCTGCCCAGTTGGTGTCGTCGTCATTTTCTTCTACTGCTGTGCTTTGTGTAGTTTCGCTGTTAAAGGTGTAGACTGTTGATTGTGTTACTTTGGCTGCGATTGCTTCTGATTTTTCTTGCTTGGTGGTTGTTTGCCTGATGTAGCATTTATGGCCTGGGTAGTAGGTGACTGTTGGGTTTGGTGCCGATAGTGCTTTTGTTGCGTCGGTATTGAGCATTTTGGTGAATTGGGATAGCTCGTTTCGGTAGGTGTAGGATAGCATGTCTCGATTGCTGGTGAGAGTGGTGCCGCTATTCCCATTTAGTTCGATGATTACTCCTCTGTCGGTGCAGTAGGTGTCGATGAACATTGGTATTCCGTGGATTCGGCATACTGCTCCTTTTACGTTTTGGTTGGTGTATACTCGTCCGAAGGATAGTTCTCTGCGGAATGTGCCTTTGTGTTGGTTTGTTTCTAGGTGTTTGCCGCTGTAGGTGACGGTACCTTCCCATTGTGCGTGTCGGCAGAATCGTATTAGTGCGTTTTCTAGGGAGGATACGTAGTTGCCAAGCATTACGACTTCTGTTTTGGTGCCTGCCAATTTTTCTTTTACTTCTACTAGTTGATAGTCGGCACCTTCTCCTGTGACTAGAAGGTTACCAGTGTGGATTTTATATGATTTGTGGCAGAATGCTATTAGTTCTTTTGCTTTGCCGAATCCACCAATGGTGCCGTTAAAGTTCTTTCCACTTTCTCCTAGCGATAAGAATTTATTTACTAATGTGTCATAATCCATTGGTTCTCCGTTGTTTTGGCAGATGGCGACAGTATTGCCATCAGAATTGACGGAGAATTTGAATTCTATTTCTGTGGTGCCTTTGCAGTCCATTGAGTTTTGGGCTAGCTCTCGTATCCATGCCCAAGTCCAGTTTGAGTAGTCATTTTTTGCTTTAGCGAAGAAGCTTGGTCCGATTTTGATTGTTGATTGCATGTTTTTTGCTCTTTTAAAGGGTTTTATTTGTTTTTCTTGGCCTATGAAGGTGTATCAAGATCTATTGAGTGTGTAAAATCGCTAGTACTGGAGCAATAAATATGAAGTTGGATTGGCGGATAATGGGAGTAGAAATGCAAATAGATGACTATTATGCAAACGGTGATATAAAGCATCATCGAGAAAGATGCTTATGGAGCGGATTTGCGACCAGGCTATCAGCCGAAGAATACTTAAGTAAAGGCATCGCAAAAGGATGGTTTAGAAGCGATTGTTTTATAAAATCGCAGTGGGTTGGCGATAAATTTGTAGGTGGTGAAAATCCTACACATTATGTCTTAAGACATCTATTCGAAACACCCCATCGAGAACAACCACCATCACCTAGAAAGAAAAGGCCCAGTAATCTTTGAATTCTTTCTTGAAGAAGCTTGGACCGATTGTGATTGCTGTCATTAAAAAGTCTCCTTGTGACGAAATTGTCGTCCATTTGTCGCAAGGAGACTTGTAAGGTAAATTAGCTCTCTTTAATTAATTCGACTGTGGTACTGTCCGATATTAGGGACACTTTACCAGTTGATGTCATTGCTTTCTTTGGACCAAATTTGATCATCTCTTGCCCCTGGTACTTGATTTTAGTACCATCGGCTACCTGATGGAATAATGCTGTTGGCGCCTTTTCTTTTGGCGGTAGTGATTTGGATTTGATTTTCATGGTTCTCCTCTATGAAATGAAAAAAGACTACCCGTTATTTTACGCTTCATAATCCTGTACAATTTCATTTTTCTAGCCTAAGATAAAGTTCTTAAATATCGGCCCTTCATTCTTTTACATCTTTACGCAAGGCTTCAATTACCACATTTGCCATGTCGTCTATAACACGCCCCATATCATCAATTTCTTTATTTAAAAGAAATATCTCTTGTTCTAGTACCCAGATAGCACAATTGCAGTCTGTGCCAAATCTTGAATTCAGTGTATTCTCTTTATTGTTTTCAGTAGCCTTCTTTAACAACTCTAGAGCTTGTTTAGATGTCATTTATTTTTACCCTTAATTTTTGGCCACAGTTTTCACACCGTTTACTTTCCACCGCTGAGCTTCGCTAGTACCGTACCACCAGCCCCTCTAACGATCACGCACAAATAATCAGTAGTCACTTCATACTGATCGAAAAACCTCTGTGTCTTGGTGCCTCTGGCCATCATCGGAAGGTGCTTGGATGCTCGGATTTTCTCGACTTGCTCGTCATCCGCTCTCTTCATATTCCCTCCCAAGCTATTGGTGTGCAGTATACCCTTTAGGTTGTCGCAAAATTCGTCGAATTCTTCTTGGTCCAAAACGATTGACGTGATGACGATTCCGTTTGGTAACTTGTAGACTTGTTTGTAAGGCGCAGGCATTGTGATATCTCCGTTGTGAGGGAAAAAGAAACGTCCATGTGTCGCAAAATCGAGGCAGAGGTCAATCATTTACTGGTAGTATATCCCTTGCTATAGTTCTATACAGTTTTGGTTTTAATCAAGGGAGATTCGACAATGGTATGCTGCGAAGTTTGTAATGAGCCGATTGATGCTGAGCGTTTAGAAGTTCTGCCCAACACTACCACCTGTCCTACACATAGTCGAGCGGTGGCTGCTAAGGGTTTTATGGTTTACCCTCATAAGACAGGTGGTGAGGTTGTGCTGATTAGCGGCGACAATAAAGAGGCTCTGAGATTGGCCAAAAGAGCTAATAATCGGTCCAGATAGGATTTACTATTCCCCCATTTTTGCTACAATTGGTTATTCCACTTCACTCACTTTACGGAGATTTTGAAAATGTTTAGCAAAGAGCAAGTTGAGACGATTGCAAGGAGCTTGAAGCTGTTGGTAGATTCTCATCATGAGCTGATCGAGATGTACGCTCAGGATTCGAAGAGACTACCAGCCCATCAGTTGGAGAAGATGTACGGTGATGACCACGCTACCTTACTGCAGGAAGTTCCGCCGACTACTAAGATTTTGATTGATACACTTCTTACGGCTGAAGGCCATCTACGCAGTTTGAAGCATAAGGGTAGGGTATACGTTGATATCCCGATGCGAGATAGTGAGAGTTGGGAAAATATTACTATTCTGAATAGTACTGTAAGTGCTGTCCAGTACGCTCGCGATACTTTTGGTGCGAACGATTTTGGTTATATTAGCTTGCTTACTCTTGGTGAGAAGAGCGAAGAATAGTGGGTGGTGGAGGAGGGGAGGCGGATAACCGCCTCCTCTTTTTTCGCCTCCATCAGGAACAATCTCTTTATCAATATCCCATCGGCTAGCACGATTTTAAAATAGGACCAAACGTAAAGGGTCTGGCGAGATTGTTCTTGGTGGAGGCGTTTATCCTTTTTTAATCTCCCTTCATGAAATCGTTCATTCCCTTGGCTGTTTCTTGCAGCAATCTTAGAATAAAGACTACTACATATAATCCAATCATAATTCCTAATATTCTGCCTGTGAACGATCCAAGATCAGCTAGTAGCATTGTTTGCCTCTATTAAGTTAGTAACGTAGTCAATGGCTTGTTGCATTTCATTGAAGTGGCCTAGTAGCTCTTTATCCATCCATACCTGATATGTGATGGTTCGTAGCATTTTGAGTTTAACTATTTTTAGGCTGGTTGTTGTTTTGAGCTTCATTAGAGTGTAACCGTTATTCCGTATGGTGGCTGTGATCCGTGTTTGCTTGTTACGACTGTTATGACTGGGAATTCTACGGATTTAAGGTATGTGCAGTGGCCATCTGTTATCATGATTACTGCATCGGGGACTAGATTATTTTCGGTTAACCATTTTATTGGCGCTTCCATGTTTGTTCCTCCTCTTCCTTTTATTTGGATTTTGCGCCAGTCTCCTCTTCTGTAGCTATTATATCCTTGGAATCCGCTGTCCCATTGTAGGATGCTTACTTTAGCTTTAGTGCTTATGGATTCTATTTCGCCGAAGCATTGTTGTAGATCTTCGGTGCTTATTGATCCTGATGTGTCTACTATTACTGTGACGTTGGCTGCGGCGTGATGGCTAATGCCTGGTATTCCGAAATGCCTGCGTCTTCAATTTCTTCTTGAATATGTTGTTCTTCTATTTCCTAGGTGTCTGCCTAGGAAATTTCTTAGTAGGTATTTCCAGCTTACGATTGGTTTATTTAGGTTTTTGAGTGCTTCTATTAGGTGGCCTGGGGTGTTGCCCTGGGCTTTTTGTGTGACCGCATCGGCTGTTGCTTTTACTATTTGTCTTGCTTCATCTGCGGAGACTTCTGTTTTGGACCATGTGGAGTGGTCATCTAGTGTTAACCCTTTTTGTTCTTCTTGTCCTTCTAGTAGCAACTCATAGTAGTGTTCTGCTGTTTGGTCTTGCGGCCATTGACTTGGTATCCATATTAATTTGTCTACTCCGATATTCTTGGATTTTCTGAATAGCTGTGCGTCACCTATTCTTGGGTTGTTGGGTGAGCCGTTGACTGTCATGTCGGCAGCTATGTTGAAGATTTTTGAATTTCTATCTCCTCTTCTGATGCAATGTAGCCGTACTACGTGTTCTATTTCATGTTGTACTATGGCTATTAGTTCTTCTTGTTCTAGTTTGGCTACGAATGGTGGGTAGTATATGCAGACGATAACTCCGTCTGATCTGATGTATACTCCCATTGTTTTGGCGTTTTCCTCTTGGATGTGGTCGAATTGATTTGGTACCCATACCATGTGCATGGCAAAGTGCCCATACCATGGTTGGTGTATTATGAGGCGACATCTTGCCTTCATCAGTTTTTCTGCTGGGTCTGTCATTGGTCAGATCCCCATACTACTTTACTCAGTATTTGTTGTAGTTCTGGTCTTTCTGTTATGCGGTCTACAAATCCCTTTTTGAGCCGTCCATCTTTTACTGCATTTTGGCGGTGTTGTGCTATGATTTTGGCGAATTCTGGGTTGCTGATTAGAGCCGAGCTTAATCGACTGTCTGTATGGACTGGGTTGGTGGCTAGATTCTTGCAGTAGGCTACGATGATGTCTTTATCTTCTGATTCTTTTAGTAGAAATTCGGCAAAATCGAGGCAGTTGTCGGCTATGGTGTCGTCGTCTAGTTGGTTTTTGGCGAAGGATACTATTCCCCATGTTAGGCCTATGAGTTGGCCTCTGCTTAGGTTTTTTAGTTTTTTGGTGTGTGGTTTTACACCTTTGTTGATGATGTCTCTTGGTTGGATTGGGCAGTTGTAGTGTATGTAGGCGTTGGCCATGTCTGTGCCTACTAGTCCTGCGATTATTACTTGTCGTAGTTCTTGATTGGCGTTTTCTGTTAGGATTTTGTCTATTTTTACTACTGCTTCCCAACTTCGGCGTGATGGTAAGATGCTAAATCCTAGGTCTCCTTTCATGTCTCCATCTAGGTGGTTGATGTTTTGTGTGGCAAAGCTTATTACGCTTGCTGCGGTTTCTCCGTGTACTTCTACCATGTATTGTGTCCATTCGTCGATGGTTGTTTCTCCATCGCTTAGTGTTAGGTGGCAGAATCTGTTTATGAATGCCGGGTCGTTGAATCCGTTGACCTGGTAGCCTTCCATGAAGTTACCTGCGGCTACGACTGACCATCCTTCTGGTAGGACGTATTGTCCTACTTTTCTGTCTAGGACTAGTTGGAATACTGCTTGTAGGACGTCGTCTGCTGCGCGGTTTAATTCGTCAAGGAAAAGTATTCCTTCTTTTAGTCTTGGTTGTAGGTTTACTGCTGCTTTTTCTTTTTGGTGTCCTTGTAGTCCTTCTAGGATTTGTTGGGCTTCTTGTGCGCTTAGGTCTGCTGATGGGAGGTCGGCTGGAGGAAGGTAGTGTGTTTTACCATCTACTGCTTCTGGTAGTCCTCTGATATCGGAGGCTTCTAGTTGTGAGCAGCGTAGGTCGATGAAACCTATTTGGTTTTCTTCGCAGTATTGTTTTACTGCTGAGCTTTTGCCGATTCCTCTATGGCCCCAGATGAAGGGGGTTATTTTGGCTTGTCGCAGTATGTGGATGGCGTTTTTGATGGTTGAGATTTTAGCCATATTACTAGTCCTTTATTCAGCAGATATACGGAGTTTCCACCAAGGAAACCCCGAGAGGTTAAATACTTCCTATGTGTCCAGTTCGGCGTCAATGTCGTCGAAGAGGCTGAAGGCTATGAAGACTGGATCGAGCTTGGTTAGTTGTGATAGGTCTTGGATGTCTTCTTTGATGTGTCCGTAGACCTCTGTCCAGCAGTTGCAGTCTGTCTGCATTAGGTGTAGGGCTTTTTGATATAGAGCAGTTCTTTTTTCACCAGCGTCCATTAGGATTTTCCTCCGTTCTTATATGGCAGAGCTTGTTATGGTTGTCAAATCATCTGGTTTATTTGATCCATGGCCTGGTTGTAGAGGGTTGTATCCAGATATCCTTGTTCGATGTATAGTTCATGCCTAAATTGGTATTTCTTTTCATCATAAGGCCCAGGTGAGGGTTCCAATCCTGGGCTGGCGGGGGTAGGTAACTCGCTATACGTGTATAATTTCCATATTCCTGATTCTGCTATGCCCATCTCCAGGATCTCTCGCCGTGTAATTCTTTTGTATAGCATTATTCCTTGTTGTTGTAATTCTATTAAGTGGTACTCCATATAGGAGGTCACCCAATTTGAGTCATTTCGGATCGTAGCGCTGAATATTAGTGATTCCAGGGCAGGTTTGGTTAGCCCAAAGGTGAATGTATGTATATTACCTTCTAATGGTTTGTACCCTACATAGTTGGCGTATTTTCTGATAAGTTGGTTAAATATTTCTTGTCCTGGTTTTTTGCCTACGAAGTTTGCTAATTGGTTTATAATTATGGACTGTTTCACATTTGGTCTCCCTTACTTTTTAATTGCAAGGGGCGTGGTTTTGTATTATGACCGTGTTTTAGTTTGCATGCGTAGCATGGCGGTTTGTGGTTGACTGTTGCGCCGCATGTTGGGCATCGGTATTGTTTATGGGTTTCTAGGGGTGGGAAGCCTTTGGTGGCTTCTTCTACTACTTTTTTCTGTCTTTGGTGGCTGGCTTTTTTATTGCAGTATTGCGAGCAGTATATTACATTCTTTCTTGTTCTACTAATGGGTTGCCCGCATTGCTTACAATGTGCCATCCTGTTTTCCTTTTCCTTCTAGTCGGTCTTTGACCCCTCCATTTTATGTACTTGTTGATTGGCGGTTATTAATCCATGAGAGATCGGTTTCAATTGTAGCTAAGCCCCATTCTATAGAGTTGACTACCAGAGCTTTGTAATCGTACTGATTCTCTTTTAGGTAGTCTGCTGTTTCAATATCATTTTCTAGGATGTATAATTGGTATCGGGTGGTGTCTCCCGGATTGTTGATTTGGCTTTTAACGAATGCTTTTGCGTCGTTGATGTCTTCTAGGATTTTGATATTAATCATTGGGTGTCCTTTATTGTTCCCTTTTGTGGCAGAAGTGGTTTGATTGTCAATTGTTGGTGGTTGTGACGGTTTGGAACCAGCTTTTGTGGCCAAATACTCTTTCATCTTTTGCCCATTGGATGATTCGTTGTTGGTTTTGGGTGGCGTAGTCTCCGAATTTTGCCCATCGGTTGTGAACTCCGTCTGTTGTTTCTACGTTGCCGTGGGTGCAGCCGCTTTCTATGTGTGTTATTGAGGCGTGTCGTCCTAGGCTGTTGCTTGTGATTGTTAGTTTGTATCCTAGGGTTTTGAGGTCTTTTCTTAGTTCTGCTGTTGTCATTGTTATAGCTCTTTGACGATGGTTTTGATGGTTTCGGTTTTGGTCACTACTAGTTTGCAGATGTGGTATGGTGTTTGGAGGTCTGATTTGGCTTGGTATGCTTCGGGGATGGCTCCGCTTAGGTACCATTCTCCTTTTTGGGGGCAGCGAAATTCGTTTGTTTTGATTGCTTGTACGTCTTTAGGGTGGCTTAGGTCGGCTAGTGGATAGATTTGTAGCTGTTGGTTTCTGTATTGGCCTTGTAGTAGTAGTTGGCTTGTTGTTTTGTTGAGTTTGCAAGATACTGTTACTTCTTCTTGGTCGTATTGGACCCAGACGTGTTCTCCTTGCACTTTCGTGACGGTGCAGCGTTTGCTTGGGTACCCTGGTTGGAATTCGATGAAGTGGTATCCCGATCTGGCTTCTATGATTTGTTGTCTGTCGTACATTTTTCTTTCTCCATTGATTGTTGACCCGACTTTCTTTTGTAGCAAAAGGGGGTGAGTGGTAAAGTATTAATATATATGATAAGAGCCACAGATTTTTGGGTTCTGTGGCTCTTGTCGGTGCTTATACGCTGTAGATTGCCCAGGTTGATTCGTGGCAGTGGCCTATGATGTTTTTGAGCCTTTTGCCTTTTTCGCTTAGGGCTTTTTTGTAGCAACCGTCTTTATAGAAGACGAAGCAGACTTCTTGTCGTGGCATGTCACCTGATGCTTTGTGACTTGCGTAGTAGACGATTTCTTTTAGTCTTGGTAGTTTTTTGTCTCTTGATTTGACGATTTCTTCCCAGATATCTAGGAGGATTTCGCTGTGGTGGATGTATGGGTCGCATTCGTCTGGTTCAATGACGAATAAGTCTCTGAGTATTTGTTTAATTTCTTCTGTGGTTTTGTCGTTTAGCGTTGCTAGTGTTTGGAAGATTTCTATTGTTTGTGTGTCCCATTAGCTGTCTGGGCGTTGTTCTGTGTCTGCTTTGAGTTTGTTGTATACTTCTTGGCAGATTCTGATTACCGCTTCTTTATTGCTGTCTGCTATGAATTGCAGTGCGGAGTCTAGGTCTGCGATGATTCCGCTTTCGGCGTATAGGTCTATTCCCATGATTGTTACCTTTGGTTATTCTTCGTCTACTTGTTCTATGTCGTTATCTTCGTCGTCTTCGAGGTTGTGGATTTCATCGTTTTCATCCTCTTCTGGTTCCCATTCCCATTCTGCTTCTTCGTCGATTTCTATGTCGTTTTCGTCCTCTACTTCGTCGTTGGAACCGAAGAGGCTGTTCCAACAGTCGTCACAGGTACCACTGATTAGGAGTTCTCTTTGGCCTGGTGTGAGGTAGGGCATGGCATCTTGGATGAGTGCTTTTCCATCTACCCAGGAGTCGTAATCGGCTTCGTTTACTTGAATTACGAATTCTTTTTGGCAGTGGACGCATTCTTTTTCTAGTTCTTTGTCGAATTCCATTGGATTAACCTTTCTGTTATGGGGATAATTATTAAATACATTATAAATCCCTCCCATCTATGGTGGTAGGTGGGAGGGACCGCGATCTACCAACCCAAATGGAGTGATGGGTTGGTAGGTTGTTGTTGCACCAAAATCAGATCTGTCAATTAGCTGTTGTGGCTACTTGTGGGAGCTTGACACCGTATAATGCTAGCTCTGGTGTCATTAGTTCTGGAAAGGCTGCGATGATCATTTGTGCTTCTTGGACGCAGCTGTTCCAGTTGGCTGAGCCTTCGAATTTGCCTTTCCAGGCTTGTAGGTGTGATAATGGGCGTACTAGTGCTATTTTGGCTAGTGGGACGTTCATCATTTCTTGGGTGTAGGCTAGCTGGACGGTGTGGAAGGGGTAGTAGTCTTGGATTGCGTCGCTGTAGGTGCTGATGAATTTGTATAGTGTGCCGCTGTAGAAGAGGTGTTCGCAGTGGTCTTCTCGGTTTATTGAGTAGGCTTCGATTGTTGCTTTGGGTCCTGTTCCGGTGATGTCGTATTTGTAGTCGGTGTCGCCGTGTATTTTGTGGCTGGCTGTGATTTCTGCTTGGGGGTTGGCTCGGATGAACTGGGTGGCGAAGTTGCCTTTGCTTGGGTTGATGATGGTGTGGTAGAAGTAGCTTGCTGCTCCTTCTGGGTAGCCGTCGTGGTGGATGTAGATGTAGGTGCGGTGTTGTTTGTCGGTGAAGCTGTATGTTGCTCGTGTTGCCATTGTTTGGTCTCCTTTGGTGGTTTGTTGCAGGGTTTGTGTGGTGGTAAATTATTCCACTTTCTTAATGCACTCTGGACCCAAGCCCGTATCTAAGCTGGTTGGTGTCGTTAGTGGGTGGCCGCAGCGTCCGCATCTGCCTTCGTGGCGGATTTGGTATCCTTCTGGGAGCGGCTTGTCTGCCCAGATGTGGTGGAGTGCCCAGTTGAGAACTTTGTAGAGTGTTGCTTCTTGGTCGTATTTGCTGGATTTGGTGAGGGTGACTTTGCCTGCTTCGGTGTTTAATAGTCCGAGGTAGGTGTAGTCTGAGGTGTTGTCTGGGCCTGTTAGGACGCTGGCGAAGTGGGCTTCTTTGTAGTTGCCGTTTGCTTCTTTTTTGGTGATGCGGTAGGTGTAGTATTGTCCGGTTTTGCTTTGGACGGTGAAGATTGCGTTACCAGCGGTGATGAATTGTTTGTTGACCATTGTTTTTCTCCTGTGTCTATTTGTTGCAGGAGAAATTTCTGGGTAAATTAAATAAGCCCGATACGGGTGCGAACCGCCGCTACGTGGTCGACTCGGGCTAACATCGTCAGTCCCACGGGCCTTTGGTGGCCAACCGTTAATCGAATTTGTATCTCTCACCTAAGACTTCGCATAGTTTTGTGTAGTCTTCGTTTAGGATTTTGGAGAATTCTACGTATTCTGGTATTTCTGATTCTTCGAAGGCGATCATTACTAGTCTTAGGTGATCTGAGGCTTGCCATCCTTCTTTGGTGGAGAATGTTTGGCCATTTCTCATTTTGTATAGGATTTTGGTTAGTAGTGTTAGTTTCATGGTTGTCCTCAATAGTTTGATATGATTATTTGGTCTGTGTAGCAGTCGTAGATGTGTGCTGGTCTATTTTGTGCTTGGTATAGTCGATAGGCTTCGTTTATGTTGTCTGTGCAGCCGTTGGTGATTATGGTGAGGTAGGGTTTTGGGCCATCTTGTCGCCATTGTTTTACTTGGTAGTGCCAGATTTGGTTATGGTATGGTTTTTTCATAGATGTGGAATACGTAGATTTTTTCGATTTTTGGTTCGTCATAGAGGTATTCGGTAGTTGGTTTTTGGGTTCCAATATATTGGCCCCATTTGTGCCATCTCCATCCTCCAAGATAGTATTGTTGTTTTTTGAGTACGGGTGTGATGGTGATTATAAATTGTCTGTTTAGGTTTTCTGTGATTTCTGGTATTGTTTGTATGATTTGTTCTAGATTATCGCAGACTCCGTAGCATCTGAATGATTTGAATTCTGGATATTGTTCATATCCGGGTGGCCAGTGTGAGCATCCAAAGTGGTTGATTTCATAGCATCCTTCTTGTAGTTCGTGCATATCAACATTTAATATGCTAGGGTCGCTTTTTAGCATGGTTGCTTGCTTCCTGTTTAGATGCCACGGTGTTTATTTCTTGTCCCCAGTCGTCTATTGTCTTCCAGCTTTTGCACACTTCATATCTGCGTATTGGTTTTAACATTACAATATTGCCGCAGCAATTCGTGGTGGTATGGACAATGTTATGGTATTGGTCTGCGTTGCCGCAGGCGTATACTGGAATGTCTAATTCTTTTTGACAGCAGGGGCATTTCATGGTTATTCACTTGGTATGCTTGTGATGGGTATGAAGTTGCTTTTGGCGTAGTCCCAGATTTTGGTGTTGCTTATGTCGGAGGCTAATACGTCGCTTGGTCCGTGGTAGGCTGTTGGTGTGTTGTTGCGGTATTTGATGTAGTATGGGTGTGATTTGATTTGTGTTGGTTTTTTGGTTAGGATTGGCATTTTGCCTTGTTTGTCGACGTAGATGTAGTAGTTGTTCATTTTTGGCTCCTTGTTTGGTTTTGTGTTGCAGGGTGGAGCGTTTGGTCAATTAGTTTACGTCTATATCTACGGTGTGTGTTTCTTCGACGCCGAATGCGTTGGATGCTGTGAAGGTGAGGTAGACTTTGTTACCGATGACTCTGGTTTTCATGTCGTGGAAGTCTAGAGAGTCTGGATAGTTTACCATTGTTCGAACGACCGCTTTGGCTTTGATGATTTTGTCGATGTCGTCGTTGGTGCTTCGGTTGGTGTTGCAGCCTACCATTAGTAGTCCTGCTAGGAAGGCTAGGGTGCAGAGGATGAATGCTTTGATTTGGTCGTTCATGTTATTTCCTTATTTGTGTGAGTTTGGGGAATGTCTCCCCATTGGGGCGGCGACAGTTGCCGCCCTTCTCTTGCTTGTGGCAAAGTAGGATTCGGCGTCAATAAAGCCCCTCTTCCCCGGAGAAGGAAGAGGGGCAACCAACGGAGACTGTCTAGTTTTCTTCGTGCTTCCAGTAAAAGTCAGCGTCATGTTCTTCGTAGCCGAAGATGCCGAAGTGAAAGCCGGAGGCTTCCCAGATTTCGCGTCGTTCTTCTTTTGGTAGTTCGGTGTAGTCTCCCAGCAGGTCGTCAGCTTCGCTTTCTGAGTCTAGCCAGCTTTCTAGAAGCTCCACGTTCATCTGGACTACGCTGACGCCGTTTGTGTAATGGTCTTCTTGTTCGTGCTTTCCTGGAGCGTTGTTACAGTAAAAAGCCTCTGCTTCGTTTGCCTTTTCGGTTACTAGCTTGATCAGATCATCTTTGGTCATGTTGTTTTCTCCGTTTGAATAACGGGGCGGCGGTGTGCCGCCCCTTCTCTTACTTGTAGCAAAGGAGAGTTGAGCGTCAACTCTCCGTTTCGAAATTATACCCCGCTGAGCGTCAAGTCCACGATTTCTTCGAAGTCTTCGATGCCTTCGTAGATTATGTCGTCTGGCTCGTAGGTGGGGTAGTTAGCTGTGTAGTAAGACCGGTCGTCGGCGCACCTGGCTAGGATTGCTTTGATATCGGTGAATATGACCGCGTGGCGCGGGTCCTCGTCCAGGTATTCTTGGATTTGTGGGAGTGTGCGTGCGGTGCCGACTGGGTTTTCGATAAGCTCTGCGTCGTCTCGGGTGTAGCAAACGTTGTAATTGGACATTTTGTTATCTCCGTTGTGGAAAGCGGGGCGGCGGAGTGCTGCCCCTTCTCTTACTTGTGGCAGAAACGGGGCTGGCGTAAAACGATTATTGACTTACAAGGTGTAAGAAGACCTACTATATTAGCTCTATGAAAATATACTATAAGCCATACGTAGTATAGTAATCGAGGGTAAATGAGACTTACCGATATATTAGAAGCGGTGAAAGATGTTGAATCTTTGACGAAAAGATTTCAGGGATATTACGTATCTATAACAAGTCAAGGCGCATTTACTAAAATATCAATTCGCAATTCTAAAGGTAAGACATACGGCGATGCTTTGTTGGAATCTTTCGTTTATGGTGATAGGAAGTACTTTACTGTATGTGGGATAGCAGCGACAGGACCCGGTTATACCTCTAATAAGTGGGGGCCATTGATTTACGATATAATCGTTGAGATTGCGACAAGAGATGGTGATGGGCTTGTTCCTGCAGAGGCAGCTACATTTGTATTTAAGCATCAGATATATTATACTGATAAAGAATTTAGTTGGGGCTCTGGACAGCTAGAGCAAAGACTATTGAATTTAACAAGTCCTGATGCAAAGAAACACTATGCTCGATGGTACAAGACTCAAAAGAGTCTTTATGGTCAGCCTATCGAGATTCAACCAATTGGATATGTTGAGGACATTGTACGTATTATCGGTCCTTCTATGAAATGGGATTTACTGGATGCTGACCTGGCAAAAGAGCTAAATCATGTGTATCGCAATAGTTTTCGCATACCTAATGAAGAAAAGCTTGACTTATATAGAAAAGTAAAAGAAGCAGGTGGTACATTGACCTATGATAATGAAGGTAATGTCGTTGGTTGGCCTAGGGTTGACTTCATGTCATCTCCGCTTTTTTTGCATCTGAATGGATCGGGCAGGAATTGCACCTGCTATTTATACTTGGCGGTATTCGATCTGTTCCGAATCCGTTGCGTCTAAGCGTTTAGGCTGTGCTTAGCTTTCCACGTGTCACTGTCCACGCCGCCGATCCAAGTGCCGTCTCTCCGGCTGTCACGCACAATGATTCGTCGATTTGCTGCTGGCCACCACGACTGGTAGTAGTACGTCTCTACCTCTGCCTGCATATAAAGGAAGCGGGCGGGAGTCGAACCCGCTTGTGCCCCGTCCGCGTTAGCCAGCACGCTTTTCATTTCGGCGGTGCTTGCCTCTGAGTTGGAGTCAACGACGGCGAGTGCGCGTGAAAACTGATCCGTAGCCGTTGCCGTTACCGTAACCGTTGCCGTTACCGTAGCCGTAACCGTTACCGTAACCGTAACCGTAGCCGTATCCGTCACCGTATCCGTCACCGTAACCGTAGCCGTATCCGTCACCGTATCCGTAACCGTTACCGTAACCGTAACCGTAGCCGTATCCGTCACCGTATCCGTCACCGTAACCATAGCCGTATCCGTCACCGTATCCGTAACCGT
>JACCDY010312234.1_pt1 | contig 24998 bp, 25 predicted proteins | sample 7446391 | NCBI WGS metagenome assembly JACCDY01 (sample SAMN15323451, study PRJNA562643) | freshwater metagenome | isolation source: river surface water | place: USA:Blue River Watershed | collected 2017-08-18 | reverse complement strand
GACCTCCAGCGCCGATGGTACTGCAAGGGTGACCTTGTGGGAGAGTAGGACACCGCCGGACTTAATTTAAGAAAATGGCCACCTTTCGAGGTGGCCATTTTCGTTTAACTACATGTTTTTAGCGTAGTTTTGGCATTGAGACAAACTTAAATAAGGAGATCCACATGGCTGAACGCGATTTCGGAAGTCGCTCAGACCGCAATACCGGTCGACCAGACCGTAAACCAGCAGGCCTTGGGCCTCGTGGTGCATCTGGCGAACGCTCATCAGGGATGGGTTCGGGCCGTGGAGGATCTGACAAGCGCCAGGATGCGCCGGCCGGTCGTGCCCAACGCCGCGATGGTCAGGAATCTAGACCAAATTGGCAGGAGCGAGTCGCTCGTCCTGTCGATTACGACAAGCCAAAGAGCCCGCCGATTCCAGATGAAATAACCGAAAAAGACTTAGAAATGGGCCTTCGAGCTCAGCTAAAGACCCTCACTCCAGAGAATGCCGAGAAGGTCGCACGTCACCTTGTAATGGTTAACCTGCTAATCGAGCAGGATCCAGAACTGGCTCACAAGCACGCCGTGGCTGCCGCCGAACGCGCCGGCCGCATCGGCATGGTTCGTGAGGTTGTTGGTGTCACCGCTTACACGGTTGGCGAATACGCCCTGGCTCTTCGAGAATTGCTTACCTTTCGCCGCATCTCTGGATCTAACGACCAGATTCCGGTGATGGTTGACTGTGAGCGTGGACTTGGTCGCCCAGATCGTGCACTTGAGCTTGGTCGTTCCGTAGACCGTGCCTCGTTGCCGGTTAGCGTACGCGTTAACCTGGCCATTGCCATGTCTGGTGCACGCTTAGACCGTGGCGAGAATGACCTCGCTTTGGCCGAGCTGCAGATTGCCGAATTGAATCCGGCGAAAGTTTTTGATTATTCACCGGCGCTATTCCGTGCCTATGCCGACACCCTCGAGGTGCTTGGTAAGGCGACAGAATCAAAGCACTGGTTCGATCTTGCCGATCGCGCCGAGCTCGCGCTTGCCGGAAACCCTGGTCCTGAGGATGAGTTAGTTGAGGTTCTCGAGGAGATCGAGATTCCCGTGCTAGCCGAAAAGAAGGTTTGGGAACCGCGCGAAGGTGACGATCGTCCGCGTCGTGATGGCGGTGCTCCACGTCGTGATGGCGGTGCTCCACGTCGTGATGGCGGTGCTCCACGTCGTGATGGTGGTGCTCCACGTCGTGATGGTGGTGCTCCACGTCGTGATGGTGACACCCCGCGTTACCCGCGTCGTGAGAACGACGCCCCGCGAACCGCCGCGCGCGACGAAGAGCGCCAGCCGCGCACCTTTGGTCGTGTGAACAAGTCGAGTGACAAACCGAGCGACAAGCCAAGTGATCAGCGTGACAGCTAACATCTGGGGTCAATACGATGTGCTTCTGGCCGACCTCGACGGGGTCGTCTATGAGGGAACTAAAGCAATCGAAGATGCGCCGGAGGCCATCCGTGTTCTGCAGCAGCAGGGGTTGCCGATCTGCTATGTGACCAACAACTCTTCTCGTAGACCCGAGGTAATTGCCGAGCAACTTGCCGGTTTTGGCGTGGTCACCGACCCGGATGCCATTATCGGCTCGGGCCAGGTTGGTGTTCAGCTTTTGGAAACGTTGGTGCCGGCTGGAGCCAAGGTTTTGGTAGTTGGCGGCGACGGTTTGCGTGCACGTGTTCTAGAAGGCGGATTTGAGCTAGTGGAGTCATCAGACGACCAGCCGGCCGCCGTAATTCAGGGCTTCGCCCCTGATGTTGCCTGGAAGCACCTTGCCGAAGCGGCATTCTCAATTCAGAATGGCGCCAAGTGGGTAGCAACCAACTCTGACTGGACTTTGCCTCAGGAAAAGGGAATGGCGCCGGGCAACGGAACACTGGTTTCGGCGGTGCATACGGCGGTGGGTCAGCTTCCGCTTGTTGCCGGAAAACCTGAGCCAGCCATTTTCGAGGCTGCCGTAAAACACTTTTCTGCTCGACGTCCACTATTCATCGGCGATCGCATCGACACCGACGTCACCGGAGCTAATCGCGCCGGCATCGATTCGGTTTTGGTGCTGACCGGTGTTAGCACTCGAAAAGAAGTCCTCGGCATAAAGGTCGAAGGCCGCCCGACCTACATCATCGGTTCAATGGCCGAATTGCTGAAGCCGTACGACGCACCAAAGCAGACCAAACGCGGTTTTGCTTGCCGTGACGCTGCTGTCGAATTGCTTGGCAACAAGGTAGTTGTGACCGAGGGAGACCCCAAGAGCCTTTCGGCGCTTCGGGCTGCCTGCGCAGTGATTTATTCATCGGCTACGCCAATCTATGGGCTGGACGTTGAGCCGGCTCTTTACGAATAGGCTAGAAGCATGTCAGAGGACCTAATCGCCCAAGTTGCCAACGAGGTTGAGCGCATAACTGCCTTGCCTTTGGAGGAGCAGCCGAACGCTTTTGGTTTGATTCGCGACGAACTCGAATCGGTTCTAAACGGCGCCGAGTCTTCGCTTCTGAATGCTGCGGGTGCCGCACCCGCCTCAAAGCCGGGCGAGTAAATTTGCGTATTGACGTCGCGCTAGTTGAACGCGGCCTAGCCCGTTCGCGAAATCACGCTGCCACCATGGTTGAAGCCGAGAGGGTTTTGATCAATGGCAAGCCCGCGCGCAAGGCCTCTCAAACCACTTTGGAAACCGATCAAATCAAGGTTCTCGAGGCTGTCGATTATGTTTCACGAGCTGGCCACAAACTTGCCCGCGCTCTCGACGTGTTCAGCCAGATTGAACTAGTCGACCGTGTGGCTTTAGATGTGGGGGCATCGACCGGTGGATTCACCGATGTGCTTCTTCGCCGCGGGGTGGCAAAAGTCTTTGCAATCGATGTCGGTCATGATCAGATCGTTCCCGAGCTTCTTGAAAACAAGAAGGTTGTCAGCATCGAGGGCTTCAATGCGCGCGAGCTTTCGCCTGAGACACTCGCCGAGCGAGCTGGTCAGGCTGTTCCTGAAATCGACGTGGTAGTCGGAGATTTGTCTTTCATTTCGCTGACACTGGTTCTTAAGCAGATGCTTTCGGTGGCGCCAAACGCCGACTTTGTTCTCTTGGTCAAACCTCAGTTCGAGGTAGGAAAACAGTCGCTTAGCGCGCATGGTCTGGTGACTGATCATCGCTTGCGTGCCGGTGCCATAAAGCAGGTCGTCGAAGAAGCCAACTCGCTGGGCATGGGCATCCGAGGTCTAGAAAGATCTGAGCTGCCTGGCACTCACGGGAATGTTGAATACTTGCTGTGGATTTCTCCTAACGAACCTAAAAATGCGTCAAAATGGGTAGACCGAATTGAATCGATCGCCAAGGAGCCGAGATGACCGAGTCACGTTTTGTGCTGGTCGTTTCGCACACCCGACGTGAAGACGCCATTGCCGCAGCTTTAGAAGCCTGTGGTCAGCTAATTTCGGCGGGCATAACGCCGGTCATGACAGCGTTGGAACTGCAAGAGCTTCGAACCTTTTCGGACTCACAGGAACAAAACGCCAATTCGGTTTCTAACCCTGCAGCGGTCGCCGCTCAAGTATTAGAGCTCGGTTTGCACTGTGCGTTAGCCCAGATTGAACTTGCGATGGTTCTAGGCGGTGACGGCACTATTCTCAAGGCCGCAGAGATCGTTCGCGAATTCGAGATTCCATTGATGGGAATCAATCTTGGACACGTGGGTTTTCTTGCCGAGAGCGAGCGCGATGGGTTGAACGATGCGGTTCAGCGAATCGTAGAGCGCGACTACATCGTGAAAGAGCGAATGGCTCTTGACGTAGCTGTGATTGTTGAAGGTCGAGAGGTATTTCACACCTGGGCCTTGAACGAAGCAACCATCGAAAAAAGCGCGCGTGAGCGCATGCTTGAGGTTGTGGTTGAGGTCGAAGAGCACCCGCTATCGAGCTTTGGCTGCGACGGCATTGTGATGGCTACGCCAACCGGTTCGACCGCCTACGCGTTCTCGGCAGGTGGCCCTGTTGTTTGGCCGTCTGTTGAAGCTCTTTTGCTCGTGCCATTGAGCGCCCACGCTCTTTTTGCGCGTCCACTTGTGGTGAAGCCCGAGGCGATGATGGCTGTCGAGGTTTTGAAGCGCAGCTCTGGATACGGAGTTTTGTGGTGTGACGGTCGCAGAACTTGGGAGTTGCCGCCGGGTGCCCGAGTCGAGGTTCGCAAATCCGAGAAACCTGTTCTTTTGGCTCGTCTTCGCCAGAGCACCTTTACTGACCGTTTGGTTCGCAAGTTCTCATTGCCGGTAGCCGGCTGGCGAGGGCCAGACGACAACTCGGCAAACCGTGGATAAAGATGCTCGAAGAAATCTACATTCGTGATCTTGGAGTAATTCAAGAAGCCCGACTCGGTTTTAAGTCGGGTCTGACTGTGCTGACTGGTGAAACCGGAGCCGGTAAAACCATGGTTCTAACCGCACTTGGTTTGCTGCTTGGCGAACGTGGCGACAGCTCAGCTGTCAGAAGAGGTCAAGAGCAGGCCTATGTCGAGGGTCGCTGGTTTGTTCCCGGCAATGAATTTGTCGCCGAGAAGCTCAGCGAAGTCGGAGCCAGCGGTGGCGACGGTGAGCTCATTCTGAACCGATCCGTTTCGGCAGAGGGGCGAAGTCGTGCCTCGCTTTCTGGTCGCGCGATCCCCGTGAATGTTTTAGCCGAGTTGGGTGATCAGCTCGTTGTCGTGCATGGGCAATCAGACCAGCTTCGACTCAAGTCGGCTTCAGCGCAACGCGAGGCACTAGATCAGTTTGCCGGGAGTGAATTTCTGGACCTGCTGGCTAAATACCGACAGGCTTTTGAATCTCATCGTGAACTTGCGGCGAAACTTGTCGCGATCAAGCAATCGATCTCCGAGCGCTCGGCTGAAGCCGAAGGCCTGAAAGTTTTGTTCGAAGAATTTGAGCGAGTTCAGCCCATTGCAGGCGAAGATCAACAGCTTGCCGAACTGGCAAATCGCCTCACTTACGTCGAGGAGTTGCGCGCCTCGGCAATCGCCGCTCATGAGGCGTTGTCTTCAGAGGGTTTCGACTCGGCGCCGGACGCAATTGGGCTTGTTGGTATAGCCCGTAAGCAACTGGAGCACGTGTCCGAACACGACCCTGAGCTAGCGAGACTAGCCCAGCTTGCTAAAGAAATCGGATATCAACTTGGTGAATTGGCGACCGATCTATCGAGCTACGTTTCTGGGCTCGAAGGCGATGGGGCGAACGATCTCGAGCTAGTTCAAAGTCGTCGAGCCGTGTTGAACGCTTTGATTCGAAAGCATGGCGAAACCCTTGAGGATGTCTTTGTTTTTGCCCGCTCTGCATCGGACCGCCTGCTTGAACTTGATTCATCATCGGAACGCATTGAAGCCCTCGAGGAAGAGGTTGCCAAAGCTGGTCGATTGATGGCCGAGTTGGCCGCCGAAGTCAGTCGCCGCAGAGAAGCGGCCGCAAAGTCTCTAGCCGACGAGGTCACCCAGGAACTTAAAGCGCTGGCAATGTCCGGTTCTTCGCTCGTTGTCGCGGTTACCGAATCGGCCGAATTTTCGAGCCACGGTAAAGACAACGTGTCGATTCAGCTTTCGTCTTATCCGGGCGCAGAACCACGACCGCTTGGCAAAGGTGCCAGCGGGGGAGAGCTAAGTCGAATCATGCTCGCCATCGAAGTCGTTCTAGCCAAAACAGCTACGGTTGCCACCTTTATTTTTGATGAAGTCGATGCTGGTGTCGGCGGTGCCGCGGCCATCGAGGTTGGCAGACGACTTGCCAAATTGGCTAATCAAGCTCAGGTCATAGTCGTTACGCACCTTGCCCAGGTGGCCGCATTCGCGAATCACCACTTGAACGTTCTCAAAACCACTGGCCAAGAGTTCACAGTTAGCGACGTTGTCGCTCTGACCGAATCGCAGCGGGTCACGGAGCTGGCTCGCATGCTTTCGGGTCTTGGCGATTCGCAATCGGCCCAGTCGCACGCCGCCGAACTGCTGACCCTCGCAAGGGCAGAAATTCGTTAAAAAGTCACGCCACTTTCGTGTTGTCGGGCGTTTCGCAATCTAGCGAATGGTAGGCTGAAGTTCCATGGCAGAAGCTTTGGATTCCGGTAGAACACGTCACATTTTCGTCACCGGAGGTGTTGCATCATCACTCGGTAAGGGCCTTACCGCCTCGAGTCTCGGCAACCTTCTTCGTGCACGCGGCCTAAAGGTCGTGATGCAGAAACTAGACCCGTATCTAAACGTTGACCCGGGCACCATGAACCCTTTTCAGCACGGTGAAGTCTTCGTAACCGATGATGGCGCCGAGACCGATCTAGACATCGGTCACTACGAGCGCTTCCTAGACATCAATTTGGGCCAGTCAGCTAACGTGACCACCGGCCAGATTTACTCAACCGTTATTGCTCGCGAGCGTCGCGGCGAGTACCTGGGTGACACCGTTCAGGTAATCCCGCACATCACCGATGAAATCAAGCGCCGCATGCGTTTGCAGGCTCACGAGACTCCAGCTCCAGACGTAATCATCACCGAAATCGGTGGAACCGTCGGCGACATCGAGTCTCAGCCTTTCCTCGAGGCGGCTCGTCAGGTTCGCCACGAAGTTGGTCGCGACAACGTTTTCTATGTTCACGTATCTTTGGTTCCTTACCTTGCTGCTTCGGGTGAGCTAAAGACCAAGCCAACCCAGCACTCGGTTGCCACCCTGCGCTCAATCGGTATCCAGCCAGACGCAGTGGTTTGTCGAAGCGACCGCGAGTTGCCCGATGGCATCAAGAACAAGATCGCGCTGATGTGCGACATCGACAAGAGCGCTGTCGTTACCGCTGCAGATGCTTCGAGCATCTACGACGTGCCTAAGGTTCTTAACGACCAGGGTCTCGACGCCTACATCGTGAAGAAATTTGGATTCCCAGACAGCACCGTTGACTGGAGCCGTTGGCAGACCGTTTTGGATGCTGTACACAACCCGAAGCACGAGGTTCGCATTGCGCTCGTGGGTAAGTACATCGACCTTCCAGACGCCTACCTATCGGTAACCGAGGCGCTTCGAGCTGGTGGCTTTGCCAACATGTCGAAGGTTCACATCAAGTGGGTTGCTTCTGACACCTGTGAGACCCCTGAAGGTGCCGCGGCTCAGCTTGGCGACGTGGACGCAATCTGTGTACCAGGTGGATTCGGCGTTCGAGGAATCGAAGGAAAACTTGGTGCGCTGACCTACGCTCGCGAGAACAAGATTCCAACCCTTGGCCTTTGCCTAGGTCTTCAGTGCATGGTCATCGAGTATGCCCGCACCAAGGCCGGACTGGCTGGTGCTTCGTCGACCGAATTCGACCCAGAAGCCCAGTATCCGGTCATCGCAACCATGGCCGAGCAGGTAGACATTCTTGCCTCTGGCGACATGGGCGGAACCATGCGTCTGGGCCTCTACGAAGCAAAGTTGAAGCCTGGCTCAATCGTTGCTGAGGTTTACGGGGCCGAGTCAATCGAAGAGCGTCACCGTCACCGCTACGAGGTCAACAACACCTATCGTCAGCAGATCGCGGATGCCGGCTTGGTGTTCTCGGGCACTTCACCAGACGACCACCTCGTTGAATTTGTTGAGTTGCCTCGCGAGGTTCACCCTTACTACGTTGCAACCCAGGCTCACCCTGAGTTCCGTTCACGTCCGACCAACGCGCACCCGTTGTTCCGTGGCCTTGTGGCCGCAGCAATCAAGCGTCAAGAGTCAAACAAGCTCTTTGAGGTAAAGGATGCCTAAAGATCGCCCCGCTTCTCTTGGCATTGCCGAGAGCGAGGTTGTCTTTCACGGCAAAAGCTGGGACATCACCAGAGAAACTTTTGATTACAACGGCGAACCTCTGGTTCGTGAGTTCGTCTCGCATCCGGGCGCAGTTGCGGTGATTGCACTTAATGACGCGGGCGAGGTTCTGCTAATCAACCAATATCGCCATCCGGTTCGCGAGTATCTCTGGGAAATTCCAGCAGGGCTCCTGGATGTGCCTGGCGAAGCCAAGCTAGAGGCAGCAAAGCGCGAGTTGCTTGAGGAAACTGGCTACATCGCCGCGGAATGGTCTGATCTCATCGAGTTTCACACCACGCCAGGCGGAAACAACGAAACCATTGCCATTTTTCTAGCCAAGGGCCTTCGACATCAAGGGCATGACTTTGAGCTAGAGGGCGAAGAAACCGACATGGATTTGGCCTGGGTGCCACTTGAGGAAGCCGTCTCAAGTGTTTTGACTTCGCAGATGCGCAGCCCGAGTGCCGCGGTTGGTTTGATGGCCTTGGCTCTCAAGCTTGGCATCAAGGCAAATGGCTAACCTAAAGCCATTTGCAGAAGCCTACCTCAGGCATCTTGCCATTGAGCGGGGTGTGGCTAAGAACACTCTCGCCGCATACTCTCGAGACTTGAATCGCTACTTTGACTTTCTTGACGAAATCGCGGTCTCAGAGCCAGGCGACATTAGTGAGCTGAACATCGTCGCTTTCGGCGAACAATTGACCGCTCGTTACGGTCTCAAGAGTTCATCGGTTGCTCGAGTTCTAGCTGCCGTGCGAGGCATCCACCGTTTTTGGTTGCTTGAGAACATCACCCAAGGCGATGTGGCAGCCACAGTCAAACCGCCAAAGCTCAGGCGCAATCTGCCAAAGGCAATCAGTTTGGCTCAGGTCGAGGCTCTTTTGGCGGCAGCTGGCCCCGACCCACAAAACACGGATGGCGTGCTGGCAGACGACATCGCGATTCGAAACCGAGCAATTCTAGAAATGCTTTACGCCACCGGTGCTCGAGTTTCTGAAGTGGTCAATTTAGACCTTGACGATGTGATCGAAAGCTCGATGGTTCGCCTGTTTGGTAAGGGCTCGAAGGAGCGACTGGTGCCGATGGGCAGCTATGCACTCAGGGCGCTGGAGGCATACCTGGTTAGGGTTCGACCGGGGCTCGTTGTTCGCGGCAAGGGAACCCCAGCAATCTTTCTGAATCAGCGGGGTGGACGGCTTTCGAGACAGAGCGCTTGGCAGATAATCGCCGATGCCGCCGAAGCGGCCAACCTGCCCGGCGAAATTTCACCTCACACCCTGCGCCACTCGTTTGCAACTCATTTGCTCGAAGGTGGGGCAGACGTGAGAGTCGTGCAGGAACTACTGGGGCATTCATCGGTCACGACGACCCAGATTTACACGCTGGTTACGGTTGATGCGCTTCGCGAGATTTATGCCGCGGCGCACCCCAGAGCCCGCAAATAGCGGCCTCGGCAAGAGTAGGCTATAGGTGCAAGTGCAAAGCGTAATTTCGGGAGGAAATAATGGCTAAGGTTTCAAAGTCGGCAACGGATAACCGTTTCGCCACGCCTAAGCCCCTGACCAGCCACGGCCCGGCGCGAATCATTGCCATGTGCAACCAAAAGGGTGGCGTTGGCAAGACCACCACGAGCATCAACATGTCAGCAGCGCTCGCCGAATACGGTCGCAAGGTGCTGTTGGTTGACTACGACCCTCAAGGCGCTTTGTCAGCCGGTCTTGGCGTAAACGCTCACGACGCAATCACAATCTACGATCTGATGCTCGACAAGAACATCGATCCAAAGACCGCTATTCAGCACACCGCGACTCCAAACCTTGATGTGATTCCGGCAAACATCGAGCTTTCGGCGGCCGAAATGAAGCTGGTCAACGAGATGGCGCGAGAGCGCATCTTGGCTGGCATCTTGAAGCGCGTTGCCGACGACTATGACGTGATCATCGTCGACTGCCAGCCATCGCTGGGTTTGCTAACTGTAAACGCCTTGACGGCGGCTCACGGCGTGATCATTCCGCTGGCCACCGAATTCTTCGCCCTTCGCGGCGTAGCCATCCTTGAAGACATCGTTAGCAAGGTTCAGGAGGGGCTAAACCCGGCTCTTCAGCTAGATGGCATTCTGGCGACCATGTTTGACCCTCGTACTCTGCACTCGCGTGAAGTGCTCGAGCGCCTGCACGACGCGTTTGGCGAGAAGGTTTTCAAGAGCGTGATCAACCGAACCGTCAAGTTCCCAGACGCAACTGTGGCTCAGGCGCCGATTACCTCTTATGCTCCTGATTCTGAAGCGGCCAGCGCCTATCGCACCGTGGCAAGAGAGCTGGTCTCTCGTGGCTGTGCCCCTTAAATCAGAACTGGCTGAACCCGAAAAATCTTCTGGCTTCGCTGTCAGCCTGACAAACTTTGATGGTCCATTTGACCTGCTGCTCACGCTCATTTCGAAGCATGAGATGGATATCACCGAAATCTCACTGAGTAAGGTGACCGACGAATTTATTGCCTACCTAAAGACTCTCGACGATCACGAAGAGCTTGACCAGGCAAGTGAATTCTTGGTTATCGCAGCGACCCTGCTAGACCTAAAGATTGCCGGCCTGTTGCCCAAGGGTGAGGTCGTCGATGCCGAAGACGTGGCGCTTCTCGAGGCTCGCGACTTGCTGTTTGCTCGCCTGCTTCAGTACCGAGCATTCAAGGATGTCTCTAGCTGGTTTAACACCGCGATGAACCTCGAGGCAACCAGGGTTGCGCGCGAGGTTCGCATCGAAGAGCGTTTTGCGAAGCAAAAGCCAGAACTTGTCTGGACGCTAACTCTCGAAGAGTTCGGGCGCTTGGCCGAGGCTACCTTGGAGCCGCGCGAGATTCCATCGGTGGGTTTGACCCACCTGCACGCACCAAGAATTAGCATTCGTGAGCAGGCAGCCGAAGTTATCTCGATGCTTAGAAAGTCAACCGGATTGACCTTCAGAGACCTCATTGGTTCGGTGAAAGACCGCGCCATCGTGGTCGCTAGATTCTTGGCGGTTTTGGAACTTTACCGCTTGGCTGCAATCGGCTTTGAACAGCAATCGCCACTGGGCGATCTAAAGCTCACCTGGCAGGCAAAAAACTTTGATGATGAACAACTAGCAACACTTGGAGCCGACTATGACTCATGATGAATCAACCGCGCCTAACGTCGAGGCGGTGAATGCCGATAACCTGCGCGCTGCCGTTGAAGCCATTTTGATGGTCACCGAGATGCCGCTATCGCTTGTGGCCATAGCAACTGCTCTAGAGCGCCCGGTCGGCGAAGTGCGTGCAGCAGTTGCAGAACTCAAAGCCGACTATGACGGCATTGACGGCTCTACTTTGCGCGGTTTCGAACTTCGCGAAGTTGGCGGCGGTTGGCGCATCTTCGTTCGCCAAGATTTTGACTGGGCGGTTCGCATGTTCATTGCGAACGAAAACCCAACCAAGTTGAGCCAGGCTGCGCTCGAAACCTTGGCGGTCATCGCCTATAAGCAGCCAATTTCACGCGGGCAGATCGCATCGATCCGTGCCGTGAACGTTGACTCGGTGGTGCGAACTCTGCTCAGCCGAGGTCTAATCACCGAGCTTTACACCGACTCAGAAAGCGGCGCAATCCACTATGGCACTACCGAGCTCTTGCTAGAAGTTCTAGGCATCAATTCTCTTGACGAGATGCCGCTAATCAGCCCATTCCTTCCAGACGCGAACAGCAACTTCGATGTCACAATCTAACGGTGAGCCGGAGGGCGTAAGACTCCAGAAGGTAATGGCCGCAGCAGGTGTGGCCTCGCGTCGCGTTTGCGAAGACCTGATTGTTCAGGGCAAGGTGAAGGTGAACGGCAAGCAGGTAACTGAGCTCGGCACCAGAATCAACCCTGATGTCGACAAGGTTTCCGTCAGCGGAACTCCGATTCAGCTCGACAACTCGAGGGTCTACCTGGCGCTGAACAAGCCATACGGCGTTGTCAGCTCGATGGCCGATGAGAATGGCCGAGCCGATCTTTCGCAGTTCGTGGTTGGCTACGACCGCGTCTTCAACGTCGGACGCCTAGATGCCGAGACCACCGGTCTAATCATCATGACCAACGATGGCGATCTGGCCCACAAGTTGGCTCACCCAAAGTTTGGTGTCACCAAGACCTACGTTGCTCGTGTTGAGGGCGTAGTAACGCCACCAATCATCCACAAGCTATTGAGTGGTTTTGACCTAGAAGATGGCTTTATCAAGGCCGACAAGGCGCACATTGTCGACGTGCAACCGGGTGAGAGCCTGGTCGAGGTCGTCCTGCACTCTGGCCGCAATCGAATCGTTCGTCGAATGTTCGAATTCGTCGGTCACCCGGTCGTTGGCTTGGTGCGACGCAGCTTTGGGCCAATCCAGCTTGGGCCGCTCAAAGAGGGTCGAATTCGCGAACTAAGTAAAATAGAGGTTGGAGCTTTGTTGAAGGCCGCCGAGGGTGACGGACGAGTTCCTCGCCCGCCTAGGCCAAAAAACAAGGCAGCGGCGGCTAACAAGAAGAGGCGATAGGCATGGCTGTAAGAGCGATCCGTGGGGCGATTCAGCTCGACATCGATGAGCGCGAGCACCTGCTTAAGTCGACCGCCGAGTTGCTTAGCAAGACCCTGCACGCCAACAACATCTCGAACGAGCAACTGATTTCGGTCATGTTCACTGCCACCCCAGATGTGACCAGTGAATTTCCGGCTGTGGCCGCTCGCGAGCTTGGTCTAGGCGACGTGCCACTGATGTGCTTCGTCGAAATGGATGTAAAGCGAGCGTTGCCACGCACCATTCGCATCATGATTTACGCCGACATTCCCCAGACCCGTGCAGAAATTCAGCACATCTACCTTCGTGGGGCAACTGCTCTAAGGTTGGACATCGCTCAGTGAACGCACCGCGTTTGACCGACACGGTTCGCATCGTAGGTGCCGGACTCCTCGGTACCAGCATCGGTTTGGCCCTGTCGAAAAAGGGTCTAGACGTCGTAATTGAAGACTCGTCGCCGGCAAACCGTTCGCTGGCAATTGACTACGGAGCGGGTCGTTCGGCCTCAGAGGGCGACAGCCCAAAGTTGGTCGTGGTCTGCGTTCCGCCCGACGTTACCGCTTCGGTGGTAGCCGCTGAGCTGGCTGCTTTTCCGAATGCTGTCGTAACCGATGTTGCGAGCGTGAAAGTTTCGATTCAACGTCAGCTCGAGGCGCTTGGCGCAGACCAGACCAGGTATGTCGGCTCGCACCCGATGGCCGGGCGTGAGCGCGGGGGAGCGATCTCAGGTCGCGCCGATCTCTTCGTTGGTCGCCCCTGGGTGATTGCCGCGAGTGATTTGACCTCGTCACAAGCAATTTCGCTGGTTCAAGACCTGGCACTAGACCTTGAAGCGGCCGTAATTTCAACCACGCCATCGAACCATGACCGCGCGGTGGCGCTGGTCTCGCACGTGCCTCAGTTGGTTTCATCACTGTTGGCCGCCAGACTCGTCGAGGCCGACCTCGCCGATGTTGCCCTTGCCGGTCAAGGCCTTCGCGACACCACTCGAATTGCCGCCAGCGATCCGAAGCTCTGGCTTCAAATTCTCGGAGCCAACTCAGACGAGGTTGCCGGGGTTTTGAAGGCTTTTGCCGCAGATCTAGACCTCGTGGTCGAAGCCCTCGAAGACGTTTCGGCTCAAGGTTCACTGAGCAAGCTGGGTCGTGCGCTGGAGGCCGGTAATCGAGGCGTTGAGCGCATCCCTGGAAAGCACGGCACCAAGGCAACCGCCTATGCCCAAATTGTTGTGATGATTGACGACAAGCCGGGTGAACTTGGTCGACTCTTCAACGAGGTTGGCGAAATTGGCGTCAACATCGAAGAGCTCAAGCTTGAGCACTCGCCGAGCTCACTAATCGGTTTGGTAGAGCTTTTTGTCATGCCTAATGAAGAAGCAAAGCTTGTTACCGAGCTGGCAAGCCGAGGATGGAGAATCGCCGGTTGAGCATCAAGATTGTGGCCATCGATGGCCCAGCAGGTTCGGGTAAGTCAAGCGTTAGCAAGGAGTCTGCAAGGCAACTTGGTTTCGGCTACCTAGACACCGGCGCCGCCTACCGAGCTTTGGCCTGGGCGGTAATGAACCTGCCGGGTTTCAACCTGCAGGACCTTGCGACCAAAGACCTCGACTCAGATTTTCAATACGCCATCTCGACAGATCCAGATGACTACTGGGTGAAGGTCGGCGACGTTGATGTAACCAGTGCGATTCGCGAACCGGCCGTGGCCGAATCGGTAAGTGCCGTGGCTAGGATTCCCGAGGTTCGGGCCTTCATGAAGCGCCTGACTCACTGCCTAGTCGAACGGTCGAATCGCCCAGGCGTAGTTGTCGAAGGGCGTGACATCACCACCGTGGTGGCTCCAGATGCCGAAATTAAAATTCTGCTAACTGCCAGCGAAGCGGTTAGACTTAAAAGACGCTCGGCCGAACTATCAAAGGTTTCTGCCGAAAGCGTCAAGCGTCAAGTATCAGAACGTGACGCCAGCGACTCAAAAGTCGTTGACTTTATGACTCCTGCACCTGGAGTCCAACTCGTGGATTCCTCGGATCTCAACTTTGCCCAGACGGTAGAAGCCGTCATTGCTTTGGTTGAACAGAAGAATCCGAAGGAATCTAATGACTAAAGACGAAGAATTTTTCGCTGAGCCGGCCCAGCCGGAGTTCATCGAGCGCTTGCAGAACATGAGTACCGATGAAGAAGAGGCGCGCGTTCGCACTTTGCGTTCGGGCCTCGACGACTACGAACTTGAAGAAGATGACTTTGACGTCATCGAGAGCGAGCTGTTCGAAGACGACACCCACCGATTCTTACCAGCGCTTCCGGTGTTGGCCATCGTGGGACGCCCAAACGTTGGCAAGTCTGCACTGGTAAACCGTATTCTTGGCCGTCGTGAGGCAGTTGTAGAAGACAAGCCGGGTGTCACCCGCGACCGCGTCTCATACAAGGCCGAATGGAACGAACGAAAGTTCACGCTGGTAGACACCGGTGGCTGGGAGCCAGACGCGCGCGGCATTGACCGTTCTGTGGCCCTTCAGGCCGAAATTGCAATCGAGCTATCGGATGCCGTTCTATTCGTGGTCGATGCGATGGTTGGCGCCACCAGCTCAGACGAGCGAGTGGTTAAGTTGCTTCGCAAGAGCGGCAAGCCGGTTATTTTGATCGCCAACAAGATCGATGATGTCCGCCAGGAGCCCGAGGCTGCGAACCTTTGGTCGCTCGGCCTAGGCGAGCCATACCCGGTTTCGGCACTGCACGGTCGAGGCGTTGCCGACATGCTCGATGCAGCGATGAAAGTCTTGCCTAAGATTTCTGCGGTTGCCAAAGAGGAATTCGGCGGTCCACGTCGCGTTGCCTTGATCGGTCGCCCAAACGTAGGAAAGTCTTCGCTGCTCAACAAGGCAGTTGGCTCAGAGCGTGCCGTGGTCAATGACCTCGCTGGCACCACCCGTGACCCAATTGACGAGCAGGTCGAACTTGCCGGCAAAATCTGGCGATTTGTAGACACCGCGGGTATCCGTCGTCGTTTGCACTTGGCTCAGGGCGCAGACTTTTATGCATCGCTACGCACGGCAGCAGCCCTCGAGCGCGCCGAAGTGGCAGTTGTTTTGTTCGATGTCACCCAGCCAATCAGCGAAGCAGACATCCGTATCGTCGACATGGCTCTCGAGTCTGGTCGCGCATTGGTTCTCGCTTTCAATAAGTGGGACGAGATCGATGATGACCGCCGCCGCTACCTAGAGCGTGAGATCGAACAGGATCTTGCTCACGTGGATTGGGCGCCGCGAGTAAACATCTCGGCAAAGACCGGTCGTCACGTTGAGAAGCTAGTGCCAGCTCTTGAGGTGGCTCTTGATTCATGGGATCAGCGCATTCCAACTGGCAAGCTGAACGCTTTCATCCAGGAGCTGGCGATGGAGACCCCGCACCCGGTTCGCGGCGGAAAGCAACCGAGAATTCTGTTTGCAACTCAGGCCGGCAGCCGCCCGCCAAAGTTTGTTCTGTTCACCACCGGGTTCCTCGAGCCTGGCTACCGTCGATTCATTACCCGTCGCCTGCGCGAGACCTACGGTTTCGAGGGCACTCCGATTGAAGTCGGTATGCGTGTGCGCGAAAAGCGCAAGCGCAGCTAAGCGTAAACTCAAGGTATGTCGATGCAGCCAGGGGAGCGCCTAAGGGATCAGTTTTTGACCTTGCCAAACCTGCTCAGCACACTTCGTCTGGCGCTGGTTCCGGTCTTTTTGCTGTTGCTGCTGAATGAAAAATTCCTATGGGCGATCGTAGTTCTGGCAACAGCGAGTTTGACCGACTACCTAGATGGGTATTTTGCTCGCAAGTGGAACCAAATCACCAGGCTTGGACAGATTCTTGATCCAGCCGCCGATCGTCTCTACATTTTCTCTACTCTGGTTGGCTTGACTGTCGCCGGCATTGTGCCGCTCTGGTTGATGCTGGTGATCGTTGCCCGAGACTTCGTGCTGCTAATTGCATACGTGGTTCTGGCAAATCATGGTTACGGCCCGCTGCCGGTTCATTACCTTGGCAAAGCCGGAACTTTTGCGCTTTTGTACGCTTTCCCGCTACTTTTGATTTCATACATCTGGACCGCGGGAGAATTTGTAATTTTGCCGCTGGCATGGGCCTTTGCACTTTGGGGAGTAGGCCTTTACTGGTGGGCTGGAATTGTCTACCTTCGCCAGGTGCGAGATGTAGTGAAAAGCAGCACCCTCGCGGTGAAGTAGGCTATGGGGAACAGGGAGTAAAAAATCATGGAATCAGCAGAGTTGGGCTTTGGGGGCTCGTCCGACGAGGTCTCGTCGACCATGCGTTTCTCTGAGGATCTTCTGACCGAATCTGGTGCCACTCTCGACCCTGAAGAGCAGGCTGCCATTGATTCGTTGCCTTCTGGCTCAGGTCTTTTGATTGCCAAGCGTGGCCCAAATGCCGGCTCTCGTTTTCTTCTAGATCAGGACTCAACCTCGGTTGGTCGCCACCCGAATGCCGACATTTTCCTGGATGACGTAACCGTCTCTCGTCGCCACGCAGAATTCATTCGCCGAGGCACCAAATTTGTGGTCAAAGACTTAGCGTCACTAAACGGAACCTACTTTGACGGTGTTCGCATCGACATCGCCGAGTTGCGCGATGGCTGCGAAGTCCAGGTTGGCAAATTCCGACTGACCTTCTTTGCTTCACGCGCTGACCTTTCGGCGGGCATCTAGTGGCGGCTAACGCTGCTGCCAAGCTATTCACAGCTCGCGCAGTAAAGCTATTCAACATCGGTCAGGTTTTATCCGTCCTGAATCCTGAGTTTCCTGATCTCACCCCATCAAAGCTGCGCTTTCTAGAAGAGCAGGGGTTGGTCACTCCGCAGAGAACCGATTCTGGCTATCGCAAATTTACCGATCTAGACATCGAGCGCATTCGCATTGTTCTTGAGTTGCAGCGCGACCAGTATCTGCCGCTAAAGGTCATTCGTGCTTATCTTGCCGACCTAGATGATGGCAAGCAGCCAACTCTGCCGGGCGTGACCTCAGTCAACAGCGCGCACATGCGCCAGGCTAAGGGCAAGCGTTTTAGCCGAATCGAGCTAATCGCCGAGACCGCGATCACCGACGCCTTGATTTCTGAGGCCCAGGATGTTTCGTTGCTCGGTGAAGAGCCATTCGACCTTGCCGCTCTCGAGATTGCTCGAGCAGTTGTTCACCTGCAACGCTTCGGCATTCAACCTCGTCACCTTCGTGGTCTCAAGGCTTCAACCGACCGCGAAATTGGCATCATCGAGGGCGTAGTGGCTCCCGTTCTGGGCAAAAATGACACCTCGAGTCGCTCTCGGGCTGCTCACTATGCCGCAGAAATCGAAAATCAGTTTTCGGCTATTCGCAGCGAGCTAATGCGAGCCGCAATTTCGAAGCTCGACGACTAGCAAAACCGCGCCAGCACTCGCGACACGCCGAAGCGGAAAATTAACCCACGTATGCGACACGTAGGGGCAACAATTAAACCTGAACTTGAACGTTAGAGCAGCAGGGAAGGAGCCTAGATGTCAGCGTCAGAATCAGACAACATGGGCACCTATTCTCAGGACATGCTCTTCACCGACGGATTGCCTTCGGCAGATCCAAAGGTTGGCTATCGAGGCACTTCGGCGGCTGCCGCCTGTGGCATCAGCTACCGCCAACTTGACTACTGGGACCGCACCGGTTTGGTTCAGCCAAGCGTTCGTGGCGCAGCCGGCTCGGGTTCTCAAAGACTTTACGCATTCCGCGACATCCTGGTTTTGAAATTGGTCAAGCGCCTTCTCGACACCGGTGTTTCGCTGCAGCAGATTCGCATCGCCGTTGATCAGCTTCGTGCGGCCGGCATCAATGACCTTGCCACCATCACTCTGATGTCTGACGGCGCGCGTGTTTACCTCTGCACCACCCAAGACGAAGTGATGGACCTTCTCGGTCGCGGTCAGGGTGTCTTTGGTATTGCCGTTGGTCGTGTGCTTCGCGAAGTTGAAGCCAGCTTGATCAACATGAAAGAAAACCACATCGACGACGTGGATGAACTTGCTGCGCGTCGCAGCACCCGCAAGGCCGTTTAGTTTCTTTTAGCCGTTTGCCGGACCGGTCTCTAGGTCTTTATCAATCTGTTTGCCGCGCAAAATGCGGCTGAAGCGACCAAATCGGCGCTCCTTCTTCGAGTTTCTGCTTTCGTCGACTAGCGCGAACGACTCGTATGCGGCATCGAGAAGTTGATCAAAAACCTGAGCTACCTGAGCGGCGCTTTCGCCGGGCCAGGTGTGAATCGGACGCCCGGCTCCTTGAGCCTGTTGCACGGTCGCCTTTTCTTCAAGCATCGCGGTCAGGAACTCGCCTTGGAATAGGTTTTTTAGTTCGCCGATTCTGAAATCGTGCTCCTGTGAACCTGGTCGCACACGATTGATGATGACCCCGAGGGCTCGAAGTCTTGGTGTAAGACCCTTGCGAAGCTCGTTGATTGCCTTCAACGCGCGGTCGGCGGCAACCACCGAGAAAATTGACGGCTCCGACACAATCAGGATTCGGTCGCTGGCTACCCATCCGGTTCTGGTCAAACCATTGATCGAAGGGGGAGTGTCGATCAGCACCAGGTCATACTTGCGTTCGACGATGCTTAGCGCCTCTTCGAGCCGCCATAGGTCGCGCAGTGTGGGGTTCGGGTGGTCAAAATTCAAAGTTTTCGGGCTGCCGAGCATTACATCTATGTGACCAGACTGAACTTTGCCCCAACTACTCGCTACGATTGAGTCATGCACAACGGCGTGCCGGGGCGAAGACAAAACATCGGCAACGGATTTTGTTGAACCCCCGAAGGCACCTAGGCCAGTTGATGCATCGCACTGAGGGTCGAGGTCTACCACCAGAGTGCGTAGACCGCGAGCATATGCGGCAGAAGCCAAACCTAGAGCAACGGTTGTCTTGCCGACTCCTCCCTTGAGGGAGCTGACGCTAAGTACATGCACCCGAATAGGCTACCTTTTTATTCAGGTCACCGTAATTTCATGTTCGCCCATACGACGCTTGAGGAACCAATGTTCAAGAAGATTCTGGTCGCCAACCGTGGCGAAATCGCAGTTCGCGCATTCCGAGCTGCCTACGAACTCGGCGCAAAGACTGTCGCTGTCTTTCCATACGAAGACCGCAACTCAACTCACCGTCTAAAGGCCGATGAGGCTTACCAGATTGGAACCGTGGGGCACCCGGTTCGCGCTTACCTCGACGTGAGTGAAATCATCCGTGTTGCTAAAGAATCTGGCGCCGACGCCATTTACCCGGGCTATGGCTTCTTGTCAGAAAACCCAGAGCTTGCCGAGGCGGCCAAGGCCAACGGCATCACCTTCATCGGTCCGTCATCTGACGTTCTCGAAATGGCCGGTAACAAGGTCATCGCCAAGGAAGCGGCCATTCGCGCCGGCGTGCCAGTGCTCAAGTCGACGCCTTCGTCGGCCAACGTTGACGAACTCGTCGGCCAGGCCGAGGCAATTGGGTTCCCAATCTTTGTAAAGGCAGTCGCCGGTGGTGGTGGCCGAGGCATGCGCCGCGTAGCTGAAGCTGCCGACTTGCGTGCTGCTCTAATCGAGGCATCTCGCGAGGCCGAGAGTGCATTCGGTGACCCGCGTGTGTTCTTGGAGCAGGCGGTAATTCGCCCTCGCCACATCGAGGTTCAGATTCTTGCCGACACTCAAGGCAACGTGGTTCACCTGTTCGAGCGCGACTGCTCGATTCAGCGCCGCAACCAGAAGGTTGTCGAGATCGCTCCTGCTCCGCTCATCACCGAAGAGCTGCGCCAGACGCTTTACCGCGATGCCGTCTCGTTCGCCCAGCAAATTGGTTACCAGAACGCCGGTACAGTCGAGTTCTTGATTGACACGGTTGGCGCAAACGCCGGCAAGCACGTGTTCATCGAGATGAACCCTCGCATCCAGGTTGAGCACACCGTTTCTGAAGAGATCACGGATGTCGACTTGGTGCAGAGCCAGATGCGCATCGCCGCCGGCGAGAGCCTGCCGGAACTTGGTCTAACTCAGGACAAGATCCAGATGCACGGCTTCGCGGTTCAGTGCCGCATCACCACCGAAGACCCGGCAGCTAACTTCCGCCCAGACACCGGCAAAATCACCACCTATCGTTCACCCGGTGGTGCCGGAATCCGTCTAGACGGTGGAACCGTGTCAACCGGTGCAGAGGTAAGCCCGCACTTCGACTCGATGCTGGTGAAGCTCATTGCCACCGGTCGCAACTTCAAGTCGGCCGTTACTCGTGCAAAGCGTGCGCTCGCCGAGTTCCGCATCCGTGGTGTTTCAACCAACATTGCTTTCTTGCAGGCAGTGCTTGCCGACCCGATCTTCGAAACCGGTGACCTAAGCACCTCGTTTATCGATGAGCACCCAGAACTCTTCACCGCGAAGCCTTCACAGGACCGTGGAACCAAGATTCTGTCTTGGTTGGCCGACGTTACTGTCAACCAGCCAAACGGCCCACGTGCGCACCACGTAACCCCGGCGCTAAAGTTGCCGGCCGTAGACCTAAACATTGCCGCGCCTGCCGGTTCTCGTCAGCGCTTGCTAGAGCTTGGCCCAGCCGGCTTTGCCAAGGATTTGCGAGAGCGCAGCCAGGTGGCCATCACAGACACCACTTTCCGCGACGCACACCAGTCTCTTCTGGCTACTCGCGTTCGTGGCCGCGACCTAATTGCCGTGGCTCCATACGTTTCAAGACTGACCCCTCAGCTGCTTTCGGTTGAAGCCTGGGGTGGCGCAACTTACGACGTAGCTCTTCGCTTCTTGGGTGAAGACCCTTGGCAGCGACTTGCGGCTCTTCGCGAGGCAATGCCAAACCTTTGTATTCAGATGCTTTTGCGTGGCCGCAACACCGTCGGCTATACGCCGTACCCAACCGAGGTAACCGAGGCCTTCGTGGCCGAAGCTGCCGCGACCGGTGTTGACATCTTCCGTATTTTCGATGCCCTAAACGACATCGACCAGATGAAGCCAGCAATCGATGCGGTTCTCAAGACTGGCACCGCTGTGGCTGAGGTTGCCCTCTGCTACACGGCCGACCTACTTGATCCAGAGGAAAAGCTTTACACCCTCGACTACTACCTAGACCTCGCGCAGCAGATCGTTGACTCTGGTGCTCACATCATCGCCATCAAGGACATGGCCGGTCTTTTGCGCCCAGCAGCGGCAGAGAAGCTTGTGACGGCATTGCGCTCGCGCTTTGACCTTCCAGTTCACCTACACACTCACGACACCGCTGGTGGCCAGCTGGCGACTCTGATGTCGGCCATTCACGCCGGTGTTGACGCAGTTGACGTAGCCAGCGCACCGATGGCCGGCACAACCAGCCAGCCTTCGGCTTCGGCGTTGGTTGCAGCCTTGGCTCACACTCCGCAGGACAGCGGAATCTCACTCTCGGCTGTTGCCGAGCTCGAGCCCTATTGGGAAGCGGTTCGCAAGGTCTACGCGCCATTCGAATCAGGCCTGCCTGGTCCAACCGGTCGTGTCTACAAGCACGAGATTCCAGGTGGCCAGCTCTCGAACCTTCGTCAGCAGGCAATCGCACTTGGTCTTGGCGACCAGTTCGAAAAGGTCGAAAACATGTATGCCGCGGCCAACGAAATTCTCGGCCGCCCAACCAAGGTGACTCCATCCTCGAAGGTGGTCGGCGACCTCGCCCTGCACCTGGTGGCAGTGAACGCTGACCCGGTTGATTTCGCACAGAACCCGCAAAACTACGACGTGCCAGATTCTGTAGTCGGCTTTATGGCTGGCGAGCTGGGTGACCTACCGGGTGGTTGGCCAGAGCCATTCCGCACCAAGGTGCTTGCCGGCAAGAACCTAAAGTTCGGTGTTACCCCTGTTTCTGCCGAAGACCTAGAGGCGCTTCAGGGAACCAGCTCGGCTCTGCGACGTGCAACCCTGAACCGACTGCTCTTCCCGGCTCCAACGGCAGAGTTCTTGAAGTCTCAAGAGGCTTACGGAAACCTTGACCAGATCGACACCGTCGACTACCTCTACGGGCTCGAGCAGGGTCACGAGCACGTTGTCGAAATCGCCAAGGGTGTTCGCTTGTATGTGGGCCTAGAGGCGATCGGAACCCCGGATGCCAAGGGATTCCGCACCGTAATGGCAACCATGAATGGCCAGCTGCGCCCAATCAACGTTCGCGACAACAAGATTGCCGTCGACACGGTGGCCGCTGAAAAGGCCGACGCCAACAACCTTGGCCACGTTGCCGCCCCATTTGCCGGTGTCGTAACCCTTCAAACCGTTGAGGGAACGCACGTCGAAGTTGGTCAGCCGGTGGCGACCATCGAGGCAATGAAGATGGAAGCCACAATAACCGCTAGCGTGGCTGGAACGGTTCGCCGTTTGGCAATCGCCAAGACTGCGCCGGTGGATGCGGGCGACTTGATTCTGGTTGTTGAGCCCACGGCTTAATTCGGCAAGCATTTCGCTCCTGAGGTAAACTTGGGCTTCTAATCGCACGCGCGAACTTTTTGTGCGGGCTCAAGCAAGGAGATTCGAATGGCTATTTGGGACAAGAAACCAGAGGGCGACGACTTTCTGGCACCACGACCACAAGCCGACGCTCCCGTAGCCGAGCGCACTCACTCACTGGCAGAAATTGCGGTCGACGCTGGCCTGGTCGATGTAACTCCAAGTACCTCTTCAATCGAAATTGTGACCGAAGAGCCAAGACTTACCCGTGAATTCGACAACGTTGACACCGGCCTAGTTCGCAAAACCAACTACTCACGACGTGACAGCCTTCGTGGCGAAATTTTCGACCAGCCTGAGCCTGCAGCCATGCTCACCGCCGATCGTCTAATCGATTTGAGCGCACGCAACCGTCCAGCTCCAGAGTCCGGCTTCCGTCGATTCCTTTACCTAATCAGCCTGAAAACCATCAACCTTGGCGATTCGCTAAAGGTTCGTGAGCGCAAGGCAGTCGACGCACGCATCGGCGCACCGCTAGATGGTGGAGCCAAGTTCGTTCCGGTCTTGACTCGCAAGGGTGGCGTTGGCAAGACCACCGTCAGCACGCTTCTCGGCATGGCTTTAGCGCTTTCGCGCGAAGACCGAATCATCGCCATCGATGCAAACCCTGACCGCGGCACACTTGCCGAGCGCGTCAGCAAATCGACACGCTTCACCGTGCGCGACGTTGTGAACCGCGCTGCTGCGGTTGATGGCTTCACCGACTTCTCGACCATGGTTTCGCGCGATGTCACCCGCCTAGATGTGCTTGCATCCGACAGCGACCCAATGTTGTCAGAAGCTTTCGACGAGGGCGACTACAACGTGGTTGCCGACATGGCGGCGCGCTACTACTCAATCGTGCTAACCGACTGCGGAACCGGCATTGTGCACTCGGTCATGCGCCCAACTCTTCAGCGCGCAAGCGGACTAGTGATTGTTTCAGGCGGATCGGTTGATGAGGCACGTTTGGCTTCGGAGACACTGACCTGGCTCGAGGCAAACGGATACGGTGACCTAGTCAGAAACTCAGTCGTTGCCCTAAACACCGCCACTCAGGGAACCAACCTGGTCAAGCTCGACGAGATTGAACAGCACTTCAAGACTCGTGTTCGTCATGTGGTGAGAATTCCTTATGACCCAGCACTTGCCGCTGGCTCGGTTATTCGATTCGACCAGCTGCGCAAGGGCACCCGCGACGCGGCCCGTGAGCTTGCCGCTCTGGTTGTCGATGGTCTAAACAGCCCGATCTAAGAGCGATGGCTGTTCGCGAGATTCGCCTTTTTGGCGATCCTGTCCTTAAGTCCGTCTCGGCACAAATCGAAGTTTTCGATGAAGCCACTCGCTCGCTCATCGATGATTTGGTCGACACCACAAAGCTTCCGGGCCGAGCTGGTGTCGCGGCTCCTCAAATCGGTGTCAACCTTCGAGCCTTCAGTTACAACGTCGATGGCCAAATTGGCTACTTGATCAACCCCAGAATCATCGAGCTCGGGGGAGAACTAGTGCCGACCGGCGAAGGTTGTCTGTCGGTTCCAGGTCTTTGGCATGACACTCCACGGCGAACCTTTGCGAGAGCAGAAGGTTTTGATGTCGATGGCAACCGAGTCGAGTTATCAGGCAACGGTTTGATGGCGCAGATGCTTCAGCACGAATGCGATCACCTGGATGGTTATCTCTATCTCGACCGCCTAGAGCCGGCCGAGCGCAAAATTGCGATGCGTGAACTTCGCGAATCAGATTGGTTCATGAAGTAGATCGGCGCTGAAGCCAACCAACTTGGTTTGGCGCTAGAGAGCGCCGCCCTCGAGAGTCTGTGGGCCGGTCTCGTAAATCTCTTGAACCGATGGCGCAAAGTCTCGAAGCACAACGTCGCGCTTGATCTTGAGTGAAGGTGTCAAGTGACCCGACTCTTCGCTTAGCTCTTGAGTGAGCACCACAAATTTGCGAATCGATTCAGCCTTCGAGAAGTTCTTGTTGACTCGATCGATAGAGCGCTGAATTTCGGCAAGCACGATAGGAGACTTGGCGGCATCGGCAACCGAAAGGTTCTTGTCTGCGCCATTGTTGGCCAGCCAAATTGGCAACATCTCTGGGTCGAGCGAAATCAGTGCTGCAACAAAAGGCTTCTGGTCACCG
>JACCDY010890251.1_pt1 | contig 25001 bp, 21 predicted proteins | sample 7446391 | NCBI WGS metagenome assembly JACCDY01 (sample SAMN15323451, study PRJNA562643) | freshwater metagenome | isolation source: river surface water | place: USA:Blue River Watershed | collected 2017-08-18 | reverse complement strand
TAACTTCAACAACTTCAACAGTTACTTTTCCGTCATCAATCAGGATGCGATCTCCTGCTTTGCAATCACCTGGAAGACCCTTGTACGTAGTACCAACTCGCTCCTTTGTGCCTGGAACTTCATCAGTTGTAATCGTAAAGATATCTCCGCGAGCTAAATCGTGTGGACCGTTCTCAAAGCGAGCAAGACGAATCTTTGGACCTTGAAGATCTACAAGTACTGCAACCGCTTTGCCGGCTTCTTTCGCAGCCGCACGAACTCGATCGAGGCGTCCTTGATGCTCTTCATAGGAACCGTGTGAAAGGTTGAGGCGAGCCATATTCATGCCTGCGGCGATGAGCTCCTTAACTTTCTCTGGAGATTCAACTGCAGGACCCATGGTGCAAACTATTTTCGCGCGGCGCATATGACTACCTTATCTTTAGATGTTATGTACTAACGAGTTCTAAACTGTTAATGAGCGAGTTGTTGGCTCGATCGGTGCTGGAAGTTGAGTCTCACCTGCAAGGTATCTATCTACAGCAGCCGCTGCAGAACGTCCTTCGGCAATTGCCCAAACGATGAGTGACTGTCCACGGCCGGCATCTCCTGCAACGAAGATTCCCTCCTCGGTTGATTGGAAGTTCTCATCACGCTTGATATTTCCACGTTCATCAAGTTGGACCTCTAGTTGATCAATGAGTGCAGACTTTTCAGGGCCTGTGAATCCCATCGCTAGGAATACGAAGTCGGCAGGAATTTCCTTTTCGGTGCCAGGAACTGGTTCGAACTTTCCATTTTCAAACTTGGTTTCAACAATCTTCAGAGCCTTGAGATTTCCATTTCCGTCGCCTACGAACTCTTGAGTGCTGACAGAGAAGACTCGGTTATCGAGCTCTTCATGGGCGCTAGAGACGCGGTAGATCATTGGATATGTAGGCCATGGCTGTGAAGAAGGACGCTCTTCAGTTGGACGAGGCATGATCTCTAGTTGAGTAACACTTGCGGCACCCTGGCGAACAGAGGTGCCGAGGCAATCAGCGCCTGTATCGCCGCCGCCGAGAATGACTACATGCTTTCCAGCTACGTTAATTGGTGGAACTTCAACTTCACCAAGAGCCTGCTTGTTGCCCCATGGCAAGAACTCCATGGCTTGGTAAATACCTTTGTTCTCACGGCCAGGAATAGGAAGGTCGCGCCACTGTGTGGCACCAATTGCAAGAACAATTGCGTCGTACTTGGTGCGAAGTTGTGAACCGGTTAGGTCGACACCGACATTAACGCCTGGTCGGAAACGAGTTCCCTCTTGCTCCATCTGAGCAAGGCGACGATCAACGATGTGCTTCTCCATTTTGAATTCAGGAATTCCGTAGCGAAGAAGTCCGCCAATTTTATCTGCGCGATCGTAGACAGCGACTGTGTGTCCGGCACGAGTTAGCTGCTGAGCAGCAGCGAGTCCTGCAGGACCTGATCCGATAACGGCAACTGTCTTACCTGAAAGGCGCTCAGGTGCAAGAGGCTTAACGTTATTTGCATCAAAAGCTTCTTCAATAGTGCGGAGTTCAATCTGCTTAATTGTTACGGCATCGCGATTGATGCCAACAACGCATGCGGTTTCGCACGGTGCAGGACAGAGTCGACCTGTGAATTCTGGGAAGTTATTGGTGACGTGTAGTCGGTCAATCGCTTCATTCTTATCGCCGCGCCACATGAGGTCATTCCATTCAGGAATGAGATTTCCGAGTGGGCAGCCTGAGTGACAGAAAGGAATGCCGCAATCCATGCAGCGACCAGCTTGCTTCTGTAGGTGCTCCATTGACTGTGGCTCGTAGACTTCACGCCAATCTTGAATACGCACATCGACAGGTCGACGCTTTGGAGTTTCGCGAGGAGTTGTTAAGAAGCCCTTTGGATCAGCCATTAGCTGCCACCTCCATTATGTATTCATCGACAGGTAATCCCTCTCGAGTCGCTTTCTCGATCGCTGCAAGTACACGTGCGTAATCGCGAGGCATAATCAATGAGAAACGTGAAATTTCCTTATCCCAGTTTGCGAGCAAGCCCTCAGCAATCTTTGAGCCGGTCTCGACATGGAATGAAGAGATATATCCGCGAAGAATTTCCTTCTGGTCTGCAGGAACCGCCAAGACATCGACCATCTCGGTGTTGACCACTGCAGTATCGAGATCGAGTACGAAGGCACGACCACCGGACATGCCAGCTGCAATATTTCGACCAGTACGACCGAGAATGACAACGGTGCCACCAGTCATGTATTCAAGTGCGTGATCCCCTACGCCTTCAGTGATTGCAAGAGCACCTGAGTTACGAACGCAGAATCTTTCTCCAGCAAGCCCACGGATAAAGATTTCACCAGAAGTTGCACCGTAACCGATGACATTTCCTGCAATGACATTCTCTTCAGATTTGAAGGTTGCCTTCTCATCTGGGCGAACAACAACGCGTCCACCAGAGATGCCCTTGCCGACATAGTCGTTGGCATCGCCGTAGAGACGAAGTGCAAGACCTTGAGGAATGAATGCTCCAAGTGACTGACCTGCTGAGCCATGAAGTGTCACATCAATTGTCGATGCTGGAAGTCCTTCTGCGCCATAGCGACGAGTTATCTCTGCACCCAACATTGTTCCGACGGTACGGTTGACGTTGCGTACTGGCATATCGATGCGGACAGGCTCTTTACTTTCTAGTGCAGCCTTCGATAGTTCAATCAACTTATTGTCGAGCGCCGCAGCGAGACCGTGATCCTGCTTAGTTGTGTTGTAGAGAGGTGAATCAACATCTGGACGAACGAGAAGTGGCGAAAGATCGAGCCCGCTCGCCTTCCAGTGATCGACAGCTGCGCGAGTATCGAGGTACTCCACATGACCGATCGCCTCTTGAAGTGTCTTGAAGCCAAGGGAGGCAAGAATTTCACGAACTTCTTCTGCAATATATTCAAAGAAGGTTTCTACAAACTCAGGCTTACCTGAGAAGCGCTTACGAAGTTCCGGGTTCTGTGTTGCAACACCAACTGGACATGTATCCAAGTGGCAGACGCGCATCATGATGCAGCCAGAGACCACAAGCGGCGCTGTTGCAAAACCGTATTCTTCGGCGCCAAGTAGGGCTGCAATAACAACGTCGCGACCTGTCTTGAGTTGTCCATCTGCCTGAACCACGATGCGATCACGCAAGTTGTTAAGAAGTAATGTCTGTTGCGTCTCTGCAAGTCCGAGCTCCCATGGAGCACCTGCATGTTTCAGAGATGTAAGGGGTGATGCACCTGTGCCGCCATCGTGGCCAGAGATCAGAACTACATCAGCGTGCGCTTTTGACACACCTGCAGCAACTGTTCCAACGCCAACTTCTGCAACAAGCTTTACATGCACGCGTGCATCTTTATTAGCGTTCTTAAGATCGTGAATCAACTGTGCAAGATCTTCAATCGAGTAAATATCGTGGTGAGGTGGTGGCGAAATCAAACCAACACCAGGAGTTGAGTAACGAGCTTTTGCTACCCATGGATAGACCTTGTAACCGGGAAGCTGTCCGCCTTCACCTGGCTTTGCACCCTGTGCAATCTTGATCTGAATATCAGTTGCATTGATGAGGTAATTACTTGTGACACCGAAGCGACCAGATGCAACCTGCTTGATTGCACTCTTCTTTGAATCACCATTTGCCATCGGGATAAAGCGAGCTGGATCTTCTCCACCTTCACCTGTATTTGATTTAGCGCCGAGGCGATTCATTGCAATTGCCAGAGTCTCGTGAACTTCTTGTGAGACTGAGCCGTAAGACATCGCACCTGTTGAGAATCTCTTTACAATCTCTGAAATTGGTTCGACTTCATCGATTGAAATAGGTGCTCGCTGGCCTTCCTTAAACTGGAATAAACCGCGCAGAGTCATCAGAGTCTTGCTCTGATCATTGACCTTATCTGTGTAGCGCTTAAAGATGTCATAGCGCTTATTACGAGTTGAGTGCTGAAGTGCAAAGACTGTCTCTGGGTTGAAGAGGTGCGGCTCTCCATCACGACGCCACTGGTATTCGCCGCCAACAGCCAAGCGCTTAGCGCCAGGAATTTCTCCACCTACAGGGTAAGCGAAGTGGTGACGCTTAATTGTCTCTTCTGCAATGACATCGAGATCAACGCCGCCGAGACGAGAAGTTGTACCGACAAAGAATTCATCTACGACAGATTGTGCAAGACCGATAGCTTCAAAGACCTGTGCGCCTGTATAGGAAGCGATAGTTGAGATACCCATCTTCGACATAACTTTAAGAACACCCTTACCGAGCGCCTTGATTACGTTGCGAACAGCTTTCTCTGGAGTAATTCCAGTGATGATTCCTTGGTTTACCAAATCTTCAGCTGTCTCCATAACAAGATATGGATTTACTGCAGCTGCGCCATAACCGATGAGAAGTGCAACATGGTGAACTTCACGGACATCGCCAGCTTCTACAACCAGACCCACCTTTGTGCGAGTCTTCTCGCGAATCAGATGATGGTGAACTGCTGCTGTAAGTAGAAGCGAAGGAATTGGGCAATCTTCGGCATCGCCATCGCGATCAGAGAGAACAATGATGCGAGCACCATCTTCAATAGCCTTTGAAACTTCCTTCTTAATCTCTTCAAGTCGAATACGAAGCGTATTTCCATCACCAGTTACTGGGAAGAGTCCGCGCACAACGTATGACTGCAAACCTGGATAGTCATCATCAGCATTGACGTGAATGATCTTTGCGAGTTCATCATTATCAATTACTGGGAATGCAAGTGAGATCTGCTTACATGAATCAGGTCCTGGATCGAGCAAGTTATGTTCTGGCCCAATAGATCCACCAAGGCTTGTGACGAGCTCTTCACGAATTGCATCGAGTGGTGGATTGGTTACCTGAGCGAAGAGTTGTGTGAAGTAATCAAAGAGCAGACGTGGTTTGGCAGAAAGTGCAGCGATTGGAGTATCAGTTCCCATGGAACCGAGCGCTTCTCCCCCACCCTTTGCCATCGGTGTGACGATAATTTTGATTTCTTCTTCTGTGTAACCAAATGCTTTCTGGCGACGGATTACAGATTTGTGCGGATAGATAATGTGTTCGCGAGAAGGAAGATCAGATAACTTAATCATTCCATCTGCTAGCCACTTTCCATATGGCGCTGAATCAGCAAGTGAATCCTTAATTTCATCATCTTCGATGATGCGTCCAGCTTCGATATCAACTAAGAACATCTTTCCTGGCTGCAAGCGACCCTTGCGAACAATCTTCTCTGCAGGGAAATCAAGAACGCCGACTTCAGATGCAAGAACAACGAGGCCATCATCTGTTACCCAGAAACGTGATGGACGAAGTCCATTTCTATCAAGCACTGCGCCAACTTGATGTCCATCGGTGAAAGTTACGCAGGCAGGGCCATCCCATGGCTCCATCAGCGATGCGTGGAATGCGTAGAACTCGCGACGCTTTGCCGACATCGTTGCATGGTTCTCCCACGCTTCAGGAATCATCATCAGAACAGCATGTGGGAGTGAGCGTCCACCGAGGTAGAGAAGTTCCAGAACTTCATCGAATGATGCAGAGTCAGAACCTGACATTTCAACAATCGGAAAGAGACGCTTGAGATCTCCTGGGATTACATCGCTTTCAAGAAGTGACTCGCGAGCACGCATCCAGTTTCGGTTTCCCTTAACTGTGTTGATTTCGCCGTTGTGTGCGATAAATCGGTATGGATGGGCAAGTGGCCATGAAGGGAATGTGTTTGTAGAAAAACGTGAGTGAACAAGAGCAAGTGGAGAGACAACTCGTGGATCACTTAAATCAGGGAAGAACTCTTCCAACTGACCTGTTGTGAGCATTCCCTTATAGACAATTGTTTGTGATGAAAGTGATGGGAAGTAGAGATCAAGACCGTGCTCAGCGCGCTTGCGAAGTGCGAAAGCTAAACGATCTAGAACAATTCCAGATTCATTCTTGAGGCCGCTCACAAATAGTTGTTCAAATTTTGGCATAACAGATACCGCTGTCTTGCCGAGAGATTGAGCGTTGATGGGAAGCTCGCGCCATCCAAGAACTTTTAAACCTTCTTCAGTTGCAATTTTTTCGATATCTGAACGAACTTCGGCACCTTGAGCAATAAATGCAATACCAGTGGCGTAAGAGCCTTCAGCTGGAAGATCAAATTTAGTTTCTGCTTGATAGAACGCATCTGGAACTCGGATAAGAATTCCGGCGCCATCACCGCTATCTGGCTCTGCTCCCGATGCACCGCGATGTTCAAGGTTACGAAGTGCGGTGAGCGCTTTTTCGACGATATCGTGCGTTGCAACTTTATTGAGGGTGGCAACCATCGCAACGCCACATGCATCATGTTCTTGCGCAGGATCGTAGAGCCCTTGCGCTGCAGGGTAGTTAGATGAGAGTGCCATATCGAGCCCTATCTCCTTTTTAGTGTTACAAAAGGGACAACTTTGGCCCGAGAAAACTTATTGCTGAGTGGGAAAGCCTAGCAAGGGGGTGGTTTAGATGCCACTCACATGAAGCGCTTGTCCGATGCCTGCCGTGATGGCCATACCTAGGATTCCCCCGCCAATCACGCGCAGCGTTGGGATAAGAAGCTTCGAGCCAGCGGTCTTAGCGCTGATCATTCCCGTTGCAACCAGACCCACAATGGTGAAGGCCACGATGCTGGTGGCTGCCGCACCCGGTGTTGGCGCAAAGGCGCCAGCAAAGGGAATCAATCCACCTGCAGTAAATGCGCACGCCGAGGCAATCGCCGCCTGCACTGGTCGCGCCTTTGTATGTGGATGTTGCCCAAGTTCATCGCGAAGGTGCGCTTCAAGAGGATCTTTCTTATGCATCGCATCGACAACTTGTACTGCAAGTTCGCGAGAGAGCCCGCGCTTCATATAGATCTCAACGAGCTCTTCAAATTCACCTTCTGGATCAATTGCCAAGTGTTCAATCTCAAGTAATCGATCTGACTCTTCAATGTCGTTCTGTGAACGAACCGATACGTACTCGCCTACTGCCATTGACATCGCACCAGCTGCAATTCCTGCAGCGCCTGCAGTTACGAGAAAACTTTGTTCGCCAGCCTTTGCAGCTGCAACACCGATCATCAAACTTGCAGTAGAGACCAATCCATCGTTTGCACCGAGCACAGCTGCACGTAACCAGCCGGCACGATGGGTGCGGTGGTGGAGATTTCTTTGATAGACATCCTCTAAAGCCATATTTCAAGCCTACCGCTTGGTGCGGGAAATCTTCAGGAAGTAAGCGCCTGCGCCGAGAAAGAGCGCAGCAGCGAGATACTGATTGATGCGTAATCCTGCGAAGATCTGCGCGGGATCTACGCGCAATCCCTCGATAAAGAAGCGACCAGCGCTGTAGACAATTATGTAGAGCGCGAAGATCGAACCCGCTTTGTAACGCTCACCGAGATAAATGAGAAGAAGCGCAGCGGCAGAACACCATATAGATTCATAGAGGAAAGTTGGATGGAAGGTCGAGTAAGAGAGAAATTCATCAGGTCTTGCATACCTCGGAATTTCGAGTGCCCATGGAGCATCTAGAGGACGGCCGAAGAGCTCTGCATTAAACCAATTTCCAAAACGACCAACTGCTTGTGCGATGAGTAATCCGGGTGCAACTGCATCAGCAAAATGTGCGAAGTTTGGAAGATCACGATCTCGTGCCAACTTCTTATACGCAATAAATGCGGCGAGGGCACCGAGAGAGATGGCCCCCCAGATTCCAAGTCCGCCCTTCCAGATTTTGACTATCTCAAGAAGTGATTCCGGAGAGTAAAAGTATTTTTCTGGTGTTGTCAGCACGTGATAGAGACGACCGCCGATAACTCCTGCAGGGATTGCATAGATTGCAACATCCCCCACAACGCTCTTTCCTTCTGGGAATTGCGCTACGAAACGTTTATTACCTATCCAAATTGCAAGACCCGCTCCCACAATGATGCAGAGCGCATACATGTGAATGGTGAGCGGGCCAATTGCAACCGCCGAAGTTGTCGGCGTAGGAATTGCAAAGCGCAAGGATTAACCCTTTTCTACGGCAGCCTGGAATTGATTGCGATCGTAGTAAGCGTTTCCGCGTGTGAGTTCCTTACCATTGATAAATACTGTTGGCGTTGAATTCACATTTGCCTTAGCGCCTGCAACGGCAACATTCTGAACCCAATCAGCGTATTCACCCTTGGTGACGCAATTGGTGAACTTCTGAGATGTGATGCCAACGGATGCACCTGCAGCAGCAAGTGAGCTATTTGTCCACGCACCAGAGTTCTCCTTTGGCTGAGTTACATAAAGCATCTTGTGATAGTCAAGGAACTTTCCTTCATCTGCAGAACATGCCGCAGCATTTGCCGCCGCAATTGATTCAGGTCCTAGGAAAGAGAGGGTGTGATAAACGACTGTCGCCTTCTTTTCTGCAATCAGCGCCTCGAGGTAATCTCCTTGAGCTGCTTCAAATTGTGCACAGACTGGGCATTGGAAATCTTCATAGATATCGATAACAGGTACGCCTGTGAGTTCGCCATTGAAGACGATGCCATAGCCACGATCTGCAGAGACGCTTGCTGGGATCTTTGCTTCAGAATTTGTCTGCTTTGAAAGCAGAGTCGGGACAAGCATGATTAAGGTAACTCCGAGAACGACAACAATTACTAAGTTTCTAGTGAAGTTATCTTTGCCTGGCTGCTGCTTCTTGCTCATCTACTTATCCTTTTCTGTGGAAGCGGTTACTGCTGATGGCGTCTTATCGAGTGCAAATTTACTTCGTGGGTAGAGAAAAAGGTAAATCCCGAGTGCAGCAAGGCCTGCATCGCGAAGAAGTGGGGTTAAGTAGTTCGCCTCACCGGGCTCTACCTTTCCTCCCCCACCGAAGCAGCCGCAGTCGATGGATAGACCGCGTGCCCATGCCTGAGAGATTCCGATTACAAATACCAACATCAATAGAGCGCTCAATATTCCCATAAGGCGTATACCTGCACCGAGGATGAGGAGTATTCCCATAAAGATTTCAGCAAAAGGTAGAACGATTCCTATGAAATTAGCTAGAGAGATAGGAAGCATCTCGTAGGCACGGACCGCCATTTGAGATTTGTCGAGTTCATCAAATTTGAGATACCCCGCCGCAAGGAAAACTCCGCCGAGTATGAGGCGAGCAACGAGTCCGATCCATGGTGCAAACTTCTCGAAAACTACTTGATTCATCTTCCTTCACGTACTCCCTTTGAAAGCTCTGCTGCTAATTCTTGAACCGCTTGCAAACCACTTTCCTCATTTGGCGCCTCAAGAAGTTTATTTATAAACGCTGAGCCAACAATAACGCCATCGGCATAGGCGGCAACTCCCTTTGCTTGTTCGCGAGTTGAGACGCCTAAACCAACGGCAACAGGTGTCTTGGAGCTCTTGCGAATTCGCGCAACGAGATCGGCAGCCCCAGTTGAAACGCTAGTGCGTGTTCCTGTCACACCCATCAAGCTCGCGGCATAGATAAATCCACCACAACGTGAAGTCACCTGATCAAGTCGTGCATCTGTAGTGCTTGGCGCTACAACATAGATTGGATTGATTTCACTACTTTCAACTGCGCTCTTCCAGCGTGACGATTCCTCGATTGTGAGATCTGGAGTAATTACTCCTGATCCACCATTGCTGTGGATAGCATCAGCAAATTTCTCAACACCATATTTTTCAATGGGATTCCAGTACGTCATCACAACTGATGGGATGCCTTTATCGGTTGCATATTTGAGCGCATCAAAAACCTCTGCAGCACCTGTTCCCTGAGAAAGAGCGCGATCGGCGGCAGCTTGGATTGTTGGGCCATCCATAACTGGATCGCTATACGGAAAACCAATTTCGATAGCATCTACCCCACCAGCAATAAATGCATCTATAACTTTCTTGCAACCATCTTGCGTGGGAAAACCTGCAGGGATATATGCAATAAGAGCAGCTCTATCTTCGCTTCTTACCTTGGTGAAGAGATCTTCGAGCGCCGTACTCATTTACAGAGGAATTCCAAAGTAGGCAGCTGCAGTTTGAACATCCTTATCGCCGCGCCCCGAGAGGTTAAGCAAGAGAGTTGCACTTGGTCCGAGTTCGCGGCCAATCTGCATTGCACCTGCAAGAGCGTGTGCGGTTTCAATTGCAGGAATGATTCCTTCAGTCTTTGAGAGAAGTGAAAATGCTTCCATCGCCTGCGCATCTGTAATAGCGCGATATTCAGCGCGACCAATGTCGTGAAGATAGGCATGCTCAGGTCCAACCCCTGGATAGTCTAAACCTGCAGAGATTGAGTGCGATTCAATTGTTTGACCATTCTCATCTTGCAATACATAGGTGCGGTTTCCGTGCAGTACACCGGGAGATCCGCCGGTAATTGTCGCTGCATGGCGTCCGGTTTCCACGCCATCGCCTGCTGCTTCGAGTCCAATAAGTCGCACAGATTCGTCGCTGATAAAGCGATGAAAGATTCCGATTGCATTAGATCCACCACCAACGCAGGCAAGCACTGCATCCGGCAACTTTCCAGTAAGCGCCAGAACTTGTTCACGAGATTCTTCACCGATGATCTTATGGAAATCACGGACCATAGATGGGAATGGATGAGGACCTGCAACTGTGCCCAATAGGTAATGTGTAGTTTCCACATTCGTCACCCAATCGCGCATCGCTTCATTGATGGCGTCTTTTAGTGTGCGAGATCCCGATGTGACAGGTACGACTTCAGCGCCTAGTAACTTCATGCGGGCAACGTTAAGAGCCTGACGTTTTGTATCTTCTTCGCCCATGTACACGACGCATTCAAGTCCCATAAGCGCTGCAGCTGTCGCGGATGCAACTCCATGTTGACCAGCACCGGTCTCGGCAATAATTCGTTTCTTGCCCATACGTTTGGTGAGAAGTGCTTGACCTAAAACATTATTGATCTTGTGGCTACCTGTGTGATTGAGATCTTCACGCTTCAAAAGGATTCGAGCGCCGCCGCAATATTCAGAGAAACGTTTAGCTTCGGTAATGATGCTAGGGCGACCTGTATATGTGCGATGAAGTTCGGCAAGTTCGGCGATAAAAGATGGATCGGTCTGGGCCTTTATCCGTGCTGCATCTAACTCTTCGAGTGCACCGATTAAAGCCTCAGGAACAAAGCGACCGCCATATTGGCCAAAGTGGCCTGCCAGATTCTCAACGGTCGTCATGCGTAAAGACTACCGGCGACCTAGTAGTTCCTGCATGGCGGAATTTGGGTCACCTGACTTCACAAGCGCTTCTCCGACCAAAATCACAGTTGCGCCTGCCGAAGCAGCAATTTCGACATCTTTCCGAGTTGAGATTCCTGATTCTGCAACCCTAATTATCTCCGAAGGAACCTGAGGGATTAATTCTTGGAAAGCTCGAGTATCAACATCGAGAGTCTTCAGATTTCGTGAATTCACACCAATCATCTTCGGTGAAATATCCATCGCACTCTCAAGTTCTTGCGCGGTGTGGACTTCAATCAACGATGCCATACCGAGTTCGCATGACAGGTCGTAAAAATCCTTCAGTTGTGATTTGGATAAGGCAGCAACTATGAGCAAGACGATATCTGCACTATGCGCACGCGCTTCCAAGAATTGGTACTCATCAACCATAAAATCTTTTCGCAGTACCGGTAATGTAACTCGCTTCTTCACTACATCGAGATCTTCTAGTGACCCTCCGAAACGTCGCCTTTCGGTAAGAACACTGATTGCTCCAGCCCCGGCCTCTTGATACTGCTCTGCGAGGGATGCCGGATCCGCAATATCTGCAAGAGCGCCTTTGCTGGGAGAAGATCGCTTTACCTCTGCAATGACATTCATCTCTTCACGAGTTAAAGATGCATAGGCATCTATAGGCGCAGTCGCTCTCTCCATCGCTTCATGTATCTGTGAAAGTGGGAGACGTCGTGCTGCTAAATCTTCGCGAACTCCCTCGATAATCGAATCAAGAACGGTCATTTCTCATCCCCGGTTTCAACAGTTGGGTCGATTCCATGATCCATTGCGTTCCACTCAGAGAGTTTCTTATTGGGCAATTCCTTTGGTGTGCGTTCGTACCTCGAAGAGAGTTTAAGTGAGCGACTGAGGGTGATAGCAATCACCGCAACGACCAAGAGTGAGATGAGGAGCTTCACTTGTCACTCATCTCATTGGCTGCGGCAATTGCACCTAGCACCGCTGCCGCCTTGTTAAGTGTCTCTTCATACTCTGATCGCGGATCTGAATCAGCAACGATTCCGGCTCCCGCTTGAACATATGCCTTGCCCTTATGTATGAGCGCAGTACGAATCGCAATACATGCATCGATATTTCCAGTGAAATCAAAGTATCCGATTGCACCACCAAAGAGTGCACGTCGAGTTGGTTCAAGTGTTTCGATTATCTCCATTGCTCGTGGCTTAGGTGCACCAGAGAGAGTTCCTGCAGGAAAGACGGAAAAGAGCGCATCGATAGGAGCTTTATCTTCGGCGAGTTCGCCGATAACTGTTGAAACGATATGCATGACATGCGAATAGCGCTCGATGTGCATGAAATCAACAACCTCAACGCTACCTGCAGTACAGACGCGGCCTAAATCATTGCGGCCAAGATCGACCAACATCAAATGCTCTGCACGTTCCTTGGGATCAGCCAGAAGTTCTTCGCCTAAGCGGATATCTTCTTCGACAGATGCAGAACGTTTACGTGTTCCTGCAATCGGATGAACCATAACTTCCTTGCCAGTGACCTTAACAAGCGCTTCTGGACTTGAGCCCACAACATCAAAACCGTCTTCAAATCGGAAGAGGTACATATAAGGGCTTGGGTTATTGAGTCGGAGCATGCGATAGATATCAAGGGCATCTGCCTTGGTATCTATTCCGAAACGCTGTGAGAGAACTATTTGGAATGCTTCACCTGCCCGAATTTCCTCCTTTGCAAGTTCTACCTTGGAGAGAAATTCTTTCTCTTGCATATTGATCTCAAAGTCAGGTTTGCTAGGTGCCGGAATCTCAGAGACATTTCCAGAGATAGGCTGCATCAGTTCGCTCTGCATTCGATCTAGACGTGCTTGCGCATCGTTAAATGCTTCATCGATGCGTTCATTAGAACCATCCCAATTAATTGCGTTGGCAATCAAAATGATTGTTCCATTGCTGTGATCAAGTACGGCTAAGTCGCTTGTGAGTATGAAGGTGATCTCAGGTAGAGCTAAATCTTTCGCAGAGAGTTCTGGCAACTTCTCCAGTCTACGAACAGCGTCGTAGCCCATATAACCCACAAGACCACCGGTAAGAGTTGGCAGACCTTCAATCTTTGGAGATTTCAGATGGGCCACGCTCATACGTAATGCGGTAAGTGGATCCATGCCTTTTGGAACGCCAGCAGGCGGTGTGCCAATCCATGTTGCAAGTCCATCTCTCTCAGTCAGTGAAGTCTTGCTATGCGCACCAATAAATGAGTAACGCGACCAGACTCCCCCATGTTCTGCTGATTCCAGAAGAAATGTTCCAGCTTTGTTCTTTGCAAGTTTTTTATAAATATTGAGTGGAGTCTCGCCATCGGCTAAGAGTTTGCGAAAGACCGGAATAACGTTATTGCTCTTGGCATACTCTCGAAATTCTTCTAACTTCATAGAGATTCCGCACCTTCTGGTGTGATTCTTCTATGGAAGCAACTGCGATCGCCTGTATGGCAGGCAGCACCTACTTGTTCAACTTTGATCAAGAGTGCATCCCCATCGCAATCAATATCGATGGAGTGAATCAATTGCGTATGACCCGATGTAGCGCCTTTCTCCCAGAGCTCGTTGCGGCTGCGAGAGTAGTAAGTGGCCTTACCTGTCGCTAAGGTAATTGCGAGTGATTCAGCGTTCATATAGGCGAGCATCAGTACCTCTTTGGTCTCCACATCTTGAGCTACTACAGGAATAAGTGCTTGCGGGTCTTTAAGGAGCGCAGTTACTTCCGCGGAAAGTTCTGGGCTCATGTCCTTATTCTGCCTTAAACAGTACGTGCGTTGCGCACCGAATAGTTGTGATTGCAGAGGTACTTCTTCACATCACCTATGCGGTGAACTCCAAAGTGAAAGACGCTTGCAGCAAGGAGCGCATCGGCTCCCGCATCAAGTGCGGCGGCGAAATCTTCAAGCGAGCCCGCTCCGCCACTTGCAATCAGCGGAACCTTGGAGACGGCGCGAACTGCAGTAATCATTCCAATGTCATAACCGGCGCGAGTGCCATCCGCATCCATCGAATTGAGGAGAATTTCTCCCACACCTAATTCACAAGCCTTCTCGACCCAGGCAAGTGCATCAAGATCAGCGCTCTGCCTGCCACCATGAGTTGTAACTTCAAAGCCAGAATCGGTTCGGGCTCTCCGTGCATCGATTGAAATAGCTAGGACTTGCGAACCGAAGCGATCTGCAATCTCTGCAATGAGTTCAGGGCGAGCAATTGCTGCCGTATTGATACTTACCTTATCTGCTCCCGCTCGCAGCAAGCGATCGACATCATCTACAGAGCGGATACCGCCGCCAACTGTCAGCGGAATAAATACTTGTTCCGCTGTACGGCGGACAACATCAAGAGTCGTTTCTCGACCTGCAACGCTTGCCGAAATATCAAGGAAGGTAAGTTCATCTGCGCCCTCTGCTCCGTAGAGGGCAGCCATCTCAACTGGATCACCTGCATCCTGAAGATTTGTAAAGTTAACCCCCTTTACAACTCTGCCATCTGTCACATCTAGACAAGGAATGATTCTTACTGAAAGGCTCATCGCTTCGTAAGCCCCAGAGCTTCTTGCAGAGTGAATGCACCGGCATAAAGCGCCTTACCCACAATTGCACCTTCGACACCAACTGAACCTTCCGAAATTGAGTTCAACGACATAAGCGCTGCAATGTCGTCGAGACTAGAAATTCCACCCGATGCAATGACTGGCGCATTGGTTGCGGCACAGACTTCACGTAACAAAGTTAGATTTGGTCCTTGAAGAGTTCCGTCTTTTGTAACATCTGTGACTACGTAGCGCTGACAACCATCGCGCTCTAACCGTTCGATAGTTTCAAAGAGATCGCCGCCTTCTTGGGTCCATCCGCGAGCTGCCAAGACATGCCCGCGGACATCGAGACCAACTGCAATCTTGTCACCATGTTCAGCAATGACCTTTGATGTCCACTCTGGATTCTCTAGAGCTGCAGTACCCAAATTGACTCGGCGACAACCTGTTGCCAGAGCACGTGCAAGAGATTCGTCATCACGAATACCGCCAGATAGTTCAACCTTAACGTCGAGTTTGCCAACAACTTCAGCTAGGAGCGCACTATTTTCTCCACGACCAAATGCAGCATCAAGATCAACAAGGTGGAGCCACTCAGCACCTGCTGATTGAAATTCGAGGGCAACCTCAAGTGGATTGCCATATGCAGTTTCTGCGCTGAGTTCACCTTGCACCAATCGAACTGCTCTTCCATCTTTGACATCGACTGCGGGTAGTAGCTCTAAATAACTCATAACGATGATGTCCAATTCTTGATCAAGGCGAGTCCTGCATCACCAGATTTCTCTGGGTGAAATTGTGTTGCACTTATTGCCCCATCTTCAACGGCTGCTAGGAAATCTTCGCCGTAATTCGCCATCGTTGAAAGAGGGCCGATCTTCTCTTTGACCGCATAGGAGTGAACAAAGTAGAACGATTGATCTTCAACACCTGCAAAGAGTGAACTGCCAACAGGGGCTGTGACGGTATTCCATCCCATATGGGGCGCAATAGGAGCGTTCAGTTTTTCAACTGTTGCGCTCCAAATTCCTACACCTTGATGGGTGCCATGCTCAACGCTAGATGAAAAGAGAATCTGCATACCTACACAAATACCGAGAGTGGGACGGTTCAACGAGATTCTCTCGCGCACGAGTTGATCACCGCGCACCGATTGAAGACCTGTCATGCAGGCAGCAAATGCGCCAACCCCAGGTACAACCAAACCCTCTGCATTGAGCGCTGTTTCATAATCTGAAGTGATCTGGACTTCCTTGCCGGAAGTTTCAAATGCGCGTTGGGCTGAGCGAAGGTTTCCTGATCCGTAATCGAGAATTGCAATCACGTATTTACAGTGAACCCTTTGTTGATGGAATTCCAGCAACTCTTGGATCAATCGCGACCGCATCACGAAGTGCGCGAGCGACCGCCTTAAATTGAGCCTCGAAAACGTGATGCGCATTGCGACCTTCAAGAACGCGTACGTGAAGTGCGATACGAGCCTCAGCGACAATAGATTCCCAGATGTGTTTTCCGAGAGTTGTATCAAAGGTCCCAATGAGTTCAACGATCTCTGGTTGGCGGTGAACTAGGTATGGACGACCTGAAAGATCAACAGCAGCCTGCACCAAGACTTCATCGAGCGGAACCATCGCATCGCCGAAGCGACGAATGCCTGCTTTATCACCAAGTGCTTCGCGCAGTGCTTGACCAAATGCAAGCGAGGTATCTTCAACAGTGTGGTGTGAATCAACATCGACATCACCCGTTGTCTTGACGGTGAGATCGAACCCTGAGTGCTTTCCTAATTGCGAGAGCATGTGGTCAAAGAATGGAACACCCGTCTCAACGGAGATTTCACCGGTTCCATCGAGATTGATCTCAACCAGAACGCTTGACTCTTTCGTTGTGCGTTCTACACGTGCTTTTCTCATTACAACTCCCCCAGGCATGCCGATAATGAATCGATAAATTTCTTATTCTCGGCCTCATTGCCAATGGTGACTCTTAAGTGACCCAATAATCCCACATCTCGGATTAGAACTCCTCTATCGAGCAGGTTGCGCCAGAGATCTTCCGATGAAGGCTCAAATCCAGTGAAGAGCAAGAAGTTGGAGCTACTTGGGAGAACGGTTAGCCCAAGGTTTGCAAGATCGATCGCCATTTTTTCTCTCGCGATGCGCAACTGCGAAACAGTGCCCAAGAGCTCACCTTGGAAATCAAGTGCGACTTCTGCTGCAGCCTGAGTAAGTGCACTGAGGTGATACGGCAATCTCACCAAGAAGAGCGCGCTAATTACGGAAGGGTTGGCAACCAAATAGCCAACTCGTGCGCCGGCAAATGCAAAGGCTTTGCTCATGGTTCTAATGACAACAATCTGCGGATATTTGTCAATGAGAGTTACTGCAGAGACTTCATCAGAAAATTCGGCATACGCTTCATCAACAACGAGAAGTCCGGGAACGCTCTTAGCTAACTTCTCAATCTCGGCAATGGTGATTGATCCACCGGTTGGATTATTTGGAGTTGTTATAAATGTCAGTGCAGGTTGTGCGCTCTTGATCTGCCCAATCGCACTATCTATATCGAGTGAAAAATCAGAATTTCGTGTGCCTGCAATCCAAGACACCTGACAGACCTTAGCAATGAGTGGATGCATTGAATAAGAGGGAGTAAAGCCAAGCGCTGATCCTTTTCCAAAAGCCAGAAAGAGCGATTGGATGATCTCATTGCTGCCATTTGCCGCCCAAATATTTTCGCTTGTCAGAGTTGTGTCAGATAGTGAGTTGATGAAATCAGCTAACTTGCTGCGCAGCTTTGTCGCATCTCTATCTGGATAACGATTGAGAGTTGCGGCAACTTCGGCAACGCGCAGTGAAATCGCCTGAGCTAAGGCTTGAGATGGGGCATATGGATTCTCATTTGTATTCATCACTGCCTCAGCAGGAAGTTGCGGAGCACCATATGGTGATAGAGAGCGAAGGTCATCACGCAGAGGCAACCACGCTGGCCAGTTCATCTCCGTCATAAACTTTCCAAGCGTGCAGTCATCGCCTCGCCGTGAGCTGGCAAATCTTCAGAGTTGGCAAGAGTTACAACCGTCTGTGCAATATCGCGGAAGGCAGCTTCACTGTATTCAATAAAGTGCAGGCCTCGTAGGAAAGTTTGTACCGAGAGACCGCTGCTGTGACACGCGCATCCACCTGTTGGTAGAACGTGATTAGAACCAGCTGAATAATCTCCGAGCGAGACGGGCGAGAAGCGACCGATAAAAACCGCACCGGCATTTCGTATCTTGCGAGCATCCAATGCTGAATTCTTCGTTTGAATCTCTAAGTGCTCTGCCGCATAGGCATTTACGACTTCAAGCCCCTGTTCGATTGAATCAACGAGAGCGATTGCAGATTGTTTTCCACCAAGAGCTTCTCGAATTCGATCCGAGTGTTTAGTTTTTGCAACACGAAGAGCGAGCTCCTTCTCAACTTCTGCCGCTAACGTTTCTGAAGTTGTCACCAAAATGGCAGCTGCGATGACATCGTGTTCAGCTTGGCTAATCAAATCAGAGGCTACTTCTGCAGCAAGTGCGCTCTCATCGGCCAAGATGGCAATCTCGGTGGGACCTGCTTCGGAATCAATTCCAATAACTCCACGCAGCGCCCGTTTAGCCGCTGCTACATAGATATTTCCAGGACCAGTAACGAGATCACATTTTTGGCAGAGATCTTTCATTCCGTAACCGAAGAGGGCGATTGCTTGTGCTCCCCCAACTGCATAGACCTCTGATATTCCAAGCAGCGCACACGTTGCAAGGATTGTTGGGTGAGGCAGTCCACCAAACTCTTTCTGCGGTGGTGATGCCACAGCAATACTTGGTACTTCTGCAATTTGCGCAGGAACAACGTTCATAATCACACTACTTGGATAGACAGCGCGACCACCTGGCACATAAAGCCCAACTCGATCAACTGGAATCCAGCGTTCTGTGACAACACCGCCATCGACAACGACTGTCTTGGTATCAGTACGTCTTTGATCTAAGTGAACTTTTCGAATTCGTTCTATTGATACTTCCAAAGCAGTTCTAATCTTTGGATCTAACTCATTGAGCGCCGAATCGAGAGCGCTCTGCGGTACGCGGATTGAAGGCGGAGTAACTCCATCGAATTCAACGGCAAGTGCAATCAGATCTGTTTCTGAACCTTCGCGAACGCGCTTTAAAATCGGTTCAATTGCAACCATTGCCTGTGCGACATCCAGTGATGCGCGTGGAAGTTGCTCGAGATAACCAGCTTTATCGAGCGATTTCCCACGTAGGTCGACGGTACGAATCACCTTCGTATTCTACTTTGCCAACCAGAGCCGGCGAGATGGAATTAAACCCGAACGAGACAGTCAGGTCCTAGAATCGCTTTGAGATCTGCGCTCAAACTTGGTGAAGATGTTACTAGCGCGTCAATCTTATGAGTTGTTGATTTCTGCTGATCAATGACTTGCAGGTGAACTTCGCGCTTACCTGGATGTGAGCGAAGAATCTCCTTAATTCGCTCCACGATTGGTGGCGTAACTTGTGCGGCAGGAACTGAGATCAGAAGTGGTCCTGTTGGAGCATCTGAAATATCTGGCATCTTCATTTCAAGTGCAGTAAATCGAACTTGCTCGTCGGTGCGAGAGAAGCGACCGCGAACCACTACGACTCGATCTTCCGTCAAAGAGAGTGCATATTGGTTATAAGTATTTGAGAAGAAGAGGACTTCGATAGCACCTTCTAGATCTTCGACATTTACAACAGCCCAGGAGGCGCCTTGGCGTGAAACTTTTCGCTGGATTCCAGTGATTAGACCACCGATCGTGACGACACCTTCTGGTGGGCTGTCATCAAGTAACTGGCTGATCGACATATCCGTGTGTGAACGCAGAACATGTTCGACTCCAAGGAGTGGGTGATCCGATACATAAAGGCCGAGCATTTCGCGTTCGAAGGTAAGGAGAGTGGACTTATCCCATTCTGTCTGCGGAATTTCGATATCAAGTCCTACAACTGTTGAGACCGAGTCTCCCCCAAAGAGATCAAACTGCCCGATCGCCTCTGCACGCTTTGTCTCTATAACTGAGTCAATTGCTTCAAGGTGAATCGCCATCAAGCCTTTTCGAGGATGGTTGAGAGAATCAAAGGCGCCGGCTTTTACAAGAGATTCGATTGTCTTCTTATTGCAAACGTTGGCATCAACCTTGGCTAGGAAATCACCGAATGATTGGAAGGCTCCTTTCGCTGTACGTGAAGCCTTAATCGATGCAACTACGCCTTCGCCAACATTTCTAATGGCAGCGAGTCCAAAGCGGATATCTTTTCCGCGAGGGGTGTATTCAGCATCTGATTCATTGACATCAGGCGGCAAAACCTTGATTCCCATACGTCGGCACTCAGAGAGATAGAGCGCAGATTTATCTTTATCATCGCGCACACTTGTAAGAAGCGCTGCCATATATTCAGTTGGGAAATTCGCTTTGAGATAAGCGGTCCAGAATGAGACAACGCCATACCCGGCGCTATGTGCCCGGTTAAATGCGTAATCAGAGAAGGGAATAAGAACTTCCCAGAGTCGTTTGATGGCAGCTTCAGAGAAACCGTTTGCCTTCATTCCCGCTTCGAAGGGGATGTACTCCTTATCAAGAATCTCTTTATTCTTCTTACCCATCGCTTTACGTAAAAGATCTGCGCGTCCGAGAGTAAAGCCAGCAACTTTCTGAGCGATCGCCATTACCTGCTCTTGATAAACAATAAGTCCGTATGTGTCGCCAAGAATCTCTTGTAACGGCTCAGAGAGTTCGGGGTGAATTGGTTCGACAGGCTTGCGACCATTCTTGCGATCTGCATAGTTATTGTGTGCGTTCTCACCCATCGGACCTGGTCGATAGAGCGCGATCACAGCTGAGATATCGGCAAATGAATCGGGTGACATGCTGCGCAGAAGTGCGCGCATTGGGCCACCGTCGAGTTGGAAGACGCCCAAGGTATCTCCGCGAGAAAGAAGTTCGAAGGTCTTTTGGTCTGCAAGTGGTAAGTCCTCTAAAACAATATCAATGCCTTGATTCGCTTTGATATTTAAGAGAGCATCATCGAGAACTGAGAGGTTTCGAAGACCAAGGAAGTCCATCTTAAGTAAGCCTGTTGATTCGCATGCACCCATATCAAATTGGGTAATGATTGCTCCATCTGCTTCGCGACGGTGAATTGGAATAACATCGAGCAACGGTTCACGCGAAAGGATTACACCTGCTGCGTGCACACCCCATTGTCTCTTGAGACCTTCAAGGCCTTTAGCGAGATCCACGACGCGCTTTGAATCGGGATCGCTCTCATACAAACTACGGAATTCGCCTGCTTCACCGTGGCGTGGATCTTTACTATCGAATACCCCCGACAGTGTGATGTCTTTACCCATCACAGATGGTGGAAGTGCCTTCGTGAGCTTTTCACCAATTGCATATGGGTAACCGAGTACGCGAGTTGCATCCTTGAGAGATTGCTTTGATTTAATTGTTCCGTAGGTAATGATTTGAGCTACGCGGTCTTCACCGTACTTCTCTGTTGCATAACGAATCATCTCGGAACGTCTACGTTCGTCAAAGTCGAGATCGATATCAGGCATCGAGATACGTTCTGGATTTAAGAAGCGCTCAAAGAGAAGTCCGTGTTCGATTGGATCAAGGCCAGTAATTCCGAGCGCATATGCAACCAACGAGCCTGCCGCAGATCCGCGACCGGGGCCTACGCGAATGCCAACTTTCTTTGCATGCGTTACGAGGTCTGCCACAACAAGGAAGTAGCCAGGAAAACCCATCTTGATCATGACATCGAGTTCGTAATTCAAACGCGTGAAGTGTTCCGGAGTCGCACGGTCGCCCATTTTCTCTTTAAGGCCACGTTCAGATTCTTTGCGAAGCCATGAATCTTCTGTCTCGCCTTTAGGCACATCAAAGGCAGGCATCAAATTCTCATCTTCGCGAAGTTTTACATTGCAGCGTTCTGCAATGAGCAAGGTGTTATCGCAGGATTCAGGGATCTCTTTGAAGAGTTCGCGCATCTCTGCAGGCGTCTTGAGATAGAACTCGTGGTTATCAAATTTAAAGCGCTTAGGATCAGCAAGTGTGGATCCTGATTGCACGCAAAGAAGCGCCTCATGCGCAGCGCCATCTTCATGGAATGTGTAGTGCAAGTCATTAGTAGCTAAGAGCGGAAGTTTGAGCTCTTTGCCAAGCTTGAGCAGATCGGCCTTAACGCGACTTTCGATATCAATCTGGTGATCCATGACTTCGAGGAAGAAGTTGTTGGCCCCGAAGATATCTCGGTAATCACTTGCTGCACGTAAGGCTTCTTTGTAATTACCCATACGAAGGCGCGTTTGAATTTCTCCACCAGGACATCCTGTTGTTGCAATGAGTCCATCTGCATAGCGCGAGAGAAGTTCGCGATCCATACGGGGCTTGTAGTAATAACCTTCAAGGGATGCAAGAGATGAGAGTTTAAATAGATTTGAAAGACCGTGATTATTCTCAGCGAGAATTGTCATGTGGGTATAGGCACCGCCACCTGATACATCATCTTCTCCACCATCAGCCCACTGCACGCGCTTCTTATCAAAACGTGATTCGGGGGCGACGTAGGCTTCAATTCCGATAATTGGCTTTACGCCTGCTTTAGTCGCTTGCTTATAAAAATCAAAAGCGCCGAAGACATTTCCGTGATCTGTCATTGCAATCGCCGGCATTTCTTGGCGAGCAACTTCTTTTACAAGATCTCCGACGCGCGCAGCACCATCGAGCATCGAGTACTCAGTATGTACATGCAAATGTACAAATGAGTCTTTCGTCGATGCCCGTGAAGCTGAAAAATCTTCAGATGACATGGTGGCGCAACATTAGCGCCTAAGGCAGGACCGCCTCGGATAGCAACGCCAGGGAAGCTAGCAGGTCTGCCGGATACGGTGCGCGGAGTGTGAGCGGAATACCGTTAATGGGATGGTTGAAGCGAAGCTCTAAAGCATGAAGCCAAGGTCGAGACATCTGCATCTTCTTGCCAAGCACGGGATCGGCGCCATATGTCGTATCCCCTACGAGTGGATGACTGAGTGCAGAGAAGTGAACTCGAATTTGGTGCGTACGCCCAGTCTCGAGTTCAACTTTTACCAATGAAACCGAACGGTAGTACTCGATAACTTCGTAATGAGTGATGCTCTCTTTGCCTGTGGCAACAACTGCAAAACGATGATCTTCCTTTGGGTGGCGATCAATGGGTGCATCAATTGTTCCCGTTGATGGGTCCATATGACCCTGCACAAGTGCGTGATATGTCTTTTCGACTTCGTGATTTCTAAACATATCTTTTAGCTTCAAATATGCCGCATCAGTCTTGGCGATAATCATCAGGCCTGATGTTCCAGCATCGAGGCGATGAACTACACCAGCTCGCTCGGCTGGCCCTGATGTGGAAATTGTGTAGCCAGCTGCAAGAAGCGCGCCTACAACTGTCGGACCCATCCATCCCGGACTTGGGTGAGCTGCACATCCGACAGGCTTATCGATAACAACGATGTCATCGTCGTTATAGACAACGGTAAGTCCTACAAGTGGTGTGAGTGGAATTGGATCTTGATTCACCGGCGCTGGCATCAAGACTTCAATCACTTGGCCCGCTAAAACTCGCTCAGATTTCTGCATTGCTTGGCCATTAGTTCTAATGTCGCCATCTTCAAGAAGCTTGACGATCGCTGTGCGAGATAAACCCAAGACACGTGTGAGAGCGCTATCAATTCGCTCACCTGCAACGCCTTCTGGAACGCTCAGCGTTCTCAACTCTCTCGACATACTGACTACCTTACCGGTGTTATTGGCGGAATATTTCGCAGCGTTAGGGCGAATGAGATTGCAGCTGCTACAACAATCGCACAATCTGCAAGGTTAAACACCGGCCAATTGGGAATTTGAATCCAGTCGATGACATGGCCACTGAGCCAGCCTGGTTCACGGAAGATTCGATCGGTGAGATTTCCAATTACTCCACCCAAAAGTAGACCTGCGGTGATCTGCCATCCTGATGAGGTGATTTGCTTGGCGTAGTAAACAACTCCACCTACAACTGCGAGAGCAAGAAGGGCAAATAAAATTGAGAAACCTGTTGCAAAGCTAAATGCCGCACCTGGATTTCTTACCAAGGTAAAGGAGAGAAAGTCTCCGAGAACTTTTTGTGGCTGTGCATCGAATGACGAGATAGCCCATTGTTTTGTTGCAAAATCAAAGAGCCAGATAGTCCAAGCAGTGAGGAAAATTCGGCGCACTTTAGCGCCGCTCTTCTTTCTGTTTGCAGATCATGCAGAGAGTTGCGCGAGGGAAAACTTGTAGACGTGCCTTACCGATTGCAGTTCCGCAATCTTCACATAGCCCATATGTCTTGTTCTCAATACGTTCCAGAGCGCGTTCTGTCTGCAAAACCATATCGCGAGCATTAATGACTAGTGACATCTCATGTTCGCGCTCGAAAGTTTTTGTGCCTGAATCTGCCTGATCATCTCCGGCGCCTTCACCAGAGTCTGCAATCAAATCATCCATCTCAGCTTCAACTGTTGCGAGTTCCTTACGCAGGCGCTCTAAATCTTTGGTGATCTCAGCCTTAATCGCTTTAAGTTCTGCCGCACTCCATGGCGCTTCACCCTCTGATGCAATCACTGGAGTAGGTGCTGCCTTGATTGGCTTAAGTGGCGCCACCTTCTTGCCGCTCTTGACTGGACGTGGTGGTGGTGGCATTACCAAGCGACGCTCTTCAACAACAGGCGCTGCAGTTGGTGCCATCACTGTCGCTACAGAGACTGTCTGTGATTTCTCATCAACGGTAAGAGTCGTCTTTCCTACTTTGGAAGGAAAAGGTCTTCCGGGAGCTTTCTTTACTGGAATTGTTTTCTTCGCTGCAACTTTTTTGGCAGCAACTTTCTTAGCTGGGGCCTTCTTAGCTGGAGCTTTCTTCGCAGCGACTTTCTTTGCTGCGACTTTCTTGGCAGGCGCCTTCTTCGCTACCGCTTTCTTAGCGGCAGCTTTCTTGGCAGGGGCTTTCTTAGCCGCCTTCTTTACAACCTTTTTACCTGGCACGCCGCGCACCTTATGCGTTTTTCCGCTCGTAACCAACTCTGCCACGCATGGTTTAGACTCTGAACCTGCAATACCTTGCGCGAAGAGTGCGT
>JACCDY010056888.1_pt1 | contig 25015 bp, 22 predicted proteins | sample 7446391 | NCBI WGS metagenome assembly JACCDY01 (sample SAMN15323451, study PRJNA562643) | freshwater metagenome | isolation source: river surface water | place: USA:Blue River Watershed | collected 2017-08-18 | reverse complement strand
TCGGATATAAAATATAGAAATGGATTTGATATGCATGATGTATTTGATATGATAAACTTCTCAAAAATAAACAAAGCTAATAAGATGTTACATAATAGTCTTGCAAAAATTAAGAAAATAATCTAGGAGATTAATTATAAAATGCAAGACGACCACGACCATTTTTGATTTCATATACTGCCCAACCCACAACATATATATCATGTATTGCTGGAATATATTGCGCGGGTGCATTCGCGAGGGAAAACTGTATTATAGGTTTGGTTGCTGTGGTGAAATTTACTGTTCCTGTTTGGGAACCGCGCGCTGCTTGCCAACAATAACGTATGATACCTGCATCTGCCTCTGATCTGGCTGTATCCATATGTATAAGATTTTCAACATCACGGAGAACTGTTTCGGACCATGCTGCTTCGCGTTCCTGTCCTGCGATAACCAGACGTACTGTATTATAATATCCTGCCTGTGGTGCAACAGGTATATACAATCCATTTTGTATATTTGCTTCGGACCGTGTAACGATGATGATTTCCTGTGTTGGATGGCGACCATCAATTTGGCGTGATATAACTGCTTCTGGTGCACCACGTGCCATGGGAGCATAGTCTTCTGCTGTAATCTGCCATGTATTTTTGAAGGGGGATTTGTAGATAATTGTATGTGGTTGCTGTGCGTAATAATCGCGTGCATCATTATCGAGGTAGGACTGTATATTCTCCAATTCAACACGTATTGATTGTAGGTCTGTACGTTCAACTGCTTTGATTGTATGGGTTGTTTGTGATGAAGGGACAGTGTATTGTAGTTGTCGACCCCATGGACCTGTTTTGGTGACTGTTCCATCTGCTGCAGTGGCGACGATGAGATCATCAACGCTGCGAAGTTCACAACGAATTCTGAAGGTCTGTCCACCATATATAGCACATATAGGAAATCCCTTGCCGCCTGCTGAGAAAGTTCCAGGAAATGGAAGATCGACCCATAATTCACGTTGACCTGTGGCATCGGCGCCAGTTGTTCGGTCTTTTAGCCATGACTGTGTGATTGGACCGGTTTGTGATGAGAGTGCATAGAGCCCATCGCCATCAATTTGGTATATGATTTGATTGTCTTGGTAGACGGAGATATTTTTGAATAGATAATAGGCAACATATGGTGTCCATGAATAGGATGCGCCATTGGCTGCATCAGTAATAGTGCAGAGTTTTTCGACGGTAGTTGCTGGTGCGGTGGTATTGGTAGAGACTGGTAGTTCAGAGGGGAGCCAAGAAGGGAGTGTGATTTTGAATCGTAGGGATTCTATGATATCACCGAAGATATCTATGTCGAATTCAATGGGTTTGAGGGATTTTGCTTGTGAGAGGCGTGTTTCATGAATAATGGGTTGTGTAGGCGGTGTCTGTTGAGAGTATGGATTGGTGTATGTTCCGCTTTTTTCTGCGGTGGCAGAGATATAGGTATCTTTAACGCCTCGCGCAACTAATTCATATAGAGCCCCAAGTGCAGCCATTTTATTAATAAAACGTGATAATAATTAAGGTATGGATGAGAGTAGTGATATATTTGCGGAGATGGGAGATGTATGGGCTGCTGCTACCAAATCCATAGTAATTAATGGGAAAGTATCAGATTTATATTATGAGCCATATGATGATGGCGATGATGTACCACTTCAAGATATATATCTTGATGGAGATATGACGCAGGAGGATACTATATATGATATAGATAGTGATGCGGCGAGGAAGATATGTAAATGGTTGCAGAAGAATGTTCTCGATGCACCATTACGTATTACATATTGTAATGTAAAAACGGAGGATTTACAATTAATACCGCGGTATGTATATCGGCTCATTTTAACGGGAAATGCAATAGAAGTATATGATACATTTCTATATAAATTGGTTGTCTTGAATTTGTCGTTAAATCCGTTGAGATCAATAGAGGTATTACCAATAGGATTAAAGGAGTTGAATGTGGCGCATACATTATTAGAGAAGTTGCCGCGATTACCGATGAGTTTGGAGAGATTAAATATATCGAATACGCGCATTAAGAGTGTATATGGTTTGCCGCCGTGTTTGAAGAAGTTGGTGATGAATGAATGTGGTGTGAGGATAATTAAGAATGGAGTGTTACCGAATGGATTGGAGCATCTCGAATGTGCATCGTGTGAATTGGAGAAGATACCATCGACTATACCAGATACTGTACGGTATTTGAATGTTGCGTGGAATAATATTCGGCATGTAAAGAGGTGGCCAGATGCGCTGCTGTATTTAGATATTCGTATGAATCCATATGATGATGCAGTACCTGCATATGTCCGTGATATATTTAGATAGGGGGTTTAAAGGGTCTATGGGGTTAAAGCCCTCTTACAAAATTGAATGTTGAAGCGCGAGGTACAAACATATATACACTATAATACAATACAATGTCAAATCTCGTAATTGTTGAATCCCCTGCAAAATGCACAAAAATTCAGGGATTCCTCGGTGCTGATTTCAAAGTCATTGCATCTATGGGACATATTCGTGCTCTTCAGGAAGATCTGAAGGCCATCGGATTGGAGCGTGATTTCGAACCATATTATGAATGGATTAAGGAGAAAGGCCGTGCAATACAGGGAATACGTGATGCTGCGCGAGGATGTCGACAAGTATATTTAGCTGCGGATGATGATCGTGAAGGAGAGGCGATTGCATATTCAGTATGTCTACTTCTGGGATTACCACCAGAGACGACACCACGTGCTGTCTTCCATGAAATCACGAAAAAGGCTGTATGTGCTGCTGTTTCTGCTCCTCGACGTCTTGATATGAATAAAATACATGCACAGCAGGCACGGGCTATTTTAGATATGATGATAGGATTTACTATGTCACCCCTACTTTGGCGTCATGTAGCTTCTGGACTGTCTGCTGGTCGCTGTCAAACACCTGCGCTGCGACTCCTGGTTGAACGTGAAGATGCGATTGCTGCATTCAAAGCAGCCAGTTCATGGTCTGTTACTGGACAGTGGCGGTCTGGTAAAAATACTATACAAGGTGTATTAGAAGATGAAATAGAGGATGAGGAATCTGTACGTAATTATCTGGAAATTCTTGCTGATATACCAAGTGCCGTCATTACAGACACGGCTGTTAAACCGTGGACATCATCACCTCCACAACCATTTACAACATCTGCATTGCAACAGGCAGCATCAAGTCATTTCAAGATGTCACCGAAGACGACAATGTCAACTGCACAAAAGTTATATGAAGGTGGATATATTACATATATGAGAACGGATTCCACGGCGTTAGCGGAGGATGCTGTTGCGGAAATTAAGGAATATATTACAGAAGAATATGGTGCACAGTATTGTGGAGTAGGATCAGTGGTAGCAGCAGAAAAGAAAAAGAAGGCGAAGAAGGCAGCAGGGGCTGGAGCAGCAGTGCCAGCTGCACAGGAGGCACACGAAGCTATTCGTCCAACACATATAGAGACAGGTGATCTGGATGGAGATGAATGGACAACAGCACACAAGAAGTTGTATGGGCTCATTAGAACGCGAACTCTACAATCACAAATGGCCGCTGCTCGTGGAGAAGAATGTAGAATTGTATGGGTTCCATGTGATGAGGAGGGGACAGTGGAGGAAGCAATAGAAGATTTCAAATGGGCCGCGGCAGTGAGACGTACTACATTTGATGGATGGAAGCGCTTGGGACGTGCAGAGAATATTGTAGAAGATTCTTCGGATGATGAAGCTGGTACAACAGATGCCGCAACTGATCAATGGAAATGGATAGTGGGTCTGGAAGAAGGTGATCAACTCAAATGGCGTACATTGCAAGCAGAACCGAAGGAGTCGCGACCACCAGGACGTTATATGGAGGCTACACTGGTACGTGAACTGGAGAAGCGTGGTATTGGTCGTCCATCCACATTTGCGGCAATTATTGCATCACTCACGGATAAGAAATATATGGAAGAGCGTGATATACCTGGTCGTGAAATAAAGATTACTTCATTGCATCTGAAGGCTGGCGGTGGTGCGCTTGAAGAATCCACGAAGAAGAAAACTGTGGGAGCAGAGAAGAAGAAGCTGGTTCCAACGGATCTCGGTCGTCAAACACTCGCATTCTTACTGCGTGAGTTCGCGGATCTCTTTGAATATGATTTCACGGCGGCAATGGAGAATCGTCTGGATGCAGTAGCAACTGGTAAAGAGGTATGGAAGGGTGTGTTGCGTGATACATGGACTACATATAAGGAACGTTATGACAAGTTGAAGGGTGATACATCGCAGCGCGGCGGCGCATCCTCGTCCACAAAAGAATTCGCAGAAGCTACTGGGGATTTAAAGGGCCTGAAGGCAATTCTAACGAAGAAAGGTCCCCTATTGCTAGTGGAAGATCCCACAGGAGATAAAAAGAAGACCAGATTCTTTGGATGGCCTGCAGATATGCAGTTTGCAGATATAACATATGAAGATGCTGTTACACATATCAATACTGCAAAAAATATTGGCGCGGCTGTATGTGAACATGAAGGAACACCTGTGTATAAAAAGAAGGGCCCATATGGTTGGTATATACAATGTGGAGATCGTCGTATGAAATGTGGTGAGAATGATGGAGAGAAGGAGATTGTTGCGCTTCTTTCTGGAGCCGGCGCAGCAGATGATAAGAAGGTGCTACGAAAGATAGGAGAATATGAAGTACGTCAAGGACCGTATGGTATGTATATGTTCAAACCAGCACTAAAGACGAAGGTGTTTGTGAAGGTTGCAGCAAGCGTAGACTATGCAGGTTGGACAGCAGATGATGCAAAGCAGTATTATGCAGCAGGGAAAGTCGCAGCAGCGACAGCTAAACAGGGTGGACTACCTTCAAAAACAGGATATAAGAAAAAATAATGTATGTTATTATTCTATAGCATCTAACCATGCATCATGTTCAATTGTAGGAATTTCAAATTCTTCTAAAATGTTTCTAACCTCTTTTTTTGCTTCTTCTAAAAAGTTATTACCAAGTTTACTTTTTGTATTTTTAATAGTCATAATAATTCTATTTCGCATTTGCTCTTGTGAATCAATTCCAATTTGAACCTGTTCTATAAATCCAGTTAGTGCATTTAATGTACGAGTAAAACGTCCTGTAAAGCATACACCTTTTGAATCATTTAGTTCCTGAAATAGAACTTCTTTCATAGCATTTTTATGTTCATGATCTTCAATAATTGCCCATACTTGTTTAAGAAGAATTTTATATGTAACACCGAACTGTGAATGAATATCATACGATTCAACCCATCTTCTAATTGGTGGCGAAATTATTCCTGTTTTAGAAAGTTTAAAAGAAAAAAATTTAACTATACTACGTATAAGTGATTTTTTAATATAGTGTTTATAATATTCTTTTTTAACAACATCTGCTATATTAGACGGAACTTCTTTATTTGGAACATAGTGTAATACATAATTAAGAGATTGATTTGCAGATTTTTGAATGGAGCTATTATGAACACTTTGTTTATCAATTCCATGAATTATCTGATTTATTTGAATATCTGTTCCATTAATTATAGGTGTAATTGTTAAAGGAATTATCTGATTTATTCGTCTATTCGTACCATTAATTATAGGTACATCTATACCATTAATTATAGGTGTTTCTGTTCCATTAATTATAGGTGCATCTATTCCATTAATTATAGCTGCATTTGTTCCATTAATTATAGGTGCATCCGTTACTTGCTCGTGGTGGTTATTTAAATATACTGGGTGTTTTGTTAGATGAATATTATTATGGTCATATTTAATATTATGAATATGACTTTTTGGTGGAATTTCTGAAACAAAATTATATGATATTGATAATTTTATTGATGAAGATATTAATTCATAATTAATTCTACGTATACGATTAAAATCCAGATTAATAGTTTGGACGGTTGATGGAATCAATATATTAAGTTCTTCAATGTCATTTCCAAAAAAATCAATATCTTCTAATTGATTACAATGATCAATATTTGGAAATTTAGAAATTCTATTATGTGTTCCAATTAATGATCGTAATGTTGATGGTAATTGTGGTAAAGTAAAAATTTTATTATGACTAAAATATAAAATTTGTAAATTAGTAGGGAGTTCTGGAATAATAACAGAATTAGTTTTATCCATATTAATATATGTGAAATCATCATAATTTGGATGTATAATCATTTCATCAACTGTATTAAAGTTAACTGATTGTTGTGTATCTAATACCAACCATTTACAAATAATAGGCATTTTATTTAAGCAATAATGTAGATTATTGCTTAAATATTAATCAACAGCTAACATATCCTTTTTAATTGGAATGTATATATTTAAAAACATTGTAAGTTATAAAATAAATGAGCATACATTTTATAAGTTTTCATGATGAATGGGTTAAATCTATGAAAGAACACTTTAAAAATATATCAGTTATAAATGTCGATAATTGTGATATACGATCTTTACCTAAAAATAATACATGTTTTGTTTCTCCAGCAAATTCTCTTGGATTTATGGATGGTGGTATTGATTTAGTACTTAGTCGTGAAGTAATGCCTGGCATTGAACAAAAAGTTAAAAAGCGTATTCATGATCTTGATATTATTTCTTCAATGGGTCGCCCATACTTACCTATTGGTTCAGTGATTACAGTTTCTCATGATTTAAATAGTTATTTAATTGTAACACCTACTATGTTTCTTCCACATGATGTTCGTGATACTCAAAATGCTTATTGGTCTTGCTATGCTGCTCTAAAAATGTGGCAAAAACTGTGTGTTCAGAAGAATAATAAATTTAATATTGTTATAACAAGTCATTGTTGTGGAGTTGGTAAAATGTCTGGTCAGGAATCAGCTGATCAAATGAAACGAGCATACGATGATTTCATTCATGAAAAAGGACCAGATATCATTAAAGAGTTTGAAGATGCTATCCTTTTTCCTAATCAAGATATGTCACAACCAAATAATTATGATAATCGTGAAATAAAAGAATTACAAATAACACGCGAATCATATATTAAATTAATGCATTCAAATTCAATTGTATATAATTAACTCCGTGTTTAATCAACCGCCAGCATATCCATTTCGTATAGATCAGTGCTTGGTGTTTCGAGAATAATATCCCATCCATTGGATTGTGAATAATCGCGTACAATATTGAAGGATTCAATGGCTTCTTCGAAGCTCTCACCATCTTGTGGAGTCCATATAAGTCCTTTGGAGATTTCTGCATGGCGATCTTTTCTGGAACCGAATGCACCGAGGGAGTCATTGAGATGAATCACTACATTATCTGTGGGAAGATCATCGAACATTTCTGCAACAGCAGCGGCAGATCTCATATCTACCATACCTGCTCCATAACAATGACATGTATCAATACATAGTCCTACATTGGAATCATCAATACCTTCCATTAGTTGTCGAAGTTCATCCATATTACGTCCGAGTTTGGAGCCTTCACCAGCACAGTTTTCGAGATATAATGGAGCTGTTATGGACATATCATTAATTTGATTGATAACATTTTGTATGGTTCCATTTGCGCCGATATGGAATACGGTACCAGTTTGTTTGGGTGCAGTAGTTGCTGCCATACAGTCGAGGATGGATTGTAGGGATTTGGTACCTTTTTCGACCATTTCTGCGTCTTTGGAGTGTGCAATATTAATTACATATGGTGCATGAATGAAGAGTTTCTTTTTATTTGTTGTGAGCCATTTGCCGGCAGCTTCTAGATCATCGGTTGCGAACTTTCTAATATTATAGCTGAGATTGGATCCGAGGAAGCATTGTAGGCAGCTACAGTTGGTGGGGGTTTGTTTCACGGTGGCGAGAAGTGTCTTTTGTAGGGACATATGGGGACCACAGCAGTTTCCAGGCATTTTGGCGACAATTAATGAATTGATATATAAGATATTATATAATCTTGCGGATATTATGTTTTCAATTTTTAGAGTTGTGTAATTTTGTAAAACGGTTTTGGAATGTTATAAACTTTTTGCAATTTGGAAAGTATCCTGGAAATAATTTTTGGAGTTGCGCAACTTTTTATAAAATGTTTTGCAAACTTTTATGAAACTGTTTTGCAGAGCTCGAAGATGTCTGAAGATCTATACAATTTGTAATAAAAAATACCATTATTTAAATTTTCCTAAATTCCGCTGTATCCATCTACGATGTACCTAGCAGCTATCCCTGTGGCTTTAATGTATAGATTATTAATGAGTGTGCGCGCGTATTGCTATTCAATATAATGCTTACATACTCTACACATGTGGAGTATGTTCGCGAGCTAAGCGAGCGCCGAAAAAAATTTTGAAGGGGGTTTCGCGGCGGCCTTGGCCGCCAAATCTTTTGGAATGTAATAAAACTTTTTTGCAATTTGGAAAGTATCCTGGAAATAATTTTTGGAGTTGCGTAACTTTTTATAAAATGTTTTTTGTAAACTTTATGAAAACTGTTTTGTAGATCTAGAATAGAAGAATTATAAATATAATGAAGATTTTCAAACAATCCATACTTTACAATAGGGGGTGCGGGGGATTTGCAAGCTTATTGCTAGGTGTATCGTTAGATAGATACAGCGGGATTTAGAAAAATTAATATAATGGTATTTTACACAACATTATATTAATTTAATGAAATAAAAAAAGCGATTGTATAGATTTTATAAAACTGTTTTGCAACTTTTTAGATTTTAGAGCGCAACATGAAAATGAATTTGAGAGCTGCGCAACTTTTGCAAAATGTTTTTGCAAACTTTATAAAAACTGTTTTGTAAGATCCTGCCGAATCCATAAGATTCCATACAGTCAATGAAGAATTCCATTAGGGAAAGTATATTGTATCGATTCATCCACAATATTTCATAGAGTCAATAAAGAATTTCATTAAAGATAGTATATCGTATGAACTATTGGAGATTATTATAGAATGTTTATTAGTGTGTATTATTTCTGCGAAGAACTGTGAAGAAATCATGTATATTATTCATAATAGATTCAGGAATTGATTCTTGTTCTATTTGAATACTGTATTGTGTATTTGCTGTTGCAAGTGCTGTTTCAGGAGCTGCTTTAAATATATTCATAATACCTGCGCCACGCTGTTTCCTGCGCACAGTTTTCCTGTATAGCTTCCTGCTTTTCTTGCTGCTGCTGCGCAGAGTCTTACCTCCTGTCTGTTTTGGTACAATATCATATTTATATAATGCTGTAAAAGGTTGTCCATCAGCCATCTTTGTTGGTATATTAAGCCGCAGATCTGTTATTACTTTCTTCAATGAACCAGGATGTTTAAATATGAATGCTTCTTTGTAGCCAGCAGGTCGTCGCATTTCAGATAAGAATCGTTCTTTAGGAACAGGACGTTTAACAGAAGCAGCATATGTCAGTGCATCATGTCGATGTACAGCAGTATCAAGAGGACGCAGGAAATCACATACATAATCCAGCGCAGCTCCACGATTACCCAGACGATATCCATCCTGTACATATCCAGTTAATACATAGAATCCTGTACGCATATCGAACATTATACGTCCTGCTTGACCGAATCCCTCCGTTTGACCTTTGCGCATGAAGTTGTATAGATGGTCTTCGATACTGCGACGGCGGTCATTTGCAGCAGTTGAATCCGCAGCAGCAACAGAGGATTCATATCCATCCTTCGTAATACATGTAATGAGTTCGAGTGTATATATATCATTCTTCATATTATTCGCAACAAGTTTGGCGGCATCTTTGAATGTGTTCGCGCCGGCTTTGAGTGGAACAGTGAGACCAGGTTTTACGGGATGCACGACAATTTCAGGAATACCGCGATGTCCATTCTTATCAACGTATAGATTGGTCGCAATTGTGGCGGCTTCTTCGGGCTTTGTTTTGGATAGTAGGTTTAGATATTGTCCCATAGCAGAGTTCGCGGGTTTCACTTTAATATCTTGTACATCGAGCGAATCATTTGCACCGATAGCGATATTGCCGATGCAGCCAGTACGTTCACGGAAGGCAGGTTCGAGACAGTTATCGTATGTCAAGTATTTGAGTTGTGTTCGTCGTTCTTCAGGTGTTGTAGCACAGGGAGCACCAAATGTATCGCAGCGTTGTATTGGTTGTGATGCATATGCTTTGCGATCTTTAGTAACACCGCGTGTTTCATGTGATGGTGAAATTAGATTAACAACGGGTGCTGAGCATTTGAGAACGTAGACTTGTATGCAGTTATATTTGGCCCATGCAGCACGAAATGTATTACCCCATACATTGAGACCGAAACCTACATATGGGAAGGGGAAACTGAATACATTATGAACGGGTGTCATACAAAATCCATCGGCTGTTGGGATACCGAGAAGATCCCAGAAAAAATCACGTCCATCATTTTCGGATCGAATATTATTTGCACGAAATAGTAATGTACCTGATGGGAGATCTACGAACTGTTGTGAATACCCTTCAATTGTGTATGGAAGTGCTTGAAGGTTGACGGTCTCTTCATCCATTTATTAATTACTTCTAATATCAGGATGGCGGAATATTGTCTATTTTCTTATAACAATTTCATATGATTGTTCTTTGACATTATATAATATATTATGAATTAATATATATTGTGTATTGATAATTCGTATGTTGTTATAGGATTGTAATGGAGTCCATATATTGAATGTAGTTGCGAGTATGTATTCATTTAATTGTTTTTTGTGATGATGATATTCTAGCGGACATATATTATACGGTAATGCAGTTATATGGAATTGATAGGATTTTTGTAGTGTGATTGCGTGTTGTAATGATTTGGAGACATATACAATGCGATTTTTATAGGGAGATGCGGGGCTATTACGAATTGTGGGGTGTAGAAAGATATTCATTGTAATGTATGATATATTATATTGTTCAATGGTTGTCTCAATTTTTTCTTTATTGTGAAGAGGGTATCAGTATAAATTTGATATACGTTGTAAATAGTATTGTAACGTATATTGCATAATGAGGGTTCAATATGTATCTGATTTACATTTGGAGTTCTATGAAAAACTCGCAGCGATTCCACAAATAGATGTAGTTGGGGATGTATTAGTGCTGGCAGGTGATGTAGGATATCCAACGAAGCCGTTGTTTTGGAAGTTTATGGAGGAGCAATCGCGGCGATTCAAGAATATTATATATGTACCAGGAAATCATGAATATTATCATACAAATGCTGCAATTGAGAAGCATAGATTATTGACGATAGATGAGATGGATGAGTTAATACGGTCTGAATTGAGGCGACGATGTTTGACGAACATCCATATGTTACAGAATGATGTATGTATTATTGATGGCGTTCGTTTTATAGGAGCAACATTATGGTCTCACATTGATGAGGGCATGAAATATGAGATAGTTAGTATGATGAATGATTATGCGCGTATATTTATTGGCCACAACTTCCTCGAACGAGGAAGTGATAACGGTGCTGCATCCGCAGCACTCGACAGGGATGATGCAGTGGGTTTACACAGGTTAACAGTAGGCGAGGTGAACAGGAGGTTTGCAGTAGACAGTGCGTATATTGTGGAGCAGTTACAGGAACCGACAGCTACCGCTTTGAAAACAGTTGTAGTTACACATCACTTACCTTCAATGGAGATGATAGATGCGAAATATGCAGGGAATAAAATGAACTCTGCATTTGCGTCGAATATATTACATAGGTTGTCCGTGAAACCAGATATATGGATTTGTGGGCATTCTCATACAGCTGTAATGAAAGAGATAGAGGGTGTAGTATGTGCAATGAATCCAGTGGGATATCCTGGGGAAAATAAAGACTTTAATATGGGACAATATATAGATATATAATGGCGTTGGCGATATTAACAACTGCATATGGTGCGTTAAATGGGTATATTCAGCAATCGATTTCCTGCTTGACAAAGGAGGAAACGGCGGTATTGCATCCGCAAGACTCGATGGAGAGGAAGATGATATTTTTTGGAATAATAACACCGATGGGGATCGCAAAAAGTTTCGTTGAGATGGTTGCACAGACACCGAATCCTAGCCCCCGTATATTATTACCATTTGTAGTGGTTCCAGTGATTCATGGACTTCTTTATACTGCGGGCAAACAAGTGGGCGCGGGGCTTAAAGACGCAGTGGATTTAAAATAATTGTCGCGGTATATAATTGGAGATGACACCAAAGTCGCTCCCACCGCCCCCAAACATTATTGCGAATAGAATGCATGCTATTGCTAATGTACATTAGGTGATATTCCACCTCCATTGGAGGTCCTGAATTAAAAATACTTATATTGTAAACAATGGGCTATATTCATTGTCATGTCTAGTAAATTAGTGCGTTAATATTATGAACGTGTAAATATGGTTGTTTTAAAGTCGCAGAGCGTGCCTTTGGTACGCAGAGTCTTATAACTCCACTTAAATTGGTGGAGTTATTCACAGGCATATTTATATGTAGTAGTTTATTAATAAAGTAATATATGACCGCATGATGATATATAGTTCGTTTACAATTGAAATATATTAATCCTTTTTGATGATAGAATACGTTGCTCTTTGCACTTCTGGATGTAGTATGATTGCCTTTTCAAGGCCTCACGGTTAGTACTATATGAAAGAGGAGTATTCGGTGATATATTTAACGGTATTTTTGGGTGCCCTGCAAATTGCATACCATTTTTAGAGGATCTGTGCGGATTCTGTAAAAAGGGTATAGTGCGTTTAAAATCGAGAAAAAAGGTCTACGGATAAAGTGGTGATAAAACACCGATAATCTCCCTTAGCTCAGTGGTAGTTAGCATTTTGCTGTTAACAAAAAGGTCGTTGGTTCGATCCCAACAGGGAGAGATAGTTCTATTTTACAGATTTGTAATAATCCGCAAAACCGAACTTAGCTCAATTGGTAGATTTCCAAAACACTACGTGTTTCTAAGAAATCTATCACAATTATTAGTGTGAATGAACCGCGAATGCGGTTCAGATCACTATCAATTGGTAAAGCAATAGATTGTAGAGATATTAATACTCTAAGTAAAACTCCATAGGTCGTCTGTTCGATTCAGGCAGTTCGGAATACCCTGCTATACCGCAATTTTGTGGTATAGTTCGGATTTCATGCATAGTTAAAGATAAAGTGCATGCAAAAATATGTTATATGTATTACAACCAAATATTTATAGTATATTTACATAGGCTGCAAAGACAGCAATCACAATAATGAGCGCTGAAATGATCCAAGTAGTTGAAGGTACAGAAGGAGGAATATCTTTAATCATATATGTTCCCTGTAGTTCATATCCACGACGGCGATAATAGTCACGAACACCAATACCAGAGATAACTGCAACCTGTGTCATACCATAGCTGGCTGCAATATTTTCCGCTTTTTGTAGTAGCTGTTTACCAATACCTAGATGCTGTGTAGCTGCGTTCGCTTCTGATGTATCACCTACTGCAACAACTTTTCCATATACATGCAATTCACGAACCATTGCGGTGCGTTCATGGAGTTCTGGAATACAACTGTCATGAAGTGCCGTGGAGATACGTAGACGACAGAAACCAAGCATTAAATTACGATGGGGGCGTTGTACTTCCGCTGAAATGAAATACTCTGGTGCACCACTCGCCGCAAACATTACTGAATTATATATAATTTCACCAGCATCAAACTGTTCATCACGGACTTCGCAGCAACGTATACATTGACAATAAATACCACGAGCCTCTGCATCACGCTTCACTTCCTGTGCTAGATTTGATTTAATGGAATCACTTGTATAGCCAATATGATGTCCAGGTTGATGCGTAACTGGCCGAAAATCACGTTGAATACGATTAACACGTACCCACTTCGGTGTAATCTCCTGGCGATAAATGAGGACTTCCTTGAGGAGTGATGCATCTGGTGTTGCCTCTGCATAGGGTTTCCATTGACCCGTCTCCTTCCACTCTTTGATTGTAGTAAAGGATACATCAAGACAGGGATAATCCTTCATATAATCTGGAATCAAATCAGGGTCATCGCGCAACACTTTGCGATAACAATCCATATCACCTTCAGGAGTTGCTCCAGGAAGATCCGTCATAATATGTATCTCAATCTTGAATCCGTAATCTTTCAGGAGTTTAATGGCGCGTTTAGAATGTTTGATACCATGACCACGATTAACTGTGCGAAGTAGTCGATCATCAGTATGTTGTACACCGAGTTCAACGCGTGTAACACCATATCGTCTGAACCTTACAATCTCTGCATGATCTATTTCATCGGGTCGTGTTTCAACACCGAGTCCAACAACATGTGCCGCTGCAGTTGTATTGATGGCTTGTTCTTCTTCAATAGTACCAGGGGAGCGATCACGACCTCCAAAGTATGTATTTGCTGCATAATATAGATCACGAATGAATTCATCTGCGATTGCATGTGCATAACAACTGAATGTGCCACCGAGAACACGGAATTCTATTTTATCAATAGGATGTCCATTCTTATGGAGTACATCCAGACGATTGTAGACTTGTTTAATTGTGTTGAAGTCGACTTCAGCTGCACGAGAGAAGACATCTTCATTGGATAAATAGCTGCGTGGCATACCAGGTTCATTAGGACAGAAGTAGCAGTTATATTTGCAGCTGAAGCGATCAGGAGGTAGAGATACACTGATATTGAGGATTCCACTTTCACTGCGAACGGCTTTGGTAATGAGGAGTCGTGATAGTGTATAGTTCGGTGTAATAGAATTGTTTTTATCGAGTGCTACGGATGCAGCACCGTTATCGTTCCCACGGGGACGATCTAAGAGTTCCCTATATGCAGTACATAGATCGAGTTTACTAGGAGAGATCCTGTACTTCTTACGGAGTGCAATCATTGCAGCGTGAAGTTCATTCTTATTTGTAATAGGCGGATCATATTGCATGAGACTTTTAACGAATGCAGTATGAATTGCAGGTGATTTTTGGGAAACAGTAACAGGCGCATTCTCGATATCTGGTGTAGCAGCACAGGTGGCGTCCATTTTCTCGCAGCAATCAGGTAATATACATGCAGGCTATCACACAGTTATGGTTTCAATTTTTTTGGAATAGGATAATGTTTCAAGGGAACCATCTTATACACAGTATGTGGATTATAGAGTGCATTTGTTGGAACAGCAATATGTTTTCCAAGTACGTGTCCATTATTAGCATACCACAGCCCAATATTGAATGGATTATATTGTAGGAATCCTATATGTATAGGTATGGAGGTGCGACATGGCCAGTGGAATACAGCAAAAATATTGAATGGCGATTTCATTGTAGCATTATTATATTTATGGAGGGTGTGCATTTAAATAGGTTTGTAGGGAGCTTAAAGACTTTAGCAAGTTAAAGAATCGCGGGCCTACTTCGTCTTCGTTGACAGTGCTGTAATGAATTCATATGGTTCCGTTTCATATTTGAATAGAAGCTGTGAAATATCCGCCTGTGTATATTTATAATCTGGAATATCGGCGAACATGCGCTCAGGAATTGTACCTGCTGCTGCTGTATACCAACTCCTGAAAATCTCTACAATCTGCTGTCTACGCAGACGTTTGAATTCCACCTCCATATCAATACGACCTGGACGAGTTAGCGCAGGATCCAATATATCCCTGTGATTCGTCGTCATAATAACAATACGTCCTGGAACCTCAATAATACCATCAAGCACCTCCAAGAGAGCACCGAGTGTCAACTTATCATCGTCATTGTATGCTGTAGATTTCTTTTGAGGAAGACCTGGAATCTTTGTGGAATTCGTTAGAAGATTCTCTACTGCATCTGTAATGTTCTGTTGCATATCTTCAATTGGAGGGAGACGACGATCACGTACAATCTTCTCCCAACCATTACAATCAATCTCCTCAAACACATATATACGCTTCGCCGGTTCCACACAGTCTTGCAATGTATCTGAATAGAATATTTCATCCAATTGCTGTCTTGTATGGATCTTATTCATTGGTACAATAATAACGGACATCTCCATATAATGTGCAATGGCCTTAATAGTACTCGTCTTTCCACAACCAGGTTCACCGTAAAATAGGAGTCCAAGTGTCTCAGGAATACCAAGTGTCTTATAATGCTTACGATCCTTGAAGATATTTAGTCGATCAATTAGTTTATCCTTTCCTTCGAAGAAGAGATTGTTGAAGGTTTTCGTGGTTTTGAATGGAATCAAATTGGGATATTGAATCTCCGTGGCTCTATTTGTCTCGAATACTGGTTTAATAATATATTGCCTAGCGGCATGTTTCTTCTTGTAATATTCATTAAATATATCGGCTTTTGCATCAATATATTTAATGATATGTTCTAGTTGCTCTGTAGTAGTTAGAGTGATTGTGAGGGTATCTTCTTCAATATCCATCGATTTTGATGATGGACGTCCTGATTCTTCATCATATGATGGACTACTAATTTTCTGATTTGATGAATGTGCGACTTTGAAGTCTGCATGAATCTGTGAGGTTAGCCAGATACCGCCTGAATTGTTTGCAGGAATAATATTGACATCTTCGAATATATTATCGGCTGATTCAGGAAGTGTAAAGTTAGTTGCTTTCTTAATCTTGATCACGGGATTCTGTTTCAACTCATACATAATACCTTTGATGGATTTGGATACGCGCCCATATCTGTATCCTTGTGATTTATTTGTATAAATTGTTGTGGTGAGTTCAAAGCGTGAATGACGCCACATATAGAGTTTCTTGAATTCCTCGCAAATCGTACGCCATTTCTGGACAATATATATGAATAATACGATGGGTGCAATATACGCGGATTCCTTTCCAATAAGGAGGAAAAGAAGGGATGATGGATTACTGAAGTCCATCTTTCACTTCAATGGGCGAGGGTATTAATTACTGTTGATGGTCACTGGTTTCAATTTTTTGCTGATTATATACAGGTAAAATGCGTGCAGAAGGATCTATATATTGTGTGATTTCTTGACCATCTGCGGACCATTTTGGTTGCCAGTAATTGGGGATAATAGATGTACGTGATTCTGTGAAGATCTCCGTGAAACGCCGGCGATAATAATGGGCTTCTTTGGTGGGTGCAGTAGAGTCAGCAAATTCTTCATCTGATACTCGTTCTTCGACCCAATCCTGTATGATTTGGAACCAGGATTTAGTGGGACTACTAACACCGTCAGAGAAGGCCTCCTTCTTTCTCCATAGGACTTCTGCAGGTAATGTTTTGTCATCATCTTCAAACGCAGCACGTAGCCACCATTTCTCCATGTTTTTATAAGTCGGCATACGTTGTTCAGCAGGTATTGACCAATATGCAGCGATGAATTCTGGATCTAATAAAGCTACACGTCCTTCGAGACCCCAACGAGCTATACAACGATCAGCGCGTTTTACATCATAATAATGTATATTTGCAACATATTCTCGTGCTGTTACTGCGAGAGCTGCAGGTGTTGGTGCATACCAATTGAATAGATATGAAGAACACACTTCATCTGGTCCTTCGCCCACCATTACAACTTTGCAATCGGTATTTTCGGCAATGTATTTGGAGACGAGATATTGTCCAACGGATGCACGAATAGTTGTGGTGTCCCATGTTTCCGTTGTGCGAATTACATCATCTATTGCGCGCAACCCTTCTTCTGGAGTGAACATGACTTCTGTATGTATGGAACCGATATGTTCAGCAACTGCACGGGCATATTGAATATCAGAGCCGGCTGTCATACCACAGCAGAATGTACGTATAGGTTTACCGAGAATTTTGGCGGATAGTGCTGCAACGAGACTACTGTCAACACCACCTGACAGGAGGAATGCGATAGGTTTATCTGCATGTAGACGGCGACGAATACTGTTTATGACTGCTGTTCTGATGGCTTCCAGGTGCTGTTCCTGTGTTTTGGTAGGCTGTTCTTCAACTCTATATACTGTTCTAAATGTATATTCTGTTGTATCAACTGTACATGCTGTGTCGATGTCATGAATATGAAGTTTTCCAGGAGGGAATTCATGGGGTGCTGTTGCGTGTGAGAGGCTCTTTATTTCTGATGCATATGTAATTGCGGTGGAGGTTTTCTCTGTATATAATGGCCTGACACCAATTTGATCGCGTCCTGCGACAATAGTTGTGAGCTGCTTGCTGCGATTGAAGACGAAGATGTTGAATGCAAATTCTCCGCGGATTTTCTCTTGGAAGAGGCTGTAGAATTGGTTGATGCGATCTTCGGTGAGGAATTTATAGTATAGATGAAGGATGGTTGCACAGTCATTTTTGATTGTGGGGTCTAGGGCAAATTCTTCAATAAGTTCTCTATAATTATAGATTTCTCCATTGCAGATGAGGATACATGTTCTAATATCATCTTCAATAATGAAGGGTTGATTGGACGTGAATGTATCGTCAATGATGGCGAGGCGATGGAAGCCGATAGTGACGTTGTTGTATGTTTCGAAGTAGGAATTATCTGGTCCGCGATACTTTGTTTGCATGAAATTGGTGAAGAGTTGTGTGATTTGTGGGGCATTCTGGTGCTTTTTGAGGGCAATATATGACCAGATTCCACACATTTTAGAGGATAGTTGCGTGAAAGGTTTATATTATGTAATGTTATGATCAACTATACATTCTATAATTAATAAAGCAATATAATATAAATGGTGGAGGGTCCAGAGGCGACATATATGGTTGAATATGTATTAAAACATTACAGACGTAAGAGCCTTACAGCAATAAAAATAGTTGCAGGTCGCTACAAACATCATGGTCCTCCGCAAAATTATAGGGCATTTATTAAAGACCTTCCATTGAAGTTGTTGGATGTTTATAAGAAGGGGAAGATAGTATATTTGTTATTTGAAGGTGGTTGGACAATAATTGTGCGATTTGGAATGGAGGGATGGTTTTATAAAACCGCGGATCAACATTTCCGTTACAAAACGGATAAACCGAATATAATATTCGATTTTGTAGGAGATGAATTGAAGTTCATGGATTTCAGGAATTTTGGAACACTTACAATTACGAATAATATGGAGGAAGTCCTGTCAACTATCGGAATAACTGCACCAGATATTTTGGACAGCACAGTGCATTTCAAGGATATACAAGAAAGACTAGATGCATTATCTGAAAAGCAGCGATTACAGTCAATAGATATTATATTAATGGATCAAACAGCCGTTATATCAGGTATTGGAAACATCATTAAATCCGAAATATTATATGAAGCAAGTATATCACCTCATAAGAAAGTGAAGGATGTAACGCTACAGGAATGGAAGAAAATATTTTCAGTGAGTCGCCAAATAACACGTAAAATATTGTGTATTCTTCGTAAAACTCCATTTAGTATTGAGAGCTATACAGGCATCAGGAAAGTCTATGATAGAGAGGAGGATCCTATGGGTAGAAAAGTTGTAATGTATAAGGCCGCGGATGGTCGTGCTACATTTTGGGTTCCTTCTGTACAACATCGCAAAAATTGAAAAAGTATATGATAGGAGATGTTATGTGATTTATTGTAGGGCAAAATGAATTATTCATGCGAATATATGGATATTGATATATATGATGATTATTTGTCGAAAGCCGAATGTGACGAGTTATATAATAAGATAATTGCGAATCCAATACATTTTAAACATAATAATGTAACGAAGAAAGGCGAAGCCTGTAAGAAGCGTAATAAAACAATATATGGATCGCTGAAGAAGTATACAATAGTATATTATGGTAAAACAATTGAAACGCCTGTTATATCATGGAAGGAATTTCCTGAATTGGAAGTATTATCTAGGCGCATTGAAGCAAAAACGGGGCAACCATATAATACATGTGTGATACAAATATATAATTCAGGTGTAGTTGGAATAAAGCCACATCGTGATAAAGAGATGAAAGCCGGTTCAATAATTGCAAGTATATCACTTGGTGAAACGCGAAATATGAGATTTGAACGTAGTAGTTGTGAATCAGTCTATATTCCATTGAAGGCTGGCACACTTTGTTTAATTAATCCACCCACGAATGATTATTGGTTACATTCTATACCAAATGATTCAACGAAAGGTATACGAGTTAGTTTAATTTTCCGAAATACATAATATTATATAGTGTGTTTATACATATATAGTTATAATTATAAAAAATGTGAATCTTTTTACATATATAATATGGAGGATACATTATTTATGTGTAAGAGTTTCTATTTCTATGCCGATTGCTTTTGCTGTTTCAGTAAATACACATACATCTTCTGGACCATCAATTAGGGGATCAAAACGACCTCCTAGAGGTTGAAAATTGGTTCTTATTAATGTTCCAATTGCTCTATTTATATCTATAGGATTTCTATCTCTATCATAATCTATAAGAGTATTTGTAATATGCTTTGTGTTACTAAGATGTACACTATTAGGATATTTTTCATATGCTGCAATTATACGATTACAATCGTTTATAATTGCATCATAACAAGGTCTTGAATCAAGTGTTCTAATCTTTTTCATAAGACCTGGGTCATTCCATATAATTAATTGCTGTGGGGCTCTATTTTCAATAATATGAACTTTTAGAGGATTTATAATTGCATTGTATTTATTAATAAATGATTTAACAATTTCATGATCTTTGCGTGTTTCTTCATTGGCTTTCATGATATTTGCATAATGAGGGGAATCTAGGGATGGTATATTAATTTCAAAACCACTCATTTCATCTATAAAATCTAGATATGATGTATCTTTTTCATGTAATTCATAGTATTGTGTAGGAGTAATTCGTTTATCTAGAATTGCTGCATGAAGAATATTTGCATAATCGCACATATTATTAATTGTATAATCATTACTAATATGATGTTTCTTACAACATAGTAAGAAATCAATAATATTTGATGCATTACATGTTGCATTTACATTAATTTGTGCGGATTCCATTGTATATTATTAGGAGGTGTATGTATATGATTGTACTAATCTAGGAAAGTATGGTGTCAATTTTTTTTGCATGTGGATAATTTATAAATTTGATGCGCATGTGATCATAAATATGGCGTGTAATATAGAAAGTAGGATGGGGTTATGTACATATGAGAATTGTAAATTGAATGCAACTTTTAATATAAAAGGTATAAAAACGCCAAAATATTGTATGAAACATAAATTAGATGGTATGATAAATGTGAAAGATATAATATGTATAGAAAAAGATTGTATTCATATTGCATCTTTTAATTATAAAGACGAAGTAGTTGTAAAATATTGTAAATTACATAAATTAGTTGGCATGATTGATATTAAGAATAGACGTTGTAAAGAAGATGAATGCGACTCACGACCATCATATAATATATCAACTGAGAAATCAGGAATATATTGTGCCAAACATAAAAAGATGGTATGATAAATGTTATATCGCGCACATGTGCAGAGGAAGGATGTAATGTATCACCTTCATATAATTATGAAGGAATTCGTCCAGGTATATATTGTAATGAGCATAAGAAGGATAATATGGTAAACGTACGAAATGTGAGATGTATATATAATGGTTGTAATACAGCAGCAAGTTTTACAATTATTGGGAGTAAACGTCCACAATTTTGTGCTGATCATAAAGATTCAAATATGAAGAATCCAACTGCGCGTCGTTGTACGTATGAAGGATGTACACACTATGCTGGATATAATGTACCTCATAATAAATTAGCAATATTCTGTTCTATTCATAAGCACAAAGGTATGGTATTTACAAGATCTTTACTGTGTACATATGATAAGTGTGTACAGTATGCATATTTTAGTTATTCTATAAAAGAAAAACCAATATATTGTAAACATCATAAATTAGATAATATGATAAGTATATATATAACATGGTGTTATATAGAAGGTTGTAAGTTATCAGGAACATATACAAATGGTATTAATAAAAGTAAAAAATATTGTATAAATCATAAAACGGAAGATATGATTACTTGTTCATCGTATAAATGCAATGAAAATGATTGTATATCAAACGGATATTATTCGAAATACGATGAATCAATAAAGTATTGTTTAAAACATAGAAAGCCTGGTATGATTAGAAGATTAAGTAAGAAATGTAAAATGTGCGATGAACCAGCAGTATTTGGGAAGAAATTAACATTAAAACATTGTGAAATACATAAAAAAGATGATGAAACTAATCTAGTTGAACGTGAATGTACTAAATGTGGATTATTAATGGTTCTTAATGAAAAGAATATATGTGAATATTGCTGTCCAGAAGCATTTAAATATCAACGTCTTGCAAAACAGAATAATTTAATGGCATATCTTGATAATTGTGGATTAACAGGAATTTCAACAGATAAGATGATTGATGGTGGATCCTGTGGTAAAGAACGACCTGATAGAATATTTGACAATGGTAAGATACTACTTATAATTGAATGTGATGAACATCAGCATAGAAATATATCAGCAGATTGTGAAGAAATAAGAATGAGAAATAAGAATGAGAAATATAGGTCAATCATTTGGAGGAATGCCTGTATATTTTATAAGATGGAACCCAGATAATTATATCCCATTTAATAATGATGAACATATGGAGTCAATAAGTAATAGATATAAATTATTGAGCGAACTTATTAAAGATATATTAGATGATAAATATGAATTGCCATTAGGGTTAGTATCAGTATTCTATATGTATTATGATTCCTGGAATGGGATATTAAATGAAGAATGGAGGGTTATTACAGAGTATGAAACGACCTAAAGGACCATTGATACTTATAGTTGTGGAGAAATCCACGAATAGTGGGGTTAGCAAAGCTCGGTTACTGCGGTCGACTTAAGCTCGACTCTCGAAAGAGGCGTGAGTTCAAATCTCACACCCCACATATATACACTTTTTTACGATTTGTACAAAATCATAAAAGAGTGTAAAACTCTGATAATTGCCTTTATAGCTCATTTGGTAGAGCACCTGTCTTGTAAACAGGAGGTACACAGTTCGATTCTGTGTGAAGGCATGTGTAAATTATAATTATTTGGATTGATATATTCGAATAATTATTATTTACAATTTTCATCATAACTATCAATATAATAAATCAAACCCAAATGATGATTATGTTGATGTAGCAGTAATATTTAATATCAATGAAATATATAATACTAAATCATAAATAATATTATTTGAACCATATGATACTGTTTTAGAAAAATATGGAGGTAGTAAAGCAAAAAGAATCTGGAATATAGAGAATAGTATTAAAAAACATTATTTTACTCCTTCTAAAAGCGTACTTTCTAAAGTACGAACTATTTTACAAAACTCCCCTATATATCCTAAAATTAAAGATTATATGTTTCAATCTAAATCAAATTCTGAATCTTCACTCTCACCATCTGAAAGTTCAGAACAGCTAAGATATTCATAAAGAAACATTTGAAGCGGATTAGGATCAAATATTTCTATAGAATTATATGTAGGTGCTTCAATAATAGAACGTGTCCAATTATGCCAAATAAATGATTTATTAAATAATTCATCTAAGAATATTTTGAATTGTTGTAAAATATATTGAGTAGTATGTTTTTCACATTTGTTCATACAATCTTCTTTAATAATTATAGACCATTTCATAATATCTTTATTAAGTTGCTCATTATAGTATTTTTTATATGCTATATGATATTTATTATCTGTTACACACCAACTAATAAGATCTTTACATGTTTTAAAATTATTTGATTTTAATTCATCTATTGTAACATCAATTGTATCTGCAGTATATTGTAACCATTCTTCCCATTTCTGGATATGATAAGGATCTGTAAGAGGTTTAAAATTTTTATCATTATTATCATAGGGTAGATTAGAATAATGTATATGATCATATATACCATCATAATCTAAATTATTTATAATATTATATGAAGACATTATATACAATACTATATTTGATATATTAGTAGGACTAAATATGTATATCTACTGTTTAATCAAATTTTTTTTATCATTAGATAATTTTTCTTTTAAATAATTATCAGATATTTTACAATAGAATACGAACCAATTGAGCATAAACCATATATTTGAAGACAGTTTTCTGCATTTATTATTAATCTATAAAAATTGATTTGTGTACTCTATATACAGTATTATGTTAAGAATAATAAATACCATGAAAGTGATCGGTATTTGTGGATTTATTGGAGCTGGTAAGGATTCCGTTGCAAACATTATTAAAAAGTATTACGTTGATGAAAAATTAGAACATTTAAGTTTTGCAGATGTTTTGAAGGATATTGTAAGTATTGTATTTGGTTGGGATCGAGCTCTGTTGCAGGGTGATACACGTGAATCACGTATATGGCGTGAACAGGTAGATGAATGGTGGTCTGCTCGTTTGAAGATTCCTGGACTTACACCTAGGTGGGTTCTACAGGTCTGGGGAACAGATGTACTTCGAAATCATTTTCATGAAGATATATGGCTTGCTGCAGTAGAAAGACGTATATTACAATCACGTGCTTCTATTATAGTTATAACAGATTGCCGTTTTCCCAATGAAATTGCGGCGATTCAACAGATGGGTGGAGATATTGTATGGGTTAATCGTGGTCCTTTACCAGAGTGGTATAATAATTATGTATTGAAGGGAGAGATACCTATTGATGTACATGCATCAGAGTATGGTTGGTTGACAACGAATTTCACGCGAATCTTCAAGAATAATGGGACGTTGGAAGATCTACGCGCAGATGTAATAAGATGGTTGAGAGGGACTTAAAGCACACGCAAGTCTAAAGAAAATGTAATCTAAAATTCTGGCGCTATTATAATATAGTAATATGGGATATATATACAAAATAACAAATAAAGTTACAGGTAAACATTATATTGGTGTAACTCGTGAGAAAGAAGTTG
>JACCDY010702718.1_pt1 | contig 25024 bp, 10 predicted proteins | sample 7446391 | NCBI WGS metagenome assembly JACCDY01 (sample SAMN15323451, study PRJNA562643) | freshwater metagenome | isolation source: river surface water | place: USA:Blue River Watershed | collected 2017-08-18 | reverse complement strand
TGCAGCGGGTGCGCGCGGGGGTGATGTGTATGCCGTGCGCATTCAGGGGACGCAGGCAGGATTGGACAATGGCATCAAAACGATTGTGGATTCTGGCAACACTTCCAGCACAGAAGAAGATGCCGTTTATATTGAAGGCATCCGAAGCTTCAGTGATCTGTCATTCACACGCTTTCAGATGATCAATGAAGGTGCAAAGTCACTGAGCATCGCCTACAAGCAGTACTTGGCCGCGCCCGATGATCAGTCCGTGTTTGCAAGCGGCAAGGTCAATATCTTTGGTGAATACAATCCTTCGTCGCCGCAGTATCACATTGAAAAATTGCAGTTTTCTACGGCGACCACACAAGATGGAAGCAATTTTTTGCAAGCTATTCAGACCTACTATTTGGGTGAAGCCAAATATGACGCTGCGCGGTCTGTTGAACTGCATTCCGTTGCAGGAAAAGCCAATTCGTTGCTGGTTGGAACGGAGGACGGCTCATCAATCGTTGAAAAATTTGTCATTCACACAACTGTTGGAGCGACGTCTGAAAAGGAAGTACGCATCTACGGATTTGACAGCAGCGACACAATTTATTTTGATGGTAAGGTGCCCACAAGCGTCACCTCGGATGCTGCTTTGTCGAACATGAACGGTTACACGACGGATCCGCACCGTTTGATTGTTAATTTTGGAGTCAGTGACTCTTTGATCCTCATGCTGGATGGAACTGCAACCCTGTCCAATACAGAATTTGACAATGTCAACCGTCTTCTGAAATTTTCGTGACCTACCAAGCCTGTTATCTCCCCAAGGAACACCAAGATTCCAATGAAGTCTCCTGACCGTCTCAGAAGAAAAAATGGCAGCCAGCCTGCCTCTGAGAAGCTCCGCAATTGGCTAAAGTCAGTCCCCGTCCAAAGCGCAAGCCAGGAGCCTGTGCTTTGGATCATGACCCTGGCTCTTTTGGCAGAGCAGGCGCAGGCTGCGCATCAGAATGTCTTGTCCGTGGCCGTTGCCAGGGATGCTGACAATCAAACTCAGCCAAGCAACGACGCTGACACCCTCCCCACAACGGAACCAACCTCCCAGGCGGAGCAACCCGCAGAGCAAGACACCGACGCTTCCCTTCTAATTCAAACAGAAGCGCAGCCTCTGCAACCCCTCAGCGACCCACTGCCTGACCTTTATACAGAGACTTTGGCGCTGAACACCGCCACAATTGCCCCGGATGCACCCGCCGCAACCTCTCAACCAATCGCCGACGCCGCTCCCGCTGAACCCCTGACCGAGCCGGAAGCACCCACGGAGGAAGCCGAGGCCTCCGCCGAACCGGGCAGTCGCAAGCTTTACCCGGTGGCGCCTATTGGCGGCGGTGGCGGCGGCGGTGGCTCGAGCAGCATGAGCCTGGCGCCCACAGGCGCATCGGGCTCCGTCATCAAGGGCTACCTGGATCAGGCCATCGTGTGGCGTGACAAAGATGGCGATGGGGCGTTCACCTTCGTTGATGCCAATGGCGATGGCGTGTTTCAGGTGGGTGAGACGGTCAACGACTATTACGCCATCACCGACGAGCGAGGCAACTTCAAGAGCTTGGGCGGTACTGGCGCATTTCATGTGTTCGGGGGCATCGACCGCTACGGCACGGGATTGCAATTTGAAGGCGTTTTGTTGGCTCCCGAAACAGCCAAGGTGGTAACTTCTCTCACAACTTTGGTGCAGGCCGTACGCGAATCGTCGAGCACCAACAAACTGACGCCTGACCAAGCCGTCGCGGCCGTCAAGGCCATGCTGGGCCTGGGGCCCAATGTCACCAGCGACGACTTGTTGAACATTGATCCAGTGTCTCAAGCCTACAGCAGCACCAGCAGCACCGATCAGGCCAAGTACTTGGGCTTGTATGCGCAATCGGCACAGCTGGCCAACATCTTGGTGGTCGGGGCCGCTGCCGTTCAAAAGGTGGACGCCACTGTCTCCTTGGCCGATGCATCGCTGTCAGTGGTGCGGGCGCTGGGTGAAACCTACCTCACTTCGGTGTCAGCGCCTGGGGGCGCCGTACAGGCGGTCGATCTGGGCAGCACCACCTTCATCACCAAGGTGATGCAAAGCATTGACGCCGCCGTGCCTTTGACTGCCGTGGCAGACATTGTCACGTCGCTGGCGCAGGTGAACCAGGCGGTGCAGAGCGTGGTGGCGCAGGCCGATGTGAATTCCAAGGCCTCGCTGAATGCCTTGGTGGCCACCGAATACGCGTCGCAATACAACCTGACCGCCGATATTCTGGGCAAGCCCAATGCCGATGGATCGGTACGCAGCTTGGATGCCACGGCCTACACGGGGGCACAGCTCGACGCTAAGTTGCAAGACATTCAATCGGTGGTGGGCTCTTTGTCGGCACCGGCGCAAGGGGGGCGTGGCCAGGCCATCAAGCCCTTGTTGACGGACCCGAATGAAACCGGCAGCAATGCGTCTTCCGGCGTGTTGTTGGTGGGCGGTGAGCGTTTGTCGTCAAGCTACTCCTATTTGCTGAAGCAAGATCTGAACAAGGACGTGGTGGCCGGCGACAAGTTAGTCATCCTGGTGAACGGTGTGGCTTTCAAATCCGTCACACTCAGCGCCGAGCAAGTGACTGCGCAAAAAATGCAGGTGACGCTGGATGCTTCGCTGTGGGGCAATCTGACGCCCAATGCGGTCACGGCCAACTATGTGTTGACCACGCGTTTTGACACAGCCGCAGGCGTACTCGGTGGAGAGTCGCGGCCTTGGGTGGTGTCGGTGGACAACCAGGTCAGCGTGCCGCAAGTGACCTGGAAAATCGACAGCGGCCGAACTGGCGAGGCGCTGACCTTGCAAGATGGCATCACCCAGAACCCGAATTTCACCCTGGTGGGCAATGCCGAGTTGAATGCGAAGGTCACCTTGGGTGTTCGCTTGAATGATGGCGCAGAGCAGCTTTACACCGTTCAAGCGTCGGGTCAGCGTTTCGAGGTGGCCTCGCAGGCTTTGAACATGACGGCCGAAGGGCGTTACAGCGTGCGGCTTCGGGAGGTTGATCCCGCTGGCAACGTGTCCGCGTGGAGCCCAGCTGTGACGCTGGTCGTTGACCAAACCGCGCCTGTTGTCACCCTCCTGGTCTTCGACAACTTGTTAGGCCTCAGCGAGTTGAATGCGGTCGCTCTGACGGTTCAGGTTGATGACCCCTTGGCCAAGCTCTCGTGGTCAATCCGCGATGCTCAGGGAAGCCTGGTGAATTTGTCATTGAGCGAAAGCCAGCGGCTCTTGAGCGGCAATTTTTCAGGCTTGGCAGAGGGCCGCTATCTGTTGTTGGTGGCAGCCACCGATGTGGCTGGCAACACTTCGGTGGCTGCAACGCGCGAGGTGGTGGTGGATAAGACACCGCCAACTTTGCAATTGCCAGTGATCGCTGGTACGACGTCGGCGTCGTCATCGGTGATCAATCTGGCCACCGCTGCCAGTGGCCTGGTGCTGACGGGCAGCAGCATTGGCGCAGAAACAGGGCAAGTCGTTCAGTTGTCACTGGCAGCGAATGAGGGCACATCCAGGCTGGATATTCAAAGCGCGTTGACCAACGGGGAATACGCCATCAGCTTGAGCGCCGCGCAGTTGACGGCATTGACCGATGGCGCTTACACCCTCAGCGGCGAAGTGGCTGACAAGGCGGGCAACCTGGTGCAGGTGAGTCAGGCTTTGCGAGTAGACAAAACACCCCCGGTGCTCAGTCTGGCGGTGGAAGGTTTGGATGCCATGCGCATCAATCAGACCATGATACAGAAGGGTTTTGCCTTGGCTGGCGCGGCCACTGGCGCCGAGAGTGGTCAACCGCTGACGCTGACCCTGGCCAACACAGCGGGCGACAAAAGTTGGACCTTTCAAACGCAGGTGCAAAACGGGGCTTACCGTCTGGCGCTGGCCGCCACTGACTTGAAAGGTTTTACCGATGGCCAGTATGTGGCCACGGTAGACGTGAGCGACGCAGCGGGCAACCCTGCCGTTTTGCAGCAATCGCTGTCGGGCGCTGTGACAGCGCCTGTGGTCAGCGTGGTGCCGCTGTCGGACAACTTGCTGAATGCCACAGAGCTGCAAACGCCCCTTCAATTGCCGGTCACTGTGACGGGCACGGACACACGCCTGAATTTTTCGCTGACGCGCACAGGCGATACGCAGACGACTTTCGATGCCTTGCTGTCGCTTCAAAATGGCAAGCTGACCGGAAACCTCGGCAGCTTGCAAGACGGTGAGTACCGTATTGCCTTGCAGGCCCTGGATGGCAATGGCAACGCCAGTGCGCTTGTGACCCAGCGCTTTGTGGTGGATCGCACACCGCCCGTTTTAAGCCTCAGCGCACCGGCGACGCTGACAGGCACAGACACCCGCTTCCTGAACCAGTCTGTCAAAGCGACAGGCCTCACCTTCTCCGGAAAAGCGGACGGGGCTGAGGCCGGACAAACCGTTGCCTTGACCCTTGACTCCCCGGCCGCCCCGGGGGTGTCCTTGGGGCAATGGACGGCGGTGGCGAATGCCAAGGGAGAATTCGCGCTGACCCTGGCCAAGGAAACCCTGGCGCCCTGGTCCGATGGCAGTTACGTGTTGCGTGCCCAGGTGGCTGACCGTGCCGGCAACGCAGCTACCCCTGTGACCCTGCCTTTCACAGTGGACACCACCCTGCCATCAGCCCCCACCAGTCTGGGTATGACGGCCCAGTCCAACAACGACACCGGTGTGTCGAGCACGGATCGCATCACCCAGAAAACCACGGGTTTGCAGTTTCAAGGCCAGGCCCAGGCAGCCGATCAGGGGGCGACGGTCCTGTTGTACGACCAAGGCAAGGGGTTGGAGGGCGCCACAGCCACGGTGCTCGCGGATGGCACGTTCACTTTTGCCAACGTCAGTCTTGCTTCCGGCAACCATGCCCTGACCGCCCGTTTGCGCGATCCCGCAGGCAACCTCAGCGTGTTGCCATCGGGGGGCGCATCGCTGGCCATCACCATCGACAACCAGGCGCCTGCCGTGACCAAACTGACGACACCTGGGGCGGCGGTGTACGACCGGGGGCAGTCGTTGACTTTCGTGGTGCAAGGCAACGAGGCTTTGTATGTGACAGGCACCCCGCGTTTGAATTTGCAACTCGACAGTCCTACCCCGCGCTACGCCAGTTATGTCTCGGGCAGCGGGACCAACCAATTGGTGTTCAGCTACAAAGTGGCCTCGGGCGACTTAGACACCAACGGCATCGGCTTGTCCAGCCTGGATTTGCGCGGCGGCACGGTGACCGACATCGCTGGCAACGCGCTCAACCTGACGCTGAACAATGTGGGCGCGTTGTCTGGGGTCAAGATCAACGGCGCCGTGGTGGGCTCTTCTGCCGACGGTTATCTGGTGAATGTCACGATTTTTTCGGACGCCAACCGCGACAACGAGATCAGTGCAGGCGAAGCTGTTGGAGGCAGCATTGGGGCGGGCGTTTTCTCGATCCCCGGTGGCACTGGCCAATTGATCATGCGGGGTGGCACCGACATTTCCACAGGCCAACCGTTTGCCGTGCAGTACGAAGCCCCCGAGGGCTTTTTAGTGATCAACCCGGTGACCACCCTGATGGCGCAATACCAGAGCCTTAAGGGGTATGTCGCCGCCACGGCAACCGATGACGCCCATTACACGGTCAGCACGGCTACGGTGGCCAGCAAGGTTTTGGGGGCGGGATTGTTTGCCGGGAGTTTGCCGTCGGCTCTGACAAATTCATCCACGCTGGTCGAGGATGTGCTGTCCAGCTACGACCCTTTCCGTGAAGCGGCCAACACGTCGGCTTCCGTGGCTGACAGAACGGCCGCCGTGACGTACCAGAAGACGGCGGCCATGTTGGCCGTGTTGTCGGATGTGGGGGGGCAGGTGCTGGCTGGCACCGATGGCGTGGGTGGGCACTTGGCCACTGAGACCAGTGTGGCGTTGATGCGCGCCGTGGCCAATGGCTTGGACAATTTGTCAGGCGGTTTGCAGCCGGCGTTGCAGAACGCACAAATGGTGTCGGGCTTCATGCAAGCAGCGGTTCAGACCGTGGGCTTGAATTTGACGGCTGCCCAAAGCGCGGCCCTAGATGGGGTGGCCAGCGTCATGGCCAAAGCCAACGAGCTGATTGCCAATGTGGACCCGGCAGCGTTGTCACAAGGAACGTCGGCAGTGGCATTGTTGCGTCAAATCGTGTCGGTGCAAAGTGTGGTTCAAGGCGATTACCTGAGCGATTTGAAATTGCAGATGGGCAACGATCCCTCGGTCACGGCCAAGCTCTCTGCCGCCATCATGAAGGACAGCTTGGCTTCTGCTGTTGCCAATGCCATTGTGGGCCCCATTGTGCCGTCCAGCTTCAAACTGGCTGCGTACCAGGAGGGCGGCACCCCCAGCGCTGCGCTGTCGGTGGCTGAGAGTGACGGCGCGGGCCATGGTTCGGTCGTCAACGTGCGTGTCACGCGCAGCGGTGGCTTGGACGGCACCGTGGTGTTGGGTTACCAGGTGTCTGGCTCTGCGAGTCTGGACCCCGCCCGGTTTGCGGGGGGTGTCACACCCTCTGGCACACTGACCTTCGGACCGGACGTGACCGAGCAATGGCTCAAGATCGAGTGGGTGGACAACCAGATTCGGCAGCCAGATGAGCTGATCAGCCTGACCCTCAAGGATTTGTACGGCAACTCGCAATTCACCGACCTGAACGGTGCCCTGGTGGCCGAGCCCAAGGTACTGATCACCTTGCAGGACGATGACCCCAACACACCGGTGGTGACAGTCCCCACAGCATTGGCCGCTGGCGAAGGGACCACGGTGGTCGCCGAGGGGGTGAGCGTCGATTACTATGACGCGCAGGCCACCCTGGTGGTGAACTTGCAGGCCTTGCACGGTACGCTAGCGCTGCAGACCTCGGCAGGGGCCGTGTTGCAATCCTTGACCCCAGGTGACAGTTCGGGCACCTACAGCTTGCAAGGTAAATTGGCCGACATCAACAATGCGTTGGCGCGATTGACGTTCACCAGTGACCCGCTGGCGTTGGACGGCGGCCTGCGGATCACCGCGCAGCCCTCGGGCCGGTCGGTGGTCGGCGCGGCAGATGTCCCCATCAGTGTCCATGCCAGCCCCGAAGTCAGCGTGCCCACTGCACCCGTGGCTGTGGTGGCGGGTACCCTGTCCAGGGTCAGTGTGCCACTTGTTGCAGACCAGGACAGCGATGAGATCAGCCTTCAACTCACCACCGGCGAAGGTGACTGGGTGTTGGCGGCTTCAGACAATGTGTGGGTGGAGCACCCCGACATCGGCAATGTGATTCTCCATGGCAATCCCTTGGATGTGAACGATGTGCTGAGTGGACTGTCTCTGATCGCCACGCCCGGCCGCTCCAATGTGAACGTGTCGGTTGAGGTTTCCGACGGCGACCCATTGACCGAAGACGCGCAGTCCAGTTACGTGATGGCCGTGCAACATGCGCCGCCGATTTTGCAATGGCCTCTGTCGGTCAATTACAAAGGCGGCCTGGCATCGGCTTTGCCCAGTGTCAGCCTGTCGGACGCCGACAGTGCGTTGCTGACGCTGACAGTGTCTGCCTCTGCAGGTACCTTGTTGCCCGGCGACATGGCGGGCGACGCCAGCTTGCTTGCACAGTCCGACGCTGCCTTGACGCTGCAGGGCAGCGCCGCCAGTGTGCAGACCACGCTCAAATCTTTTTTGTACACGGCGCCTCTCAGTGGCCAACCTTCGTTGATGCTGTCGGTGACCGATGGGGAAACCACGGTCACCAAGAACGTGTCGGTGACGGTGCTGGACAACCAGGCGCCCCAGGCCGGTGGTGACCTGACCCTTGCGGGCACGGTGGAAGACACCCCCAGGTTGATCACTCTCAAACCCTCGACGCTGAGCGATACCGACTCAGCGGCGGTGCCGACCCAGATTCGGATTCTGAAAGTTGAGGGCGGCACCTTGACCCTGCCCAACGGCGATGCGCTGACACTGGGCACCGCGGGCACCCTGGTGACGTTGAACAATGGCAGTGCCGACGTGCGGTTTGCGCCGGAGGCCAACCGCACCGCTGCCGCTGCGTTGACCTACGCCGTGGTAGACCCCGCGCTGGCTAGCCTGAACTCGGAAGCCGCCACCGTGACCCTGCCGTTGACCTCGGTCAATGACGCACCCAGTTTGCAAATTCCCGGCAGTGCCTTGGGTTTTACGGAGAACGGTGCGGCATTGTGGGTGGCCTCCAATGTCTCGCTCACCGATACGGACAGCACCTTGCTGGCAGGAGCCACGGTTCGGCTGACACAGGCTCAGACTGGCGATGTCCTGTCTTACCCGGGCAGTGGCACGCTTGCCTCCGAGTATCAATTCGATGCAGCCACATCGACCGCCACGCTCACGCTGACAGGGCAGGCCACCCTGGAAGACTACAAAGTTGCCTTGCAATCGGTCACCTACCGCAATGCTTTGGATAGCCTGAGTGGCATAACACGGCGCCTGGACATCACCGTCACCGATGCCAGCAGTTCGGCCCAGGGCACCGCCCTGACCAGCGCTGTCGCATCGCGCAACCTGGAGGTGACGCCCGTCAACGATGCGCCGACACTGAAGGGGCCTGTGTCCATTGCCGTCTTCAATGAATCGACAAGCAGCAGCAAACTGTTGGTCAGCCTTCAGCCCGCCACAGGCCTGACCGCGGTGGACCCCGATGGCGGGGTACCTGCAACCATCGTTGCGGCCCGCTTGACCTTCACCGATGGCTACCGTCCTGGAGAAGATCTGCTGTCGTTCCCCGTCACCGACAGCGCCGTCAAGTCCAGTTTTGATGCCACCACCGGCGTCTTGACGTTGAAGGGCGAGGACAGTTTGAGTTCGTACACCAGCTGGGTGTCGGCCTTGACCTACCAAAACGCCTCCGCCAACCCGTCGGTGGGCTTGCGCACGGCCAGCCTGGTCCTCACCGATTCCCTGGGGGCAAGCGCCGCGCCCGCCAGTGTGACCTGGCGTGTGTCGGCGTTCAATGACCAGGCCGAGTTGGACCTTTCGGGAAGTGATTTCACTCAATTGAACAACAGTGCCGGCTTCTCCAGTGATATTGGGGCTGTTGCCATTGCCCCCAATGCCAGCTTGCGTGATGTGGACGGCAGCCAGATGCGTTCACTCAAGGTGGTGTTGAATGGCGCACAAGTGGGTGACACGCTTCAGCTTTCTCTGGCCGCCATGTCTGCCGCCAAAGCGGCCAATTTGAATGTGACACAAAATGGCGCTTCACTGGAGATCACGGCGAGCGGTGCCACCCAGTTGGCGAGCCTGTCCGCGTTTGAAAGTGTCTTGCGGGGTGTGCAGTTTGAACATGTGAAACAAGGTGCGACCGATGCCGTCACCGGTTCGCGAACCCTGACGGTCACGGGCGTCGACGACAGTGGCACCGCCCTGACCAGTGCCAGCGTTGCGCTTTCGTTGTCACCGGGTGCGTTGTCACGTGTGATCAGCAGTGACGATCCCACAGATTCCAGTAAGAAAATATACACCGTTGCCGTCAGTGGTTTGGCCAATTCGGAAAGCTTGTTGGTCGATTTGTCGTCCTCTCTGGTTGCCACGGCCAGTGGCCGTCAGACGGTGGCTAATTTGTTCAAAGCCACGGCGATGGATGCCAGTCTGTTGAACCCCAGCGGGTTGACCAGCATCAACCTGGTGGGCAACAAAGCCGCCAACCGCATCATCGGATCCGATGGCAGTGACGTGATCTCGGGCGGTGGGGGCGCAGATACCTTGTCGGGCGGCGAGGGCGATGACACCTTTGTGGCCACGGCGCTGGACCTGGCCAGCCTGACCATGGACGGCGGCAACGCAGGAACGGCGGGCGACAGTCTGCGGCTGATCGGGGCCGGGGCACAGCTAAACAATGCAGCCTTTGCAGGCATCCAGGGAATAGAAAATTTGCTGCTGGCGGGCAGCTCGGCCTTTCAAGTGGTGACGCAACGCTTTGTCAAAGTGGATGCCAGCGCACAACTGTTGGGTGGCGTCAGTGTCGATGCCTCTGCCCGCACCGACGCCGTGGCGCTTTGGGGCAGCGCCCAAGCCGATGACTTGCGTGGCGGTGCGGGCAATGATGTGTTGCAAGGCGGCGCAGGGGATGACACCCTGGTGGGTGGCGCTGGCGCTGACACCCTCACGGGCGGCGCGGGCAACGATGTGTTTGTCTGGCGTGCATCGGAAGCGCGTGCCAATCTCCCCGATGTGATCACCGATTTGACGGTGGGTGATGCGTTGCAACTGCAAGGTCTGGCAGGCTTGCAATGGCGTGGTCAGGCGTCATTGCGCTCTGACGCCACGCTCGATGCATGGTTGGGCGTGGCCAACGGTCGAACCTATGTGTATGTGGAGAGCACGCCTGACGCCTCCGCTTCTGCATGGCTCTCCATTGAAATCACCTCCGGCATTCGAACCCGGGGCTGGGTCGCCACTGACAACGCGCAGGGCCTGTTGCTTTCCATCCCGGTCAATGCCCCGTCGGTGTTGGCTGTCCCCAGTTCCAGTGAAAAATTGCCCCTGACCGCCAGCGGCAAGGGCGTTGCCACGTTGCTCAGTGGCGTTTCGGTTCAGGACGCTGCCAACGACTTGCAAAGCGTGAGCGTGGTGGCCCGTGGCGGTACCTTCAACCTGGACGGCAACACCGGCCTGACGCAGTACGAATTGGTGGGGACCACTGCTCAGGTGAATTTGAAGCTGTCGCAATTGACCTATGTGGCAACGCAGCGCAGCGACAAAGGCACGGTCAACGCCCTGGACCTGGTGGTTCATGACGATGTGAACCTGGATTCGCTTTCTTCCCAGTCCATCTTTTTCACCGTTCCCAACACCGCTCCGGTGCTCACCAGCACGGTGACATCAGCGCTTCAAACAACGGTTGGCAAAGCCTTGGTCGTACAGGGCCTGTCGGTGGCCGATGTGGACGGTGGGGTGTTGGCCATGACGGTCAGCAGCGCCAGCACCCTGGGTGTTTGGGTTCAAACGTCAGGGACCGCCCTGCAAGGGGTAGTGGCGTCAGGCTGGGGTGGATCGTCTCTCACCTTGCGTGGCACAGCAGCGCAGCTGAATGCGTTTCTGGCGCAAAACGATACATCGGGGCTTTCTTTCTCTGCCCAAACAGTGGGAACAGGGGCATTGAAGCTGAGCGTCTCCGATGATCGCAACGATGTCAGCGTGGCACGCAATCTGGCGTTGACGGTACAGCCCAGCGCGCCGGGTGCGCCGGATCTGTTGCCCTCCAGTGACAGTGGCACCTCTGCCACCGACAATTTCACCAATGTGGTGGCGCCTGGTTTCTCGGTGTCCCTGGCTGGGTCAGGTGCTGCTGCTGGCATGACCTTGCAGTTGCGTGCAGAGGGCAATCTGGTCGGTGCCCATGTCCTGACCGCGGCCGAGGTGACCGATCAGTTGGCCGTGGTGCGGGTCGGTGAGGGGTTGGATAACCCGACGTCGGTATCGCTGCGAGAGGGCCTTGCGAACTTCTCTGCGCAATTGCAATCGGGGTCGGTCCTTTCTGCCACCTCGCCAACACTTCAGATCACGATCGATACTTCCGCCCCTGTGCCCACTGTGCCCAGTTTGGCTGCGGCTGACGATTCAGGTGTCTCTGCGACAGACGGCATGACACGACTGAATTCGGGCTTGACTTTTTCCATGCGCTCTGAAGCGGGTTCACGGGTCAGCCTTTTTGAAGGTAGCAAAGAACTGGGCAGTGCGTTGGCCGATGCGCAGGGCATTGTGTCAGTCGATCTGAGTTTGACCTCGGGGCACCATTTAATCACCGCGCGTGCCACAGATCTTTATGGCAACGTGAGCGACTTTTCCAGCGCCAGCAGCGTGACCATCGACACCCTGGCCCCAACGGTGACGGACAGCCGAAGCCTTTACCCCAGCGATGGCGCCTACGGCCGCAAGTCAGTGTTGAATTTTGATTTGGCCTTCGCAGAGCCTGTCAAAGCCAGCGCAGACGCCTTCTTGAATTTGACCTGGGATGGCTTGGCCACGCCTGTGCAGGCGAAACTTTCAGCAGTGCAGCCCGTGTCAGCAGAAGGCGATGCCGAAGGACTGGCCGCTGTGGCTGCGGGCGGTGCATTGGTTTTGCGTTTTTCCTACACGGTCAGCAGCACCGATGATGCCCCGCAAGGCTTGCGCCTGGTGGGCCCGCAAGGTGTCTCGGACTTGGCAGGCAATGGTGTGACCACGTTCAGCAAAGTGCTGTCCAGCGTCAAGCTGGACATTGCTGCTGGTAATCCGCCCCCCGTTCCCGCACCCGATGTGACGACCGCCACAGCGGCTGGCGTGACAGATGCCGTGTCGGCCCAAGGAAACTTGCTCAGCAATGACGTCGACCCGGAAGGCGAGACCCTCACCCTGACAGGTTTGGGGGCGGGCACCTTGAAGCTTTCTGAATTGCCTGCCCTGGGCGCTTCTGCTGTGAAAGGTCTCTATGGTGAATTGACCGCTGACAGTTCCGGAAAATTCACTTTCGTGCCGTATGCCAACCGCGCGCTGGCACAAGGCCAGTCAGTGAAAGACGAGTTCACTTACAGCGTCACCGATGGCAACAAGAACTTCACCACTTCCAAGCTGACAGTCACTGTGCAGGGCGTGAACGATCCGCCCACCTTGGGAACTTGGGCCAACCCCAGCATTACTGAACTTGACCTTGGCAACAAAACCCAGGACGTCGCGTTGACAGGCACATTGGCGGTATCGGATCCTGATGCCAATGCCACGATTGTGTTTGGACTGGTGAACCAGGCCAGTACGACCAAAACACTTAGTGCGGAAGGTGTCTACGTCACACTGAATGTGGATGCGTCCAATGGCAGCTACACCCTGATCAAGAAGAATGGCACCATTGAAGCCTTGAGTCAGGGCGAGATGGTCAGCGACCGGTTTGAGATCACGGTGTCGGATGGTCTGGCGCCTCAGCTGCAAAAGGCCTTGGTGGTGCAAATTGTGGGGGGCAACGACGCGCCCAGCACCGTCTCGGTCCAAGCCGATGTGAAAGAAGATGCCGCGCTGCTCAAGGGGCAGCTGACCGCCAGCGATGTGGACGTGAAGGACACGACGGCCAGCTTCAAGCTGGACCAGGAGGTGGCCGGGCTGAGCCTGGGCAGCAATGGCGCGTGGCAGTTTGATGCAACGAATGGCGCTTACCAGTACTTGGCCAAGGACGAGGTTTTGACGGTGAAGGCGCCGTACACGGTGACCGACAACCTGGGGGCGACGGCCAAGGGTGAGTTGACGCTGGTGGTGACGGGTTTAGATGACCTGCCGTCACTTAAAGTTCCTGATCTTCTGAAGGGATTTTCTTTGGAAAGGGGCACACTGACACTGCCGCTCGATAAAAAAATCCCCTCATTGTCGGCCCTCGATGTCGACGGCATTGGCAACAGCACTTACACGGCTGAATTGATCAGCAGAACTCCCAATGTCCCTGTTCCCAAGTGGTTGAGTTTGAACAGTACCACTTGGACATTGGAGACCCTGAGCCAGCTGTCTTTCGATGCTGTAAGGGTTCCAATGACCGAAATACCCGAGACGCATTACCTTTTGTCTCTTCGCCTGACGGATCACTCACTGGACGCAACACATGATTACGATTTTGATCTGACGGTGGCGCGAGGGCTTGATCGCCCCATTCTTCCAACATTCCATGTCGATCCAACATCATCTCTTCCCTCAGGTATGTTCACGCCTTTGGCTGACATCCTCGATGTCCAGTTCATGAACCCCCTTCATGCCATCGAGTGGACAAATCTGCCACCCGGATTACAGGTGTCTTTGAAGGTTGGCGACTTGAACCTGGCCGAATTGCCAGCCAGTTTTTTCAAGTCTTATCCTGTCATGGACGGAACCACCGTTCAGTCTTTGCGGATCCCGGTAGACAGCATCAAAGATATTGTGTTGAAAGTAGACAATGCCGTCAACGTCGATCACTTAGCGTACCGCGTCTGGAGTGGCGAAACCGATGGCGAGTATTCCGACGACAGCCACTTCTCAGAGTGGACCAATCCCTTCCAGGCCAGCCTGTTTTCAGATGTCACTCGAGATTTGCTGACGGGCACAGATCCGGTCATAGATTCGCTGACGGGACGGCAAGCTTATTTCGGCAGTGCATTTGACTTTGAGAACCCACCTGTAACGTCCACCGATGGCGGCACTGCGATTGCCAATGTGACATCCCACCACGGCGTCATTGCCGACGCCAACTTCGGACAAGTTTTCTTTGCGGATGCCAGCACGGGTCAGTTTTCGCAAAGTCGCGCGTTGTTTTCCACTGATACGACCACTACAACCTACAAAGGCTTGGCTGGTACCCCTTTTGACGACATCTTGACGGCCAACGATTTTGGTAGCGTTTTGTACGCAGGCACGGGCGGCAATGATTTGTTGTTTGGCGGCGGCGAGAACGATGTGCTGCTGGATGGCAACAAATTCATAGCCAAGGGGGTTACTTTCAAGGATGTGTTGGTCGGCAATGCAGGCGCTGACAGCTTTGTCTTGATGAAGCCGACCAATGCATCCGAAGGGACTCTGGAAGTCATGATTTCCGATTACAACCCGATGGAAGGTGATCGACTGATCTTGGCAGGTTTTGGTACTGAAGAGCCCAAGATTGAACCGGTAGACGAGGTCACACACTTGCAGCCAGTCACCTTGGACAACGGCAATCTTTTGCTGTGGGTGGATTTGTCTTTCGTGCGTTTGGTTGATAATCACTTCAATTTGAGAATTTCTGATTTTGACAAAATTGCATGAATTTTTCAGGAGCGCTTGGCAACGGCTCGCGACCTTCGGTTTGTCTTTGTGTTGGCTGAGTTTCAGTGCTTGGGTCAGCGCGCAGCCTTCGGCACCCTCGGGATCCCAACCCATCACGCGGGTTCCCAGTGTGGAACTGATTGGCCGCGATTTGGTCGATTTGTTGGGTCAACTGACGGCTGCCGAGAAAGATAGCGCTCGACGTTTGCCCTTGCGGCCGGTTTTGGAAAAAGTGGCAGGGGCTGTGCAGCGTGCGCCGCAGTTTCAGCTGAATCTGTCTAACGTCAATTTTTTAATGGGTGCCCGTGACGAGGCCCGCGCTGGTCTGTTGCCTCAAATTTCCGGGGGGTGGGGCAATGGCCAGCGCCATTACGATGTGCCCATGGGCGGCGATCAATTTGCCTCGTATTCTGGCAATTACCTGAACAAATCGCTGACAGCCAAGCAACTTATTTACGATTTCGGCAATGTCGGTTCAGGCCTAGAGGCTGCAAAGAAGCGGCTGGCAGGCAGTGAGCTGAATGTGGATGCGCAGCGCAGCGAGGTCTTCTGGCAAGCCTTGCGCAGTTTTTATGAAGTGCAGCGTGCGATGCTTCAACTTGCCCTTGCAGAAGAAAATCTGTCCGCTCGACAATCCTTTGTGAGGTTCATTCGAGAACGGATGGGCCTGGGTGCGAGTTCTCCGGCCGATGTGGTGCGCGCAGAATCGCGTGTGGCGGATGCCCGGGATGCCCTGGCCACGTCTCGCCAAAATTTAGCGCAGTTGCAAGCAGCCTACCGTCTTTATTTTTTGGAGGATGCACAGGCCTATTGGCTTCCTGTAGAAATCGAGATCGGTCCATTGCAACCACGCGATCTGGACGATCTGACTCAGTTACACCCCTCGGTACGTCAGGCGCAATTGAACCTTCAGGCGGCCCAGCATGACCTGGATTCCGCTAAAGGCCGCTATGTTGGGGGCGTTTTTCTGGAAGTCAGTCGGACACAAGCGCACAACCCGGGCCAATCGCAACCGTTGAATGACCAGTCGGCCATGCTGATGCTGCGCAGCGATCTGTACACCGGTGGCGCTCAAACCGCCAAAATTCAGCAAGCGTTGGCACGTGTGACCACAGCTGAATTCGAATTGGAAAAAATTCGGCAGGAATCTCAAAAGGCCATGCGCGAGGCTTTTTCTGAGGTAGAGGGGACCCAGTCTTCCGTTCAGGCCCGATTGCAACTGTTCAGTGGCTCGGTTGACGCCTACAGCATCGCCAAAGACCTTTACGCCTTTGGTCGGAGCAGCTTGTTCGAGGTGCTCAAATCCCAAGAGGACCTCTTCATGGCAGGACAGAAATTGATCGACAGTTTGATCAATCGCTCTTTAGCGCGGTTCAAATTGCTTCACGCCAGCCACCAACTTAACGACACTGTGAATCGCAGTCTGGCGCCATGAGTTTCAAGATTTCTCAAATTTCCCTGGCTGAGTTTTCGTCGCTGGTGTGTGGCGCCGTGGGTTCACCGGCCACTGCTGCTGAATTCCGAGCGATGGGTTGGGCCCAGGAAGGCGATTGGCACGTCGAGGAATTGCGCAAGTCGTTGGCGTTTCGCCATTTGGGCCTGGAGCCGGCCCGCTGGGAAGATCTGGATGTCGGCCGCCAGCAACCCCAGGCGCCGGTTTGTGTGGCCTTGTCCAACCAGTGGGTCAAGGTCATTCGCTTCGATGATTTTGCGCAGGATTACAAAGTGCTGGATGCGGTTGACAAGACCGTCTCGGGTTTGGAGGCGTTCAGGGCCTTGGCGGCCACGACAGAGGATGGCCTGGAACTTTGGCGATGCCGTACCAACGATTTGCCGATGCTGGCTGTGATACCGGGCATCGAGAGCCATTGGTTTTGGTCCACCTTATGGCACAACCGGTCGCTTTACACCCAGTCGGGCCTGGCGGCCATGATGACCAATATTTTTGCGCTGGCCACATCGTTGTTCTCGATGATCGTCTACAACCGGATCATTCCCTCCAATGCGATGGAATCGTTGGGGGTACTGGTGACCGGAATGATGGTGGTGATGGTGGTGGATTTCATCGTTCGCGCTTTGCGCAATCGCTACCTGAGCATTGCCGCGCTGGACTCGGACCTGGTGTTGGCAGATCGCCTGTTCGCCCAAGTCATGGATTTGCAATACAAGGCCAAGAAGGGCTCGGTGGGAGCTCTGGCGAATACCTTGAAAGATTTTGAGCACATCCGGGAGTTCTTTGCCTCCGCCTCCATGGTGACGCTGATTGATTTGCCTTTCGCCATCATCTTTGTGTCGGCCATTCTGATTATTGGCGGCTGGATGGTGTTACCTGTCCTGATCGGGATTGCTATTTTGGTGGCCGTCACGCTTTACAGCCAGCCGCGGCTGAAAGTGTTGTCGCGTCAGCATTTTGAGGATGGCCAAAGCAAGCACTCTGTGATGGTCGAGGCGCTTTCGGGGCTAGAGACACTCAAAGTCCTAGGGGCTGGGGGGTTCATGCGACGCCGGTTGCGTGAAGTGCTGGAGCGGCAAAGCCACGTCACGGAACAAACCAAGGACCAAACGCATTTGTCGACCAATGTGGCACAGTTTGTTCAGCAATTTGTGCAAATGGCCATCGTGGCGATTGGCGCCGTGTTGGTTTCGGACGGCCAGTTTGCCTACGGTGCCATCATCGCTTGCACGATTTTGTCCGGCAAGGCATTGGCCCCCTTTGCGCAATTTGTTCAGATGCTGGTCAGGTTCAATCAAATCAATGCCAGCTATCAGGCGCTCAGCGAGTTGATGAAGCAGCCCGTGGAGCATCCTGAACGCGCGGTGTTTTTGCCGCGCGGCCGGTTGCGCGGTGAAATTGAATTCCGATCTGTCACGTTCACTTACCCCGGACAAACGGTGCCGGCGTTGAACAATGTTTCCTTTCACATTCAGGCAGGTGAGCGTCTGGCCATTCTCGGCCATGTGGGTTCGGGAAAAACCACGATCAGTCGTTTGCTGGCCGGTTTGTATGCGCCAGACTCAGGGACTATTTTGGTGGATGGCATTGACATTCGGCAGATTGCCCCATCTGAGCTTCGAGAAAACATGGGCCTTGCCTTGCAAGATGTTTGGTTGATGTCTTCCTCGGTGGCACAAAACATCAGCCTTGGTTCGGTCAACGTGACCCCAGAGGAAGTTTTGTGGGCCGGTGAGGTAAGCGGTGTTGCCGATTTTGTGAACCAACACCCCGAAGGTTACCAGCAGGTGATGCGTGAGCGCGGCGAATCGTTTTCAGGGGGGCAGCGTCAGGCCATCTCCTTGGCTCGGGCAATTGTGCGCCGTCCCGCGATGGTCTTGCTGGATGAGCCAACCAGCGCCATGGACACGCGAACCGAGCAGCAGTTCATTCAAAGACTGCGTCAGGCCGACCTGAAATCCACCTTGCTGATCATCACCCATCGCACCTCTCTGTTGCCTTTGGTAGGACGGGTGATGATTCTGGAGCGTGGCCAGGTTTCGGCTATCGGTAGCACCGATCAATTTTTGCAAGCCCAGGCGCAGGCCAAAGCCCAAGCTGCAAGCGGAGCGACCTCCTGACATGATGAAATCATTTATATTGGCTTTGACCGTGTTGAAAGATCTTTGCATGGGGCCAGGTGGCTCTGCAAACCGGACTTCACGCTATTTTTTATGGGTCCTCTTTCTGAGCTTGCTGGTTTTTTTGGGATGGGCATCGGTGTCCCAATTCGAGCAAGTGATTTCTTCGGAAGCCCGCATCATTCCCTATTCAAAGCTGCAGACCATTCAGCATTTGGAGGGTGGCTTGATCCAAAACATTCATGTGGCTGCGGGACAAGTCGTGAAGCAAGGCGACGAATTGATCACACTCAGCCCGTTGGAATCTGTGGGTGGGTTGGAGACCAAAAAATACGAGCTCATGCAATCGCGTGCCCGCGTGCTTCGGCTCGAATCGGAGCATGCGGGCAAGCTGCCTGTTTTCCCCAGAGACCTGGAAAAATTTTCTCCAGTCCTGGTCGCTAATGAAATGTCACTGGCGGTCGCTCGCAAGGCGCGCATAGACGCCACCTTGGCCTCTTTTGATTCGCAATTGCGCCAGAGGCAATCGGAATTGCAAGGGGCCAGGCGCTCGTTGTCGTTGGTGAAGGAAGAGTTTGAAGCCATGTCACAGTTGGTGGAACGGGGACTCGAACCCAAGCTGGAAGCCGTTCGCTCTGAGAAGGCCTTTGCAGAAGCCGTGGCACGTGTCGAGTCAATTACGGGTGCTTTGGACGAGATTCGGGACCGTCGGTCCGCAAGCTTGCAGGACCATCGCAGTGAGACCTTGTCTGAGTTGGCGAAAGTGAGGGCCGAGCTCAGCCAAATCGAGCAGGTCATGCCCGTGGCCCAGGACAAAATGCTGCGAAGCACCATTCGTAGCCCCATGGACGGCATCGTGAACCGTGTGCTGGTGTCCACCCAGGGCGGTGTGATCAAGGCCGGAGAGCCTGCGGTGGAAATTGTGCCGGTGGACTCCAAGTTGATGTTTGAGCTGAAAGTGCGACCGGGTGACATCGGCTTTGTTCAAGTGGGTCAGAAAGCCATGATCAAACTCAGCACCTACGACTTTTCAATTTTCGGAAGTCTTACGGGCAGAGTCGAAGTGGTTGGTTCGGATGCCATCAACAACGAGCGCGGCGATTTCTTTTATCTGGTCAAGGTGGATCCGCTAGGCAACGAGTCGTCAATCGGAAAGAAACTGGCGCTGCTGCCTGGCATGACAGCTCAGGTTGACATCATCACGGGCAAGCGGTCGGTGTTGTCATACATCACTTCGCCCATTTCAAGAACGACTTCAATGGCCTTCAAAGAAAAATAGCCGCACCGTTCTTGCCAATGAAAAAGGACTTCGATTTCTCGAAGTCCTTTTTTAATTTGGCTCCCCGACCTGGGCTCGAACCAGGGACCTACGGATTAACAGTCCGGCGCTCTACCGACTGAGCTATCGGGGATCAAGACTTAAATTGTAACGCAATTTTCAGCGTTTTTGACAGTCCATCATGATTTTCTGCAATCGGGCCACCGCCGCTTCGGCATTCTCTGCGCCTGTGATGGCACGCACCACCGCGATCGAGCCCACGCCACTTTGCATGACGAGGGGAATCCTTTCTTCATCAATGCCACCAATGCCTACCAGCGAGTGGTGTTGCATCAGGGCGGCATAGGCGTTCAGACGGCCCGTACCTTGTGGCACGGTGGCCATGCGTTTGAGGGTGGTGGGAAACACCGCTCCCAAAGCCAGGTAACTGGGGCTCGCCGCATCGGCCTTCAACATTTCTGCATAGCCATGGGTGCTGAGGCCCAAGCGCAAGCCGGCAGCGTGAATTTTTTCCAGGGGCGCTTCCGCCATGTCTTCCTGACCCAGGTGCACACCGTAAGCGCCTGCGGCTATGGCGTGTTCCCAATGGTCATTGATGAACAAAAGGCTGTTGCTTCCTTCGACGGCACGCACGGCAGCCTCGACTTCGCGTGCAACGGCCGTGGCGTCCTGAGATTTGAACCGCAGTTGTACGGTGGGAACGCCTGCATCGGCCATGCGCTTGACCCATTGCGCATCGGGCAACACGGCATACAAGCCAAGCGCCTTGGGGCAACTCGGAAAGGCAGGGTTGCGCGGGACAGGGGCGATGCCAAAGTCTTGGGGCGCATCGGGCCAATGCTCGGGGTCAAAGCCGCCCAGTCGAGCGGATTGCGCTTGCCAAGCGTTGGCAATGCAAGCCGCATCGTGAGGCAAAAAGCCAAGGGTTGCGCAAGCGAGAAGCACGCCGTTTTTCCAATCTGGTTGGCGAGGGTCTGAAGCTGGCGGCGGCAAGTTGTCACCCGCTTGCAGTGATGCATAGCGGTGGGTGAGTTGTCGTGCAATGTCGATGGCTGTGGTCATGGTCTCAGCCTTGATGCCAGAAGGGCGTGCCCAAGACCGGCGTGCTCGGTTGCGCGCTCTCTTGCGCCTGCATGGCGCCGGCCTTGAAAGCGGCACGCCCTGCGCGCACTGCATCGGCAAAAGCGCCGGCCATGGCGATGGGGTCTTGCGCCAGTGCAACCGCGGTGTTCAGCAGCACGCCGTCATAACCCCACTCCATGACTTGGCAAGCGTGGGAAGGCAAGCCCAAGCCGGCATCCACGATCATGGGCACGGCAAGTCGCTCTCGCAGCGTACGCAAAGCGTAGGGGTTGATGGGGCCCTTGCCGGTGCCAATGGGCGCTGCCCAGGGCATGACCGCTTGGCAGCCCACATCGACCAACTTTTGGCACAGCACCAAGTCATCGGTGCAGTAGGGTAGAACCTTGAAGCCCGACTGAACCAGCTGACGCGCAGCCTCTGGCAGGTTCAAGGTATCGGGTTGCAGTGTGTAGTCGTCGCCAATCAGCTCCAGCTTGACCCAATCGGTTTCGAATACTTCGCGTGCCATTTCTGCCGTGGTGATGGCCTCTTGCAAACTATGGCAACCGGCCGTGTTCGGCAGCACGGGAACTTTTGCAGAGCGCAACAAGTTCCAAAAATTTTGTGAGGCCTCGCCACCACTGGCTGTTTGACGGCGCAACGACGCTGTCAGCATGGCCGGTTGCGAGCGCTCAATGGCCGCCGTCAGGACGCTGGGTGAGGGGTAACGGGAGGTGCCCAGCATCAGCCGGCTTTCAAAATGCTCGCCATACAAAACCAGGTTGTCGTTCATAGTTCAGCCTCCAGTGATGGGCGCGATCAATTCAATGTGGTCCCCGTCGCTCAATGCATGCAGCGCATAGCGGGCTTTGGGAACAAAGTTCAGGTTGACTGCGGCGGCAAAGGGCGGTTGAATGCCAACCCGTGCCACCGCGTCGGCCAGGGTCGCGGGCGCCGTCAGTTGATGGGGGGTCTGGTTGATCCAGACCTGCAGCAAGTGAGCTTCAGTCATGTTGAACGCTCAGTTGAAATTGTTGGGCCAGCGTCAGCGTGCCGTGTTGCACCCACTCCAGGGTCGCATCCAGCAGGGCGGGGGCGATCAAGAAACCGTGGCGGTACAGGCCGTTCAAGCTGACATGGCGCTGGTCGTTCAGCCTGAGCAAGGGCAGGTTGTCTGGCAAGGTGGGACGCGCTTGGGTAGCGACTTCAAGAATGCGCGCTTCGCCAAAGCCGGGATGCACGGTGTAAGCCGCACTCAGCAATTCCAACGTGGAGCGCACGCTGGCGGGTGACAAGTCTTCGGTTTCAATCTCGGTCGCCCCAATCACAAACACATGGTCTTCCTTCGGCGCGATGTAGATCGGGTAACGCGGATGGATCAGGCGCGTGGGTCGCAGCAGGGTGACGCCTGGGGCGTGCAAGCGAATGACCTCGCCACGCACGCCGCGCAAAGCGGGCTGTTCGGTGCGGGCGCCCAACCCGCGACAATCGAAAACCCATTGCGCAGCACCTGTGCCTTCGGTTGCAAAATCTTGTGGCTGGCGTGGGCTGTTCCAATGCATTTGCACGGATGGGCTGGAGGCCAAGTCTGCCAGCAAGGCTTGCAACAACTGTCGGTTGTCAAGCTGTCCCTCGCCAGGCAAATACAGGGCTTGCTGGAAACGTGCTTCCAGTGCGGGCTCGATGGCTTGCAGTGCGGGTCCTTGAAGCGTTTGAAGGACAGGCAGGGTGGCATGCTCGCGCTGCGTGCGCTGCAACAATTGCTCAAAGCGGTGCGCCTCCGCAGCATCTTGGCGGTGCCACACGATCAAGGTGCCATTCTGCTGAAAAAAAACAGGCGACGACAGGCTTTGCAGAATCTGTGGCCAGCGTGTCAGCGCATGGTGCCCCATGCGCACGACGGGCGCTTCGGTGATGGCTGACTCGGCCAGGGGGGCCAGCATGGCAGCGGCAACGCGCGCTGCTGCGCCTTGTGCGTCAGGGCCTTGAGCTTCATGGACCTCGACGCGGTGCCCCAGCTTGGCGAGGGCATGGCTCAGCAGGCGCCCCATCAGGCCGGCGCCCAGGACCACGCTCAGGGGCTGCGTCGTGCTCATGCGAAGCCATCCTTTCTTTGCGCATAATTCGGGGCATGCAGAAACCAAACTTGCCTCATCGTTATGCGCGCGTTCTCACCATTGCCGGCTCCGACAGTGGCGGCGGCGCGGGCATCCAGGCTGACTTGAAAACCATTGCTGCGCTGGGCGGTTATGGCATGACGGCGATCACAGCGTTGACCGCGCAAAACACCCAGGGCGTGCAAGGCATTCATCCGGTCCCGCCTGAATTCTTGAAGGCCCAAATTCAATCGGTGATGGATGACATTGGCGTGGATGCCATCAAAATTGGCATGTTGCACGCACCGGGGATTGTCGAGGTTGTTTGCTGGGCGATTGACCATTACCAGCCTCGGCACGTGGTGCTCGATCCGGTGATGGTGGCCACCAGCGGTGACCGCCTGATCGCGCAGGAAACCGTGGCGACCTTGGTCCGCGATCTGTTTCCTCGCGCCAGCGTGATCACGCCCAATTTGGACGAGGCGGGTATGTTGTTGGGGCAAACCTTGCACAGCATTGGACAACTGGAGGGCGCAGCACAGGCATTGTTGGCCATGGGCGCCCAAGCGGTGTTGCTCAAGGGGGGGCATTTGGCCGGTGAGGACGTGGTCGATGTGTTGTTGCATGAGAGCCAACCGGCACAGCATTTTGCCGCCAAGCGCATTGCCAGCGACAATGTGCACGGCACGGGCTGCACCTTGTCTTCGGCCATTGCGGTCGGCTTGGCGCAGGGCCTGGGTTTGAGCGCTGCTGTGGCCCAAGCCCGCGCATACATCCTGAAGGCCATTGCTGCGGGCGCGTCGGTGCGCACAGGCCATGGCCATGGCCCATTGAACCACGGTCATCAACCGATTGCCACAATGTTGCTGACAGCCTGACACACCACTCCCTTGATCTGAAATTATCGCATCAGACCCCCAGTCGCTGGTGCAACCGGGGTGATGCAGTGGTGTATTCAAAGGGTATTTTTTCGCCTGGGCGAAGGTAGGCCGCCACAGCGTAGGCCGCCAGCGTGGCTTCGTGAAAGCCGCTGAGGATCAGTTTGCGTTTGCCTGGGTAGGTGTTGATGTCGCCCACCGCAAAAATGCCAGGTTCGGAGGTCGCGAAACGTTCGGTGTCCACTTTCAGTTGTTTGCGCGACATGGCCAGGCCCCAGTTTGCGATGGGGCCCAATTGCGGGCTCAGGCCGAGCAAGACCCACAAGGCATCGCAGGGCAAGCTGCGGCTCAAGCCTTCAGGGGTGGCAACGTCAAGGCTTTGAAGTTTCTGCCCATGCATGCCCAAGCCCGTGACCTGGCCCAGCACGAACGCTATCTTCCCGTTAGCTTGCAAGCTGTACATTTGTGCCTGCAAAGCCTCGGAGGCATCAAGCGCGCTTCTTCGGTGCAGCAAGGTGACGCGCCGGGGTGGTATGTCGCTGGCTTGTTGCGTCAGACGGATGGCCGTTTCCAGCGCGTCATCGTCGCCACCGACAACCACCAGGTGTTGCTGCGTGGCCGTGGCAGGACGCCCATCGACGTGGTGAAAGACTTGCTGCCCCTCTAAATGTGAAAGGCCTTCCAGGCTGAGCGTACGCGGCAAGAACGCGCCGACGCCGGCAGCAATGATCAAGCTGCGGGTGATGAATGATTGGGAAGGGGTGGTCTGAACTTGCAGTCGCTGGTCGGGCAATCGATCCAGGAGTGTGACCTGCTGGCGCAAATGGAAGGTGGGCGCAAAAGGCTTGGCTTGGGTTTGCAGGCGCTCGGTCAGTTCGCGTCCTGTGCAACGTGGCAGCCCAGGAATGTCATAAATGGGCTTGTCGGGGTACAACGCCATGCATTGCCCCCCCACTTCAGGCAGCACATCAATGACGTGGGCAGAAATGCCTAGCAGGCCCAGCTCGAACACCTGGAACAGCCCCACAGGGCCAGCACCGATGATCAGGGCATCGGTTTCAATGGGAACCGGTGCGTCGGCCACGGTCATGCAGCCAGTCGTTCAGGGCTTCAACGAACCAGTTCTGGGAGTTTGCCGGTTTTGTCTTTCCAGGCATCGGCGTCCGGCAGCGGGGCCTTGCGCTTGGTGATGCTGGGCCAGCCAATTTGTGACAGCTCGGCATTGAGCGCGGTCATGTGCTCTTGGCCTGCAGGCACGTCTTCTTCTGCATAGATGGCATTGACCGGGCATTCCGGGATGCAAACTGCGCAATCGATGCACTCATCGGGGTCGATGGTCAGA